>Ga0210410_10003483_pt1 | contig 13923 bp, 11 predicted proteins | sample IncBWC4MmetaG_FD_161058 | JGI IMG/M metagenome (GOLD analysis project Ga0210410, IMG submission 161058) | Forest soil microbial communities from Barre Woods Harvard Forest LTER site, Petersham, Massachusetts, United States - Inc-BW-C-4-M | ecosystem: Environmental > Terrestrial > Soil >... | reverse complement strand
ATGAGGATGGATTTGCGCATGGCTTTCCACTCTTAGATACGCGGAATCAAGCAAAAAGTTGCGGTGCCCGAGGTGCTTTTTCCCCGCGCCAGGCGGCGTTAGTGGGCGGCCTTCGGACGGTTCATGTATTTTTCGTACAAGGCCTTTTGTTTGTTGTCCGTGGATGTAAGCTGGCCCTTGATGAAGAGGTAGCGAACGTCGGTGGTTACGTCGAGCGGGTCGCCGTTAGTGACGATCAGGTTGGCGAGCTTCCCCGTTTCCACGGTGCCAAGCTGCGCGTCGAGTCCGAACATTTGCGCGGGATAGAGCGTGACCGCCTTCAGGCCCTCTTCGTAGGGCAGGCCATGGGCCACGGCATTCGCGGCGGTTTGGCCGAGCCGGCGCGCGAAGCTGTTGTCAAAGCTGCCGAAGGCGATTTTGATGCCGGCAGCGCGAAGTTCTTCGGGTTGCGTGAGCAAACGATCGTAGGCGTCGTCTTCTTCCGGAGGCTCGCCGAGCGTCGGACGCAGGATAACCGGCACGTTTTTTGAGCGGAGCAGATCTTTCTCCTTCCAGGCTTCCGTCCCGCCGGCAAGGATAATTTTCAATTTCTGTTTGTCACAAAATTCGACGGCGTCGCGGATTTGCCGAGCCTTGTCCGCAAAGACGAGCAAGGGCATTTCGCCGCGGATCACGGGAGCCATCGCTTCGAGCTTGACGTCACGCTGGAAGCCGGAGCTGCCGGAGCTTTGCAAAGCTTGCGCGTAGTGCCGCGCCTGCTCGATATAGTCGGCAAGTTCGGTGACTTGCTTGTCGTACTCTTTTTTTGTGTCCGCGAACGACTTTTCCTTGTTTGTAAAGGTAGATAAATCGAAGGAGCGCGTTTCGACGCCCGGCCAATCGACGACCATGGCCGCGCGCTTGTTGATGAGCATCTCTTCGGCGGTCCAGCCGGCGAGGTGGATTGCCGAGGCCTGTCCGCCCACCAGATTGGTGGCATTGCGGCTGTCGAAACCGCCGCTGGAGGGTGCCGCGATCACTTCGGTGATGCCCGACGCACGGGTGACGGGAATGTGCGCGCTGGAGGGAAGGATCGCCGTGGCGGCGGTGACATCCGGATTGAAAGAGCCGGTCTCGGTGGTGTCCACGGTGGCGTTCACGGCGCCGATTTCGCTTAATCCCATCTGCGTGACGGGATCGAAGAGGCCGGGATAGACCTGCAACCCTTTGGCATCGATCACCTGCGCTCCCGTGGGAATCGCCACGCCCGCGCCGACAGCGGCAATCTTTCCTTCATGAATCACAACCGTGCCATCTTCGATCGGTGGTCCTGCGAGAGTAAAGATTTTTGCGTGGGTAATGGCAATGTCGGCTGCCGTGGAGGTCTGCGCATTGCCGGCGCGCGCGCCGAATAGAGTAAGCAGCAGGAGCGCGTGGAGGAAATTCAGCTGAAGGCGTTTCACTGCGCACCTCCCTGATCCGCAAGGTCCTGGGGCGGCTTTGGTTTGTCGTCTGGTTTCTTTTCCTCTGTTTTCTTTTCTTCGGGTTTCTTTTCGTCCGGCTTTTTCTCTTCGGCTTTCTTCTCTTCTGATTTCTTCGCGCCGGCCTTCTTTTCCTCTTCTTGCTTCTTCCTTGCCTTCTCGAGGAGGTCTTTCTTTTCCTTTTCGAGGGCCGCGCGGCCGGCTATTTCTTTTTCGCGGTCAAAGTAGATACGGCCGTCGATCAATGTTTTTTGCACCACGGCGTAGGCGCTGAGCGGATCGTGATTGTAAATGGCCAGGTCCGCGTCCTTGGCGACATCGATCGAGCCGACTCGCTTGTCGATGCCCAACTGGATGGCGGGATTCAGGGTGACGAGTTTCAGCGCTTCGTCGCGTGTCAATCCACCATAGCGGATGGATTTTGCCGCTTCCTGATTGAGGTGCGTCGCTTCCGCTGCGTCGTCCGAGTTGATCGAAACGAGTACGCCCCGCTTGGTCATCAGCGCCGCGTTGTAGGGAATCGCTTCGTACGCTTCCGCTTTGTACGCCCACCAGTCGGAAAAGGTGGATGCACCGCTGCCCGCCGCGGCGAGTTCATCGGCTACTTTGTAACCCTCCAGCACGTGCTGGAAGGTCTGCACGTGAAAGCCAAACTCCCTGGCCACTCGGAGCAGCATGAGGATTTCGTCTTCACGGTAGCTGTGCGCGTGGACGTAGCGTTTCCCTTCGAGCACTTCCACCAGCGGGTCCAACTTCAGGTTGCGGCGCGGCGGAATCGCATTCTTCTCTCCGGCCGTTGCACGCTTGTTGTACTCGTCCCAGGATTTTTTGTAGTCGCGTGCCTCGGTAAAGGCGCTTCGAATCGTCTCCTCGACTCCCATGCGGGTAGTGGGATAGCGTTCCGGTGTGCCGCTGAGGCGAATATTCGAACGCTTGGGATTTTCGCCAAGGGCAAACTTGATGCCAGGCAGCGCGCCTTCAAACGGCAACTTCGCAGCGGGTTGGCCCCAGCGCAGCTTGATAACGATGGTTTGTCCGCCGATGGAATTTGCGGAACCGTGCAGGATGTTCGCGGTGGTGACGCCGCCCGCGAGATCGCGGAAAATTGAAATGTCGTCGGAGTTCAGCACATCAGCGATATTGACCATCGAAGAGACGGAGACGGAACCTTCGTTGACGCTGCCGTCCACGGCGATGTGCGAATGGCAGTCAATGATGCCGGGAGTTACGAACTGGCCGGTGGCATCAATCACCACCGCATCCCCCGGTGCTTTCAGGGTGCCGCCGACCGCCGCGATCTTTCCGTCCTTGATCAGAATGTCCCCCTTGTCGATGGTGCCGTGAGAAACCGTGAGAATGGTTGCGTTGCGAATCAGGATCACCGGCGCGGCCGGATCCATTGCCACGCCGCCGGCCGATTTTTCGTTGGCGCTGAGCAGCGCCGCACTGAGGAGTAAAAACGTGGCGGTAAAGCACAAAAGATTTGCGCGCAGTTTCATTGCGCATCCCCTGCCTGCACGGCCGCCATTCGTGTGGGCCTGGTGCCGTTGAACTCAAAGTTGTACCCCATCGCCTGAATGGAACCCTTCATGGAAGTCCCCTCGAATGTGCCGGTGAAAATAACATCGCTCGAACTGCCCTCGATGGAAAGATTGATTGTGAAGCTGAATTTCTCGCCGCTGACCCACCCGCTGAATACGCCGCCGGTGCCGTGATCGCTGGTGACGCTGCCAGTCAAGGTGCCGTCGGGTTGCATGGCGAGATCGGCGGTAGCTTCTTCCTGGCCCTGCGGCGTCGTAAAACTCATTTTCCATTTGCCGGTGAGGTCGCCCTTTGGCGGTTCGCTGGGCCGCAGGGGTTCCCACACTTCGTATTTGCGCCCGTCGACGAAGACGATTTTCACTTTGGTTTTTTTGTCGAAAAGGTCGCCGTCGGTAACGATGAGATTCGCAATCTTTCCGTTTTCGATTGAGCCGAGCGTTTCCGCCACGCCAAAAATTTCGGCGGGCGAAAGAGTCAGCGCGCGCAGCGCAACTTCGGGGCTCAGCCCCGCGTCAATCGATTTTTTCACCGCGGGCAGAATATCCTTTGGTGCGGTGATACCGCCCGAATAAAACGCAAATTTCACGCCGGCTTTGCCGAGCGCGGCAGGCGAGGAGGGCGCGCGGTCGCGAAAACGCAGCGAGCGGAGCGAAGGCGTCGCTTCCGGGTCGCCGTCTTTTTCCGCTTCCGGCCATTTCAGGTCCACCAATACCGGCAGTTTCCTGGCGGCAATTTCCGGCGCGACCTCATAGCTCATCTGCGCGCCATAGAGAACCGCATTCAATTTCCATTCTTCGATCAGCCGCAGTGCCCTGCGGATTTGCAAGGAAGTGTTTCCTGGGATCAGCACAACCACGTGTTTCCCAAGCACCGCGGCCAAAGCCGCATCGCTGCGGTCGTACTTCGGCCGCTCCATACCGCGCGGATTTTTCTCGTAGATGGCCTCGGCTTGCATGTCCCAGTTCGTATCCAACCAGACCTGGCGGACATAGGCGATTCCGCCCATCACCGAGCCGGGAAAACTTCGAAAGCCTCCGGGAGCCTGCAGGGAAACTGGAATCGCGACGGGTGATTTCACGACCAAATCGCCGGCGCGCTCGCCGCCCAAATCGAGCATGGCAGCTTGGCCGGGAAACATTCCGCCTTTGGGAGCGGCAATCACCGTGGTAAATCCGGCCGACCGCCAGGTTTCGACCCGCGGATCGCCGGGATTCACTTCATCCGCGGCGTTTCGCCACGGCGTGGTCGCGGGACGATCTTCCGGTCCGCGGGAAACGATTTGCTGCGGCCGGGTGGCGCTATCTCCTGTAGAAGGGGGAGGCGTAGCAGCGGCGACGCCAACATCGGTGAATCCATCGATCAGTCCGGGATAAACGGTGAGTCCCTTGCCGTCAATCACCCAGGCATCCGGAGGAATAGCGACGTTCGTTCCCACCGCGGTGATGATTCCGCGCGAAACGAGAACCGTTGCGTTATCGAGCGGCGCAGAGGACACCGGCACAACTTTCGCGCCGCGGATCGCGAAGGTGCGTGGCTCGCCGCCTTGTCCCCAGGTGGCGGGAGTGGCGAGCAATCCAAGCCAGGCTCCAAGAAGCAGAAATGCCCGCAGGCGCAAATGAACGCTCCTCCAAATCATGTTTTGCTCCTTGTCTTGCTTTCGGTGTTGCCTTGGCGAAGTCCCCGTCGGACTTGCATCCCTCGCAGGCTATTGAGGCTAGTGGCAACGTACGAGAACGTCAAGAGCCGGCACAAAGAAAGAGACAAGCTCAATTGCGCTTGCCCCTTTTTGATTTTTGATTTCTGCTCAGGCTTACGGCTTCTTTTTGCCGAACAAGCCGCCGAGCTGGTTGATGGTGTCCGCGGTGGCGCCCTTGCTTCCGCCGGCGAGCGCTCCGGCCGCATTGGTTACGCCGCCCGCGCCTCCGCTACCAGCGCAGGAAAATTCGGACTTGAGAAGGCTGGCCGCCGCGCCGCCGATGTCCGGCACAAATTGCGGGTTCGCCGTTGTGCCGTGGATCTGCAAAGGCACTTTGATGCCACCATTCTTGCAGTTCGCTCCTCCACCCAATACATTGCCCATTGCTCCGCCCAGCCCTCCGGCCACGGAACCCGCCGCGGCCGTAGCGACGGCGTTGTTCACCGTGGCGACGAGTTTGAAGTCGAGATTGTTCTTCGCGTCCACGGTACCGTTGCCAACCATGGAGCCGAGGGCCGGAACGACGGCGTCCAGATTGTCCGCGCGGAGTCCGGTGGTGGCCATGTGCAAATTCGTGGTGAATTTTTCAATGACCAGATCGCCCCCCGACTTGATTCCCGCGAGCGCGCCGATGCCGGACAATTTCTTGCCCAGGTCGAAGCCCGCCAGCTTTCCGTTGAACAGGCCGATCGTGCCATCGGTGACCAGTTTGTCGGTCGGACCGGAAACGTGCAGGTTCGTGTTCATCGTGCCCGCGCTCAGCCGCGACTTGTCCGGCAGATTGATGCCCAGAGCGGGGAGAAACGATTCCAGGTCGGTGGCGGGAAGACCTTCACCCGTGATCTTCAAATCCACGGAGAAGTCATCGCCCTCTGACCGATAGGTTCCGCTCAGATTGGATTTGGCATTCCCGATGCTAAGCGTGGAGGGATGCAGTACGCCCGTGCCTTTTACGAGGTCATACTTCGTGTCGAAATTGACGATCGCCGGGACACCCGCGGGACTTCCGCCGGCGACCAGCACCGCCTTGGAAAGTTTCAACTGGCCTTTCGTGGCCATCTGACCCTTTTCGCTGACGAGATTCGCGTCCATGTCCGCAACGCCGCCAAGTCCCAACGACGGATCCAGAAAGCCGGTGCTGGAGAGATTCAGTTCGCTGATCGTGAGCTTTACGTTCTGTGGGGTGAGCGCGGCGTCATTGGCATCCACGGGACCGATTTTGCCATCAATCTTCATGCTGCCGCCGCCAGGCATTTGCATTGAGAAGAGGACCGGGAAGTTATTCTTCATGGCAACGTCGCTGGCGGTCAGGTTCACCTTGGTATAGACCGTACGCTTGCGCGAATTTGTGTTGCCCAGAGTGATCTGGCCGTCCTCCAGGCGCAATTTGCCGATGGAAAGCGTCTCAGCGGAATTGCTGCTGGCAGGGGCTTTCGGAGCGGTTTTGCTGGAAGCTCCGCCAATCGAGGAAAAATTCCAGCGGCCGCTGGGATCCTTGAGCATCGTGACCTGCGGACTGACGACCGTGATTTCGGTGACGTTCAATTGCTGGGAGAAAATCAGGGGGATCAGTTCCACGCCGACTTTTACAGTTTTTGCCGTCAGGAACGGACCGGAATTGAACTTCGGATCGTCGCTGACGGAAATAGCGTCGATTCCGACCGACCCGGTCAAGAGCGACAAGCTTAAATTGCCAAGTTGCACCTTGCGGCCGAGGGCGTCGGAAGCCTTGGATTCGATGGTGGGCTTGAATTTGTTGATGGGAATCAGGAACGGGACGACAATCAAGATCACAAGAATCGCCGCGACGGCGATAGCAATCCACTTCAGCTTGCTGCTCATGGAGACCTCCAAAGGGAGCCTGGAAGGCGTAGGCGGGCGCCGCAATCGAATGCTGGGTGGATAATATCACAGAGAGGCAGGGTTAACGTGGCCTTGCGCAACGTGGGAAGAGGTCGCCGTGCCGCGGCGTCTCATACTACAATGTGGTGGACGGGGCTGTAGCTCAGATGGATAGAGCGTCGGTTTCCTAAACCGTAGGTCGGGAGTTCGAACCTCCCCAGCCCCACCACTCGCAAAATTCATTCTCCACCCATGGATGACAGAAAGAGTCTCGATGAGACGACCTTGCGAAGCCTTGCCACCTTTTACTTCTGGGCGCGGAGAGCTTCGAGGGGAGGCATGGACACCGGAACGGTGAGCGCCTTTTCGGGCTGGTTTTTATGGTGTTGCAGCGCGTCCACCAGCATGTCGATTGCCTGGCCGGTGTTAGGGGGACTGAAAATCGTGGCGCGCAGGAGGCCGCTGCGCAACCAGGCTTGGCCGGTTTTCGGCAAGCCATCGATTCCGAGGAACGGGACGGAAAGCCAGCGTTCGCGCTCCACTTCGTTGGGCACTTCCTGAAACGCTTTGCGGATGCCGATGGCCATTGCGTCATCCTGAGCGGCAACCAGGTCGATCTGAGTTTTTCTTGTGGTGGTCAGTTTCAGCCATGAGCGCACGGCGCGCTGTGCGCTTTCTTCCGTCCACTGGCCTTTCAGCGTGATCAAGTGGATGTTTGCCGGCTTTTTTTCCAGCATGCCTCTGGAGCGATCCTTAGCGGCGGAATTTTCGGAAGGGCCTTGCATATAGAGCGCGGTGCCGCCTCTGGGCAGCAGCGCGGCGCACTGCTGGGCCTGGATGCGGCCAATCTCCACGTGATCCACCGTAACAACGAACACCGGCGATTTTCCCAGCCCGCGTAACTCCGGCACATAGGTCGCTTCGCGATTCAGCACCACCCAGGCAATGCCTTGGTTGACGGCCGCGCGCGCCACCTGCGGCAACGCCGTACCGCCCACGGGTTCGAAAATAATCGCGTTGGGGCGATCGGCCTCTTCGGATTCCTGGATGACTTTCAGAATCTGGGTGCTTTGATTGATGGCGTCGTTGTCCGAGTAGATGATCTTGAGATCGATTCCGTGCTTTTGTGCCGCCTGCTCGGCAGCATTCGCTTGTTCGACTTGATAGTCGTTGTCGTTCGTCGTGAGAGAAATCAGTATGCGTAGGTTCCCCATGGCCTCATCCGATGAAATCTTCCTCTTCAACAATACACGCCTACTCCAGTTTCGGCACAGAAACTCCCGGCGCAGTTTCGGGACACAAATCGGTAGGCGCCTGCATCGAAACCACGCACTTGCACTTCGAGACCGAGGGCTGACGGATTTAGGGTTTTTCCCAATGCACCGAAGCGAATTGTTTGGGATCGAAGACCGCCGGGTCGAGCTTTACGTCGCCATTGATTTCGGTGTATTCCTCGCTGAAAACTTTTTTCGCGTCCACATAAACTTCCACCAGCGCGGCGATCCAGCCGCCGCCCAGTTTGCGGTAATCCGCAAAACGAATGTCCTGCGTCTTGTTGGGATCGTTTCGATCGGGTTCCAGCAGGCGCACGAACAGCATGCGGTCCTTCTCCACCCAGAACTGCTTGGATTTCAGATCGCCCTTTTCCGCGCCGAAAACATAGACGGGCTTCCCTTCCCAGGCATCTTCGTGAAATTTGCCGGCGTCGAAGCCTTCCTTCTTCGCAATCGCCAGCGTCGCTTCCGGCGTCTGCTTGTAGACGTCAAAGCCCAGCACCAGCAGCATGTTTACCTGCGGAACGTTCGCCTTGACTTGTCCTCCCTTGAACACCGTCACGTTTCCGTCCACCAGCAGGTATCCGTTGCCATCCTTCGGCGGCCCAATATCAATGCGAAGTTTACCCGGCAGCAACGCCGCCTCGTACCACGTCTCCACTTTGGTGGTGCCGTCGGGATTGTAGGTGGTGCTCTTTTGCATGAACGTCACCGCTGGATACCAAGACGCGGCGTAACGCTCGTGCATTTCCTTGACCAGGGTTTCGCCGCTGTTTACCGGCGCCGGCCCACCCTGCGCTAGCCCCGCCATTGTTAGAAGCACCGCCGCCGAATACAAACGCTGCGAAGTTTTCATGATTCCCTCTCCGGGCAACCCGACCTTCCGCCGATGGCATCCCATCGGTTCCAGGCCCTTGGCACTGTACTCGCTTAGACGCGCCCTTTGCCAGAAAATCTCAACTCATCGGCAATGACCCTTGCCCAGCGCGGAGCCTAACGGTGAAAACTTGCTGGAAGTCAGCGGGAAGGCTGTAAAATAATGAGCGTGATTTCCAGAAGAAAAGTCCCCTGCAGGAAATCTCCCGGCGGAATCTTCCGCAGTGCTTGCTTGGGCCCTGGGATCCCAGTCTGGTTGAGCCTGTTTGCCCTGCTGTGGGCGTTGCCGGCTTATCCTCAGTCTCCGCAGGCTCCTTCCACCGCAGGCACCGAGCACGGCCAGTTGGCACCCGCTCCAGATGAGCCTTCCTCCGCAAGCGTACAACTTCCCGATCCGCCAGTTCCGGGAAGCATCCACGGAACAGTCGTCGATCCAAATGGAACCGCCGTCGCCGGCGCGCGGGTGAAGCTCGCCCAACAGGGCCAATCCGCTAACCAGGAAACGCAAACCGGAGACGACGGGCAGTATTCGTTTGCCAACATCGCTCCCGGGGCGTTCCAACTTTCGATTGCAGCGGAGGGTTTCGCAACGCGGACCTCTGCGGGAGTCCTGCATTCGGGAGAAAACGTGGCCGTCCCGCAAATCACTCTGGCGCTGACGACCGAACTCACCGAAGTGCGCGTCGAATTCACGCCGGTCGAACTTGCGCAGGAGCAGATCCGGGATGAGGAAAAGCAGCGCGTGCTGGGCTTCATCCCGAACTTCTATGTCACCTACATTCCAAACGCGGCTCCGCTGAACACCAGGCAAAAATTCGAGCTGGCATGGAAGTCGACGCTTGATCCGGTGACGTTTGGAATCACGGGCGCTGTCGCGGGCATTCAGCAGGCGAACAACCAGTTCAGCGGGTACGGGCAGGGAGCGCAGGGTTATGCCAAACGTTATGGAGCTTCCTACACGGACGTCGTCACAAGCACCTTCATCGGGGGCGCGATTCTGCCTTCGCTCTTCAAGCAGGATCCGCGTTATTTCTACAAGGGAACCGGCAGCGTACGCTCGCGCGTTCTCTATGCCATCGCCAATTCCGTGATTTGCAAGGGCGACAACGGGCACTGGCAGGCAAATTATTCGGCCATTCTTGGCAGCCTTGCCGCTGGTGGGATCTCCAATCTCTACTACCCGGCCAGCGATCGCGGCGCGGGCTTAACGTTTGAAAATACGGCCATCGGGATCGGCGGAGCTGCAGCGGCCAATATTCTTCAGGAATTTGTCATTCGAAAGCTGTCGACGCACGTACCCAGTACCGCCCCCGCGACTCCCTGATGTGGATGTTCGAGCCCGCCGGTTAACCGAACCGGGAATTATGGGTCTGCTGCAAGCTCACGTCGAGTAGATAAAATGACAAAAGGGGAGTGCAGGTGAACGAGCCTCATCGTTTGTCTCTGGAACACATTGAGCAGGCCGCGGGGATGATTGACCCGGTGTTTCTCAACTCGCCGCAGTTCCGGGCGGAGCCGCTGGAGCAACAGCTCGATTGCCGCGTTGTCGTCAAAATCGAAACTCTGAACCCGATTCGCTGCTTCAAAGGACGCGGCGCGGAATATTTGATGGCGACGCTTAGCGGACGGCCCCACCTGGTGTGCGCCACGGCCGGAAATTTTGGCCAGGGGATGGCCTTTGCCGCTCGCAAGCGAGCGCTGCCGCTCACCATTTTTGCCAGCGTCACGGCCAATCCGCTGAAGGTTGAGCGCATGCGCTTACTTGGAGCGGATGTCCGCCTGGTTGGCGAAACTTTCAAGGCGGCCCACTCGGCTGCGAAGGCGTTCGCAGCGGACACCGGTGCGCAGTTGATTGAGGACGGGCGGATCGCCGCCATTACGGAAGGCGCCGGCACCATCGGGTTGGAATTGCTGCGATGGCCGGAGCCGTTCGACGCCATCCTCGTCCCGCTCGGAGACGGCGCGTTGCTGGCCGGCGTGGCTCGGTGGGTGAAAGCCCATCGGCCGGACACGCAGATGATCGGCATTTGCGCCAGTGGTGCACCCGCGATGGAGCGCTCCTGGCGGGCGCAGCAGGCCCAGGAATCGGGGCAAACCGATACGATTGCCGACGGGATCGAGGTGCAAAGCCCGTATCCGGAAGCCGTCGCCGATTTAGTCGGCCTCGCCGATGACATCCTCCTTGTCGATGATCAAGCGATGGTATCGGCAATGCAGCAGGCGCACAGTGACCTCGGCGTCGTGCTCGAGCCCTCCGGCGCCGCCGGCCTCGCTGCGCTGAACACATACCGCGAGCGCTTCAAGGGAAAACTGATCGCCACTATCTTGACTGGTGGCAATGCCACCCCCGAGCAGCTGCGCCAATGGCTCTGCCCGTAATATCGTGCAAGTCGGCCAGTGGACATCAATGTGAAATGGTGCGAGGAAAATTCCAACCCAAGGCCCGTGTACCAAAAACCGGAGCCCGGGGCACCTTCCGCGTGATCTTGATTTGTGAATCCAACAAAAGGTCACTCGTTCGATCGACTGAGGGTTCGTAGGGATGGGGAGTTGAACTTCTGGGGCACCCGGCCGTTGGAGTATCTGTGTTCAGCGCCCGCACGATACATAATCCCTACTGGTGGATCGCCCTCGTAGTCTGTTTTGTGGTCGGCTATGCGATTGCCCGGTCATGGTCTGGCCCTATGGGTCTGTGGATCGCGCTGCTGGTGACTGGATTGGTCCCGGTTGGATGTCTCGCGCTCTTCCTCGTTCTCGTGTACAAAGGGAAGCAGTTCAGCCAGGAGCATTTATGAATATCCGGTTCGCTCTGTTCGCGTCCTTGCTACTCGCTGGATGCGCCAGAATCCAGGATGGATCGCTCGCCACGGTCCATGCTGTCCTGCAGAAGGATGCGCCGGTGCAGATCGTCAGCATCGCACCTTCCGGTGACAACGAATTGGCGACGGTCACAATAAAGAACACTACGGATCGATACGTCCAAGACATGTATATTACCTGGACCGTTTTCCGACCTGTGAACTGTGCCGCAAGTGGGAGTGCTCCACGCATTCAACAGGCGACCAGAATCGCCACCTCAGTGTATGCAAAGGATTGGCGCGGGGGCGACCGCGTCCTAAATCCCCACGAACAAACAGAGATTACAACGCTCTCACTGTCACGCACTGAACTGCAGGAGTTGGCCAAAAAATACAATGCCAAAAAGCTCCGCGTGCAGGTGGGCATGGCCCAAGTGGATTTCACGACGGGCAACAATTTCACCAGTCGAACCGGACCTCCCGACTGGTTCGCTGGACCCGCCAACATTCTTGATGCCGAGGACGCAGCATCGGCGGCGTGTGCTGAACAAAAATAAAGCGATTCTGTCCCGTTAGGAGTTGCCCATGTGGATCGCCAAAGGTACGTTGCTCGCTTTTTGGCTCTTTGGATTCGGTACGATTGCGCTGCTCTATTTTTCTATCTTCCGTCACCTGCCGCCCAGCACTGCCGTGGACATAAGAGTCATTACCGCACCCACAACGCAGAATCCGCTCTGGTGGGCGGGTCTCGTGGTCTGCCTTATTCTCGGCCTCGCGATTGCCCATTCATGGCGCGGCCCACTCGGTCTGTGGATCGCGCTGCTGGTGACGGGACTAATTCCGGCTGGGAGTCTCGCACTATTTCTCGTTCTCGTGTACAAACTGAAGCAGGTAAGTCAGGTGCATCTATGAAAAAACAATTGCTTCTACCAGTGGCGGGTGGCCCGGGCATACACCAGTAGGATCAAATCGGGTGCCCCACGTTCGATTTTCAACGTGGGTCTCGGGGTGGCCTTTTCTTTTCTCGAAAGAAGTGGTGCGCCCGGCGTGATTCGAACACGCGACCTCTTGCTTCGGAGGCAAGCGCTCTATCCAGCTGAGCTACGGGCGCACAAAATCGGAGCAGACAACTTGAATAGTTTATCCTGTCCTTCCCTTTGCCGCTAGAGTGGTTCTTGTGGCGCTTCGACCTGGGCGACAGGTTGTCTGACATTGAGCTGGGCCACTTGAAAGTGGCCGCTGCGTTCCGGCGGCTTGGTGGCCGGGGCTGCGCTTAGCCTTTGGAGCGGTTCTTGATGTCGCGGGCGAGCTTTTCGATCTCTTCGGCTTTGCGCACCAGGTTCAGGCTGAGCACTTTGCTGGAATCCGTTTTATCCACTTCCGCCTTCAATTCGGAAGCCAGCTCGTAAAGCTTTTCGACCTTTTTCTTGATGTCCTTCTGGTTCTCCTCCAGGATTCGTTTGTCTGCGGAAGGCGCCAGCGGATTTTCGGGTGTCGCGTCTGGCGCGGTTTTCTGATCCTGAGGGAACTTGGGGTTTTGCCCCTGGGCCAGTTCGCCGGTAAATCGGGTGGCTAATCCGGTGGTCAGCAACCCGCCCAGGAATGTTCGCCTGTTCTTCACCGCAGCTCCTCCTTCGCCACTCGCGTTGTGCCCCGGGACGCTGCACCGCGCCTCCACCAATGTTATACTCGCCCCTCAACCAATTCTATGTCCAGTCTCCTCTCTTATTTTCCGGATACCAGCGTGGCCATCTTCTTTCGTCTCGTCGCCATACTCATCGTGGTGCTGGTGGTCAACCGCCTGTTGCGGCTGATCACCAACCTGGTGATCAAGCCGGCGGGCTCCGAGGCGCGCGCGGCAAAGGCTCGCGAGCAGCAAACGCGCACGGTCGCGGTGGTTCTCTACAGCGCGGGCAGCAAAATCGTCTGGGCGGTGGCGCTGCTGACCGCCGCCGGCCAGTTTGGGATTAACGTGACGCCCGTTGCCACGCTTGCCGGCCTGGCCAGCCTGGCGCTTGGATTCGGCGCGCAAAATCTGGTGCGCGACATCATCACGGGCTTCTACATCATCCTTGAAGATCAATTCGTTGTCGGCGACACCATCCAGGTCGGCGACACCGTCGGACGCGTTGAGCACGTCACCCTGCGCCGCACGGTGGTTCGTGATTCCCGTGGCGCGCTGGTCACGCTTTCGAACGGCGACATCCGCACGGTCGCGAACCTCAGCCGAGACTGGTCGCAGGCCTTTGTCGACGTCGCCCTCTCTCCGCAGCTTTCCCAGGAAAAGGCATTGCAAGCGCTGGAGGCCGCCGCCGCCGAATTGCGTGCCGATGCATCCTGGTCGCAAGCCATTGTGGATGGCCCGCGCATCCTGGGCCTGCAGAGCTTTGACCAGAACTCCTCCACCGTGCGCCTGCAGGTCCGCACCGCTCCCT
>Ga0210410_10003482_pt1 | contig 13924 bp, 11 predicted proteins | sample IncBWC4MmetaG_FD_161058 | JGI IMG/M metagenome (GOLD analysis project Ga0210410, IMG submission 161058) | Forest soil microbial communities from Barre Woods Harvard Forest LTER site, Petersham, Massachusetts, United States - Inc-BW-C-4-M | ecosystem: Environmental > Terrestrial > Soil >... | reverse complement strand
TTCACGCTTGAGGCCAAGTGGAAGGACCTGCCGAAGAAGACGCAGGACGCGATCCTCTACGGCTCCGGCGAAACCGAGATCCGCTTCTCCTACGACGACGGCATGCGCGCCTACGAGACCAAACGGCCGTTCGAAGGCGTCATCACCAACCTCGAGCGCCGCTTCCGCGAGACCGACAGCGACTGGGCGCGCGAGGAGATCGCCCGCTACTTCACCGACGTGCCGTGCGCAGCGTGCAGCGGCTACCGGCTCAAGCCCGAAGCGTTGTGCGTCAAGATCGGCGGCGCGCATATCGGCGAAGTCTCGGAGCTGTCGGTCAGAGGCGCAGCGCACTGGTTCACCAAGCTACCCCAGCGGCTCACTGCCAAGCAGAACGAAATCGCCGGCCGCATCCTCAAGGAGATCCGCGAGCGGCTCAAATTTCTGGTCGACGTCGGGCTCGACTATCTGACCTTGGCGCGCGCCTCCGGCACGCTGTCGGGCGGCGAGAGCCAGCGCATCCGCCTCGCCTCGCAGATCGGCTCCGGCCTCACCGGCGTGCTCTACGTGCTCGACGAGCCCTCGATCGGCCTGCACCAGCGCGACAACGCCCGGCTCCTGGAAACGCTGCGGCGGCTGCGCGACCTCGGCAACACGGTGATCGTGGTCGAGCACGACGAGGACGCCATCCGCACCGCCGACTACGTGGTCGACGTCGGGCTCGGCGCCGGCGTCCACGGCGGCAATATCGTCGCCCAGGGCCTGCCGGCCGACATCATGGCCAACCCGAACTCGCTCACCGGCCAATATCTCTCCGGCGCGCGCGAAATCGCCGTGCCCGAGCGGCGGCCGAAGAACCCGCAGCGCGTGCTGCGGCTCGCCGGCGCCCGCGGCAACAATCTGAAGAACGTCACGGCGGAAATTCCGCTCGGCCTGTTCACCTGCGTCACCGGCGTCTCCGGCGGCGGCAAGTCGACCTTGCTCATCGACACGCTCTACAAGGCGCTGGCGCGGCGGCTCAACGGCGCCAGCGAGGCCCCTGCCCGGTTCGACCGCATCGAAGGCCTCGAGCACCTCGACAAGGTGATCGACATCGACCAGTCGCCGATCGGCCGCACGCCGCGCTCGAACCCGGCGACCTATACCGGCGCGTTCACGCCGATCCGCGAATGGTTCGCGGGGCTGCCGGAATCGAAGGCGCGCGGCTACGAGCCGGGCCGCTTCTCGTTCAACGTCAAGGGCGGCCGCTGCGAGGCCTGCCAGGGCGACGGCGTCATCAAGATCGAGATGCATTTTCTGCCCGACGTCTACGTCACCTGCGACGTCTGCAAAGGCAAGCGCTACAACCGCGAGACGCTGGAGGTGCTGTTCAAGAATAAATCGATCGCCGACGTGCTCGACATGACCGTCGAGGAGGCGCTCGACTTCTTCAAGGCGGTGCCGCGGGTGCGCGACATCCTCACGCTCCTGCGCCGCGTCGGCCTCGACTACATCCATGTCGGCCAGCAGGCGACCACGCTCTCCGGCGGCGAGGCGCAGCGCGTCAAACTCGCCAAGGAGCTGTCGAAGCGCGCCACCGGCCGCACGCTCTACATCCTCGACGAGCCGACCACCGGCCTGCATTTCCACGACGTGGCCAAACTGCTCGAAGTGCTGCACGAACTGGTCGAGAGCGGCAACACCGTCGTGGTGATCGAGCACAACCTCGAAGTTTTGAAGACCGCCGACTGGATCATCGACCTCGGCCCCGAAGGCGGCGACGGCGGCGGCGAGATCGTCGCCACCGGCACGCCCGAGGACATCGCCGCGGTCAAGCGCAGTTATACCGGACAGTTCCTGAAGCCGGTGCTGGCGCGGGGCGACGCCGGCGGCAAGCGCAAGCGGCGCATTGAGGCGGCGGAGTAATTAGCCCGTGTTTTACGTTTCCAGCCTAATATCACTGTTTGAATTGCCCACTGCGATGCAAACACATCAAAATGTCGCAATAGTCATGCAGCGATAGTCTAGGTCGTATCATCTTGGCTTCTTCGATGGCCGTTGCTGTGAATCGAGACGTCGTAAATACTGCTCCTGCGGTGGCTTTGTTGATATCGAGCACGCCTGTCATCTCCCGTATTACTTGAGCTCCGATCGGGCGATGTGGAGCGTACTTCTTGCGTTGCGCTAAGATCGAATAGTCGATGATATCCCTCTTCTCAGCTATTACATCTATCCCGCCATCTCTGCCTTTTTTCGTCAGAGTAACTTTGTATCCCTGCTCTTCAAATAGTTCGGCCACAAATTCTTCAAACTGCTCCGAGCTAAACGCATCGAGGCCCGACGGGTTCTTTCTAATTGCATCTGTTAATTTCTTATTGAGAGTCACAATGCGCGGCTTGATCAGCTCGATTCTTCCCGCTGACTGAATATTCTTGAGCAGTGTGACGCTACCGCGCTGCAAACTGTTCAGAAGTATTTCCAGTTCGCGCGGATTTTGATTTTTCTCTTTGACGTAATCATCCAATACTCTTCTTGCTTTGGTTATCCCCTTATCGATTCCATTTGCTTTCTGCCATTCAGAGATCAAAATCGATTGGTCTTTTATGGATAGAGCTCCAATTTCAACAACACCATCAAATGCAATGACATCTCGGAGCCGGTCTACGGATACCGGTTCGCTAGTCATTATATTTAGTGCTGCTGCTCGACTTCGTTCTATTGCTTTAATCAATTCTGTTGAAGGCTGAAGGTCAACATCGTCAATCAGATTGATTTTGGCAGATGGCGGGACAAAGGTGGACTCCTTGAGTGAAACTGGAATCATCGAAAATTCGGCACCAGAATCAATGAGCCGATCAGAAAAACGCATCAACGCTGCTGTTTTGCCGTCACCCCTTCGTCCTACTAACAAGAAATTCCCTTTTCTCATAGCGCGGAAAAGGCCGAACAGCATTTCGTCGTGGAGACGATTGATGTAGGTCAGAGCCATCAAAAGAACTCTGGGATTAACAGCCGGGAGGATGGGTAAACACCCGCTTCCCGCCATCCATTTTCGTGATGTGATAGTCTATGCATGAACGAACCCGAATTCAGATGTACCAACGCTCCGATCAAACAGCAAGCGTAGCCCGGATGGAGCGCAGCGCAATCCGGGGAGCGGCCGAGAGGCCTGTGTGCCAGACCTGGATTTCGCTTCGCTTCATCCGGGCTACAGTTGCCGGTGTCCATGCATGCCAGCCGCCGATCTCTATCCGTACGTCTATGTCAATGCCGACGGCGCGGGCCGCGAACTCCATCCGAGCGAGCAAAAATATCTCGAAACCGAGTTCAAGGGCGGCGATGGCGCCGCGCCTTTATGTGAAGCGAGCATAGGGTGGGCAAAGGCGCAACGAGCCGTGCCCACGTCGTGAAACCGCGTGGGCTACGCTGCGCTCAGCCCATCTACATATTCGTCTGATCGGTAGGAGCAAGTGAGCGACGGTAAAGGTTGAAACGCCAGGCGGCGCCACGGTCCATCAAGCCCGCAAAGGCGAGTGGCTTTGAGTACCCGATGATCGATGCGCTACAAGCGTTCAAATCGGCACTTTGGCCGCCAGCGGGCGGCTTGCGGCAACGGACGATGATGCGACATTGCAAGGCGCTTGCCGTTGTTCTTGCCGCCGCATTCGCGATATCAGGCGCAGGCTTTGCCCAAGACTTCGTGGCCCAAGACTTCATGGCGGAGCCCGGCGCGCCGGCTGCTGCTTTTCCGAAACCCGCTCGTCCGGTCGCTGCTATCGTCAGCCCCATCTGGCACGACGAGGACGAGCGCGACGCCGCCGGCGAATCCGACCAGCTCATACGTCTGCTTGGCATCAAATCCGGTATGACCGTAGCGGACATCGGCGCCGGCAGCGGCTACTACGTCGTACGGCTCTCCCCGATCGTCGGCGCCGGCGGCCGCGTTATCGCAGAAGACGTTGTGCCGGTATATTTGCGGCGGCTGCGCGAGCGGGTGCGCGATCTCGGATTGCAGAACGTCACCATCGGCCTCGGTGAACCGCACGATCCGAGGTTGCCGCCGGATGCAGTCGACGTTGCAATCCTGGTTCACATGTATCATGAGATCGCTCAACCCTACGCCTTCCTTTACAACCTCGTGCCCGCGCTCAAGCCGGGCGCGCGCATCGGAATTGTCGATGCTTTCCGGCCGACGGCCGAGCACGGCACGCCGCCCAGCGTTCTGCGATGCGAGCTTGCAGCCGTAGGGTATCGTGAGATCAGCCTCGATCGGCTCGGCGGCGCCAACGCCTATCTGGCGATCTTCGCGCCACCCTCCGTTGCAAGCCGCACGCGGCCGGAGGCCATCGCCGCATGCAAATCGCCATAGCAGCGGCAAACCAACGTCGTGCCCCTCCTACATCCGGCATTGTGTAGCCCGGATGAACGAAGTGAAATCCGGGCGCGGTCTGCAAGCTTGAACGCCGATCCCGGATTTCGCTGCGCTCATCCGGGCTACAAGCTACCCACCTGCGAGCTTCGCAGCAGTCGTTACCGTCACCCTGAGGTGTCCGCGCGAAGCGCGGGCCTCGAAGGGCGAGGGGCCTCTGCGCCTCGGCTGCATCCTTCGAGGCTCGCTGCCGCTCGCACCTCAGGATGACGGTGGACATTCGTCACATTTCCGTTGACATTTGTCCCCGTTTATGTTACCATCACAATGCCTGCTCGTTCGAGGGACGTCACCGGTGACGGCCGATTGACGGAGCGGGTGCGGTTCCTGCGGGCGGGGCTCGTAACTCCGTTCTCGGGCGGCTTCGGGAATACGCCCGGCCGGCATTATGACCGGTCTGCGAGGAGCTCGCTGGACTGGGACAGGCTGAAGATGGGTAACGCCGGTCAGGGCCACGTCCCAGGAAGCGCGTAGCCGGAGCTGAGCCGTTGGCGTTGGTTCGCCTAAGCAAGTGGCGCGGTGGAACGCCGACAGGCGAGCGCGTTCCGATGGACGCGCGCCGCGCCCCCTCCTCTGTCCTCCCCGAAGCGGCGAGGATGAAGGTGGGGGTGCGGAGGTTGGAGATACGCGTCTGTCGGCGTTCCGCCTCCCTTCTTTGTAGCCGGATGAATTTGTAGCCCGGATGAACCAACGGGTCCGGCCCGAAGTGGCCGGCCCGATGACAGGCTCCGTGAAATCCGGGAACGAGTTGGAAGCTTGAATGCCCTCCCCGGATTTCGCTGACGCTCATCCGGGCTACGTGTCGCTTTCGGCGCTCCGCCTTTGTTTCCGGGAGGCAAATCGTGGCGTTCGTGAACAAAAACTCGGGCGCGGGCGCGCCGCGAGAACGCTTTGCCATTGTGCGCGCCCGGCCAAGCCAGCGCGGCGCCGAACGTTTCCCTTCGCTCAACCCACGTTACTGAACGGCATTTTCCTTGATATATTGAACGCATGACCATCAAAGCAAGCGTAGCCCGGATGGAGCGCAGCGAAACGCGATCCATAGTTTCTGAAAACACTCCGGGATGGAGAAGTAACATGGGGCTGGATTACGAAATCTTCAAACTCGGAAATGTGCGGCTGCAGCGCGGCGGGACGCTGCCCGACTGCAAACTTGCTTATAAGGCGTTTGGCAAGATAAGCGCAGCAAAGGACAACGTCATCCTCTATCCAACGTGGTATTCCGGCCAGCATTACGACAACGAATGGCTGATCGGATCGGGCATGGCGCTCGATCCCGAAAAATACTTCATCATCATCCCGAATATGCTGGGCAACGGCCTGTCCTCGTCGCCGAGCAATATGCCCGCGCCATACAACGGGCCGCGCTTTCCGCGCGTGACCACGTACGACAATGTGCAGGCGCAGTATCGGCTAGTGACCGAGAAATTCGGCGTGAAGAAACTGCCGCTGGTCACCGGCTGGTCGATGGGGGCGCTACAAACATTTCATTGGGGCGCACTCTTTCCCGACATGGTCGAGCGCATCGCGCCGTTCTGCGGCTCAGCCAAGTGCTCGCGCCACAACTTCGTGTTCCTCGAAGGCGTGAAGGCGGCGCTAACAGCCGACGGTGCGTTCAATGGCGGGTGGTACAAGGATCAGCCGACCAGGGGCCTGCGAGCGATGGCGCGGGTTTACGCGGGCTGGGGCCTCTCGCAAGCCTTCTATCGCGAGCGGCTCGATATGGAGAGCTTGGGCTATTCCTCGCTGGAAGATTTCCTCGTCGGGTTTTGGGAAGGCTTTTTTCTGCAGAAGGATGCCAATAACCTGCTCGCCATGCTGTGGAATTGGCAGAACGGAGACATCAGCGACAACGAACTCTACAAGGGCGACTTCAAGAGAGCATTGGGCGCGATCAAGGCAAAGGCTTATGTAATGCCGGGCCAAACCGATCTCTACTTTCCTCCTGAAGACAGCCAATTTGAAGTCGCCAACATGCTAAATGCGAAATTGCTGCCCGTGCCCTCGATCTGGGGCCATTTCGCCGGAGGGCCCGGTACCAATCCGGCCGATGGCAAGTTCATTGACGACGCGCTAAAGCAATTGCTGAGTGCGTGATCGAAGATCGCCGCTGAAGAAATCGCCGAAGCAAAGAAGCTGGCGCAACGGGCCACAGCTTTAGGGAAAGAGGACGCGGAAGCGCTGCACACGGCCGGCTTTGAGGTCTCCTTGGGCGACGACCATGAGAGCGGACCCGCGCTGATCGATCGGTCTCTCGCTCTCGATCCCAACTTGGCAGCGACAGGGAGGTTCAGCGGCTGGCTACAGCTTTGGACAATGTCGGCTACTGGGGCTTTTCTCGTCGGTTTCAGCGACTCACCATTTCGGTAGCGAACGGATGAGAGCGGACATACCTGGCGCATGTCGATCTGACGCGCATGACTCAAACTGGACGTCGAAGCCCGGCGTTTTTGGATAGCCCGCAAGCTATGGCGCCCTTATAGGGGTCGATTGCGAACGCGAATTAACACGCGAGTCAGCGGCAAACTTTCGCTTGGGAGTACTGTTGCCAACGCAGGAATGTATGATCACATTCTATCCCTGGTATCTCCAAGCGGTCTTTCGATCGGCCACCCGCACATGCCCAAGTTCCTTCGCATCGGAGTCCATCAGTCGAACGTTTCCGGATACACGTCAAAGGCATGGTGGGTTCGCCGGGTTGGCTCGACGGTTTTCCTGAAGTGGGGCGCCGTCGAGGTCCATGGCGTGGGAGATGGGCGAAAGATTTACTGGGCGCTTCCGCCACGGGCGAAAACAATTCGTTGCGGCACGGTGCAGCGTGCCAAAGACTATGCAAAAACCGCAATCGCGCGGCGACGCAACCATCGCTATGAACCGCTGGTTGGAAATATTACGATCCGGCGCCGACCTGCCAATCATGGCGCCGAGCTCGAACAGGCGCTCGCCACGATCTTGTTTGTCGATATCGTCCGGTCTACCGAAAAAGCCGCGCGGCTGGGGGATTCGCGTTGGACACAGGTGATGAATCACTATTACGCCGCCGTCCGTAGAGAGCTGAAGACTTTGCGCGGAAAAGAAGTCGTGACGACGGGGGACGGACTGCTCGCGACGTTCGACGCGCCGGCTTCCGGGGTCCGTTGCGCGACCGCAATCCGCGAGGCAGTGCGCACGCTCGGGCTAGAGATCAGGGTGGGGCTGCACGCAGGCGAATACAAAGTGAGTGGGGCTGACGTGGTCGGTCTCGCGTTTCACGTCGGCGCGCGCGTCGCCGCGAAAGCGCGTGCCGGCGAAGTCCTGGTTTCGAGCGCGGTCAAGGATCGGATGTCGCAGTCCGGAATCCGCTTTAAGGATCGCGGCGTTCACCGACTCAAAGGCGTGCCGGAGCGGTGGCGCCTGTACCGGGTCGAACATTAAGAGGTGTCCTGCAAAAGTGGACATCGGTTTTGCGATCGGTTCGATAGTGCGACTGCCGGTGCCGAGAGTCCGCATGGCGAACGGCTGGGCGCCTGGGAAAGTTCGGCGCCGAGTTCGCCCAGGCCACGCAGACTTACGTTGGGCGGCTCCAATCTGGTCTATTTCTGCGAGCCAGCTTTCCGTACACAGCTTCACATGTCCGTTTGTGGCACTTCTCATCGTTCCAGCGCTCATCGTCAGCGGTAGCAATCGGAGGCAAAGCAGACATTCCCGGCGGACGTTGGAAACGTCGAAGATGACCAAAAAGGCGACGTGCGAGTTTACCTGGTCGCTGCCGCAAGGGCCCATCAAAGCGTTCGTTACGGCCTGGCTTTCCGATGATGCTGTGGCGCTGTTGAAGGAATATCGGCGGCAATGCGGGAGAGTCTCCGCGCTGGATCATGCGCGCCATTGATTGAGACGCAAGAACGCGAGTACAATAATGGTTACAGCCTCATAGGACGCGTGACGCCGTGCTTGAGAACCCGATTGTTTCGGCGGCATTGATTTGCTTTTTGCTCGGCTTGGCGTTGGCAGGCCTCGTGCGAGTCGTCCCAAGCTCGACGATTGCATCAACCCCCGTGCCGATTATTTTTCTCGCAAGCTATGTCCTAGCCTACCAGCAGGTACCTCCCTTTCCTCCGGTTGGAGCAACAAACAAGATTTTTTACGTTGCTCTCGCGGCGGCGCTGATCGGATTTGCGCTGGATTTGCTGCCGCAGGTCGCAAATTACCGCAAACCGCTTGCGGTAATCATGCCGCTGTTCATCGTCGGCTGGATCGGCTTGCCGCGCTTTGCCAAGCTCGATGTCGACTTGATAGCGACCTCGTTGGGTCTCTGGCTGGGCGGCATTGTCCTGCTATGGCGCCTCGATACAGTTGCAACGACCCCAGCTGAGCGGAACGGTGGCAGCATCGTCGGCACGGCGATGCTGATGGCGCTGTTGCTGGCGTTCGCGCCGATCGCACTTCTTGGCGGGTCTTCGACCAGCTTAATGCTGTGCCTGGCGGCAGTCGCCGGACTCGCTGCCGTCGCGGTCTGGGAACTTGTCGCTCCGCGAGGAGCCTTTGGCGCCAGCGCCGTCTTTGGTTTCGGATGCGGACTTCTTGCAATGATCGACACGGTAACATTGATAACAAGGCAAGTTGATCTTGCTGCGCTTGCTCTCCTGCTCCTGATCCCATATGCGGGAGAGGTCTGTGCCCGGTTCCTGCTGCCACCGAACCGGTTCCGCGGGCGTGTCCGCCAGGTTCTTATTGGGACATTTGCGGCCTCGCCTATCGTCCTGGTGATGGCAGTTCTACTCCTTCGCCATCCCGAGCCTTTGTCATAAGGAGCGCATCATGCGCCGAACCCTTGCGTCCTTGTCAATGATTGCCGCATTGCTGGCCAGCGCGACACCCGGGCGGGCAGCTGACTACACGATTGATCTCACGCATTCCCACATTCTGTTCACAATCGACCATCTTGGATTCGCGAAGATCGTCGGTCTGTTTAGCGATTTCAGTGGAAGCATTAGCTTCGATGCGAATAGTGCTCCCAGCAGCAAATTAAACGTAACCATCAAGACCGACAGCTTGCAGACGCAATTTGCACCGCGCGACAAGGATCTCAAAGGCGCGGATTGGTTCAACAGCACTGAGTTTCCCGAGATCACGTACGTCGGAACCGAATTTGTGAAGAAGGACGACCACACCGGGACCGTCACAGGAAAACTCACCCTGCATGGCGTGACCAAGCCGGTTACGCTCAACGTTGTTGTAAATAAAGTCGGGCAGAATCCACTGGACAAGATCGACTCCGCCGGCTTTTCCGCCCGCGGCACCCTCAAACGGTCTGATTTCGGAATGAAGACGTATTTAGGGGCAATCGGCGACGATGTTGACCTCATCATCGAGATCGAAGCGAAGAAGAAGTCCTGAGAGCCTGGCTACCGTCCGCGCTGAGAACGCATTGCCGTCGCCCGAGGTGTGAGCCGTAGGCGGGAAAGCCGCACGTACATCTTCGACGCTTCGAGCACACGCAAGCCGCTTCCGCAGTTGACCAGCAAGCCGACATTGGCTTGCACCGCAACATCTGACGCGGTGGCCATTTGCGGACATGCGGGAGCGGCAATCAATCTCGTGGCTTGGAGCGATCGGCGCCCCGTCTACTTGGCGTTGGCCTGTGCGATCTGGCCCACCAGCGTGGCCCAATCCATCTCGATTGCTGCATAGACCGCGCCGGCCTCGGGCCGAACGTTGTCTTTGAGGACCTCGATCATGAGAGTCCCGTAATCCGAGAGGATAACGCCAGCTTGCATCATCCGGAGCAGACCCACCTGACGTTTGGTTTCACTGAACGTGCCGCAGGCATCCACGGCGACGTACGCATCGAGACCCTTGTTGACGGCGGTGATGGCGGGGAATGCAGCGCAAACTTCGAGCGAAAGACCCGCAAAAACCAGCTTCCTTCGGCCGGTCGTTTCGATAGCGTGTGCGACCCGCGCATCATCGAAAGCATTGACAGAGGAACGGTCGATGATTTGCACCCCGGGTAAAGCTTCGACCAGTTCAGGAAACGTCGGTCCCCACATGCTGTCCCGGGCCGTCGTGGTCACGATGATCGGGAGCTTCAGTGTCTTCGCGGCTTTCGCAAGGCCAACGACGTTATGCTTGAGCTCCGCGATCGAGTAGTCACGCACTCCGGTCATAAGGCCGACCTGGTGATCAATGAGGACGAGCGCGGCGTTTTCGGATGTGAGTGGCTCGTAAAGGCGGGTTGGGTTGGACATGGCATTTTTCTCCAGGAAATTTGTGGCTGCGGCGGCTGGTGCGACGCCAAGGATGGTCGTGCCGGCGCCAAGCATTGTTGACTGCAGAAATCGACGCCGTTCCATTCGGCCTCCGCGGTGTGCATCCGTCGTCGGATCTTCGGTCCGACCGGGAGTTAGCTGCTGGACGATCGGCCGAAAAGTCGCCAAAATCACAACTCAGCGTCCGGACCATTGGACGATGAGGCGACGCGTGCTGGATTTGAATGACTTTTTCTACTTTGTGCAGGTCGTTGACCGCGGGGGGTTTACGGCCGCCGGCCGGACGCTACGAATTCCGAAATCGACTTTGAGCCATCGCATTCAGCAGCTGGAGACCAATATCGGGGTCAGGTTGCTCAACCGCACGTCGCGTCGGTTCGGGGTGACCGATGCCGGAGGGGAATTCTATCGCCACGCGGTGACGATGTTGCGCGAGGCCGAACTGGCTGAAACCGCGATACGCCGTCGGCTGAATGAACCGACCGGCACCGTGCGCTGCACCGTGGCTGTGGCCACCATGCAGTTCGCAATGCCCGGTCTCGTGGCAGACTTTCTCGTCCGCTATCCAAAGGTCAATGTCGTCGCGCATGCGACTGACCAATACGTCGACATCGTCGGCGAGAATTTCGACGTTGCGATCAGAGCGCACTCGGACCCACTCCCCGATTCAACCCTGGTGCAACGAACGCTGACGCCAGCACCCTGGTTCCTGTTCGCGGGCGCGGCTTACGTTGACGCGAATGGGCCGTTGGATCGGCCGCATGATCTTGCGAAGCACCCCTCCCTATTCATGATGCGGACTGGGGTAAGTCCGATCTGGCGGCTTCGGCGTGCGGGCCATCGTAGGGAGGAAGTCGTCGTGCCACTTACGCCGCGGCTGCTCATAGACGACATGCTTTCTCTCAAACAGGCCGCCATCGGCGGCCTCGGCATCGTTGCGCTACCAGGTTATGTTTGTCGCGACGATGTGCAATCGGGCGTACTGCGGCAGGTCCTACCCGGTTGGATCGCAGACGATTCGACGCTGACGGCGCTAATGCCGTACCGGCAAGGCTTGCTGCCATCGGTCCGCGCCTTCGTCGAGCATTTAGCGGCCGAGCTGCCGAAGGCGGTGCGCATCTAAATAGTGAAATCTGCCGGACCCTTGTCCGATCGTCGGCCGCCATGTCGGTTCAGGGGCAGAGTCGGAGCCATGTCGATAGCCACCTCAGGTCTGTTTTGACAGCCGGGGTGCCTGGATGAAGTCGGTGCCGTGCAGTAATCTTGCTCCATGTCGCCCAAGCGTCGCTGGCTCGCGCCGCTCAATGGGGCGCGATGTAAAGGTAGCTGGCGGACAAATCGACAAAGCCGGCCTGCTGCAGATCGGGGAAAGCGGCTTTTAGGTTCTCGCTGTACGTTTTCGCGTCGGCGGATGCCGCATGGATCTCCTTGGCGCGCTTGACGTAGGTCATCGTGCTGTCGATCGCGGAGCGGCCGACGGGCGTGTCATGCCCGATGATGATCGTGTCGTAGCCTTGAAGCGCCTTGAGCGACTCGAGAACGATCATCCAGTGATCGAAATGATTCGCTCCGGTGAAGGCGTGTTGCTTCGGTGAAAACACCAGGTCGAACGCCATCAACACTTTTTGGTCAGGCAGTAGAGCGGCGAGTTGCAAATCCGATTCGCCGTCGACGAACCGTTTGAAGTCATAGGTGACGCCGTCGATGCGTTGCGGACCTTCGGTGATTGTCTCCGTCGGGACGGTGACCTTCGTAGCGACCTTGTCGCCGTAAGTCCGGCGGAGGCCATCGAGCCTCGCTGGGCCTCTGGCGCGGACCTGGTCGGCGATCCCGTCCAGGGCGAACACGCGGGCGTCGGGGAAACGCTCGGTCAGAACCTGAAGACCGCCCCAGTGATCGGTATGCGCATGCGAGAGAATGATCCGATCGATGGGCTTGCCGAGCGTCTGCACATATGACGCAACTTCGTCGGCATATGGCAGCAGGAGCTGACCATCGAAGATGACGACCGCATTTGGCCCCTCGACCATCAGCGTATTGACCTGAAAGCCGTCGGCTGGGCTGAGGTAGGAATGAATTTTGACGGGCCCGAACTCGCTTACGAGGATGGCCCCCATGCGGCCCGGCGCCGCTGCATCCTTGGTCCCGGGCGCGCCGCGGTTCTGCGCCAGTTCAGGGTTTGTGGCGGCGGCAGCCGGCAGGCGCAAGCCGACGAATGGGAGCAGCGCGCCCGCAGCGAGCCGGAGAAACCGAGAACGGGACAGAGCGGCCTTCGATAAACGCTGAAAACCGGGCTTACCTGACAGCAAGGCGCCGGGGTTCAGCGCCTTGCCGTTCGTTTCGGTGGCGCTCATGTCCTGTCTCGTCTGTCCGCCGACGACCGCTTTGCGTCTAATGAAAATCACGGCGATCTCGCGCAGCGGCTGCTGGTGTTCAGGTGGGCGACTAAACAACGCGTAAATCTAACACCTAACCAAGGTGTTATTGGACGAAACTTCAGCAATCGAATTCTAGAATATCCAGCTCATCCTGCGAAGATCCTTTTTGGCCCCTCCGTGGTTTGTATATCGACACTTGATTTCATAGTGCGTGCACTGAACATTTATCGCGATTTCCATCAGACGCGCCGGCGGCCGATTCGCCACTTGTTTTTGTTCATCGGCGCCGAGCCGAATACGGATTGGCTTGCCGGCTCTGGCGTCACACTCGATGCTAAGGGGTTTGTGCTGACCGGCGAAGATGCCGGCCACGATCGCCATCCGCTGGAAACCAACAGGCGGGGCGTCTTCGCCATTGGAGATGTCCGCTCGAAATCCATCAAGCGGGTTGCGGCGGCTGTTGGCGAGGGCGCACAGGTCGTTGCGGCGTTGCATTCCTATTTGGCGTAATCCAGTCCGTCCCGGCTCCCAGGCTTGCGGGCCTACTCACAATGTTTGCAGCTGCCGGGGGGCTTCTCCAACGGCCCTCATGATTTTCGAGAAAGACAGTTCCGTCGTCAGGCCGATTGGTGAGCAGGCGCAATGATCGTATGCGCTTTGATCATCGCTTCACCCATCCTTACGAGGCGGTCACCGAGTCCCTGCGGGCCCATGCTCTGTGCCGCGACGCGCGCCCCTTCGAGCAGCAAGAACAGTTCGTCCGCCAGCATGTCCGGCTCGGCGAGCGCAGCCGCGGCGCACAGCTGAACAAGCCGCTCGCGCTGAGCGGTCTTGAACGCCTCAATCACCCGCCGCGCCGGGTGGTCCTTTTCAGGCAGTTCGACGGCGGCGTTGGCCAACGGGCAGCCACG
>Ga0210410_10003481_pt1 | contig 13926 bp, 16 predicted proteins | sample IncBWC4MmetaG_FD_161058 | JGI IMG/M metagenome (GOLD analysis project Ga0210410, IMG submission 161058) | Forest soil microbial communities from Barre Woods Harvard Forest LTER site, Petersham, Massachusetts, United States - Inc-BW-C-4-M | ecosystem: Environmental > Terrestrial > Soil >... | reverse complement strand
AGTCGCCGCTGCGCACTTCCTTCACGCTCAACTGCACGGCCTTGTCGCGAAGCGTCTTGGTGATTTCCGGGGCGTTTTCCTTGGGCACGGTGACGCGGAACTTGTGGTTCGCCGGGCGCACATACTCTCCCTGCATTTCATAGCTGTTCGGCGAGAGGTACATCGTCACTTCCTTGACGTCGCCCTCGTCCACCTTAGCCATGAATTCGCTGTAGCTCGGCGTATCCTCACGCGCGGTCTGGCCGTTGGCGGAGACCAACTTCCAGAGCATCACGCCCAGGAATACGATCGAGATCCAGAATAGAATTGTTTTTGCCGTGGAATTCACATTACCCTCACAATCAAAACCGTAGAAATAAATTCAAATAATTTCCGGCGCACTCACCGCTTGCGCTTTTTCGCCCGCTTGGAACCGCCGCCTGCTTTTTCGCCGCTCACCAATGACTTGCCGTTGCGCCCCAGGCCATTCGATCCGGCCAGCCCGTACCCACACCACATTGAATTAGATGCAGTCTGGAAGCCAAAGTAATCGGGCTCCAATGCCACGCGCCGCTTCGCAGCCTTGTCCAGCAGGACCGCCAGCCGCAGCGAGCGCGGCTTGCTTTCCCCGATGCGCCGCAACAAAAACTCCTGCGTCACGCCGCTGTCCAGCACCGCGTCCACCAGCAAAATGTCGCGCCCCTTGAATTCCGAGGGTCCCTCGCCGCCGCCGGTGGTCTGGCGGTTCCCGAAGAAAACTTCGCGCCGCATTCGCCCGTCGGTTTCCACGTCGCGCACATCTTCGCGTACAAAATGCACCGCCACCGGCCCATCAATGGCTCGTACAAGGTCAGCCGCAAATACAAACGAACGGTCCATCGTCACCACAACATCCAGCCGCCGCCCCCGGTAGGCCTGCGAAATCGCGCGCCCCAGCGTTTTCACGCGGCTGGCAATTCGCACCGCGGAGTAGGAAGCAGCATTTGCACGGCTCACGATGAAGATTCCTCTGTAATCACCACCGCTGCACGGCTCCCTTCAGCCACTGCAAACTCGTCTGCGACCGGCAGTCCCAGAACCCAAGCCAATTTGCCCGCGCTCGTCAGCACCGGCCAGCTTTCTTTTTCCCAGCGGCTCGCGCCCAACTCGTTCAAAAGCCGCGCCACCGTATGCCGGTTCTGATGGCCTGTTGGCCGCATGGCATCCCCGGCACGCCAATTCCGCAATTCAAGAGGTACACGCAACCGGTCACGGTCCAGAACCGCCCCTGCATTACTAGTTTCTCGCCCTTCCGAGGGCCAGTCAATCACCCGAAAGCACAGGATGCGAGAAAGTGCATCAAGCCGCAACTCCTCGCCGGTCGCGGGCAAATTCACGTGTAGCGAAAAAGTCGACGGCTCAGATTTATCTTTAGGCGATGCCGCAGCGCAAAAAACAAGCGAGTCTTGCGTCCGGCGCACATCCACTCCGCCAGGCAACTGCAGGATCTTTCCCGAATGGCCGCTCTGGGCCAAGTGGAGCACCGCTTCCACATGCAGCGCCCCCAATTCTCCCGTCCGCGGCTTCACCCTCTTTACAATTTCGCGAACCATCCGCTTCTTCAAGGCAAGCGTCTTCGCTTCGGGGAATTTTTCTGCCCCGCTCGTTTTTGAAGAGCCTTTCTGGATGCCAACAAACTCGCCGACCGGAACGGAAATCCCAGCTCCAATTTCTTTTGCAATCTCATTCACCCGGCACTGCGCCGTGACATCCAGGTAGGTGTTATCTTCGCGCGCGAGCTCTGCCAGTTGGCACAAATGCTCGACAACCGAGCCCGGAAAATGCTTCTCCAAAAACGGCATCAATTTATGCCGGATGCGGGATCGGGTTCGTGTTTCATCCCGGTTGCTTGCGTCCTCGCGCCAGTTTTGGCGTTTGCCGCGGAGGTACGCGCGCAGCGCGGCGCGGCGAATCGCAAGCAGCGGCCGGAACACGCGTCCCGCTTGCGGGTGAATCCCCGCAAGTCCCGCCAGCCCCGTGCCGCGCAAAATGTGCGCCAGCACCGTCTCCGCCTGATCATCCGCGGTCTGCGCAACCGCAACGCGCGAAACCCGCCCTTCCTTCACAAGCTGCTCGAAAAAAGCGTAACGCGCCCGCCGCGCCGCATCCTCCAGATTCGCCCGCTCGCGCTTCGCCTTCGCACGGACATTTTCGCGCTCGACGAAAAACTCCAGCGCATGCTGCGCGGCAAGCTTCGCCACGAATTTCTCATCCGCCTCCGAAGCCTTCCCCCGCAACTTGTGATTGAAATGCGCCACGCAAACAACTAATCCCAACTCTTCGCGCAATTCCGCAAACAACCGTAGCAGCGCCACTGAATCCGCCCCGCCCGAAACCGCTACGCCCACGCGCTCTCGGGCGCAAACGCCAAAGCGCTCCCGCAGCGAGGCGCGCAGCGATTCCACAAGCGGGTGCCGTTTCCCACGCCCCTTGTGTTTCGCTGGTTTTTTGGGAATCATGGCTCTGCGCCGTATCCTAACAATGCCCGCCACTCCGGTCGAGCTTAGTCTTGTTATAACCAACAGTGCTAACATCAATGACATGAATCCGGCAAAATACCTGCTGTTGGCATGCCTGCTCGGCTTTTTTGTAAGTCCTTGCAATTGTCAGACCCCGGCAGGGAACCAACTGCAGGACCTGACCATTGGTCGTGAGACCTTCTTCGATTTTGGTCCACCGACGGAATACCTGGCCCTGTACGTCGTCAGGCGAAAAGACGCGGGAACTATCGTCGAAAGGGTGAGTCTCACACCAGAAGTAAATAAGTGCTACGCACCTGCAAAGGCGGAATTTGTCGAAAAATCTTCACCCCTTTCGATGCAAGAGCTACTGTCTGAAAGAGATCCGTGCCAGATTCCCGAGAAGACGCTAAAGAAGGAAGCCAAGAAACAACGAAAGGCCATGGGCTTCAGCGGCGCCAATACGGTGTTCCGGGTCACGTGTGGCATGCAGGTGAAAACTCTTCGAACAGAGGTTGGAGATAAAGACTGGTTTGACGAAAAGCCGAACACGCCAGCAGAGACTTCTTGGACAATGCAGGTGCTCGGGAAGCTCGACAAGATTGCCGGGCCTACGGCGATGGATAAGCCGATGTTTGACCCAGGCGAACCGGGCGCAGAAGGGCCGCCCTTGCTTGCCGATGAACCCACTCTTCATAAACTTTCTGCTGGAGACTACGACGATTTGTTTTCGGCAAGTGGCCTGAAAGCATCTGAGATCTATAAGACTTCTCTTGTTAAACCTCCTGACCCGACGGTCCAACTAACGGATAGCTCGCCTGTAAAGCCTGCCGTCTTCAAGCTGCCGGATTATCCGGTGTTGCCTCGCCTCGCCAGCCATCCGGGTTGGGCCAGGGTTCATCTCTTAGTTGCTGCTGATGGAACTGTCTCCAATACAACCGTCTACGAGGGATCAAAGCTCTTTGAAGCGGCTGTGAGAGACGCGGTTAAGGATTGGAAATTTCCGCCCGATACGAATGAAAGAGAAGTCACGGTCAATCTCGAGTTTAAGCTGAACTGCAAGCCAGTCTCCAACTGATCAGCACGCGTCCGAAAGAGATTCTTTATTTCTCTTTCGCTTCGCTGCCGACCAGCTTTTCCACGTCCGCCAATTCCTTGGGGACCGCCGAGCTCAGGACTTCCGGCTCGCCTTCGGTAATTAAAATGGTGTCTTCCACGCGGAAGTGCATCTGCTTGTCGGGAAATTCCACGATCGGTTCTACGGTGATCACCTGCCCGGGCTTGATGGGACCGCTCGGATGCAGCACGTCGTGCGTAGCCAGTCCGACGAAGTGGCCCGGCCAGCCGTACCACTGGCTGCCGATTCCCGCCTTGTCGAACACCGCTTTTCCCGCGGCTTCCGCCTCTTCGTAGGTGTGTCCGGGTTTCAACAGCGCGATCGTGGCTTTCTGCGATTCCAGGTCCACGGCATACCATTTCGCCTGCTCCGGCGTGAATTTTCCGCTGACGTTGAAGGTGCGTGTGATGTCCATCGTCATATGATCCAGCGAAGCGGCGTAATCGAACACCACAAGCTGATTTGCCTCGATGACATTCCTGTTCGAGAAGTAATGCCACGTGTTGATGTCTTTGCCCGAGCCCACAATCGCCAGGTACGCCACGCCCTGCGCTCCATGACTGTAAAAATATTCGTAAGCCCGCGCCTCGATTTCGTATTGGTGCATTCCCGGCCGAGCGTGAGCAATCGCCGCGCGGTCGCCTTCCGCGCTGATTTTTCCGTTGCGGCGCAGGACTTCCATCTCTTTCGGCCGCTTGATGTTGCGCATCGCATCGATGATGGAGGTTACGTCGCGCAGCCTGGCCATGGGATAGCGTTCCGCCAGCAGCTTCCCTGGCTCCAGGTCCTGCGGAACCTCTTCGTGATAAGGATGTGCGAATTTCCAAGCATGATCGCGGCCCACTTCCGAGCGCGCGCCGTCGGCCTTATCCGGGAAACCCAGTCGCACCCAAAGGTCCACTTGTGGATGCGCGCTCAAAGCGGTCGACAGCAGCAGATCGAGATTTCCGATCGGCAGCACGGTATCAAAGCCGAGTTTTTTCGCTTCTTCCGGTTGCGAGAGGAGATTTGCGCCATAGACCTGCGCGGTCCGGCCGGCTTGCTGAGGCTCAAAAAGAAAGATTTTACCGCTGGCGTTATCCATGGCCAGCACGGCGCCGGGATCCTGCACGCCCGTGTAGTAGTAAAAGTCATTGTCCTCGCGGTAGTGCGTGGCCTCCGCAATTTCGTTGCGAGCAAACAGCAGCGTGTAGCCGGTCTTCGCCTGCGCCATCAACTCCGCGCGCCGCGCCGCAAAGTCCTGCGGCCCGCCCAGATCCTCGATGGCTTGTCGGTCGGTGTACTGCGCCCGGGCCGAAGCGCCGAACCCTAAACACAACAACGTGACAATCGTCAGTTTCTTGATGCCCCTGAGTTTTCGCATGGTTTCTGCCCTCTGCTCGAAAGTAGCGGCCACATTGTAGGCCGTGAGGGAGCAAAAGGGAAACTGCGGGCAGCGCACAAATTGTAACCGGCATCTTAAGGGAGTAGACTTAGGTTTAACGAATCCGCGCGAACCTCGCAGCTTCTACTTCGGAGGCTGCAAGGAGGGTACCCATATGGCGCGCTTTGTCCTTCGCAGTTCGATCCTTAGAAAATTTATGCTGGTTGCATCCGGTGTGCTGGCTTGTGCCTGTTTGCTGACTCCTGTTGCCTTGGCACAGCACGGAGGCGGGGGAGGGCACGCCGGTGGTGGAGGCGGCGGGCACTTTGGAGGCGGACACGTTGGTGGTGGCGCGCACGCAAGCGCGCCGCATGGTTCCGCTCCGGCAGGTCATGGAACGGCGTCGGGATTTCGCAGCTCGGGTGTAGTTCATCCAGGGGCGAGATTCAATGCCGGAAGTTTCCGTTTTCGGCCGCACCCGCGCCCATTTCCCCCACACCCGTTCCCCATTTTCGGCTTTCCCGTATTCTTTGACGGGCCATTCTTCTTTGGCGGAGGGTTTAATTCCTTCTGGTGGCCGTCCTGCGGTCCTTTTTTGGGGCCCGGATGCAGCTTTTCACCGTTCTACGGCTATGGCGGTTATGGCTACGGCTATGACGTTGGGAACGATTGGCCAAGCTATGGCGCAGGTGGCCAGAGCATGGCGCCAAACTATGCGTATCCTCCATACCCTTATGGCCGAGGAGCGCGCGATTTGGTGGAGCTCTTTTTCAAGGACGGCACCGTCTTCGACGTGACGGACTACTGGCTGGTGGACGGACAAATGCATTTCATGACGGTGGACGAAGGCGGCACGAAGGCGGTCGAGCACGTAAGGGATTTCGACACCATGGATTTGCAGACCACCATTGATGTGAATACGGAACGCGGCTTCCGGTTCACGTTGCGCAACCAACCCATCGAGCAGTATCTGCGCGATCATCCCGATGTAAGCCCGCAGGAGAGCCCGAACCCGCCAAAGAACTAGATCAGGCGCCGAGCCTGGAGCCAACAAGTTCAGAGCGGAGCAAGAGACATCAAGCCGTTTGCAACGGATATTTGGCTTTCAGGCCTCGGCCATCTTTAGCTTTGCTGGGGAGAGGGCGAGCAGGGCGATGCCGATGATCACCAGCGCGAGGTCGCCGATCAGGAAATGGACGCGCTCGGGCACGTCGTACCAGGCTTGTATGCCCATGACCGCGGCGTGAGCAAAGCTCGACCAGGCCGCAAAAGCGATCAGGCTGCGATGCGCGGAGGGGTTGCGCGTCGCGATTAGCAGGAAGATTCCCAGGGTGACGTAGACGCTCAGCATCATCTGCTCCGCCTCGCCCATACGCATCGCCACCAGCGGGTAGGCCAGCGCCACAAAAATCAGCCCCACCAGCCCCAGCACGATTTTCAGCGCTCGTTCACGAATCATTGTAGCCTCCCGCCAAAAGCGGAAACAGCGAAATCAGAAAATGGAAAATCCAAAATAGAAAAGCGAAAGCGCCTATGCCTGTTTATATGCATCATCTGCGGGAATGTTACGTTGCGGGCCCGCGAAAGACTAACGAAATCGCTGGCAGGGGCGCCCGCGGGGATCGAAAGTTGAAAGTCAAAAATAAGGATTAAACGTCCAGAAAAAAGGGAACAGCCGAAGCGATCCGGGACCCAGGTAGCAAGAACCCCCCTCTTAAGGCGCTCGGGAAAGCCGGAACGCGGGCACCCGGCCGGTGACTCACGCCTTCGTACTCCAGGTGTTCCTGGCCACGCATACCATGGCTCCCAGCACTCCGAACATCATTGAGAAAGGTATGGCCGCGTTGGGGACCGTTCCAAAATTCTTGCTTCCTAAACCTACCGCGTACCCGAGACCCAGCCCCAGGCCCATGCAACCCAGAATGATGACCACGTTGAGTATTTTCCACTTCGCTCCCGGCCCCGTCGCGATTGCGAACCCAGTGCCCAACAGCAACCCCACCAACCAGAGTGCGGCCATGGATACCCCCTACCTGCCGACAGTATGAAGATGAACCAAAAAGACTAGATACTTCAACGATTAAATACCGGCGAGTGGTTCTCTAACAGCAACTTGTTCGGCAACGCGGTGCACCCGGCACCCAAGAAGTCTTTACGAATGGAATGCGCCATCCGGAAAAGGTGCTGGCGCGGGTGTAATTTTTGCGGCAGGCTAGCGTACTACCTGTATAGGAGGGGAACTCATGCGAACAATCTTGCGAATCGTGATGGTCTGTCTGCCCTTGATTTGTCTGCTTGGCCCGGCCGGTGTGATCTTGGCTCAGGAGAAACCTGCCGCGGCGGCCCCGGAAAATCCGCTCAGTACGTGGAACAAGAAGGCCAATGCCAGGGTGAAGGACATCCTGCTGCGTTCCGCGCAAAAAATGCCCGAGGAGAACTACAGCTTCAAGCCCACGGACGCGGTCCGCAGCTACGGCCAGATCGTTGGACACGTGGCGGACGCCCAGTACCTGTTCTGTTCGATCGCGCTTGGAGAGAAGAATCCCGCGCCGGACATCGAGCACACCAAAACATCCAAGGCGGATCTGATAGCGGCACTGAATGCCGGATTCGCGTACTGCGACAAAGCCTATGACAGCATGACGGACGCGTCGGCGGTGCAGACGATCAAGCTCTTCGGGAATGACGCGCCGAGGCTTAGCGCGCTGACGGTCAACAACATGCACAATATGGAACATTACGGCAACCTGGTCACATACATGCGGCTGAAGAACATCGTTCCACCCAGCAGCGAGGCGCCGCCGCAAGCACCGCCGCAACCGAAAAAATAACTTGTCTCCATCCCGTTAAAACGGCGCGGGGTTGAAAACGGGCCACTACACAAGAGCGCCGACAAGGTAGCCCAAGACCCGGGTACAGAGAACCGGAACCCAGGGCACCGGCTGAAGCGACCCCAGGAACCGGATACCATAAGCCGGAACCCGATGCACCCGGCCGCTTGCGGCAAGCTCTCAATGAGCCGATAATTCTTCCTTGACTCGTATCGTTGTCGGCGACAAACCAGCACCGCCACTTGTCAGCGGGTTGTGATATCTCGATGAGCATAAGCAGTTGTCCCGTCGCCACAGTGGAAGCGCCCGCCGAGCAGGTCTGGCAACTCCTGGCGGATCCCTCCAATTATGGGTTGTGGTGGGATGCGGAAACGTGCTGGCAGTTTGCGATGGAGCCGGCTGGCTCGGCCAAGCCGGGGCAGCGAATATCCGCGCGAACGAGAGCGCTCGGGAAAGATTGGCACGTGCGGATCACGGTTGCGAGCATTGATCCGGACAAACGGGCCTTGGACCTGACGACGCAGTTACCGTTTGGCATCACGGTGCACAACCATATAGTGTGTGGGACGCTGGATAACAAGCATTGCCGGGTAAGCTTTGGTTGAGACTTCACAATCTCACCTGGATGGTGGGGATGGTTGCTCGAACATTTCGGGAGCCGACAGTTACACGAGGGAGTAGCGGACGCTCTGGCACGATTAAAGAAGGCGGCAGAGCGTTCTCAACAAGCCGCGGGTAAGTGAGTGCTACCCAAGCACCGCGTGCAGCCGACGCGCTGTGCGCCTGACGAGGAACGTTGGGCCAGATTCAGGCTGTCTTCGCCGAGAGCGACGCGGCCGCGATCAAACACACGGTAATCAGGATTGAGAAAACGAGCGGGGTGGTGAAGGCGTATCTCCAGGTCAAAGCGGTGATTAGTACAAAGCAGATGGCGAGCGCCCACGCGATGGTGCGCACGCGTGCCAACGTCTCTGCCGGAAGTCCGCCCAGCAGCCATGCCAATACCGCCGCGAACAAAAGAAACACGGAGAAAAAAAGCCCGAACGCGCTGAAAAAGTCCCAATACGTCCGGGTAAACCCTTGCGCGTCAAAATGGACGGAGCGCATTAGCGCAAGAACCGCGTCCGCTCCCCATTCCGGAACATTCTGGCGAAACCCGAACGTATGTCCGGCGGCAAATAGCAGCAGAAGAACAGAAGCGATCCGGTAAAGAATTGGCGCTTTCACGAACTGCCTCCTGAACCTTCGCGCACGCAGTCTACACCATCCGTCAATGCGAATCCGAGGTCCCGGCGGTTGACGCCATTGGGCAGGAGGGGTAGGCTTTCGGTCAAGCAAACCTTCAAGCCAGAAATTCCAGTTAGGGAGTTGCGCCGTGTTTTTCGTGGCGCACCACGCTTTCGACCGTCAGTCAAGAAAAGGTCAAGCACCATGTACTTCGTGAACATTCCGGCCGGAAACTTCATGATGGGCTGTTCGGCGGGGGATGCCGAGTGCAACGCCGATGAAAAGCCCGCGCATCGGGTAACGATCACTCGGTCTTTTGAGTTTGGCAGATACCAGGTGACGCAGGCCGAGTATGAAGCTGTAACGACTATCAATCCCAGCTATTCCAAGGGGCCGAATTTCCCGGTCGAGGGCGTGAGCTGGGAAGACGCGCAGAAATTTTGCGAGGCAATGAACCGCAAGGGGGACGGCTACCGTTACCGCCTTCCGACCGAGGCGGAATGGGAATACGCCGCGCGCTCCGGAAACACTTCCTGCCGGTACGGACCTGTGGCTGAAGTTGCCTGGTCTCGCGACAACTCCAGCGGTAAGTCCCATCCCGTGGGTGAGAAAAAGCCGAATTCATTTGGATTGTATGACGTGCTGGGGAACGTCTGGGAGTGGGTGCAAGATTGGTACTCGCTGACGTATTACACCCACAGCCCGGAAGCCGACCCGCAAGGCCCGGACAGCGGAGAATATCGCTTGGCGCGCGGCGGCTCCTGGCGCGGAGTCGTCCGGGGGCACGCGCGCGTTTCCTCTCGGTACATGCTCAAGCCCAACGTGCGGAGCATCGTGGTCGGGTTCCGCTGCGTCCGCGAACGGCTCCCCTGACGTTTTGTACCGAACCCAGGGCAGCCGGCAAAGCATCTAACTTCCGCGCTCAATTAAAAAGGCGGAACTTTCTATGCGAAGAAATATCCTTTTGCTCGCAATCCGGATCCTGGTTGCGCTGAATTTTCTTCCCGCCATCTTTTTTAAGTTCGCCGGTGTCCCGCTCTCCGTTGCGCTCTTCACCGCCATGTCGAATGCGGTCCACGGACTGGTTTCGCAGCCTGTATTTCGGCTCGGATCAGGGACCATTGAAACCGTGTTGGTGCTGTTGTTCCTGATTCCAAAAACGGCCAGGCTCGGCGCCGTCCTGATCGCCATTTGGATGGTCGGCGCTATTCTGAGCCACATATTTGTGCTGGGCTATGGCTTGTTCTTTTTCAGCGCCCTGGCAATCTTTTTTCTCTCCTGTCTCTACCTGTTCCTCACCCGCGCGCAATCCCACCACGCCATTCCTTGAAGTCAGGCCAGAGGGTCGACTACTGCTTGATGCGGAATCTGAGGCTTGTTCTCGCGCCGACTTCCTGCACGCTGATTTTCTCGAGCCGGACGCGCTCTTGAAAAATTCGATGGGAACGTCCCGTTTGTGCCCCCCCGGGCCAACGGACAGGTTATCGTCGGGATACAAGGAGATAGATCGAGGCTTGTCTAAGGACCCTCTCACAATGCAATATAGTACTAGAACTAAGCCCAAGGGGGGCAATCTTTCAGGAGGGCAAGAAATGCGTAACTTACTGATTCTGTGTGGGTTCATTTTGATTGTGGCGAGTTCCACCCAGGCCCAGGAAAACAAGGGATTTGAGGTCACCGGTAATTATCAGTATGTTCGTTTCAACCCAGGGAATGGCGTCTCTGGCATAAACTGCCAGGGCGGCTCAGGCTCGGGCGCGGGCTATCTGACTGCCTCGTTTGGCATCGTCGGAGAGTTCGGCGCGTGTAAAGTCACTGGCCTGCCATCCGGCGCAAGCGCGCACGAGATGGATTACCTCTTCGGTCCCAAGGTGTACTTTCATGCTCATGGGCGTGTGTCTCCGTTCGTTCAGGCGCTCTTCGGCGGCGAACGTTTTTCAGCGGGCTTCAGCGGTGTAGGCTCGGGGTCGACGAATGCCTTTGCGACAGCGCTGGGCGGCGGAGCAGATGTGACCCTAACGCGTCACGTCTCCCTGCGGGCTCTTCAGGTCGATTATCTTTACACTCATTTCGGTGGCGCTTCGCAGAACAACTTCAGGTTGCAGAGCGGCATCGTGTGGCGCATCGGCAGGTAGTTCGCCTCCTACGCGTCATAGCGAAGAATGGATCGAAAACGGCGGGCTTAGGCCCGCCGTTTTCTTTCAACGAAGTGCCCTGACGACGCTGAGACTCGAATGACTTTCACGAATATTGGGTGCCTCTCCCGAAACGTGGAAACCTGGGCGGGTGGCGCATCCTAAATGCCTCTTGGGTGGCCTTCCCTTTCGAATTAAGGCGCTCGGGGCAAGCCGGAGCCCAGGGCACCCGGCGGGCAATCCCAGTTTATCGAGGTTGTGCAAACGAATGGTCATATTGTGCAAGACTTTATTCATGTCTGGCCTGATTCATTCCATCTAGCGGTCCACATCCTCTTTAAATACCTGACAATAAGTGCCTTAATCTGAATGTCCGTTCATGGAATTTTGGAATCCAACGTGCGGCGGGTGCTTCACCGTTTGTCCGACCTAAGGAGGTTCTCATGAGACGCTGGATTGAAGGGTTACTTTTCTTCGTGGCGTGCCTACTCCTCAGTATCCCCACATTTGCAGACACACCTAGCATAACTCTGCAAACTGCCTACTGCTTTAACGGTCACGTTGCCCCGTGCGATGGAGGTCTTGCGCAAGTCATTAACAATGGTACCGACAACATTGTCGTCGACAGTATCGTCGCCAGCGGTTGGCTCAGCGGCCACACCGACGACATCACCACTCTGGGAGGACCAGGAGGGGGAGTAACGAGCATCAGTGGTGGCTCGTCCCTTATCTTCAACTCCTTTTTGTTCAACAGCGGAGACGACACCAGCAACGATGGTGCAGTGGCTGACCCAACCAAGGGGATCGTTTTTACGATCACGGTGCATGACACCGTTGATTCGAGCTCGGCCACGTTCACCTTCTTCGACAACGCGGTCTCCGGCTACTCGTTTGTCGACGGCTCCGGGGTGGCTCTGACTGGCGCAGATTGTGACGCGGTCGCCTGCAACGGGGGCGCGACTTTCGTTAGCGACCCTGGTACCCCATTCACCAACCCTGTGCCTTCACCGGCGCCCGAGCCGGGCAGTCTGGCGTTGCTTGGCATTGGCCTGACGATGATTGGCGGCCTCATGCGCTGGTTGCGCTAGTAAGACCCGCACAAACAGTTTGGGAAATGGAGCGTGCCGTTCTAAGGGCGCGCTCTTTTTTTTGCGCCGCGATAGCGTCCCTCATGTAAGCGGTATGTCGGAGCGCCGCCAGGTCGGGATAGAGGCGGCCTGCGTTGCCATTTTGGTCGGCTACAAACCCGTCAAGCGAGATGGTCATCCCGACGATTACTTTTGCCAATCGTTCCTCCGTGTCCGATTCTGCCGATCCGTCATTTCAGGATTATCTCCAAGACCAGGGGCAGGCGAAAGTTTTCATGCATTTCGGCAGCTTGATAAATTCGATAGGAACATCGCGTCTGTCCCCCGGGCCCTAGAAGCCACCCCAAGACCCGGGTACCACGAACCGGAACCCGGGCCACCCGGCCGGAGAATCGAGTTGGCCACCCGCCAGTGTTTGATGCCCTACAGACAGTAATCCTCCTTCGCAGTAGGGTTCGGTTTGGTGTGTGAGCAGGCTGCGATGGCCAAAAAACTCAAAGATGAAAAGTTGCCCGTTTTCGATGCCCAAGCTTTTCTCGATTCGGCCGGTGTGGCGAGAAAAGTTGTGGAATATCGAAGTTCACAGAAGGTCTACTCTCAAGGTGGTCCCGCTACGAGTGTGATGTACGTTCAAAAAGGCGGTGTAAAGCTCACCGTTGTTAGTGCAGTTGGCAAAGAAGCAGTCCTGGCGATTCTGGGACCGGGTGACTTTTTTGGTGAGGGGAGCATGGCAGGTCAGTCTGTTCGAATGGGGACAGCGACCGCGATTACACCCACGACTTTGCTCGTTATTGGAAAAAACGAAATGATCCGCGTGCTCCACGCTGAACATGCGTTCTCCGACCGCTTCGTCGCTTATATGCTTTCACGGAACATCCGAATCGAGGAGGATTTGATCGATCAGCTTTTCAATTCGAGCGAGAAACGGCTGGCTCGGACTCTTTTGCTGCTCGCTCGCTACGGCAAGGAACCCCAACCGCAAAAGATGCTTCCCAAAGTATCACAGGAGATGCTCGCTGAAATGATTGGGACCACGCGGCCGCGGGTGAATTTTTTCATGAACAAATTCAGGAAACTCGGCTTCATTAAATACAGCAATGAGGGTCTCCACGTCGCCTCTTCCCTCCTCAGTGTTGTCCTGCACGAGTAGGCACCTACTCTCGCGCTTATCTTCTACGAAATCGAATTGGCCACCCGCCCAGACGAAAGTTTTCTTGCATTTCGGCAGCTTGAAAAATTCGATGGGAACGTCCCGTCTGTCCCCCGGGCCTCCGAGTTCAAGATCGATTGTCCTAAAAAAAGTGAACAAAAGAGCATGTGCTGCATCTTAAATAGTGGATTGAAAACTACTCGGGAGAAATAATGGACTACGTCAATCTTGGCAAGACCGGACTTAAGGTCTCGCGTATCTGCCTGGGCTGCATGACCTATGGGCAGCCCGCCACCGGAAAAATCAAGCCGGGGAGCCACGCCTGGGCCCTGAATGAAGAAGAGAGCCAGCCCTTCTTGCGCCAGTCGCTTGATTTGGGCATCAATTTCTTCGACACCGCTAACGTTTATTCAGCAGGGGCCAGCGAAGAGATCCTTGGGCGATTTCTGCGCGCACATACCCGCCGCGAAGCCGTTGTCATCGCTACCAAAGTGCATGCCCAGATGCGGGACGAGCCGAATGGTCAAGGCCTTTCGCG
>Ga0210410_10003480_pt1 | contig 13927 bp, 6 predicted proteins | sample IncBWC4MmetaG_FD_161058 | JGI IMG/M metagenome (GOLD analysis project Ga0210410, IMG submission 161058) | Forest soil microbial communities from Barre Woods Harvard Forest LTER site, Petersham, Massachusetts, United States - Inc-BW-C-4-M | ecosystem: Environmental > Terrestrial > Soil >... | reverse complement strand
CATTCTGCGCAAAATTGGACGAAACAGGATGAGCGGCCGCATTGTCGAAACAGAGGCTTACCCGCCGGGCGATCGGAGTGGGCATGCGTATCGTGGACGAACGGCCAGCAACCAAACCCTATTCCTGGACAGGGGCTTCGCGTACGTGTACTTCATCTACGGGACGTCGTACATGCTCAACGTGACCGCTGAAGAGCCGGGGGTTGGCGCAGGAGTGCTGTTGCGGGCCATTGAGCCTCTTGAAGGAATCAACCTGATGAAACGACTCCGCAAAACCGACAAACTCAGAGATCTGGCACGCGGGCCGGGACGCCTTGCGGCCGCATTGCAAATTGACAAGCGGTTGGACGGAGTGGACCTGTGCGCCGACGGTCCGCTTTGGCTCGGGAGTGCGGTCCGAGAGAGTACGCACATTCGAAAAACTGTACGCATCGGCATCTCCCATGAAGTTGACCGGCTGCTGCGTTTTTTCGAGGCCGGCAGCCCGTTCGTTAGCGGCCGTTCAACGACGGCCTAGCCAATCCGCCCGTCGGCACGGCCGTCACGCTCGATCTGATTTTTGAAGTGGCCCCATCAAGCCACATTTCCGCGCCGCAGAGAAAAGATCTGCCAGATCGCGGAGACTCGATCAGGCTTTTGACCACGCCAGCCCGAGCCTGCCAGCCATTTTCACCAGATCGGGGAGAGAATCGGCCTTCATCTTCCGCATGACTTTGCCGCGATGAGCCTTCACCGTGATCTCGCTGATGCCGAGTTCCGCGCCGACCTGCTTGTTCAACAAACCGGATTCCACCAGCGCCATAACCTGCCGTTTGCGGGGTGAGAGCGATGCGTAGCAATCCCGGAGCGCGCTCATCTCCGCCCCGCGCCCCAGGGCAACACAACTGCTTCGAGGGCCTCTCGGATGGCGCCCAACATCACGTCATCTCGGAATGGCTTCGTGAGGAATTCCGACGCCCCAGCCTTCATGGCTTGGACCGTGGTGCGCACAGACCAAATCTCAGAATTAAAGTCGAACCACAAGGGCCACGAACCCCATTATCAGAGACGCGCAAGTGGGCGGTGTCGTCCTTACTAGCGCGGTCCATTGCTCGGGGTGACTAATTGCCCAATGTCGCCAGGTCGGGTTTCGCTGGAGGAGTGATCACTGGCAACGCGAAATGAGGGCGTCTGTCCCGGAAAGTGGCCCGTCGCTCTGGATAGCGCTATACGGAGTTTGGCTGTATACATAGAGTTATGACCTTGCTGCGCCGCGTGGTAATGCTCTCTCGCAGTCGCAAGTTTGGCCGGTATCCGGCGGCCAGATGGGCGAATTGCACCTTTGTGACGATTCAAGGGTCCATCGCGTTGCTCGTGCTGTTCTCGCTGGTCGATCCATCGCGATCCTTTGCAGCGAATCCTGACCAGGACGCGGCGCTGACTGGCTCGCGCCAGCGTATTGAGAAAATGGACTACCGCATGACCGGTCGCCTCACGCGGGTGGAGGGCAATGGCAAGCGCACGAACTACAAGTTTATCGCCAAGGCTCACTGGTTTCCCGATGGTCTGCGTCTGCTATGCGAGATCTCGGGGCCTGGCTCAGAGAAGAGGAGCCTTCTTTTGCATATGAGCATAACTGGGCACGTGACCATCGAGGCTGTACTCCCTGGCGAGAAGACCGCTAGCGCGTTGCCATTCGAACGTTGGAACGACCCGCTTGTGGGAACTGACTTCTCCTATGAAGACATGCTGGAGAACCAGTTTTTCTGGAAGAATCAGGAAGCCCTGCCGCCGGAGAAATATGGCGCACGGGATTGCCTTGTCCTGAAGAGCAAGTCCGGCTCTCAAGACCGGACTTACTATGATTCGGTAACATCGTGGATTGACCGCGGCATTTTGTATCCGGTGCATGTGGTGAAGACGCTTCGCGGGACGGGACAGCAGAAGGAATTCATTTACTATGGGCTTCGGCAGATCGGCGGCGTTTGGTCTGCGACGCAGGTGGAGGCAAAGCTCAAAGACAAGCCCGGCTCTTCGATTCTTGTAATCGAAGGAGGCTCTGGAAAGGCAAATCTTGGACTCAAGGATTTTGATCTCAGCCAGTTCAACGCTCAAGGCGAGAAAGTGAAATAAAGCGAAGCGCTTGCTCAGGCTGCTGCAAGGACCTGTGCTGTCACTGGAGCATCCACAGTTTTCGCTGTCATGGTATAAGTTTTCTTTCAGACGTTGCTGGAGCCCCATATAGGCCAAAGGGCCACCAATTCCAGTCGCCAGCAAGTTTCAATAGTGCCGGCCCGACAATCATCCGCACCGCTGTCGCATCAATGAATACCGCCACGGCGAGCGTAAAACCGAGCATTCGAACGACCAGAAATCCTCCGACGGTGAATGCGGTGAACACGGCAATCATAATTGCCGCGGCGCTTGTGATGAGCCCGGCCGTACGCGCGAGGCCCTCGATCACCGCCGATCTTTCGCATAGGCCGCGCCGCCGTTCTTCCAGGACTCGGGCGACCAGGAAGACCTCATAGTCCATACTCAAACCGAAGACGATGGCAAACGAGAGAATCGGCACGATCGGGTATACGGTCCCGGTCGGTCCGTCGAGCCCTAAGAGTTTGCTACCGTGGCCTTCCTGAAAGACGAGAACTAAGGCGCCGAATGAAGCGCCAACGGAGAGCAGATTGAGCAATATTGCTTTGAAAGCCGCAAATAAGGAACGCAACCCGATCAGGAGCGCCAGCAAGCTCCCCAATACGACGCCAAGGACGACACTCGGCAACCGCGCTTTTACGACCGAGTCATAATCTGCGTCGAGTGCGGGTATGCCGCCGACACGCAACACCGCGCCGGGCACGCCGGTTATCGCCGCGATATCAGAGGAACGCACCTCTCGTACCCATCGTATCTGTTCGTTTGGCGGAAGAGTGGCGGTGGGCAGCAACTCAATCAACGTAGCGCGGCCATCGCTGCGAAGAAAACTTTCGCGGATTGGCTGGGGCACATCGTCGACAGCATCCGCAGTATCAGACATTCCCGTGAGGGTTGGAAGAGATAAGACCTCTTCCGCTCTAGGATCGCTCTGGAAGCGTTTCGTCAAGCGGCTGACGGCCACCCAGCCAGCCGGTGAGAGCGGCGGAGACTGCGGCGGCAACTCCAGAACCACCCGGAGAGACTGCACAATACCCGACCGCCCCATGCGTTGCAGCGTGCGCAGTGCTCGCACCGACTCGGCTGAGGCCGGAAGCGAATCGTGGGCAGGAATCCCGGGAGAGATTCTCCCTGCCTGGAATGCAAGGATCAGTAGCGGAACCCCGGCGACAAGCAGCGCCGTCCAGGGCCTGCGCGTTATGAAGCTGCCCCACCGTACCCACCGCTCACTCGCAGCGCAGAGGTTTTCGCGCGTTTTGAAAAGTCTGCCCGGAAGACGCACTCTGGCGGCATTGATGCGGTGCCCGAGCAGACCCAGCACCCAGGGCAGAATGAATGTACACAGTACAACGCTCAGAACGGTGACGAGCAGGCCAGTTATTCCGATGGAGCGCAGTTCGCTGATGGGCACAGTCAGCAGCGCTGAAAATCCGATCGCCACTGTCGTGGCCGAGATTAACAGTGTCTTCCCCGCTTGCCCGGCAGCAATATCGGCAGCCTGGCCGGGATCATATCCTTCGGCCAATGCTTCGCGAAATCGGCTCACGATCAGCAATGCATAGTCGATGCCCAAGCCAAGGCCGAGCATCGTCGCCAGATTCTGCACCAGAATCGACAGGTGCAGATAGTGCGCGAGCAGCCCAGCCGCACCGAGCGCCATCGAGATGGAGAGTAATCCAATTCCGAGCGGCAATAGCGCGGCCACAAGACTTCCGAAAGCCAGCACCAGCAGCAAGAGCGTTACCGGCATCGCTCGTTCTTCAGCATGCTTGACGTCATCGGCGCTGACCTTGCGAAGATCGAAGGTCAGTGGTGTTTCACCCGTAATCTCCAGTTTGATATTGGGGTATTGTGACCTAAGTTGACCTTCCATCCAGTCTGCTTTCGCCCTCAGTATCGGGACCGACGCCTCGACAGCTGCATCGTGCGGGTCCAACCCGACGATGATCAAGGCCCCGCCATTGTTCCCAGTGAACAGAGGATCTGGCCAATCCAGGCTCGAGACCGCACCCGACACTCCAGGCACGCTACGCAATGTACTGGTTAAGAAGCCCAATGCATCTGCGCTTTCTGCAGAATCCGGGTCAGGAATACCGCTGATCACCACAACCAGGCGGTGGGCGTAGGGAGACTGGAAACCCTGCGCCAGTTCCTTGTCAACTTTTTCCGATTCTCCGCCCTTGATGTGAGCAGTTGTCTCCAAGCGACGTTCGACTTTGTAGGAAAAGGGCATCAGCGCAAGCGCCATGACAAACCCGGACACCGCCAACCAGAATCGACGGCGAGCGGCACCACTACCGGACTTCAAGCTTGGCATTACCATCGAAGGTCCGTGTCCTCTCCTGATCCGCCCGAGAGCAATGAAACGACTCCGGTGATCGGATACACCCATAATATAGGTTCAAACTGGATATTCACCGGGATTCGGCTTTGTTAGTTAACGAGAAAGCAATCGAGGGGCGTGGTCTTCCTATTCGCGATTTATACTTGTACCTGCCGCAAGAACGCCACGATTTCGTCGGGCACGTGTTTCTTCGACATGTCCAGCTCTCCTTTAGATAGTGTGATTCTCTCTCTGGCTCGCGCTGTACTAAATCAACCCGGTCACGTCCACTTCCGGGTGCGGCCAGACTAAGAATCCTGGGGCAAAGCTGCATTTCGCCGTCACTCCCTCCTAGAACCATACCAACGCTGAGGTTCCGCCGGTTCCGCCCCTCTTTATTGACTTGGCCCAGAGCGTGACGTAGGCTTGCGACAACAAACTACCCCGCGTTTACGTTTTCTGGCGATAGCTGACAATTGACTCTGGAAATTGGAGTTTGCAGTTAGGGCGGAGAACCACGCAAGGCCCCTCGTTGAGAGTCGCTTGGCTGGCTCGATAGGAATGTTGGGAGTGCTTCGATGTTCTTCAGGCCTCTCCTCTTTTTGTGTGCGGCGATTCTCCTTTTAGTTCCCTGTTCAATCCATTTAGCTGCACAGACGACGACTTCCGGAGGCTTGACGGGCGTGATAAGCGATCCGAGCCATTCCGTGTTGCCCGATGCGATCGTCCGGATCATCGACAATACCAAGGGCACGGTCCAGACTGCCAAAACGGACAGCGACGGCGTCTATCGATTTTTCTTTGTCGCCCCGGGAAGTTATCGATTCACCGTTTCGCGCACCGGGTTCCGTGAAGAGAGCGAAAATATCAATGTGCTTCTCGGTCCGGCGGGAACACGAAACGTCACGCTGAGACTTGCTGGAGAAACGGCGACGGTTGAAGTAACGGACGAGGTGCCGTTGCTTCAGGCCGAGAACGGCGACGTTTCCACGACGATGAGCCAGAAACAAGTTTCCGAGGTTCCGAATCCCGGAAATGATCTCACATACATTGCCCAGACCGCCCCCGGCGCAATCATGAATACTGACGCTGTTGGTTTTGGAGGCTCCGGAAATTTCTCGATCTTGGGAATGCCGGGCACGTCCAACCTGTTCACCTTGAACGGAATGAACGATAACAACTCAATCGAGCACCATAGCAACGGCGACAGCATTATATCGAACACCAACAACAGCGGCGTTTTGGGGATGATGCTGGGCTTGAACGAAATTCAGGAAGCGACCGTCGTCAGCAATGGTTATTCTGGCCAGTTCGGCGGTGCCGCGGGATCGAACGTCAACTATTTGACCAAATCCGGCAGCAATCGCTTTCACGGGAATGCGCAGTACTACTGGAATGGAACAGCGTTGAACGCCAACGACTGGTTCGACAACGCGTTCCAAAATCCGCGCCCATTCAATATCGCGCATCAGTGGGCGGGTTCACTGGGAGGCCCAATTAAGAAAGAGAAGCTGTTCTTCTTTTTTGATACAGAGGGCGTGCGTTTATCACTTCCGGTTAGCTTTCAAGTAGTGCTGCCCAGCTCGCTTTTCGAATCCCAAACGCTGAAAAATATCGACAACATCTTTGGTTCCAATTCCGCTTCCGACAAGTTTTACCGGCAGATGTTTAGCCTGTTGAACAGCACGCCCGGGGCGAGCGCAGCGACGCCGGGTGACTTCGCTTCGCCGTTGGGCTGCTACACTTGGAAGGATCCAACCCATCCCAGCAATCCAAACAGGTTAGGCGCTACGGCGGCCTGTGCGGTCCATTTTGCCCGGAACGTCGATGTGCCGTCCAACGATTCGATCGTGTCGGGCCGTGTGGATTGGAATCTAAGGGTTAGTGATCGCGTGTTTCTGCTCCTGCAGTATGGGGACGGGAAAACTCCCGTGCACGTCGACGAAATCAGTTCGTTATTTAATGCCTACTGTAATCAATCGACCTGGCAAGGCCAACTCAACGAGACGCACACTATCGGTCCCACAGCGGCAAACCAGTTTTTGCTTGCTGGAACCTTCCTCAACAGGGCTTGCAGTGTGGCGAACTCCGCGCAAACCCTGGCTGCTTTTCCAACAGAAATAGGCTCATTTGGTTCGGGCATTCAGTTTGGCTGGATCGGGGGTTTCGACATCCACTATGCCTTGCCTATTGGTTCAAGAACTACTACGTACCAAATCTCTGACGATTTGGTAAAAACGCGGGGCCGGCATAAGTTCAGCCTGGGAGTCAACTTCCTGCGCACCGATGCGACACTGGGAGGCTACAATCGTTACGGGATCGGGCTATTGAGTCCCCTTTCCGTGAGTGCATTTTTCTGCGGTGGAGAATCGCCCTCCCAAGATCCCAGTAAGATATCGCCTTCCCACCCCTGTCTTGTGGACCAATCCCATCCAGCTACGGATTTCACGCTGCTTCAGCAAGCCTATCCTCTCTCGAACTGGAACCGTTTCGCTTTCTATACTCTCGGTCTTTACGGCCAGGAGGAGTGGCACGCCCGTTCCAACTTGACGCTGACGCTGGCTCTCCGTGCCGATCACCAGTCCAACCCGGTTTGTGCGAATAGCTGCTTCGCCCGGTTTTCCGAATCGTTCAATTCTCTCAGCCATGACCCGAACCAGCCTTACGACACTGGGATCCTCACGCACCAGAGGCAAGCGTTCCCGAACACAGACATCATCGTCTGGTCGCCGCGGTTCAGTTTTGCCTGGCAACCTCTTGGCGACGCCCACAATTCAGTCATTCGCGGTGGCGTTGGTTTCTTCTTCGACTCGGTCCCAGCCAGTCTGGCGGCAAATCTGGCTTACAACCCGCCGATCAACACTTTTTTCAACAGTAGTGGCTACAACCTCGCTCCCGGTGAAATGAACAGTCTGTCGCGAAATGCCGCGAACTCAAATGCAACATTTACCAACGGCTATTCCACCGGTCAAAGCATTGCCGAGATCAAGACAGTCGACCCAAATTTCATTCCGCCTAGTTTTCAGAATCCGGCAAATCGCATGCATTCGCCGCAATATCAAAAATGGAGCCTGCAGGCACAGCAAAGATTCGGAGCCGCAACGTTGTTGACCATCGGTTATTTTGGCAATCACGGTCTTCATGAACTGGACCAAAATCCCAACGCGAATGCGTTTGGGTTCGGATCGTTCCCCGCCGCACTGTGTACGACGCCAGTCGTCTCTCCCTGCGCGGATCCCCGATTCGGCGAAGTAACGGAGTTTCAGACCAATGCCATCTCCAACTACAACGGCATGGTTCTTTCCTTCGAACAAAGGCTAACCGAGTGGGGCGGCGGCATGTTTCAGGTGAACTACACCTACGGACACGCCCTTGACGAAGTGTCGAACGGGGGCTTTGTGCCGTTTACATTGGCGGATTCGATCTTCCCCCAAGATGCCCACAATCTTCGCGGGAGCTACGGCGCAGCGGAGTACGACACTCGCCATTCCCTCAACGGGAATTTCCTGTGGGAAGTTCCGTTCAAAGAGGCTCTCCGGGGGCACGGCCCCGATTCCCTGGTCAAAGGTTGGCAAATCGCGGGAACAATATTGGCCCGCACAGGTAATCCGTACACCGTTGTGGACGGCGCGGCTGCCGGAAACCTATCCCGCAATAATTTCTTTGGAACAATTTATTCGGTGCCCGTAGCGCCTCTTGGTCCTGCCGAGCCGTGCGGAAAAGGCGCGGCCCTTCCCGCGTCCCCTGTTCCATGCCTGCCAGCGCAAACCTTGGGCGATGGCTCGCCAGCTCCCGCTGCATTATTTCTTCAGTCGGGTTGCGAGACCGGCTTCAATACCGGACATTTGGGTGCATCCGGAGTCTGCAATGGACCCTTAGTGAGCCTTGCGCAGGGTCGTAACCGTTTTCGTGGACCGGGCTTCGTGAATATGGACTTTTCTATTATGAAAAATACCAAAATACCTCACTGGGAAAATGCCTCACTGAGCACCGGTTTTCAGTTTTTCAACTTCTTTAACCATGCCAATTTTGGCTTTCCCGATAATTTCAGCTCAGATTCTATCTTCGGCCAGATTGGCTACCTGGAGCAGTCGCCGACCAGCATCCTCGGTTCAACACTCCAGGCAAATGTCGCCCGCCGAATGATCCAGTTGAAGGTGCAGCTCCAGTTCTAGCGGGTCAAGGTAAGTTGTCGTTCGATCCGATTTTGCAGCGGCGGCCTCCACTCAATCTTCAGAAATTTTCCATCATCCACATGTTGCCTTCCACATTCCAGCCGCGCATCGCCAAATGGCGGCCATCGGGGGAAGGCACCCCGTAGACATCGACGCCGCCTGGGTGTTCCCACAGGAGTCGAGTGTTGCCCTGGAGGCCCATATGCAGCATGTCAGCGCCTCGCGCCGTAAAGCTCGAGACGAACAGCCCCTTCCCGTCCGCTGTCCAAACCACGCTGGACAGTGTGTTCCATCCTTTAGAGGTGATCTCCATCTGCGCGGCGCCGGTCAGTGAAAGAATATGCACTGTTCCGTCCCGGTGCTTGAGGAGCGCGATGCGGGTGCCATCGGGAGAAAGATCCCAATGATACTCCTTCGTTGGGTCCGTATTGGATTTGGCGAGTTCACGGCCGCGGCCTTTCACGGAGTCCAACTCCGTGAACACAATCTGTTTGCGATCCGAAGTGCGCTCGGCGATCGCACACAAAGTCGACGGCGAACGGGCGCATCGTGGCCACTCTTCGATGCTAGCCGTCAATACCAATTCCGGAGCCCCACCCGTGATGGCAACCCGCATGATCTTTGTCGTAGACGCAGATGGTATCGCCGTCTGCCCGGCCCGCATGATCTTGCTTGATTCCGCCGGGCCTTCTTCGTATGACGTCAGCGTGTAATAAATCCAGGAGCCTTCCGGGCTCAGGCAAGCGCCAGTCAAGCCTTCTCCTTTGCTGAAGGCAATCAATAGTTCGGCAGTGTCCTGGCCAAGAGTCTGTTCGAAAATTGCATCCACCCCGGTCCGGCTGGTATTGAAAAATATGGTCTTGCTATCCGCCGTCCATGCCAATGGATGATTCCAACTTTCATCCAGGGTGAGACGAATGGGATTGGTGGATCGTTCCCCGCCAGCCTGAAGGTCTGCAACATAGACGCTGCTATGGGGTCTCCATTCAAATATGCCGAACCGCTTGCCATCCAACGTCATGCTCGTGGCATTCACGCAACGTTCGGCGAAGTTGGTGAGGCGCTGGGGCTTCCCAATGAATTCAGTCAGTCGTCGGTCCATGTTTATCTGCCAGAGGTTGCAGGTTTTCACTTTGAAGCCCGGTTCATCCAGCCTGTACATCAACCTGCCATCAGACCACCAATTAAGATCACCGACCATTTTCGGGTCATAGGGTGGAAGGATTTTAGTGAGCGGTCCCCCCTTCAGATCGCCGCTTACGAAGTAGGTGTTGGCGGTGTCGGGCCCATCCTGCCTGACGTAGATAACGCGTTGTCCATCCGGCGACCAGGTAAGCCCGCCAATCGTGTCGTTATCACCTACCCCGAATACTTTCCGGGCTTCCTGCCCGTCAGGCCGCATGACCCAGATCTCCCGATCGCCATACTTTCCCACACTTGTCTCAAAAGAGAGGAGGGAGCCATCGGGCGAAAAGGACTCGCCAGCGGCTTCATCCCGAATCTTATGGGGAGACCCGCCGGAGATATCGACGATCCAGATGCTGCAGCCAAGGGAAGTCCCGAAGGTGGTATCACCTCCCCGCGAACAGGCATTTGCCATGAAACCCTTGTTGTCGGGAAGCCAGGCGCCAACCCCGAAGCTGAGCGTATTGCCGTTGACACCCTCCGCCTGTGGAATCGCCTGTGTTTTACCGGTTTCTACAAGTTGCAGGTGCAGACCAGTTCGATCGCCGTAAGCCAGGTATTTTCCGTCTGGCGAGATCTTGCCCGTCGCTGGGCCATTCTCGCTCGAGACACTGGTGAGCTGCCGCCACTTGAGCTGCGGCAGAGCTGTAGCCGATTGCAGCTGGAACTTGTAAAACCAAAACGCTATGCCAGCGATGAAAACTGCGACGACGGCTGACGCCGCGATCGCTCTCCATCGAGTGCGAGGTCTCGGCTCCAACTCCTCTTGCAAAGTCTGCAAATCAGCTCGCATCTCCGAAGCGGACTGGTATCTCGCTTCGCGCCTTTTTTCGAGCGCCCGGTGAATGATCGTGGCGAACTCGGCGGGAAGTTCGGGATTCACCTCCCGCGCCGGCCTGGGCATCTGCGTGAGTATGGCTTCCTGGAGCTCTGGCCCGGTGTCACCTGCGAACGCGCGTTTTCCAGTGGCCATTTCGTAAAGCACCAGCCCAAAGGAAAACAGATCCGTCCGTGCATCCAGCTTTTCGCCGCGTACTTGCTCCGGCGACATGTAGCCTGCCGTGCCCATGGCAACGCCGGTCCTGCTGAGAAACTTATCGGGAGTAGAGATGGGCATATAACCCGGTGGCCCTGCGGATTCCATATCATTGCCGTGAGGACGAGGATTCGGATCATCCGCTTCTGCCAATAAAAGACCGGCAAGTTTCGCCAAGCCAAAATCCAGAATCTTGGCTTGGCCCTCAAGGGTTATGAAAATATTTGCCGGTTTTATATCGCGGTGGATGATGCCTTTCTGATGCGCGGCGTCTAGTCCATCCAGAATCTGAACGGCGACATCCAGCAACTTGCCGGCTTCCAGAGCCGGTTTCCCCGGACCTGCTGCAGCGATCAACTCCCGCAGCGTTTGCCCTTCGAGCAACTGCATCACCAGGAACGGCTGCCCCTCGTGCTCCCCAAATTCGTAGATGGGGCAGATGTTGGGATGCTCGAGAGCGGAAGCCGAGCGCGCTTCGCGTCCGAATCGCCCGAGCGCCGCCGGATCCTTGACCGACTCTTCCGGTAGAAACTTTAGCGCGACGCGACGCCCCAACCTGATATCTTCCGCGCGGTACACCAAGCCCATACCGCCGCCGCCCAATCCATCTAAAATGTGGTAGTGAGAAATGGTCTCGCCGGTCAGGGGGAACCCGACAGTTTCCAGTCCGCCAAGCACGGCAGCCTGCACGGAACCGCCCCCGCTGCTATCGCACGACAGCAGAGCTTCCACTTCTCGCCGCAACTCTGGATCGTTACCACAGGCCTCATTTAGAAGTGCACTGCGATTTTCCGGGGCGCACTCCGCCGCACGATGGAATAGCTCCTCGATCTGCGACCAGCGTTCGGGAGTCACGTGCCCCCTATTCGTTCCGCATTTCCTTGTGTAGCCAGGCTTCGGCCATGCGCAAATCGCGCCGGACGGTAATCGTGGAAACGTCCAGCGTATGGGCAATTTCCTCCATGGAGAGCCCGCCAAAATAGCGGAGTTCGACGGCTTTACATTTTCGTGGATCGAACTTCTCAAGAGCGTCGAGGCCACGATCGAGCGCCAGCAGGTCCCGACTTCGCTCCTTCTGAAAACCGATGGCCTCGTCCAGCGGCACTTTGATCCCTGCGCGTTTGCCCGCATGTTTCCGACGCGCGTGGTCCACCAGGATCTGGCGCATCAGGCGTGCCGCCACTCCAAAGAAATGCGAACGGCTCTGCCATGTCGGATTGGTCTGATCGACAAGCCGAACATAGGCCTCGTGAACCAGTGCGGTCGGCTGCAAGGTGTGCCCTTGGCGTTCTTTGCGCAGGTAGCCGGCGGCAAGTTGGCGGAGTTCGCGGTACACCAAGGGCGTAAGGTCATCGAGCGCCCGCTGGTTACCCTTGGCCCATTCGGCCAACAATTGAGTCACTTCGTGGGTGTCAGACATAGTCTGGGGTTGATAGTACTGAACTTCCGTCGTCGGCGAATTATACACTCTCATTCCTTGTACGCCACAAGTTCGCCTTGACCAGCAACTCCTCCCAATAACCGGCTGAACATGATCGATTTCCGCCCCGATTCGCGCATGTGTAAGTAGGGACAGAGCAGGAAGCACCCCGCCTCGCGGGGCACCTCCGACTCTCCGCAAATGATGCAGGCGGGGATTTTAACCACCTGCTTACGATGACAAATAAATCGAAGGAGGAAATTGTGAGAAACAAACTGAATTCGCTGTTCGCCTCGCTGGGTTTGATCGCCGCCCTGGCGCTGCCGGTTGCTTCATCCGCGCAAGAAGAAAACAAAGCGCACCATCATTACAAGCTCGTAGACATAGGCACGCTCGGTGGTCCCAACAGTTTTTTTTCAGGCCCGGAACTCCCAATCCTGAACAACGGGGGAACGTTCGCGATAATCGCGAACACATCCACGCCCAATCCCAATCCGGGCTGCTTCATCGGATTGAATCCACCAGACTGCTTTGTCGAGCACGCCGCTGTATGGCACAACGGCACCCTCATTGACCTGGGCGTGCTTCCTGGCGGCGCGAACAGTCAGACAACTTCGATCAGCGCAAGTGGGCTCATCGCCGGGTTTTCAGAGAACGGTCTTATCGATCCGCTAACAGGCCAGCAGGAAATTGTTGCGGTACTTTTTGAGGGCCGTAAGACGATCGATCTCGGGACCTTGCCAGGAGGAACGGAGAGCCTCGCTACCAATCTCAATCGCCTTGGCCAAGTAACGGGATTTTCCAACAACGACGTATCCGACCCCTTCTCTATTGTCGGCTTCCCCACGCAAACAAGAACATTTCTGTGGCAGAACGGCATGTTGCAAGACTTGGGTACGTTGGGCGGTCCCGACGCAATTCCCAACGCCATGAACGAGCGGGGCCAAATAGTTGGCCTTTCCTACACGAACACAACCGCCAGTACAAATTGTGCTTGGCCACTAACCACGGACCCGTTCCTCTGGGAGAACGGCAAGATGCATGACCTTGGCACGCTCGGCGGCACATGCGGGTACGCCTTGTGGATCAACCAGCGTGGCCAAGTCGTCGGCACATCCAACGTGCGGGGAGATACCTCGCACCACGCCTTCGTCTGGGACGATGGGAAGCTGACCGATGTGGGAACCCTGGGAGGTGATAATTCCGAGGGCAATTGGATGAGTGACTCTGGCTATGTTGTTGGCCGAGCGGATCTCCCCAGCTCCCAGGCGCACCACGGGTATCGCTGGAAGGATGGAGTCATGACCGATCTCGGAACCGTATCGCCGTGGCCGTGCAGCACAGCTCTCAGCGTCAATTCCATTGGCCAGGTGGTGGGTGAAACGGGGATTTGCGGCGCCGGCGGCGGGCCGGCTTTCCTTTCAGAGAACGGCGGTCCCATCGTTGACGTGAACGCCCTGATCGTTCCCGCATCCGACATCGAAGTCGTAAGCGAGTTTGACATCAATGAACGGGGAGAGATCGCCGGTATTGGCGTGGTCCCCAGTGGCGACGAGCATGCCGTCCTTCTCATCCCCTGCGACGACGCCCATCCGAACGTGGCCGGCTGCGACTACGAGCCTGTGGACGCCGCCACCACCGCCTCTGTTATTCGTCCG
>Ga0210410_10003479_pt1 | contig 13929 bp, 15 predicted proteins | sample IncBWC4MmetaG_FD_161058 | JGI IMG/M metagenome (GOLD analysis project Ga0210410, IMG submission 161058) | Forest soil microbial communities from Barre Woods Harvard Forest LTER site, Petersham, Massachusetts, United States - Inc-BW-C-4-M | ecosystem: Environmental > Terrestrial > Soil >... | reverse complement strand
GCAGGATCGCAACACGCTACGACAAGCTCGCGCGAAACTTCCTGGCCGGCGCACTGATCGCCGCCGCCGTCCTTTGGTGGCTCAATTGAGTCCGGACCCTAGTGCCCACTTTCCGAAGTTCGTGATCCATTGCCGCAAACACTTTCACGAACTTCGGAAAGTCATGGGCACTGGCAAATTTATGATTCTAGTGGTCCGATTCCAACATTCGAATCCCATTGCGGCGAACACATTTGCGAATGTTGGAATCAAAGGACGACTGGCAAAATATTGATTCTAGCGGAGCTGGTCAGCGTTCACCCGCAAGCGCCAATGCGCCGTCGGCGGCGCTCTCCAGGATTTCGTCGGAGAGCTTGCGGTCACTGACGGCGCGCGCGAGCTGCAGGGCGCCGACCATCAGGCCATAGGCCGCGATCGCCCTTTTGCGGCGCGCGCGGGCCGAACCGTTGCCGGCCTGTGCGGCGATCAGCGCAATAATGTCTCCGATCTTGTCGGTGAAGGCATCGCGTGTTGCCTTGGGATGACGGGCGATCTCGGCGACCAGCGCCGCAGTCGGGCAGCCGCCGCCGGGCGCGTCGCGGTGGCGCGCCGAGAGATAGTCGCGGATCGTCGCCTCCAGCCCCTTGCCCGTTTCCAGATTGGCACGCAGCCCCTGCTCGCGCCTTGTCAGCGCCTTCAGCAGCGCGGCTTCGACCAGATCCTCCTTGGATTCGAAGTGCTTGTAGAAGGCGCCGTTGGTCAGTCCGGCGCCTGCCATGATGCCGGCAATGCCGACCGCGGCGACGCCACCCTCGCGGAACTGCGCCGAGGCGATGTCAATGATGTGCTCGCGCGTCGTGTCCTTGCGGCCTTTTTCGTAGCGCATCGCCGTCATTCCCTGCGCACATATTGAATTATGATCATAATAACGTATTATGACCATAATTCAATGGGAAATCGTCGCAAGGAAGTCCCATGGCACTGAAACAGGCGGCGGCGTTGCCGGCCGGCGGCGATATCGAGGTGGCGGCGACCGAAGCCCCGGCGCGGGCGAGTTCCGCGGCGCGTGCGAAGAGCGAAGCAACCCGCGCCGCGCTCCTGACTGGCCCGATCCTCACCACATTGCTGAAGCTGGCGTTGCCAACCGTGACGGTTCTGGTGGCGCAGACCGCGGTCAACATCGCTGAAGCGTATTATGTCGGCTTTCTCGGCACCGATGCGCTGGCGGGCGCTGCCCTGGTGTTTCCAATCTTCATGCTGATGACCATGATGTCGAATGGCGGGTTCGGCAGCGGCGTCGCCTCGTCCGTCGCCCGCGCGGTCGGCGCCGAACGACGGGACGACGCCGACGCGCTGCTGTTTCACGCCATGGTCCTGGCCGTGATCGTCGGCGCGGTGTTCACGCTGGGCGCGCTGTTGCTCGGACCTGCGCTGTACCGGGCACTCGGCGGCCGCGGCGACGCGCTCGATGCCGCCGTCAAATATTCGGATTTCCTGTTCGCCGGCGCGATCCCGGTGTGGATCGTCAATCTGCAGGCGGCAGCCTTGCGCGGCGCCGGCAATGTCAAGGTGCCCGCCATCGTGACGCTGGTCGGCGCGCTCGTGATGATCCCGCTCTCGCCGATCCTGATCTTCGGGCTTGGACCGTTCCCACGGCTTGGCATCGGCGGCGCCGGCCTCGCGTTCGGTCTTTATTACTGCGGAGCGATGCTGTTCCTGATGCGCTACATGTCGTCCGGCCGCTCCGGCCTGACCTTGCGGATCGCGCACCTGCGCAGGCCGCTGTTTGCGGACATCCTGAAGGTCGGTATCCCGACAGCGCTCAATGCGATGCTGACGAATCTCACCGTGATCCTCGTCACCGGCGCCGTCGGATTGTTCGGCACCACAGCGCTTGCAGCCTACGGCATCTCCTCGCGCCTCGACTACATCATGATCCCGCTGCTGTTCGGCGTCAGCACGGCGACGCTCACCATGGTCGGCGTCAACATGGGCGCGGGCCAGAACGCCCGCGCGCGCAGGATCGGCTGGACTGCCGGCGTCGTCGGCCTGTTGCTGACGGGAACGATTGGACTAGCGGTCGCGGTGTTTCCGCTCGCATGGCTCCGTTTGTTCAGCCACGATGCCGATGTCGTGCGCGAGGGAACCAGCTATCTGCATATCGTGGCGCCGGCCTATTGCGCGCTCGGCTTCGGCTTTATGGTTTCCTTTGCCGCGCAAGGCACCGGGCGCGCGCTGTGGCCGCTCGCGGCCGCCGCCGTGCGTATCCTGATCGCGGCCGGCGGCGGCTGGCTTGCCGTCGGCGCGTTTGGTGCCGGCATGGCGGGCTTGGCCGCGATGGTGACAGCGTCGCTGATCGCTTATGCCGCTGTCTGCAGCGTCGTGATGCTCTCGGACTCGGTCTGGCGCGTGAAGGCCAAGTGAGAGCCATGTGAGGGCTAACCGCCCTCATAGGCTTTCTTCAGCGCGCCAACATCGAGCTTGACCATGCCAAGCATCGCCTGCATGGCGCGCGCAGCGCCGGCGCGGTCCGGCCCGCCGATATATTTCGGCAGCGCCGACGGCACGATCTGCCATGACACGCCAAAGCGGTCCCTCAGCCAGCCGCAGCGATTGGCTTCGCCGCCATCAGCGAGCAGCGCATCCCAGAGCCGGTCGACCTCGGCCTGGTCGGCGCAGTCGATCTTGAAAGAGACCGCGTGGGTGTATTCCACCTTCATGCCGCCATTGAGCGCCATGAAGCGCTGGCCGGCCAGCGTGAACTCCACCACCAGCACAGAGCCTGCCTTGCCGCCTGGACTGTCGGTCATGTTCTTCTGCACGACCTCGATTTTGGAATCCGGCAGCAGCGACACGTAGAGCTTCGCGGCCTCTTCCGCCTCGCCGTTGAACCACAGGCAGGGTGATATTTTCGACATAGGGATTCCTTTTCCTGACCAGAACGACCAGAGGACGAACGGTGGGCGGCCATTCCGACAGGGGGGCGGGATATTTTTCTGCCGTCATTCCGGGATGGTGCGCAAGCACCAGACCCGGAATCTCGAGATTCCGGGTTCGCTCGTTTCACTCGCGCCCCGGAATGACGCTACGCGTCACGTCGCGATCGGGTTCGGCATGTTCAAAAACGACCGCGTGACATGCCAGAACAATTGCCGGTTGATCGCGAGCGCAACCGAATGCGCGGTGCCGGGCAGGATGATGAACTGGCGGTCGCCGTTCGGCAGCTTGTTGTAGAACTCCTCGAGGTCGGCGACGGTGGCGATGCCGTCATATTCGCCGCGCACCAGCAGCACCGGCGCCAGCACCTTCTCGGGCAACACCACCGGGAGGTTCGCCGTCATGTCGAGATAGGTGCCGGTGGGGATCTGGTCGCCAAACTGCATCTCGACGTCGGCCAGCGCTTCGATCGCGGCGGGATCGGACGTGCCGGGCTTGTCGCGGGTCGCGATCGAGCGGATCATGTCGCGGTCGCGCTTGCGCATGTTGTGGCTGCGGTAATAGTCGACCTGCTCGGCGCGCTTTTTCAGCGTCGGCGATCCCTCGCCCTTGTAGGTGAAGGCGGCGAACACCAGCCGGTCGATGCGATCGGGCGCCGCCATCGCGTAAGCTCCGGCGCGGAGCGCGCCTGAGGACTCGCCGACAAAGTGATATTTCTGCTGGCCGGTCTCGCGCGCCAGCACCTCGGATGCAGCCTTCAAGTCCTCGGCGCCGCTTGCGATATCGGAATTGCCCGAAGTCCGCCCCGACTTGCCGTAATTCTCATGGTCCATGGTCCAGCAGTCGAAGCCGTAGCGGGCGAATTCGTTCATCACCGAATATTCGCCCTTGCCGGGCACATGCAGGTCGAACACCCGCGAGGTCACCGAGGAACCGTGCACGAAAAACACCACCGGCCGCGCCGGCTCGCCGGCCTTGGGCGGACCCAGCCGCTTGCGATACATCCACAACGGCACGTCGCCCTTCTTGGCCCAATACTCGCCGCTCCAGATACGGCTGCCCTCGACCGGATCGGCCTGCGCCGGCAGCGCCTCGCCAAGCGTTCCCGCGATCAGGCCAAGGCCCGCCCCCTTGATAAGCGTGCGGCGCGGCAGCGAGTGTGCGGGGTGGGTCATGGCTTGGTCCCGTCAATTTGTGGATTGCTGCGCAAAGTCTAACAGCGGCCCGATCCCTTTGAAAGCCTGTGCGCTGCACAGCACAACACCATCGCGCGATCCTCGCACGGAACAGGCTGACTTCGTTCCGAAGCGGGTCTAGTGTGGCGGTTCAGAAGTCCGCATCATTTCTGCTGCAAGTTCGTTATGCGGACTTCTGAACCAAAGCCACACTAGATCAATAAGTTGCTAGTGTCCTTCGATTCCGAAGTTCGCAAAACGGACTCGCCGCAGAGATGATGCGAACTTCGGAATCGGGACACTAGTCTCCGCCGCGCCCGAGCCCGGAAAACCGGCAGCCGCAATCAGGGAGAAAAGCCGTGAGCAGCAATCTGACCGAAGAAGAACTGGCCGCGCTGATGCCGTCCGAACTGTGCCAGTACCAGACGCCGATCCCGACCCAGATCGTCTCCAGCGATGAATTCTATCCCGACCCGCAGAACGAAAGACAGCGCGAGGTCGAGACGCGCCTGCTTGCGATGGCCGACGAGCTCGGCGGCAAGCAGGGTCTCGACAGGCGGAAATTCTTCCAGAGCGCGGCGGGCATGGCCGCCTCCTTCGTGGCGATGAACGAGGTCTATGGTCCGCTGTTCGACGTGACGCGCGCGGAAGCAGCAACGCCTGCGATGGCCGAGGAGCGCGCCGCCGCGTTTAAGGACCAGTTCATCATGGACATGCACACGCATTTCCTGCGCGACGACACCCGCATCATGACCTTCGTCAATATGCGCGCTGCGGTCGGCAAGGCCGGCTGGAACAAGCAGCTCGCCGACCATGAGCAGACCATCGAGGATCTCAAGTTCAACAACTACAAGAAGGAGATGTTTCTCGACTCCGACACCAAGATATCGCTGATCTCCTCGGCGCCGTCGGACATCGAGCAGGACTGGTTCCTGACCAACGAGCAGATGGCGGACGCGCGCAAGAAGATCAACGACGAGGCCGGTTCGCGGCGGGTGTTCTGCCACGCCATCTTCACGCCGGGTCAGCCCGGCTGGCTCGACAAGCTCGACGCGGCGCTGGCGTTGAAGCCGGAGTCCTGCAAGGGCTACACCATCGGCGACAACACCCACAAGGATATCAGCCGCTATCCGTGGCGGCTCGACGACGAGAAGGTCGCCTACAAGGGCTATGAGAAGATGGTGAAGGCAGGCATCAAGAATGTCTGCGTCCACAAGGGCCTGTTCCCGCCCGGCCTCGAGAAGCAGTTTCCGCATTTGCGCGGCTTTGCCGACGTCGCCGACGTCGGACAGGCGGCCAAGGACTGGCCGCAGCTCAATTTCGTGATCTATCACTCGGCCTATCGCCATGTCGGCGGCGACCCGAAGGTGGCGCTCGCCGAGTTCGAGCGAACCGGGCGCATCGCCTGGACCTCCGACCTCGCCGACATCCCGGCGCAGTATGGCGTCAGCAACGTCTATGGCGACGTCGGCCAATTGTTTGCGACGACGCTGGTGGCCGAGCCGAATGTCTGCGCGGCGCTGATGGGAACGTTGATCAAGGGCCTTGGCGCCGATCACGTCTGCTGGGGCACCGACGCACTCTGGACCGGCGCGCCGCAATGGCAGATCGAGGGCTTGCGCCGGCTCGAGATCCCCGAGGCGATGCAGAAGAAGTTCGGCTATGCGCCGCTCGGCGCGGTCGACGGCCCGGTCAAGACCGCGATCTTCGGCGGCAACAATGCGCGCCTCTACAACGTCGAACCCAAGAAGGCGATGCTGGACATCAAGGGCGACCGCTTCGCCCTGATGAAGGCGGAGTACGAGAAAAACGGGCCCGAGCCGTCACATGTGCGTTACGGCTATGTGGTGCCGAATGGCAGCATCGATCACAAGGTGTTTGCGTAGTCCGTCATTGCGAGCGAAACGAAGCAATCCATAGCGCCACAGGTGGAGACGTGGATTGCTTCGTCGCTTTGCTCCTCGCAATGACGATGGCTATTTCCCCCTAAACCTCGGCTTGCGCTTCTCCCGGAACGCCGCAACGCCTTCCTTCAAATCTTCACTGGTGCGGATCGGATCGAGGATGCGGCGCGCCTCGGCGACCGTTTCCAGCGGCCCCTTCGGCATCGCCTCGCGCGCGAGCTTCTTCAAGCCTTGCACGACCAGCGGCGCGTTGCCGGCGATCTTGGCCGCCATCTCCTGCGCCTGCGCGAGATGCTGGCCCTTCGGTGCGATGCGGTTGACGAAGCCGATCTGGTAGGCGCGCTCGACGGACAACTCCTCACCAACCAGGAGAAACTCCATGGCGATCTTGTGCGGCATGCGCGACACGATGGAGGAGATTCCGCCGCCGGTGGTGCCGATCTTCACCTCGGGATAGCTGAAGCGCGTGGTCTCGGAGGCCACGCACATATCGGCCATCTGCACGAACACGACGCCGCCGCCGACCACCCAGCCCGAGGTCGCAGCGATCACCGGTTTGTCGAGCTCGACGCCGAGGCCGGGCACGGCGTGCCACATGTCGGACGGCAAGTCCCTGACGTCGGCACCGACACAGAAATACTTCTCCTCGCACGAGGCCAGCACCGCGACGCGATCCTCTCCGTCGCGAAAGCGCAGCCACGCGTCGCGCAATTCGTTGACGAGCGCATTGTTGAGCGCGTTATGTGAGGACGCGCGGTCCATGATGATGGTGGCGACGTGGTCGTGGCTTTCGTAGCGGACGAGTGACATGGACGTGACCTATTTCTTTTCATCCGGATGGCGATGCAGGGGATCGACCCACAGCACCGTCTCCGGCTTCTCGACCGGCTCGATGTCGAGATTGATGGCGACGGCCTCGCCGTCCGAGCGCACCAGCACGCATTCCAGCACCTCGTCGCGGCTGGCGTTGATCTCCTGGTGCGGCACGTAGGGCGGCACATAGATGAAATCGCCGGGGCCGGCTTCGGCCGTGAACTGCAGATGCTCGCCCCAGCGCATCCGCGCCTTGCCCTTCACCACAAAGATGATGCTTTCCAGATGCCCGTGATGATGCGCGCCGGTCTTGGCGTCGGGCCTGATGGTGACGGTGCCGGCCCAGAGCTTCTGCGCGCCGACGCGGGCGAAATTGATCGCGGCCTTGCGGTCCATGCCCGGTGTCGACGGCACGTTGGGATCGAGCTGGTTGCCGGGAATGACACGGACGCCGTCATGCTTCCAGCGGTCGTCGTGAGAATGCGTATGGTCGTGGGCGTGATCGTGGGCTGTCATCGCAAGACTTTCAGATTGAGTTCCCTGCGCAACGCTAGCGAAATACACGGCCACAGACCAGACGCATCGGAAACTTTTTCACGCGCACCACGTTGTCTCATCGAACCGAAATTGGAGGAGACGATTCATGAGTGCGACGACCGACAAAGTCAAAGGTGTTGCCAACGAGGCCATTGGCAAGGCCAAGCAGGGCATTGGCGAGGCGACCGGATCCGAGCGCCTGGAAGGCGAAGGCGCGATCCAGGAGGTGAAGGGCAAGGGCCAGAAGGCCGTTGGCGACGCCAAGCAGGCGACCAAGGACGCGGTGAACCGCGCCGCCGCCGCTGCGAACAGGAAGCTCTGAGCATCTGACAATTTGAAACCGAAGAGACCGGTCGCTTCGCGGCCGGTCTTTTTGTTGTGCTCACGTCCGCCGCTGGCTCATCACGCCGGGATTGACGACGTTGGTCGGCATGCCCGCCGCGAATGAGACGATCTGTTCGAAGATGTCGCTGAACTGAATCTCGTATTCGTCGCGCGAGACGTAGCCGATATGCGGGGTCGCGACCACATTGTCCATGTTGAGCAGCGGATCCGCAGGATCGCGAAGCGGCTCCTTCTCGAACACGTCGACAGCAGCGTAACCGGGGCGGCCGGCGCGCAACGCATTGACCAGCGCGACCGGCTCGATCAGGCCGGCGCGGCTGGTGTTGACCAGGATGGCCTGCGGCTTCATCCGCGCGAGATCCTCGGCCCTGACGATGCCGCGCGTGGCGTCGACGAGCCGCATATGCAGCGAGATCACGTCGCAGTGCTCGAAGAACGCGGCCTTGCTCGCCGCGGTCTCGTAGCCGTCGGCGCGCGCCTTGGCCATCGCGGGCTCGCGCGCCCAGACCAGCACCTTCATGCCGAACGCCTTGGCGTAGCCGGCGACGACGGCGCCGATCCGGCCATAGCCATAGACGCCAAAGACCTTGCCCCGGATGGTCGAGCCGACACCGAGCTGCCAGTGGCCTGCCTTCAGCGAGGCAACCTGTTGCGGGATCATTCGCGCCGCCGACAGCACCAGGCCCCAGGTCAGTTCGGCCGTGGCATAGGACGGCGTGTCCGCATGCTGGCCCGACGACACCACAATGCCGAGCCGCGTGCAGGCGTCGATGTCGATATGCGGATAGACGCTCCGTTGGCTGATCAGTTTCAACTTCGGCAGGCGCTCGAGCAACGGCGTCCTGATCTGCGTGCGCTCGCGGATCAGGACCAGCGCTTCCGTATCCTTCAGGCGCGCGGCGAGCTCGTCGATGTCCTGGACATGATCGTTCCAGATCGTGACGTCATGGCCTTGCAGCTTCGCAAAGCAGTCGAGGGTTCGCACCGTGTCGAAATAATCGTCGAGGACGGTGACCTTCACGACTTACTTTACCCCGAGCAGCTCGACATCGAACATCAAGGTCGCATTCGGCGGGATCACGCCGCCGGCGCCGCGCGCGCCGTAGCCGAGCGCGGGCGGGATGATCAGGGTGCGCTTGCCGCCGACCTTCATGCTGGCGACGCCCTCGTCCCAGCCCGCAATCACGCGCTTCTGTCCGATCGGAAACTCGAACGGCTCGTTGCGATCGACGGAGGAGTCGAATTTCTTGCCCTTCTGGCCGTTCTCATAGAGCCAGCCGGTATAGTGCATCACGCAGATCTGCCCGGGCTTCGGCGACGCGCCGGTGCCGACCTTGGTGTCGATGATCTGCAATCCCGAAGCCGTGGTCATGGGTTTTCCTGCTGTTTGGGCCGATGCGAGCGATGGGGCAAAAGCGGCCATGGCCAGGGCACACGCGATTGCCGCCGTGAGCAAGAGTTTTGCACGTCGAAATAGCATCGGCTCACCTTCCCTGTTTGAAATCGGGGGGTGTTTAGCGCAAGCGTCCCGGGGTTGCCAACAGCATTCCGGCGGTCCGGACGAGCCCGACATGCGCCAGAGGAACATTCGCGGCAAAATGCCATTGACAAGGATCACATCACGCAGGTCGCTCATGCCGTCTTCCGGCCGAACCTCTCCTTCCGGACTCATCAGTGAGTTGCCGAAATCCTGCGGCAAAATCAAATGAGCGAACCGCCAGCGCGCCGTCGCAGTCATCTCGCGCTGGTCGCCGGCACGATCCTCGCAACGCTTGCGATTCAACGGCACCTGTCGCGCCTCGCAGCGCCCGCTCCCGGGCCGAAGCAACCGGTTGAAAAGGCGCTTGTCCCGCCCAGCCCAAGGCAGATCCCGCTCGGTGGCTGGAAGGCCATCCTTTGGCGCACCTATCAGCAGATCAACGACGACCGGCTGCTGGCGACAGCGGCCGGCGTGGTGTTCTACGGCTTGCTGGCGATTTTCCCGGCGATCACTGCGCTGGTGTCGAGCTACGGTCTGTTCGCCGATCCCTCGACCATCTCAAACAATCTGCAGAACCTTGCACTGATGCTGCCCGAGGGGTCGTTCGCGATCGTGCAGGATCAAATTGCCCGCGTGCTGGCCAAGGAAACGACCACCCTGGGCGCAACCTTTATCCTTGGACTGCTGATGGCGCTCTGGAGCGCCAATGCCGGCATGAAGGCAATCTTCGATGCCTTGAACGTCGTCTATGAAGAGAGGGAGAAGCGCGGCTTTTTCAGGTTGAATCTGACCTCGCTCGTGTTCACCGTCGCCGCACTTGCCGCAATCCTTGCGATGATCGGCGGGGTGATTGCGGTCCCCCTCGCGCTGCAGCGCCTCGGCCTTGGCGAGCGCGCCGAGTGGATCGTCACGCTTGGCCGCTGGCCTGCCCTTCTGCTCCTGCTGTTGACAGCCCTCGCAATTCTCTATCGTTTCGGACCGAGCCGGCCCAATGCGCGCTGGCAGTGGTTCAGCACCGGCGCGGTTGCAGCCGCCTTGCTATGGATCGCCGGCTCATCGCTGCTGTCGTGGTATTTGTCCAACTTCGGCAACTACAGCGCGACCTACGGCTCGCTCGGCGCTGCGATCGGCCTGATGGTCTGGATGTGGATGTCCGCCATCATCGTGCTGTGCGGTGCCGAATTGAACTCGGAAATCGACCGCGCTTGCGGGCGCTGATCGAGGACGCCTTCGCCGGATCAACAGGGCCAATTGCGTGTTGTTCCAGAAGCTTCCGATAGGAACTCTGTGATGTCGGACGCATTGAGATGGAATAGTTCCTCTGGAGGCTGCCATGCACAAGTTAACCGCCACATCGGCCATCGCCCTGTTCCTGCTCGCGCCGCTGGCACAGGCGCAGTCGATCGGCGAGAAGACCGGCTTCAATTCGGCGCTTGGCATCAGTCCCAACACGCAGGACTTCGTCGCAGCCGCCGCCAACAGCGACATGTTGGAAATCGCCGCCGCCAAGATCGCTCAGGAGAACGGCAACCCGGATGAGAAGAAATTCGCCGAACAGATGATTGCCGACCACAGCAAGACGACCAGCGACATCAAGGCGATGGTGACCAGCGGTGACGTCAAGGCCGAGCTTCCCTCGACCCTCGACCCGTCATCGCAGGCGAAGCTCGACAAGCTGCGCGACGCCAGACGGCGCACATTCGCCAGCGAATACGATTCGATGCAGGTGAGCGCCCACAAGGAGGCCGTGTCACTGTTCGAGCATTATTCCAAGTCCGGCGACAATCCCAAGCTGAAGGACTGGGCAGGCAAGACTTTGCCGACGCTGCGGCACCATCTCGAGATGGCGGAAGCGCTGAGGAACAACAAGGTAACGATAGGAACGTCGCGATGAATAGCTCCCAGGGTATCGTCAGGGATGAGAAGGGCCAGGAGCAACCGGCCGACAAGCAACGCGCCCAGACCGTTCACAAGGCCGATCCAAAGAAGTCGGTATCCCGCGAGGCGACGCGGGATCCCAAGCTCAACGATGCCGAGAAGACGCCGGGCTCCGGGATGACGCCGGATGATCGCGGCGATGCGCCCACGGGCTGACGAGGAACGATCGCGGCCGGCCACGGTTGCTCCGTCATCGCATCGAACCATGGAGGCTAAAATGGCGATGAATGAAAGAGAATTGGAGCAACGGGAATTCGGCAATCTCATCGGCAGCGACAAGGTCGAGGGCACGGCTGTGTATGGCGCTGACGACAAGAAGATCGGCTCGATCGAGCGGGTCATGATCGACAAGGTCAGCGGCAAGGTATCTTACGCCGTCCTCGGCTTCGGCGGCTTCCTGGGTTTGGGAAACGAGCACTACCCGTTGCCGTGGCAGTCGCTGAAATACGACACAAGGCTCGGCGGCTACCGCACCGGCGTCACGGAAGATCAGCTGCGTCGCGCGCCGAAATACAGCAATGACAACGATTGGAATTGGAGCGATCAAGCCGGCAATCGCGCGGTGAACGACTATTACGGCGTTCCCGTTATCTAGATCGATAAAATAAGAGAGGCGGCCGGTGGGCCGCCTCTTCTGTTTCACGACATTGCGATCTCAATAGCCCAACGCGCAACCGTCCTTGCGCGGATCGGAGCCGCCGGTCAGCGTGCCCTTGTCGTGGTCGATCCAGATGCCCTGCCCGCCGCCGAGCGGCGAGACCAGCGTCGTGGTCTTGTGGCCGAGCTTCTTCAGGCCTTCCACCGTCGCGACCGGCACGCCGTCCTCGAGCTGATAGACGCCTTCATAATGCAGGCCGCGCGGCATATCGATCGCTTCCTGGATGTCGCAGCCATAGTCGAGGATGTTGGTCAACACGTGGCACTGGCCGACCGGCTGATACTGGCCGCCCATCACGCCGAAGGACATCACCGAGCGGCCGTTCCTGGTCGCGAGGCCGGGAATGATGGTGTGCAGCGGCCGCTTGCGCGGCGCGATGCAGTTGGGATGGCCCGGCTGGATGCGGAAGCCGCCGGCGCGGTTCTGCAGCAGCACGCCGGTCTTGTTGGAGACGATCGCCGAGCCGAAAGCATGCGCGACCGAGTTGATGAAGGAGCAGACATTGCGGTCACTGTCGACCACGGTGATGTAGATCGTCGAGGGATTCATCGGCGGCGCGACATTCGGCAAATCGAGCATCCGGTCCATCCTGATCTTGCCGGCCCATTCGTCGGCGAAATTCTTCGCAAGCAACCGCGGCACGTCGACGTCGACCTGGGCGGGGTCGCCGACATATTGCTCCCGCATCATGTAGGCGACGCGCGCCGCCTCCGCCTCGATATGGAAGCGCTCGACGCTGAGCGGCGCGAACTTCGTCAGATCGAAATGCGAGAGGATGTTGAGCATCACAAGCATGGTGATGCCGGGTCCGTTCGGCGGGCACTGCCAGGCGTCGAGGCCCTTGTACATGGTGCCGATCGGCGAGGTGATCTCGGTGGTGTGCTCGGCAAAATCCTGCAGCGTGTGCAGGCCGCCGATGCCGCGCAGGGTCTCGACGATGTCCTCTGCGACCTCGCCCTTGTAGAAGGCGTCGCGGCCGCTTTTGGCGATGGCGCGCAAGGTCTTGCCGAGCTCGGGCTGGTGCAGCACCTCGCCGGCGAGCATGGGCCTGCCGTGCGGCAACAGATAGCGCGGCGTGTTGGTGCCGTTCTTCAATTTCTCGAACTGGTTCTTCCAGTCGAAGGCAATGCGAGGTGCGACGACATAGCCCTCTTCCGCCGCCTTGATCGCGGGCTGCAGCAACCGGTCGAGGCCGAACTTGCCGTGATTGAGCAGGATCGTCTCCCAGGCGTCGACCGCGCCTGGAATGGAGACCGCATGCGCCGAGGTCAGCGGCACGGAGGTGATCTTGCGCTCGAGATACCATTCCGCTTTGGCCGCCGCGGGCGCGCGGCCCGAGCCGTTATAGGCCGTGATCTTGCCCTCGCCGCGCGGCTGGATCAGCGCGAAACAGTCGCCGCCGATGCCGGTCGATTGCGGCTCGATCACGCCCAGGAGCGCGCAGCCCGCCACCGCCGCGTCCGCCGCCGTGCCGCCGGCGCGCAGCACCTCGATCGCGGTCAGCGCGGCAAGAGGATGCGAAGTCGCCACCATCGCGTTCATGGAGTGGACCGTCGAGCGGCCGGCGAGATGGAAGCTCCTCATGGAAAATGGCTCTCGTGTCGCTTGTTTTGCTTGGGAATCCGGGAAGGCCGGCCTTCATGGCACATTCCTGAGGGCCTCGGCAATGGCTGGTATACCAGTGGTCCGATTCCAACATTCGCACCCCATTTGCAGCGGGCATTTTTGCGAATGTTGGAATCAAAGGACCACTGGAAAATATTGATTCTAGTGGGGCTTTTGGATTTGACGTTCGCTTACGAGTTCTCGGCGGGTGGGTAGCGAACGTCAAATCCGCCCCACTAGGGGGAATGCGGGATTTGCAGGGGTTTCGTAGTGCTTGGCGGCCTGATAGACCGCGAGCCATGCATTTCAAGGTCGCCGCCTTCTACCAATTCGCCGCGCTGCCGGATTTCCGGGAGTTGCGCGAGCCCTTGCGCATGCTCTGTGTGGAGCTTGGCCTGAAAGGCAGCGTGCTGCTCGCCGCGGAGGGCATCAACGGCACGCTCGCCGGCAGCGCGGACGGCATCGACGTGCTGGTCGCGGAGTTGCGAGAGGGTGCGCTGTTCGGTGGACGGCTCGACAAGCTCGAGCTGAAATATTCGCGATCCGCGGCGATACCGT
>Ga0210410_10003475_pt1 | contig 13935 bp, 13 predicted proteins | sample IncBWC4MmetaG_FD_161058 | JGI IMG/M metagenome (GOLD analysis project Ga0210410, IMG submission 161058) | Forest soil microbial communities from Barre Woods Harvard Forest LTER site, Petersham, Massachusetts, United States - Inc-BW-C-4-M | ecosystem: Environmental > Terrestrial > Soil >... | reverse complement strand
CAGCAGAAGATCCTGTCTGGGGCGCTCGATGAAAACAACAAACGCGGCTCGCGCTCGCGCCTGCTCCGCTTTGCGCCCGGCGTCTACACCACCAAGCCATTCGTGCACGAATACTGGGAGGAGGTTTACCTCGTCTCGGGGGATCTCACCGTCGGCAACGACGAGACAGGCGAAGGCGGGACATCGTACGCTCCAAATACCTACGCTTCCAGGCCACCCGGCGCGTATCATGGCCCGTTCAAGTCAAAGAACGGCTGCGTACTTTTTGAAATCCACTACTTCGATCCCGTCTGACCAGAATGCTGCCCGCAGTTCAGTGAGCTGCGGCCGCAAAATCCTGCATCACGTTCGACCGAGCTATTCTGGCTTTACGCGTGGTCGCCGGCGTGTTGCGACTTCGACCTACAAACCGCGGGATACCCGCGGTTAGAACTGCGCCGATCGCGGCGATATCGCCGTGCTTGATCGCCGCGAGGCCGCTGTCCTGCGTGCCTCCATCGGGCGCATCCAAAAGCACGATGTCGGCGGCACTTCCTGCTTTCAAAAAGCCGCTGTCGAGCCGATACACTTTCGCATTGTTGCCCGATGCGGCGCAAACCGCCTGCTCCGGACTCATCTCCGTGAGACTCGCCAGATGCGCCATGGTGTAGAGGATGCCGAGGGGCATGATGCCGCTACCGGTCGGCGTGTCCGTCGCAATGATGAAGCGATCGAATGCATCGAGCTGCATCGCAAGCCGACCGCACAACAGCGTGGTCCGCAAATTGCCGGCGGTGCACACCTGCAGCGCCATGGTGCTTTCGCGGATGACGCGTTCGAAATCCCGATCCGGCATCGCCGTCGGCCCGCCATTGATGTGGAAAGACACGTGCGGATGCATCTTGAGCAGATGATCGCCGGTGATGGCGCCAGAGCCGGGAATCGACGATCCGCCGGTATGACAGGTGGTAATCAGCCCTGCGGCCTTCGCATCGGCGACCATCGGAACATAATCGTAAGCTGATTTCACCGCGCCAAAGCCGGCTTTTGCCAGGCCGACCCCCTTGCTCGCGAGCTCGACGAAATCGTTCTTCTCCATGCCGGGCTCAAGAATGACCGAACCTGCGATGACCCGCATGCCGCCTGGACGATAATCAGCAAAGCAACGCTGCGCAGCCAGCGCCAGCGCCTTCACGCCTTCAACGTCGCGCGGGCGGCCGGGAACATGCACCTCGGACGCCGAGATCGACGTCGTGACACCGCCGTGCAGGTAGCTTTCGAGATAGCCTACCGTGCGCTGGCGCGGTGTGTAGTCGCCGAAGGTGATATGAACGTGGGAATCGATCAGGCCCGGAATCGCGGTCATGCCGCCGGCATCGATGACGACATCTGCGGCCTCGACCGCGGCAGACGAGGCGGTACCCACGCTCACGATCTTGCCGTTGTCCGAGACGATGGCGTCACCCGCGGTGAACGGGTTGCGCCAGTCGCCGGAAACGATTTCGCCCAGATTGACGATCGCGACTTTCACAGCGGCTCCTTCGTCGATGCGTCAGCTCTTCAATTCGTCCGCGAGCGCATAGGACGACAGCAAATTCTCTACCATGCCGGTCGCTGAATTCCAGTCATACGTCCTGAAGCTGTGGCCTGCGGTGACGAACCGCGCCCCCGCATAGAACATTTCATACTGCTGATGCCGCGATCCAAACTCCGAACCTATTGCGTCCCAGCAGGCCTTGAGGAATTTCACCTTATCCTCCGGCTCCATGGTTGCGGCCCGCTGGGTGGTGTGAATGATCTTCTTGAGCACGGGATCCTTGAAGTCCTCGATCGAGGACGGCAACATGATCAAGGCGCCGCCCGAGAGATCGCGGATCGAGTTGACGAAAAGCGGATAAAGATCCTGCGTCAAAACCTGCGCCGAATACATGAAATGCTTGTTCGGCACCCAGTACTCACCGGACTGCGAACCGCTGGCCTCCATGCCCGACAACATCGCTTCCACCATGCTGGCCTGAGCCGCCATATAACCAAGCTTTTCACTGACTGCCGGGATTTTGGTGGTGCCGATCGCTTCTGTCAGCCGGCGTGCCAGGCCGGCGAGAAACTTGATCTTTATCGACAGGCGAATCTGGGCCTGGTAATTTTGATAGGAATGCCCGTAGGTTTCATGGAACTGCTGCCTGCAGACATCGGTGTCGCGATAAACGAACAGTCGGTCCCACGGCACTTTCACATCATCGAAGTACATCAACGCGTCGTTCTCGTCGAACCGGGACGACAGCGGATTGTCGAAGATCGAAACCGCCGAGGACTCGTATGATTTGCGCGATAGGATGCGGATGCCTCTGGTGTTGATCGGCAGCGCGCAGGAAAATGCCAGGTCTTCCTCACCGGGCTTCAATGGCTGAAGATTGGCGACCAGAACTTCGTTCGCCATGATCGAACTGGTACCTAGCATCTTGGCACCACGAATGGTGATGCCGCTGGCGTCCTCGTCGACGATCCGGGCGACAAGATCATCGGCCTGCTGGCCCCAATCCTTTGCGCGCTCGGCCTGGGGGTTGATGATCACGTATGTAAGGAACAGGTCATTCCTCGTGGCGTAGTCGAAATAATCGATGAACGCCTTGGCGCGGTCGGGGCTGTGCTTCCTGAAAACGTCAATTCCCATTCGCTGGCCGACCAACGCCGAGGCGACGTGGTCCGGCGAACGGCCCATGAAGCCGTAATGAACCCGAGCCCAGGCTTGCAACGCCTTACGGCGCAACACCATCTCCTCATAGCTACGAGGCATCTGCCAGGCGCGATTGACACGGCGGCTGGAGCCTTCCGGCGCGAACGTCATCAGTTCGATATTTTCCGGCTTCGCCTGAAAATCGTAAAGCGCGCCTGCCGACCGCACCGCATTCCTGAACGCCGGATGTGTCGTAACGTCGGGCACAAGCTGACCGTCGATATAAACGGTACGGCCATCCCTCAGCGAGGCGATGTGTTCTGCACCCGTCCTTGCAACCGTCATGATCTGCCCCGTTCAGAGAGTTGTCTGGCTGGTCTGCCGTCGACGAACCTTACACCAGACCATCTTCGCCCTTGATGTCAGCCGCCGAAAGTCCTCCAACGCGGTGATTGGGCCGGCCGCGCGTCGCGTAAACGGCGATGATTGCAATCTCGCCGGGCTGCGGGGCATCCAGCAGCATGATCGTCATTCCATCATAATGCGAACGGACGTACAGCGCGTCCTTGTGAGCGAGCGGCACGTCAATGGAACTACCAGGTGCCGCCCGTTTGGTCATGGACGAAATCCAGGCTTTGCCGCCACCAACCGCCTCCCGCATGACGTTACCGAACACCGTCGTCAACATCGCATTGCCGTGTTCCTGCTCACCCGCGGTACCCACGATCGCCGCCTTGCCGTAACTTACCGCCTTGTCTGGCGCCAATAACTGCACGGCGATCGCGCAAATTTCACGGCCGACGGCTTCGCTGGCTTTGGTCAGCGAAGACAGGTCTTTCTCGAAACGTCCGGCGAACGGGTTGTCGAGAACCGCAACGGCGGCCGCCTTGCGCAGCCGGGGTGAGACATCATGCCCCGCATCGCTGCGAACCTCATCAAGAAACGTAAGGACCCGCTTGATCTTCATGATGGTCTCGCCCATTCCCGCCTCCAGGAGGCAAACTCGCTTTAACAATTACATAACAAACGAAGCTTTTCAAGCTGGCTAACCGGTGGTAGCGTTGCCTTGGCGGGTTGAGGCACCGGCCCTGGATCGGACCATGATTGGCATGCGGGATGCATTGGTAGAGCCAGGATGCGGCAACAGTTCGGGCCGCGATGCGGTTGCGATGATGACGCTGGATTTCGCCGGCGGTAATTGGGGAGAACGTGCGTGACGTCGAATTCGAGCAAAGCGTTTTGTCTCGCCGGGCTGGGCTTGGCGTTGATGTTGGGCACCACCGGCGCGAGTTTCGCCCAGGAGATCGTGTTGGGCGCCGTGGTCCCCAGCAGCGGTCCCTTCGCTGAATGGGGCCGTGCCAATACGACAACACTTCAGATGCTGGAGAAACAGGTCAACAGCAGCGGCGGCATCAATGGCGCCAAACTCCGCATCGCGATCCTCGACGATGCCACCAAGCCCGCGCAGGCGACCAACGATCTGCGCAAGCTCGCCGGCGACGACAAGGTGTTGGCTGTTGCGGGCCCGCTGACCAGCAGTGCGGCCGAAGTGACGTTTCCAGTCGCCAACGAGATGAAGATCGTATCGACGTCGCAGGCATCCTCGAAGCCCGGCGTCGCCAAGCTCAATCGCCCCTGGGCTTTCCGCAACACCATCGATGAAGGCGTGCTCGGCCGAACCACGGTCCCCTATTACAAAAAAGCCTTCAACATCAAATCGGTCGCCATCATCTTCGATGCCAAGGACGCGACGGCGGCGACCGTCGGTAGCAAGATCATGCCGGGATTGATGAAGGAAAACGACATCGAGGTTCTCAACGCTAGCGATCCCCTGTCGTTCAACACCGGCGATCTCGACGTCAGCGCGCAGGTCACCAAGATGAAGGCGCTCAATCCGGACGGCGTTGTGGTGAGCGCGGACTACAGCCAGGCAGTCACGGTCATCCGCGAGATGAAGCGGCAGGGCATGATCAAACCCGTCGTCGGATCGACTCAATTGATATCGTCGGCGATCCTGAAGGCCGCGCCGGAAATCCCGATCGTCGCGCCGGCTACGTTCTATGCCACAATGAAAGGCGAAAAGCCCGAAGCGTTCGTCAACGAACTGCAACCGCTGCTGCGCAAGACCAGCGGTCTGCCGCCTGAAATCGAACCCAGCATGTACGACGCCAATATCTATGAGATCGTCAGCATCTATGTCGACGCGATCAAGGCCAGCGGCGTGACCGGCAAGCCGGAAGACCTTGAGGCCGATCGCACCAAGATCCGCGATTACATGGCCAAGCTCACCAGCTTCCCCGGACTGGGTGGTCCGATCGGCTTCAACGAGGACGGCGACGCCGTCAAGGCGTTCTATATCCTGCAAGGCGAAAACGGAGCCTGGCAGTCGAAAGTTCGCGGATGCAGCGCGGCAGTCGGCCATCCCGGCTGCTGATGCGGTAGCTTCGGACGTTCACCGTCAGCCAAGGAGCAAATCAGACCTGTGCTTCTCCAGCAGCTCGTTAATGGCCTGACGCTCGGAGCAGTCTATACGCTGATCGCCCTGTCGTTTTCGCTCGTGATGGGAATTCTGGGCGTTCTCAACCTGGCGATCGCCGAGCTCTTCATGCTCGGCGGCTATTTCGGTTTTGCAGCCATAATGGCTGGGCTACCGCTGCCGGTCGCATTGCTCGCCGGAATGAGTGGCGCTGCGCTGGTCGCTGTGGTGATCGAGAAGATCGGCTACCAGCCGTTCCGGGATGCGCCGGTGGTGACGCCGATGCTCAGCACGCTCGGCTTCTCGATCATCCTGCAGAATGTCGCCACCAATGTATGGGGCTCCGATCCGCTGCAATTATCGGACGAAGTTCTGGCCGGGCGGTTCACGCTCGGCCCCGTCAGCGTCAGCGCGATGCAACTCACCGTGCTGGGCGCGACCGCCGTTCTGGTCGCGCTGCTCGCTTTTGTCGTGCAGCGCACGCCCACGGGACGCGCGCTACGGGCGGTCGCCGAAAACCGCGATGTCGCACGCCTGCTGGGTGTTTCCGCCGGCCGCGTCACGCTTATGGCCTTTATGCTGTCGGGTGCCCTCGCCGGCGCGGCTGGCGTCCTGATCGGGCTGCATTACGCGGCGATTACGCCTTATATCGGCGTCGAGATCGGCCTGAAGGCCATTGCCGTCATGGTAGTCGGCGGCACCACCCGAATATGGGGTGCGCTCATCGCCGGTCCGCTGATCGGCGTCGCAGAGGTGATGACCATCGCCTATGGTGGATCGCAGATCCGCGACTTCGTCGTGTACGGCTTCATGATCGCGATCCTGCTGTTGCGGCCGCAGGGGATCCTGGGTGGCACCCGCTCCGACCAGGGGCAGCGAGTCTGATGTCGACCTATTACGCCGGCCTGCTGGCGGATGTCGGCATCCTCCTGCTCGGCGCCTTGAGCGTTTACATCACGCTGGCGACTGGCCAGTTGTCGCTCGGCAACGCCGGCTTCATGGGCATCGGTGCCTATCTGACGTCTTACCTGACCGTAACGGTCGGCATCCCGTTGACGCCAGCGCTGGTGATCGCCGCCGTCGCCGCAGGCATCATCGGGTTGATCGTCGGCTTCCCGGCATTGCGGCTCAAGGGAATATATCTGGCGATGGCCACGCTCGGGTTTGGCGAGATGGTCCGCAGCTTTTTTCTCAATCTCGACGCGATGGGCGGCTCCGGCGGCTTCCACGGCATGCACCACATCTCGAACGATTATATCTGGTCGTGGGCTGCTGCCATCCTCCTGCTCGTCATGATCCTGGAGCACTCGCAGATCTGGCTCGAAATGCGCGCGGTCTGCCATGACGATACCGCCGCGGGGCTCGTCGGCCTCAACACCACGACCATCAAGGTTGGTGCATTCGGCTTCGCCGCCGCGGTTGCGGCAATTGCAGGAGGCCTGTTCGCACACCATCACGTCTATATCGAGCCCGGCAATTTCAACTTCGAGCGGTCGATCGACTTCGTGCTCGCCGTGATCCTGGGCGGCTCGACCGTCGGCCCCGGCGCACTGGTCGGCGCCCTGTTGCTGGTCTTGCTGCCCGAATATCTGCGCTTCCTTGCAGAGTGGAGATTTGCCGCGTTCGGCACGCTGTTGATCGCGATGCTGCTGGTGCGACGCCAGGGCATTCTCGACCGCTCGCTGTTTCGCGCCTTCGCACTGCGGCGCCCCGCATGAACGGCGCCGGACAAGCGCCGCTTCTTACGCTGTCGGGCGTCACCAAGACATTCGGCGGCGTCCGCGCGCTCAGTGATGTTTCGCTCGAGGTTTTGTCAGGTCAGATTGTCGGAATCATCGGCCCGAACGGCGCCGGCAAGACCACGACATTCAATATTATCACCGGTGCCTATCGTGCCAGCAAAGGCGAGGTATTGCTCGAGGGCAACAACATAATGGCCCAGCCTTCGTACCAGATCGTGCGGGCGGGAATCTCGCGGACTTTTCAGAATATTCGCCTGTTCGCCGATATGACGGTTTGGGAGCATTTGCTGGTCGCGCAGCCGCATGATGGTTTTTCGCTACGACGCCTGTTGCCAACGCATTGGGCCAATCCGGCGGCTTTGCATCGCGCCCGGGAAACCCTGGAATTCTTTGAGCTTGGAGACGTCAGGGACCGGATGGCCCGCTCGCTGCCTTATGGCATGCAGCGCAGGGTAGAATTGGCCCGCGCCATTACCGCGCGTCCCAGATTGCTGATGCTCGACGAGCCGGTCGCCGGCATGAACCATCACGAGGCGGATGGTGTCCGCCAATTGATCCTCAAACTCCGCGCCGAAGGAATCAGCATTCTACTGATTGACCACGATATGACGTTCGTCATGGGCCTCTGCGACCAGCTCTATGTGCTGGATTTCGGCGTCTTGATCGCCAAGGGCCGACCGGACGAGGTCCGCACAAATCCGGCGGTGCTGGACGCCTATCTCGGTCAGGTCGCGTGATGCTGCAAATTCGTAACCTCACTGTAAATTACGGCGCCATCTCCGCCGTGCGCGGTATCGACCTCGACATCGCTTCGGGAGAGATCGTGGCCCTGATCGGCGCAAACGGCGCCGGCAAAACCACTGTCGCCCGCGCGATCGCAGGCCTTCTGCCCTACCAAGGAGATATCGTCTACGGCGGCCAGCGATTGAAGCCAAACAGCGCCGAACGCAATCTGCGCCGCGGTCTTGCCATGGTGCCGGAGGGCCGCGGCATTCTGTCGAGCATGACGGTCGAGGAGAATCTGCTGATGGGCACCTATACGCGCCCAGACAGAGCGCAGGCGACCCAAGATCTGCACGAAGTTCAGTCCCGCTTTCCGATCCTCGCCGAGCGGAAGAGTTCCATGGCAGGCCTGTTGAGCGGTGGCGAACAGCAAATGCTGGCGATCGCCCGCGCGCTGCTGTCGAAGCCCAAACTGCTGCTGCTCGACGAACCGTCGCTCGGCCTGGCGCCGAAGATGACGGACTTCGTGTTCGAAATGGTGGCGCGGCTGGGGGACGAAGGGCTGACAGTGTTGCTGGTCGAGCAGAAGGCCCGCCAGGCGCTCAAGATCGCAAGCCGTGCCTATCTCATGGAGACCGGAACGATCCTGGCATCGGGTCCGGCGCAAGATCTCATCGAGGATCAGGTTCTTTCAAAGGCCTTTCTGGGCGTAGAGGCTGCCGGTCGAAGTTAAAGCCGCTCGTCCGGCGGCGCGATTTCCGTGACGAGATCGCGGATCAGGGTTTTCTTTGGCAGTGGCGCAAGGGTGGTCACGCCCTCCTTGAGCCGAACCGTGCAGGCGTAATCGACCTTGCCGTCGATCAGCATCATGCATTCCTTGCAGGCATTGGCGTTGATGCAGGAGAAGCGAAACGCCAGCGTCGGATCGGCTTGCGACCGGAGCGCTCGCAAGCCGTCAAGCACGGACTGGCCCGGTTCGAACCCGACGTCAAAGCTTTCGACACGCGGTATCTCGCCGAGCGCGCCACGCTGGATTGTAAGCGTCGCCTTCATGCTACTGCCCGGTCACCCGAGGGCATGCTGCGCCCGAGATGAATTTTTCCGCTCGAAAAACCCGCGATCTGATTTACCGTCCAGTTGTCGTCCAACATCGGATAATCTTCCCGCTGATGGCCGCCGCGGCTCTCGGTGCGGGCCAATGCCGACAACGTAACGGATTGGGCGACCAGTAGCATGTTGCGAAGGTCGAGCCAGTCGATCAGGACGGGATCGAACTTCTCTGCGGATGAAGCCGGCAATTCACCGACGTTGGCTTTCAAGCGCTCGATCGCTTGTGCGGCCGCTTGCAAGTTCTCCCCTGTGCGGAAGGGGCCGACCATCTCAGACATTACTTTCTTCAATTCCACAACGACTGCAGCGAGATTGGGCGCGTCGCGATCCTTTGCGCTGCGCAGCAAATCGAGGGCGCCATGCGCCGCCTCCGGCCGCCAGGACAGCAACGCTTGCGAGGCGGACTGCGCGGCGACGCGACCGGCACAAGCGCCAAACACAAGCGCCTCCGTGATCGCGTTGCCCGAAAGCCGATTGGCGCCATTGGCGCCCCCGACCGCTTCGCCACACGCGTAAAGACCGGGCACGCGCGTTTGCATCGTTTCGGCGACCCGAATGCCGCCCATGTGATAATGGGCGATGGGAGCGACCTCGATCGGTTGCCTGGCCAGATCGATGCCATTTGCAGCGAGCCGATCCACCACGGGCCCGAAGGCACTCCTTATCTCGGCCTCAGGCACATGCTGGAAGCTGAGATAGGCGCCGCCGGCAGGACTGCCGCGGCCAGCCTCGACTTCCTTGGTGATGGCATAGGTGGCGAGATCACGCGTCAGCACATAACGGCCGTCGCTGCGGCTGTCGGGTGTCGTATAGTCTTCCTCGAACTCGCGCATGTCGGCGTTGAGCAGCTTGCCGCCAAGTTTATAGCGGAACGGATCCCACATGATCGGATCCATCCCAACGAGTCTCGGCGCCAGGTGGCCGATCGGAAAGAACTGCACGAACTCCATATCGATGAGTTCGGCACCGGCGCGCAACGCCAGGGCATAGCCATCGCCGCCCATGTTGCAGGATGCGCTGTTGCGACGGTAAAGTCCCGTCAGGCCACCGGTTGCGATGATGACGGCTTTAGCTGCGATCGTGACCGGGCGACCGGTCGTCAAATGAAGCGCCGTTGCTCCGCACGCCTCGCCGTTATGAACCGCGATATCGACGATCAGCAGTTCCCCGATCCTGCGGACGCCGTCCACCGCATTCAAGCGGGACCGCAGGGTGCGCGACACCGCCGGGCCTGTGGAGAGAAAATCAACATAAGCACAGCGCGGACGGTCATGACCGGGTGCATGAGCCTGCTTGATGTGACCGTCTTCCCGTGCCCAACCGACCTTCCACTCGTCCATCTCGCGCAAGCGCCGCGGTCCATCCTCGCACAGCAGCGCCGCGAGACGCTCATCGCAGAGGCCGCGTCCCGCAACCAGGGTGTCGGATAAATGATGCTCCCAATGATCCGGTGTCTGCTCGCCCAATGCCGCGGCCACGGTCATTTGAGCCATAACCGTAGCACCGCCGCGCCCGATCAGGCTGCGGTCCGCCAGAACCACCGATGCGCCGGCCCGCGCCGCTTCAAGCGCCGCATACATGCCGGCGCCGCCGGCTCCGACCACCAGGACATCGCTCTCAATGTGAGTTGTATCCAGCGTGATATTCTTTTCTGCTGCGGATCTCATCGCGTCTCTGTCTAGGAGACTTTTTGGGTTTCTTCGGGATGTCGCCAGAGATCCCCGATGGCGCCTGGGGACATTACTGCACAGATTATTTGCGTCAACGGCTGCCTACCACCGCTCAAGGAGCGACCACATTCCGAACCCCGTGAAGTCCACGGTCTTCGAGCCGACGATTTCCGAGCTCTATCGGCCAAATATGCGCGCTGGGAATCTCGATGGCCAGCCGCGGACCGCACCAGTTTCGCACCAGAGTCAACCTCATCGAAACGCAACGAATGCGAACTAAATCAAACAAAAGCACAGCAAAATCAATAAAGCCAATCTCTATCCTGTCGCTTATAACGCTCTGGTTGCAAGTTCGAGTCCTGCCGGGCCCACCAGAAATCGATAGCTTACGAGGATCTCATTTCGGCGGCCGACGTCTTCCGCACCAGAAACGCTATGTTTTGCCTCCAATCGCTCCCTTATAACGCCGGTTCCAAACGGTCTTACCGTGCTGCCCTCAGAATGAATGTCGGCCGATCACCACTTTTCTCGGGAAGTGCGGACATCGACTTCAAATGACCAACCCCGGGATGGTTGACCATAAAGAAACTCAAACGCGTTCACGATCGCCTCGATGCTGATCAGGCTTTCTTCACGACTGACGGCGTCGGGGAAGCGTTGGAAGATCTTCTCTCCTGCGATCGCGCCGTCGACGACGACATGACCGACATGGATCCCCTCCTCGGCGTATTCTTTCGCCATGGCCTGCGCGAGCGTCCTGAGCCCGGCCTTTGCCGAGTTGAACGCGCCATAGTTTGGCCTGCCCCGGAGCGAAGCACTGGCGCCGGTAAAGAGGATCGTGCCTTTCTTCTTCGGCAGCATGCGTCGGATTGCCTCCCGGCCGAACAGGAAACCGCCGAAGCAAACGATCCGCCAGCTTTGTTCGAAATAGCCGGCATCCATATCGACGATCTTCCCTGGCGTATTGTTACCCGCATTGTAGATCGCGAGATCCAGATCGGCGCCCGCGGCATCGAACAATCTTGAGATATCGCCTTCACTGGTCGCGTCGGCGACGACCGGGACCGCTTGTCCTCCGCTTCGTGTGATGTCCTGGGCGAGAGACTCAATCGCCTCTTGCGTTCGGCCGGCAATGATGACCTTCAGGCCATCGCCGGCAAACCGCTTGCACAGTTGTGCTCCAAGCCCGCGCTCGGGCCCTACGCCAATCACGATCGCTGTTTTCATCGTTACCTCCGCTGATCGATGTCAGCTTCGAGCTTAGCAGTGCCCGGACAGCAATCCAGTCGGACACGTACTGGCGCGGATTCCCCCGCGTCGTAGTGAGAGGCAACGCGCCGAGGACGCCTAGTCGCAGGCTCGCGCTGGCGCTGGCATTCGGAGAAACTTAGGCCACGGCTTTGGCCTGATCGCAGAATAGTTGTCTTTTTAGACAGGCCGGGCGACCGACAGGTTGAACTATTTCTGCCCCTCGACATATTTTGGAGCGACATCGCATTTACAGACGACATAAAGGTGCACAGTGGCAATCGACGGAGCGAACATCGCTGGGATTTGCGTGGCGTTCGGCGCGCTCATCCTGGGATTTCTCAGTTATCGTTATCGGGAAGGCCGTGGCGAGACATTGGCCGAGCAGATTGCACGCGAGAGGCAACTGAAGAACGAATCATGAGGTGCCCCTCAAAACGCGCCAAACAACTGTCCGCTGACCAGATGACGCCGCTCCAGGAATAGCGCCCGCGCCACGCGCTCGGCATCGCGCACGGAGCGAAACTCGCGGCCTTCGAGGCTGTCGAAAATGCGATCCGAGGAAAAGAAGCGATAGCTGCGCTCGTCTTTCGTGACAATACCGGCGGTGTGACTTCCGATTTCGATGATATAGGCATTGGACATGATGGCTTGTTCGCCGGCTGCCGGCGCTCCCGTCTGAAGATGTGATCTGAATTGGATCTACAGATGGATCAGCGACAGGCGCCGGTTGCCGCAGAGAAGCAACGCCGCGACATGCGCTTGCGCGCATCGCCAGTCGCGGATGTTTGAGCCATTCTCATACGGACAACCCTTGGCAGAACGATATCTGCTTCACGAATATCGGACGATTTCGCCGAATCGTCAATGAAATGGCCCTTCATATTTGTCGTCGTGACGCGCGTGTGCTTCTCCTCACGCGACGAAAAATGGAATGCCGCAAGCCGTGGAAGACGATCGCAGCACGCTGCCTCGCAGGTTACGCGTCGCCGGCAGCAATGATCTGCGATCTGGATGCCGGTTCCCGAAAGTCCTGAACCTTCGCGAGCATCGTTTGCAGAATAATCGTCTTTTCAAATTGCCAACGCAATTTGCGCGCTAGGATTGGCAACGAGGCGAACGTCGTTGCGTTGATTTTCATTGCAAATCGGGGTGCAGGCTCATGAGCCGTTTCGCAACAAGGCATGCGATCATCATCGGCGGCGGTGCGAGCGGCGTGTTGCTCGCCTATCAGCTTCTGCAAAATCCGGAATTCGGGTTTCGCGTCACGCTGATCGAGAGACGGCCCGAGATCGGTCGTGGTCCCGCCTATCACACCAGCAATCCCGAACATGTCCTGAATGTCCGCGCTGCCAATATGAGTGCGCTGCCGGACGATTCCGACCATTTCTGGCGCTGGCTTTCAAACCGCGCAGAGGGGCCGCTGTGTCCTGATCCCTTTTGTTTCGTGCCACGGCGGGCCTATGGCGACTATCTTGCGAGCCTGACTACACCCTTTACGTCATCCGAAAGCGGATCGCCTCGCCTGACCATCGTGCACGGCCAATGCGTTGATGTCGTCGAAGGCCCCGCGGGGGTGACCGTGACGCTTGCCGACGGTTCATCCCATACTGGCGACGTCGCCGTCCTCGCCACCGGAAATGAGAGTCCAGTCGCGAAGTTTCCCTGCGACGTGGATCCCTGGGCACTGCCGTCCACAGTCGTCGACAAGGATACGACGGTGCTGATCCTCGGCACCGGGCTCACGATGATTGACTACGTCTTGTCGTTGTTGCGCGACGGCCACCGCGGCCGGATCATTGCGATGTCGCGACGTGGCCTCCTCGCCAAAGCGCACCGCCGTACCGATCCGACGCGAATCGACGAAAACGATATCCCGTTCGGGGCGAGTGCCAGCCGGCTGCTGCGATGGCTGCGCGAGCGCATAGACGCACACATGGCAGCCGGTGGCGACTGGCGCAGCGTGATCGATGCTGTCAGACCCTATACACAACGGCTCTGGCACGAGCTCCCGCTCGCCTCCAGGCGTCGCTTCCTCGAACACGCACGGGCCTGGTGGGATGTCCACCGTCATCGCACGGCGCCGGAAGTGGAGATGCGCCTCACCCACGCGCTCGCGGCGGAGCGTCTCTCCCTTATGGCCGCGAAGGTCGCAGGCATCGAGCCGAATGCGGCGGGCGCGCTCGTTCGCTATCGCCAGCGAGGCCGACAAAATATCGCCAGCCTCCAGGTCGGCTTGATCGTCGATTGCACCGGCATCGTGAAGGACCCGAGGGCGACGGGCAATCCTGTGATCCAACGCCTGTTCGA
>Ga0210410_10003473_pt1 | contig 13938 bp, 14 predicted proteins | sample IncBWC4MmetaG_FD_161058 | JGI IMG/M metagenome (GOLD analysis project Ga0210410, IMG submission 161058) | Forest soil microbial communities from Barre Woods Harvard Forest LTER site, Petersham, Massachusetts, United States - Inc-BW-C-4-M | ecosystem: Environmental > Terrestrial > Soil >... | reverse complement strand
CCTCCCTTGAGGTGGAAGACGTAGAGGGCGAGCAGGGCGATGCGAGCACGATCATCGACAGAATGCCGAGGACGATGCCGGGAGTGACCTTGGTGTTGGGAAAGGCGAAGCCGGTGAGGCTGGTGAGGATGGTGGTTGCGAGAAAGACGCCGTTCCAGGGGCTGAGGAGTCTGCCACTGATGAGGCCGAAGAGGACGATGAAGCCTGTTCCGATGGCGATGAGGCTAATGATGACGTGCAGGGTGGTGTAGATGCCCAAGCTCATTCCAAGAACCATGGTGAAATCCCTCTCTTTTGCTGGAATCGATACCTTTAGTTGCTCGATGCCGCGGATCGGATGCGTGAAAATGATGTCGTGGTGGGGGAAGTTATTTTTATACTGCCATTCCCGCCTTGCCGCAACTGCGCTGGGACAGCAGGCGGCGGATGGAGTTGAATGAAAGAAATGCGGGATACAAAGCAAAATTGATTGCTGCTGCGTGCAAACCGTAGGTCCTTCGACTGCGTCTCTCGCGATAAAACCGCGAGAGACTACGCTCAGGATGACACTTCTGAGATGATCAAGAACTTTATCCGCCGCCTATATGTCGGTTCGACCTAGTAGAGGAGAACGGCGATGTGGTAGGAGGTGAACTGGGGGTTGGGCTGGCGGCCGGGGCAGGCTCCGACGGCGGCTGTGCTGTATCTGGTCTTGTCGAGGTTCTGGATGAGGACATCAGGCAGATGGCTGATATCGGAGCCGTCCCACTGGATGACGAGTTTGGGAGTGCCGGCCTGCCCTTGGGCCATGGTGCAGGTCTTGCGTGCGTCCTGATTCGAGGCTGCGGGCGGGAAGCCGCGGGCCTGAAGAAGTTTCGCGACCTGATGCTCGACCGCTTCGGGTGTGAGCGCTTCAACTCTGTGGCCGAAGTCCTGAACGGCGAAGAGGAGGCCCTGATTTTCGGCGACGGCGATGCCGACTGCGTTCAGGTTGGGATCGAGGAGGTTGGCGCGATGGGGCGCGGTGCTCATCCATATTTGGTGGAGGGCGGCGGGAGTCGGTCCGTGTCCGGCGATGTTCTCCGAGATGGTGGCGAAGCGGGCTCCGGCGTTGGCGCCGCGGGTGACGAGGTCAGGCTCGCCGGGATACTGGTGGAGAAGCTCGCCGGGGTTGCGGATGACCCAGCGGAGATGGTTGCGGGCGGCGATGGCGAGGGCGTTGTCCCAGGTTAGGGGAGGGAGATGGTGCTGGGCCCGGGTCTGGTTGGCGAACTGCAGGAGTGCCTGCTCGTCGGGCGAGCCGTTACCTTGAGCGATTGCGGAGGAAGAAGCGATGGCGATGGCCGCTAGAACGAAGAACAGGAGCAGCGATCTCGCGTTGCCTTTGCTATGCATGCTTATTAAGTATCACGCGATTGCCGCGCGGGAGCGATGCGGAGGCAGGTTCCTACTCTGGTTCCGATAGACTGGAAACAAGCGCAGCCGAATAGACTTGCAGGTGTGCCTCGTGTTCGGCTGGGCGTCAGTTTTGAAAGTCAAAGGATTTTTCCCTATGAAGTTGCGGTTGCTCGTTGTATGCCTCGCGTTCGCCCTGATGAACCTCGCCGCCCTCGCTCAGGATAACCCGTCTACGGTAAGCGCTTCGACGGCGAGCACGACTGGAGTTGGCCCAACCGATGTGGGTTTGTATGTGAACCCGATCGGCATCGGCATCAGGAACTCGAAGGCGGACAGCGGCGTGTTTGCGTTCCTTGGCGACAATACGACCTCGCGGACGTTCTACGGCGCGGACATCGGCGGCTATGTGAACTTCTTTCATGCGCAGAAGTACGATGCGGGCGTCGATATCCGGGACATTATTGTGACCGCCAACAACGCCCGTCTCAACAGCTTTCTGGTAGGAGCGAGAGTGGTGGCCAAGCCGATTGCCGAGAAGTACAAGCCGTACCTGCAGCTGTCGGTGGGTGTGGGCAGCTCGAAGCCGCCGCACAGCCCGATCAAACTTAACCGGCTGCAGTATGGGATCTACGGGGGCCTCGATTACACGCTGTCGAAGCATGTGGACTTCCGGGCGGTTGAGCTGGGATACGGCTCTGTCTCGACGATCAACAGCGGAAACTTCAATGGGACGACTTCGTTCTCCGCTTCGAGTCTGTTCAGCGTTAGCACGGGGCTGGTCTTCCGCGTTCCGTGATGCTTGCGGCATGGTTCAGCGGGGGATGAGTTGCATCATGAGCGGATCGCGGGGGCGAAGGGTAATCTTTGCCTGGGGGACGGGCTGGGTGGCGCCTAGATACGACATGCGCCAGCGCTGGGCGATGGTGGCGATGCTGAAGACCCCCTCCATCCAGGCGAAGCTCTCGCCGATGCACTGGCGGCTGCCTCCGCCGAAGGGGAAGTAGGTGAACTTCGGGCGTGCGGCTTTGGCTTCGGGGGTGAAGCGGCCGGGATCGAAGCGCAGCGGGTCGGGGAAGTATTCGGGGGTGCGGCTCATGATGTATTGGCTGAAGAAGACGTGCGCGCCGGCGGGAATATTGTAGGGGCCGAGATGAAGTTCGCGGGTGGACATGCGGCCCATGGCCCAGGCGGGCGGGTAGAGGCGCATGGATTCGGCGAAGACCTGTTCGGTGTAGCGGAGGCGGGGGTAGTCGGCGAGGGTGGGGAGGCGTTGCTGGTTGCCGGTGCCGATTCCGAGGACGGTGTCTAGTTCGGCGTGGAGTTTCTTTTCGACTTCGGGATTTTGCGAGAGGAGATACCAGGTCCAGGTGAGGGCGTTGGCTACGGTCTCGTATCCGGCGAGGAAGATGGTGAGGACTTCGTCGCGGATTTGCGCGTCGGACATGCGCTCGGGTGGTTTGCCGGCGGCGGTTTCGGCTTCGGTAGGTTCGTAGGTGCTGCTGAGAAGCATGGAGAGCAGATCGCCTTTGTCGATTCTGGATTTGCGATGCTCGGCGATGAGTCGGTTGACGACGGCGTCGAGGCGCGCTTTGGATTTGCGGAATTTGACGATGCCGGGGATGGGCAGGTGGAGGACAGACTCGATGCGGGGGAAGGCGACGATGAAGTTATAGAGATGCATGATGGTGTTGACTTCGTCGTTGATGGCGCGGATTTCGGGGGTGACGTCGGTGTCGAAGAGAGTGCGGGCTACGATCTCGAGTGAGAGGGCCATGCTGGCGGCGGCGATGTCGATCTGCTGGCCCGGCTGCCATTGGTCGCGGTGGGATTGGGCGATGGAGACGATCTGGTCTCCGTAGGCAGCGATGCGCTGGCGATGGAAGGCGGGAGCGGCGATGCGGCGCTGGCGTTTGTGGACGGGATCTTCCGAGGTGATGAGGCCTTCGCCGAGCAGGACCTTCATGCGGCGGACGGTGCGCTCCTTGACGAAGTGCTGGGCATCGGTGACGAGGACCTGCTGGATGTAGCGGGGGTCGTTGAGGAAGATGATGGGCGTGCCCATGAAGCTGTATTGGGAGATGTTGCCGTAGGTTTTGATGAGGTGCTCGAAGAGCCGGATGGGCGAGCCGGGTTTGACCCAGCGCCGGAACATGTAGAAGGGAAGAGGGAGGCGAAGGCTGGGAATCTCCTGAACGACGCGGGGTACAGAAGGGGGCACAGAAGAGGGAACTGTGGGTTGGATGGAGGCGGGGCTGGCGGTTTCGGGGTTGGGGCTCATGCTTCGAGAATGGATGCCGGGACGGGGGGTTCCGCTGTGCCGATTCTTTTCGCGACGATAGCGTGAATCTCTCGCTCGATCTCTTCGATGCTGTCGTTTCGGTCGATGATGACGACGCGGTGGGGTTCGCGGGCGGCGATCTCTTTGTACTTGTCGTAGATGCGGCGGTAGAAGTCGTCGGGCTCGCTCTCGAAGCGGTTCTCGTCGGTGCCCTGGCGCTCGACGTGGCGCTGGTTGCGGCGGCGGGCTCGCTTCAGGGACGACTCGAGCGAGGGCGACAGGAGGAGGGTGAGGTCGGGCTGGAGATTGTCGCAGGCGGCGGCGTGCATGGCGAGGATGCGTTCGCTGCCGAGTTGGCGGCCGCCGCCCTGGTAGGCCTCGGAGGAGTCCGTGTAGCGGTCGCAGAGGACGATGGAGCCGGCGGCGAGGGCGGGGAGGATGATCTCGGCGATGGACTGGGCGCGGTCGGCGAACATGAGAGCCATCTCGGCGGCGGGGGCGATGGGGCCGAGGGCGGCTTCGGATCTTGAGTCGAGCAGGACGCTGCGGATGCGGTCGCCGAGGGCGGTGCCGCCGGGCTGGCGGAGGGTGACTACTTTGTGGCCTTCGGCCTCGAGTGTGGCGGCGAGGCGGCGGAGCTGAGTGGTTTTTCCGGAGCCGTCCAGGCCTTCGAAGGTGATGAAATATCCGCGCGGCATAGTCTTCAGTCTAAATTTTTCTCCGATCCTTTGAAACTCTTATCCAAATCAGGACACTATCAGACGAGAGTATGGAAGGAGAGCCGTTATGCAGACGATCGGGGTTATCACGATTGTTTTTGTGCTGCTTGCGATCGTGGGGGTGTTTGCTTTGATAGCGAAGGACAATGAACGGCTAGGGCAAAATGGGTCGCGCAGGACGGCCAGCAACACGAAAGAGGAGAGAGCGCCGGGACTGGATTGAGAGCTACTTGCCGGCGGCTACGGTGGGGGCCGGTTGCCAGGTGACGCCGGTGTCGGTGATGGCGATGAGGAGAGGGCCTTCGGCGCCTTCTTTCAGGAAGGGACCGTCGGATTTGTGGTCCTGGTGGGCGCTGTCGGTGTAGAGGAGCTTCATGCTGCCGGAGCCGAGGACCTTGAAGCGGTAGTGGAAGTCGGCGCCGGGGGCGAGGTTCTGGGTGCCGAAGCTGGCGCTGGGGTAGTCGACTTCGAGGAGTTCGATGGGGTGGCTGGTGCGGTTGCTGACCGTGGTGACGACGTAGGGGGAGTGGCAGCCGGCTGTTGTGATGAGGGTGGCGAGGAGCGCGAGGGCGGGGATTGAACGCATGAGAGTCAAGAGTATCAGGCGGGTGGAGAGGGTTGCGCTGAGGCATCCAGGGGATGACCGAGGTCGTTAGGAAGCTCAGTCCAGGAGATCGTGGAGTGACGCTGACGCTCTCAGGATTTGGGATTGTGCATTCCCTCGCTGCGCTCTATCAGGCCTCATGAAGCTCAGTCATCGTCGCCCACCATAGTCGGAAGTTGAAAGAGAGACTCCAGTCCCCATAAGGGAGCAGGTTAGAGCTATTTCATTGCAATGCCGTGGGGACGTGCGGGGCCCGTTTTGAAGGCCGTGTTGAAGTCTAGTTTAAACCGTTTGTCCTCGGTGAGGGTATCGTGGGTGACTTTGAGGACGTGGACTTTGTGGTCGCCTTCAAAGTGAATAATGCCCTCAGCATCTTCATTGAGGAAGTAGTCTGTCACCACAAGGCGATTGTCATCGCTGCTCAGCACCAGGTTGTGCGGTCCAGCGTTCTGGCCGAAGCTAACAACAGATACCTGCTTCAGCTTGAAGCGGTCTGTGGTGTCCAGCATTACAACTTGCCCGGCCATGAACGTACCGACGATCAGCCGGTCGCCACTTTGCGGAGTCGCCATGATCTGGCCCATTCCGCCGGGTACCGGTGTGTCTACATGAGGCTTCACGGTGGAGAGATCAAACGCGACGGTGCCTGTGCCCTGTGCGGGATCGATCAGGTAGATGTGGCCGTCGAACATGCCCGATGTGTATCCGTAGCCACACGGGTCCTTAGGGAGCATCTTGACGTCCATCGTGCCCTGCGCGGGACCGCCGTCTGGCGAAACCAGGTCGACTGTCTTAGTGATCTTGCGTTCGCGGAAGTCCCAGATGCGCACGGAACCCCGCAGGACCGGCCCCATCGAACCCATCAGCGTGCTGCTGGGCAGGATGAAGTCCGAGGTCATCATCAGATTCAGGTCCGGACGCGCTGAGATGCCGTGGGGGTTGAACCCATCCAGCGGCGGCTCGGAGGGCCACTCCTGGAACAGCGACCATGGGCCAAAGTGGTTCGCGACGAAACGCATGTTGCCATCGAATTCGGCGACGCGACCGGGCGCCATGCCGTCGGCCGAGCCCATCTGTGTGATCAGGAAGCCGCCGTTTTCAAGGGGCATGAAGTCGTCTGTCATGCTCGATTCCACGGCTTTGGCCGAGAATAGAAAACGCGGTTTCTTCGCATCGGTTACGTTGAAGAAGAAAATCCCGTTCTGCCCTTTCAACAGGCTGAGCAGCCCTCCGCACCCCAGGATAGTCTTGGTCGAATTCAGGTGGCAGTGGTGCGGCTCGTTGCCGGTGTTGCCGGGAGGCGGTAGCGGTACGACATTGATAACCTCTCCATATTTCGAAGACTGTTCGTCAAAATCGATCACCGCAAGGAAATCCGGTGCAACCTGAGCCTGGTCCTGCGCCCAAATATAAAGGACCTTTTCTGCTCCAGCGCCATGGTCGTCCTTGTCTTGCCTTCCGCCCTGGCCGCTTTGAGCCAGCGCGATGGTCGATGCGCCGAGCACCAGTGCGATGGTAAGGAACAACCTCGCGGTCGTCCCCGCAACTCCGTTCGTTTTCGTCATGTCACACCGCCTCCGCGCGGCGAGGCCGATAAGGCTGCTAAAGCCAGAGTCTTACATTCAACTGTGAGCCCGGATATCGCGCAAGAGTATCACAGCCTCAGGGCGTTCCTGACGTTTTCAACGCGCGCCTCTATATCCAAGTACGCTATCTCGATGAGCCTGCTGAGCGATGCGGCGTCTGTGGCCGTTCCCGGTCTCAGCTTCGCATGACGCATGAGCTTGCCCGTGTCTTGCAACAAGCGGGCCGGATCGGGCAGCGTTGCGCCGTGAAAGAACGATGAGGTTCTTCAGCGTTTCTTCTTGGCGGCGGCCTTTAGAGGCTTCTTGGCGGGGGCTGGCTTCTTTGCGGGTTTTTTCGCCGCGGCGGCTTTCTTTGCGGGAGCTTTTTTAGCGGCTTTTGCCGGAGTCTTTTTTGTTGCGGCCTTCTTGGCTGGAGCAGCCTTTTTCGCTGGGGCTTTTTTCGCCGCTACCTTTGCCGGAGTCTTCTTTGCCGCGGCCTTCTTGGCTGGCGCTTTGGCAGCGACTTTGCCCTTGGCGGGAGCCACTGCCTTCTTCGCCGGAACTGTTGCCTTTACCGGTGCCGCAGGCTTCTTCGCAGCTTCCTTCGTCGAGGCAGCTGCCATTGCTGGAGCAGGTGTCTTTGTCGGAGCTGCACCCTTACTTGCCGCCGGTTTGGCCTCGCCTGCGGCTATGGCAGCGACTCCTTCGGCCGGCTCACCCTCTACCACTGCGGCTACGGCCTTCTTGCGGCTCTTGGGGGGCTTTGCGTCTTTCTTGGCCATGCGCGGGCGGCGCAGATGCACGGGCGGCGGGGGAGCGGGCGGAGAGTAGGGCTCGAGGTACGCCTTCATCTCTTCGACCGTGCCCAGCTTGTTGTCCATCAGCTCGAAGAACAGCTTGTCGAGGAGCTCTTTGTAGATCGGCAGCTCGGGAACGATGCGCATCTCCTGCATCAGGACGTAGGGGATCTTCTGTTTGGCCTGGGCCCACTCGGTGAAGAAGCCCTTAAACTTCGCCTGGATGCCGGCGTTCTTCGAGGTGTGGGCGACCCACAGGATCGACTCCGGCTTGGCCGTGTGCAGCAGCTTCCACGCCTGCGACGGCGTTGCGGCGCCCTTGCCGGCGAACTCGGCGGCAAAGGCTTTGGCCTCGCCCTCGAGAGCGGCGATCTCAGCCACAAATCCCTGACGCGCGAAGCTCTTCTTCAGGGCGGTTACATCCTTGGGAGCCATCTTTGCCGTTACCAGGGGGAAGTTTGCCACCGCGGCTTCGGGGTGGATGCCCTGCATCTGGAGCTGCATCTGGCTCTCGCGGAGGCGATCCAGCTCGGCGACGTTGGCCTTCGACGACTGCAGCGCCGGGAAGAGGTGCTTCATCCAGCCCTCGGCCTCGAGACGCTTCAGCACGCGCAGCGGGTCTTCCTCGTGGAAGATCTCCTCGGTCTCGTAGCCGCGATGAAACGTGTCCATCGCGGAGATGTAACCCTCCTGCTTGCCGGTCTCGTAGCGCTGCTGGGTCTTCTCGTCCATCTGCCAGCCGAGGCGTGCTGAGAAGCGGGCGGCGCGAATCATCCGGACCGGGTCTTCGATGAATCCGTAGTTGCTGACCAGGCGCAGCTCACGGTTCTCGATGTCGGCCACGCCGTTGAGGGGGTCCATGAGGAGGCCGTAGGAGCCGTCGTTGAGCGAGAGCGCCATGGCGTTGGCGGTGAAGTCCCGCCGGCGGAGGTCGTCGAGGATGGTCGCCGGCTTGAACACCGGCTTGCCCGGCTTGGGATAAGCAGCCGACAAAGTGCTGCCAATCTCCATGCGAACACCACCCGGGAACCGCACAAAAAACGACTGTCCGGCCTCGTGTTCTCCGGTGATGACACCCTTGGCTTTCTCTATGTCTTTCTTTAGCTTGAGAGCATTTCCCTGAACCACTACATCCAGATCGCGCACGGGCGACCCGCTGGTCATGTCGCGCACGGCTCCGCCTACCAGGAACACGGTAAGCCCTTTGGTACGAGCCACTTGGCGCACGGCAAGCAACGCAGCTTGTTGTGCCGCAGATAGTCTATTTTCCAGCAAATAAATGTAGTCGGCCATAACTGGTAGGTTTACTCCAAGCCGGTCGAACCGGTACACTCAAACACGTCCGAGCACCGCATGTAAGCTCAGGCGGATCAAGTGTTTATCAAGATCTTGACGCGTAGGCACAAAACGTAAGTGTAACACAACATTAGCGTATTGACTACCGGGCCTGCACCTTTTTCGTTGCCCCGGTCCCCTTCCGTGCGACAATCCCGGTGCGCCATGTCCTCCGCCCACAAAAAAGTCATCGTCCGCCGCTTCACTGGCGAAACTCTTCCGGGGTACCTGCCTCTTTCGGCCTTCGTGCGCAACCGCGGGATCGAGCTGCTCGACCTTACCGGGCGAGTCATCCCGCTTCTGCTCAATGACATCAAGCACATCTGCTATGTGCGCGAGTTCAACCTGAACGATACGACGAACCCGGAACGCCTGACCCGGCGCACCTTTCTGGCTCGTCCGCGGACGGAAGGGTTGTGGCTGCGGATGACCTTTCGCGGAGGGGAGGTGTTTGAAGGGCTTGCTCCGACGGACGTTGCTCTTCTCGACGATCTGGTCAACGATGCCGGCCTCCAGGTCACTCCGCCGGATACCCGCTCCAATACGCAGCGGGTCTACGTTCCGCGAACCTCGCTAACGGAGCTTCAGCTGCTTGCGGTGATCACGACCCCCTCCCGGCGCAAGCCCCTGCCTGCGGCTTCTGTTCCGTCGATGCAGGAGGATCTGTTTGAGAAGCTGATCCCGCCGCCGAATAGCAGGCCGAATTGAAGCAGGGAGCAGGAACAGTTCTCAGTTGCCAGTTCTCCGTTGTCAGTTACTGAGAACTGAGAACGGAGAACGGACAACTGGTACTACTCCCTACTCCCTGTCTCTATAATCCCCTCATGCAATCTATGAAGCTGGCCAAGCTGGCCGAGTATCTGGACGCGACCCTTGTTGGGGATCCTTCTGCCGAAATCACTCGCGTGGCCGGCATTGAAACTGCCGAGCCGGGTGACCTCACGTTCGTCTCGAATCCTAAATATGCTGCGCTGGCGCGCACGACCAAGGCCACGGCTATTCTGGTGGAACCGGGTTTTCCTGAGGTTCGCACTACTACGCTTCGGGTGGACAATCCCTACCTTGCGTTTGCCTTTGCTATTGAGCTGTTCTACCGGTCTCCGCACTATCCGCCGGGGGTCCATCCCACTGCCGCCATTTCACCGACCGCCAGCATTGGAGCCAATGCGCATATCGGGGCTTATGCGGTGATTGGCGATAACGTCACGATTGGCGATAACGCCACGATCCTTCCCCATGTTGTCTTCTATCCCTATGCGCAGGCGGGCAATAATCTGTTTGCTCATGCTCATGCGGTTGTTCGGGAGCACTGCCAGCTTGGCGATAATGTCATTTTGCAAAACGGAGCGGTGATTGGGGCTGACGGCTTTGGGTTTGCCCGGCAGTCGGATGGCAGCTGGTACAAGATTGTGCAATCCGGGGCGACGGTGCTGGAAGATGCCGTCGAGGTGCAGGCCAACGCGTGCATCGACCGCGCTTCGATCGGCGAGACCCGGGTCCAGGCTGGGGCCAAGGTGGATAACCTGGTGCAGGTCGGCCATGGGTCGACGGTGGGGCCGAATACGCTGCTTTGTGCCCAGGTTGGGCTTGCCGGGTCGACTACGATTGGCAAAGGGGTGATCCTGGCGGGTCAGGTCGGCGTGGCCGGCCACTGTACGGTAGGCGACGGAGCCATGGCCACGGCGCAGAGCGGGATTCCAGGCGATGTGGCGGCGGGAAAGATCGTCAGCGGCTATCCGGCGATCGATAACCGGCAGTGGTTGCGGTCGGTTGCACTATTAAATCGACTTCCGGAGCTGCTTCGCGATATAAAATTGAAACTAAAATAACCATTTTAGTGGTGACTATAGTCGTATAAAGAAGCATCATAAGGGGGTAGACCATGATTGAGCCTCCGGACAGCATACCGAGCGTTATTCACAGGGTGCCCAATACGCACATCCAACCCGTGCGCGTCCTGCTGCTTGATGACGAACCTACCAATCTGCATCTTCGCACCGCCATTTTGCGCCAGCATGGTTATGAGTGCATTCCTGCCTCTACGATTGAGGAGGCCACGGAGCTCTTCAATAATATTGACATCGCGGTGCTCGACTATCACCTTGGGGCTGGGCAGTTTGGCACCGAGGTTGCGGCGCTGCTTCGCCGCCGGCGCCCGCATGTGCCGATCATTATCCTGTCGGCTACGCTGGACCGCTACTTCGGCGGGGTGGAAGATATGCACCTGCTCAAGGGGCATAGCTCGGTCGACGATCTGCTGGATGCCTTGAGTTCCCTTGGCGCCAAACGTAGGGGCGCTCCTGTTGTGGTTGATGCTCGAGATTTTTTCTACTCTCGCATCTCGCTGACCATCGGTGCGGATGTTCTGGTGCAGATCTTCGATGAGAGGGGCATCTGGCAGTATTGCAACGATGCTGCCGCGGACTACCTTGGGCAGCCGCGCGACTGGTTCACCGGCCGCTGCGTCTTTCATGAGCTGCATCCGCTGATGCGCGACTGGCGCGAGGTGATCCAGACGGTGTGCCACAGCCGGGAGACTTATATCGACCGCACGCGGCGTGGGCTGCTGAACCATCCTCGGGCGGAGGAGCAGCAGCTGACGTGGAGTGTTCTGGCGTTCCCTATTACGCTGCACGATAACCGCAGTGGAGCTGTTCTGACGGCGCGCATTCTGGATAAGGCGCCGACTCGTACTTCGGACTTTCTTCCTTTTCTTTAGCGGTTCGCGGGTGGCGCGAATAACCCACCCTTTGCAAAATGCGCAAAGGATGGGCCACCCGTCTTGTTGTTGGGCACTCGTCTAGTGTTGGGTAGACCCGCGCTTTTTGGGGTTAGGGTTTTGGTGTTGTCATGTAGCCGGAGACTTCTGCGTGGGAGATGGCTTCGGTGGCGTAGGTGAAGGTTCCTTTTTCTTTTACTTCGCGGGCGGCGCGCACGAAGGCTCCTAGTGCGGCGCGGGCGAAGGAGCCTCCTACGCTGATTCGTTTTACGCCTGCGGCTGATAGTTCTTCGACGGAGAAGGTCGCGCCCTTGAGGCCCATGAGGACGTTGACGGGTTTGGAGACGGAGGCGCAAACCTCGTGGATGGCTTCGAGGCTGGGGAGCCCGGGGGCGTAGAGGACATCGGCACCGGCCTCGGCGAAGGACTGCAGACGGCGGATGGTGTCCTCTAGATTGGGCCGATCGTGGAGGAAGTTTTCGGCGCGTGCGGTTAGCAGGAAGTGATGAGTGTGGGCGGTTTCTGCGGCGGCCTCGACTCGCTCGACGGCGAGTTGAAAATCGTAAATCGGAACGCTGGGGTGCCCCGTTGCGTCTTCGATAGAACCGCCGGCGAGGCCGATGGAGGATGCCATGCGGATGGTTTCGGAGCAGGTCTCAGGCGATGGGCCGAAGCCGTTCTGAAGATCGGCTGAGATGGGGAGGTGGGTGGCTTCGATGATCTCTTTTGCGTTCTGAAGAACTCCATCGCGTGTGAGGTTTGCGGTGGAGTCCTCTTGTCCGATGGAGAAGGCGTAGCCTGCACTAGTGGTGGCGAGGGCTTCGAAGCCCAGGGCGGTAAGGATCTTTGCGCTGCCGGCGTTCCATGGATTGGGGATGACGAAGGCCCCGGTGCGTTCATGCAGCGCTCTGAATGCTTCGTATTTTTGTTGGCGGGTCACGTGCGATTCTCCTCGCTTCTTGTGCGGGATTTTAATTGGATGACGATGACGGTGATTGGGGTTAACGATGGCGTTTGAAGAGGGCGAGGGTGGTGGCGAAGAGGCCTCCTGCGGTGAGGGTGAGGAGGAGGATCGCGTGGCGGTAGGCTCGCTGGGTTCCGGGTGGGGTGGCGGCGGTGTTGTCGAGGCATTGCGTGCAGCCCTGAGGGTGGGCTGGGCTTGCTGTGGTGAGGATTGCTGCGAATAATGCAGCTCGCCAGAGAGGTGACGATCTCATTGGAAGAAGGCTAAGAGGGTGAAGAGGAAGAGCCAGAGGATGCCCATGGCGTGCCAGTACCAGGCGACGCCGTCGACGAGGATCTGACGGGATTCGAGTTGGCGGGAGACGTTGAGGCCGATGAAGGCGGCGATGAGCGCTGCGATGCCGAGGAAGAGATGGGCGGCGTGGACGCCGGTGATCAGGTAGAAGAAGTGGCTGCTCTGGTTGGTGCGGAAGAAGACCTGCTGGACGGCTAGTTGCCGCCATGCGGTCCACTGACCGGCGAGAAAGAGCAGGCCGAGGGCGATGGTGGCCGAGAGCCAGGGGATTGCGTTGCGGGTGATGGGTTTGCCGAGGCCGAGCCACTCGTCCATGACGTCGGTCTCGCGGAACATGGTGCGGCGAGCCATCTCCATGGTGGCGGAGCTGAGCAGGAGGACGGCGGTGTTGAGCCAGAGGATGGGCGGGATGGCGGTGGGGAGCCAGGTGTTGACGTAGTGGTTGTAGGCGTCGACGTGGCCGGACGACTGGTTGACGAAGAAGGTGCTGATGATGGCGACGAAGAACATGAGGTCGCTGGCGAGGGCGAAGAAGATGCCCATGCGGTAGCGATGGAGACGCTCGTTGGGGCCGCGGCGGCCGTTGGGGCGGTCGTTCCAGTTGTCGTTGTCGCCTCCGCCGCCGGTGCGTTTGTCGGTTGGCGGACGCCGGCCTGAGCCGTTGTCGTTATCTTCGAGGCGGCGCTTGCGTTCCTGATCGGTTTTATTGGGCGTGATGGTGGCCGGCATAAAGATGCACTTTTAAAGCACGCGCTAAGGAAAGCTTACTCCGGTTTTGCGTTTGTGGTGTCTTCGATGGTTGGCTGGACGACGGTGTGTTGGACCCATTGAGGGAGGAATGTGTCACCACCGTTAATAGAGGAATAATGACATGGGGCGCGGTGGACAATAACCTCCGACGTATCGGATGCCGGTAAAGGGGTGAAAGGATTCAGGGCGGGATGCCATTCGAGGGTGGTGGCCTGCCATGGGTTTGATGTGGCGAAGGGGCCTTTGCGCAGGCTGTGGAAAAGATTAAAGAGGAAGAGGAGCTGGGCGCTGGCGAGGAAGATGGCGGCGTAGGTGATGTGCAGGTTGAGGGGAATGGTGTGGGCGAGGAGTTGGCCGGCGGGGCTGAGGGTGCCGCCGGGGCCGGGGATGCCGGTGAGTTGGGCGTAGTGACGGGGTTCGCCGGCGAGGCCGGTGAGGTGCATGGGGAGGAAGACGGCGTAGGCTCCGATGAGGGTGAGCCAGAAGTGGAGGCGGCCCAGGGGTTCGGAGAGGAGGCGGCCGGGCTGGATGCGGGT
>Ga0210410_10003472_pt1 | contig 13943 bp, 7 predicted proteins | sample IncBWC4MmetaG_FD_161058 | JGI IMG/M metagenome (GOLD analysis project Ga0210410, IMG submission 161058) | Forest soil microbial communities from Barre Woods Harvard Forest LTER site, Petersham, Massachusetts, United States - Inc-BW-C-4-M | ecosystem: Environmental > Terrestrial > Soil >... | reverse complement strand
GCTCAACGTTTTCCCGATTGAGGTGCCTCCTCTGCGGGAACGGCAGGAAGACATTCCGGTGCTCGTTGATTACTTCATCGATCGTTATGCGCGGAAAGCAGGAAAGAGCATCCGCGGGGTAAATAAGAAGAGCTTGGAATTGCTTCAGTCATACCCCTGGCCGGGTAACATTCGCGAACTGCAGAACGTCATCGAGCGATCGGTAATCGTGTGCGACACGGAGAATTTCTCGGTCGATGAAAGTTGGCTTTCGCGGCAGCCCCGTGCAACTGGACCTAAGAGCCAGCTTCAGCTCGCCCAAAAGCTTGCTTCTCAGGAGAAGGAGATGATTGAGGCTGTCTTGAGCGAAAGCGGCGGACGAGTGTTTGGGCCGTCAGGCGCGGCCGCCAAGCTGCATATGCCGCGGTCTACCCTGGAATCGAAGATCAGGTCATTGAAGATCGACAAGAAGCGCTTTAAAACTTCATATCCCTCGAAGAACAAATAACGGTTTTAGAATTTCTCACGGAAGTCGAAGAAGGGTTTTGTACAAAACTTCGCCAATGGCGAGCCGTTCACCACTTCTCTAGCCAGTAACTCGCGCCGTATCAGTAGCTTAACGATGGTGTTGTGATTGCCTTTACAGCGGTTTGTGGCGGAGGTACACAGGCAAAAATGTCAGGGGGAGGCTGGATGCTGAAGATCACGAGGGCAACGAACGGAGAGACGGTGTTTAAGCTGAGTGGTCGAATGGGCGCAGAAAACGTAGACGAGTTGGAAAAGGTATTTGGCGCAGAAGCAGGCAGTCGCCGCATGGTCTTGGACTTAAAGGACCTAACCCTCGTGGATCAAGACGCTGTCTGTTTCCTTAGGCGCTGCGAAGCGGACAGCCTCCAGCTCAGGAATTGCCCAGCGTACATCCGCAAGTGGATCACGGGAGAACGGGTCTGAATGATGCTCAGCTTGCGATTTTAGGGAACTTCCCTCGGAGGTTATCGTGGAGAACGCCAACACAACCTCGCCAATTGATCAGGATTATGCGGAAGACAATTTTGAAGGAATCATAGGCAACGGCACGGGGCTCAAGTTCGTGCTTACTGAAGTGCAGCGCGTGGCGCCGACCGATTCCACCGTGCTGGTTCTCGGAGAGACAGGCACGGGAAAGGAGCGTATAGCAGGGGCGATTCACAAAGCCAGTACGCGACGCGATCGTCCCTTCATTAAACTGAATTGCGCGGCCATTCCCTTCGGCCTGTTGGAAAGCGAACTGTTTGGATATGAGAAAGGCGCTTTCACCGGAGCTTTCGCGCAAAAAACGGGCCGCTTCGAAATGGCCGACAGGGGCACTCTCTTTTTGGATGAGATAGGGGATATTCCACTGGCCTTGCAGCCCAAGCTGCTGCGCGTGCTGCAGGAAAAAGAGTTCGAGCGGCTGGGAAGCGGAAAGACCCATCACATCGATGTGCGTCTGGTCGTCGCGACCCATCGCAATCTGGAGGAAATGGTCGCACGGAAACAGTTTCGCAGCGACCTCTACTATCGTCTAAACGTATTTCCGATTGTGCTGCCGCCCCTACGCGAACGCCGGGAGGATATTCCGCTCCTGGTTTCGCACTTCGTGGAAGGCTTTTCTCGCCGCATGGGTAAACAGATCAGCAGCATTCCAAGGGAAACGTTGGATGCGTTCACCTCGTATTCCTGGCCGGGGAACGTGCGAGAACTTCAGAACCTCATCGAAAGGGCCGTAATCCTCTCGGAGAAAGGAGTGCTTGCGAATCCATTCGCGGCGTTGGACACGAACCTGCTAGGAGAGAACCCGACCAATCCGAACTTCATCGTACTGCGTCCCGCGCGGGAGTGCACGTTCTGGGATTCGCAGCGAGGAGTGATTCTGCGGGCATTAGATGCGTCAGGTTGGATTGTCGGAGGACTACGAGGTGCCGCCGCTCGCCTAGGACTGAAGCGGACTACGTTGATTTCCAAAATGAGGAAGCTTGGGATCTCGCGACCAGTGCGGCAAGTGGTGTTGCCTGGACTGAACCACAACCTCGAGCCTGACAGGCCCTGGCAACGCCGCTGATTGACGTCGTGCGCTGACCACGAACTCTCAACCCTGAGCACAGAAACAAATGGTGGGGGTGAATGATGATCGCTTCGATTGTTACTTCGACGTATTCCCTCTCGAAAAGCAAGAGCGTGCTGCTGCTCTTTTTGTTGGCTGCACTAATTGCAGTGCCAGCATGGGCGCAAACGCAACTTGGGATGCTGTTCGGTACCGTCACGGATACCAGCGGGGCTGTTGTTCCCGGAGCCGAGGTTTCGGTCGAGAACGTAAGCACAGGATTGAAACGGGATGGGCGCAGCGACAAAACGGGGGAATATCAGCTGGTGGGCTTGCCGACCGGAAGGTATACGCTTCGTGTACAAAAAGAAGGATTCCAGACCGAGGTTCGCGAAGGAATTGCGTTGAGTCCGGGTGCCGCAATCGGAATCAATTTGTCACTGGTTGTGGGAAAGCTATCCGTCCACGTGACGGTCGAGGCGGGTGTTCCAGGCCTCGACACGACCAACACCGTTGAAGGAACGATTGCAGAACGCAGCTTAACTGCGCTTCCTCTAGACGGCCGCGATCTGTTCAAAGCCGCAATCCTGGTCCGGGGAGTGGCCCCAACACCTAGCAGTGCTCCTTCGTTGTTGTCGAACGGCAAGGCGGGGCAGGTGTCCATTAACGGTATGCGTCCGAGCTGGACGAATGTGCTCATCGATGGCATGGACGCCAATGATCCCGTTTTTGGCTATTCGCCTGCCGGCGCTTCTGGGCTTTTTCTTGGGCAGGATGATTTCGTGGAGGTACGGGTCTTAACCCAGACGTTTGGCAGCGAGTACGGTACAAATTCCGGTGGCGTCGTCGAGGCAATCACAAAATCAGGCAGCAACCATTTCCATGGATCGTTGTTCGAATTGCATCGCGATGCCGCACTGGATGCTAGGAACTACTTCGATCTAAGTAGCCGTCCAATCCCGTCATTCGTGCGCAACCAATTCGGAGCCAGTATCGGTGGGCCTGTGGCGCGTGACCGCACGTTCTTTTTTGTCAGCTACGAGGGCTTCCGCGAAGTGCAGGCATCCACGGCGATTGCGACCGTCCCGGACGCGCTGGCGCACCAGGGATTGCTGCCTGCTGCCAATGCTCCGAGCGCCTGCACAAGTGCCTCACCCAGTGGTTGCGTCTCGGTTGCGATTGCTCCGCGCATACAACCGTTCCTTGCTCTACTTCCTCCCTCGAATGGCGCTGACAATGGGGATGGAACTGGAGACCTGATTACAGCCGACAAGGGTGCCACGAACGAGCACCACGGCATGGTTCGCGTGGACCACAATTTCTCCAGCACACATTCACTGTTCGCGCGTTACGTTGTGGACGACAGCACTTCCTTGGTGCCTTATTTCGGAACACCCCCGGGAACTTATGTCCCGGGGTTTCCGGTCGGTCATGACGCGCGCAATCAGTACTTCAGTGTTCAGGACCGCAGAAATCTCGGACACCAAGTATTCAACGAACTGCGATTCGGCATTAACCGCACCACCGCGTCAACCTCGATTGTCGACACACACCCTGGTCTCTCCATTTCCCGAGTGCCCGGTCGGCCCTTCGGGATGCTCGACGTCGCGGGTATGAGCTTCATTGGCTACAACGTAGAGGTTCCCCTGGGTGATTTTTCGACCGTATATCAAATTCAGGAACAGGTTTCGCGCACAACTGGTCGTCAGACCTTGAAATTCGGAGGCGAGTTTCGAAGGATTCAGTCCAACGGCCCCTTGGATGCTGCGGTGAATGGACTGTATTCGTTTACGGATCTGAGTCCCTTCGGTTTTCCAGCACGCAGCGACAATCCAGCTCTGGAATTCTTCCTTCAGGCTCTGCCTTTGTCATACCTTGGTTCTGCTCCTTCCATGTCCGATTCTCACCGCGACTACCGCCAGAGCGTAATTTCAGGATTCGCACAGGATTATGTGCGAGTCACGAGCCGTCTGACTTTAAATGGCGGCCTGCGGTATGACTTCTATTCCAATCCAAGCGAGGTGCACGGTCGTCTCTCAGTGATTCGGAACCCGGTAACGGACTCTGGACCAACCGTCGGAAAAGTATTTGCCGGGACACCTGCGGATCTGGTGTCACCCCAGGCCGGTTTCGCATGGAACATTTTCGGTGACGACAAGACCGTACTGCGGGGTGGTAGCGGTATCTTTCGCGATCAGTTCCCCGCGATTCTGTTTGGTATCGATCGCTTTCTACCTCCTTTTTTCGGCATAAATACGTTGATTTTTCCCAGTTTTCCCAGCCCCCAAAATGCGGTGCTCACGCAACCGCTATTCCTCATTCAGACTACTTACCATCCGAAGTTCTCGTACGCGCTGCAATATAACCTCAACTTGGAGCGGGAAATCACGCGAGGTACGATTCTCAGAGCAGGATACTTTGGTGCGCGCGGCAATCACCTCACGCGCGCGGGAGAGCAGAATCCCTTCGAACCGGGGTTGGGACATCGCTTCAATCCCAATTTGTCTTCCCCTCTGCAGATGGTGCTAACCGATGCTCAATCTTTCTATAACTCCTTCCAAGTGTCCGTCTCGGGACAGCACACCGATAGTTTGTCCTGGCAAGTCTTTTACACGTTCTCCCATTCTATAGATGATGCTTCGAATACTTTTCTTATAGACGCTGTCAATGAACCAGAGTCTCAGGACATGTTCAATCGCAAGGGAAGCCGAGGCCGTTCGGGATTCGACATTCGGCACAATTTCGTCGGGAACGTTTTGTATGAAGTGCCTTTTGGCCGGAGAAGTTGGTTCGGCGGCTGGCAGCTCTCTGGCATTGCCAGCGTTCACAGCAACGTGCCTTTTACGCCCGTACTTTCGTTCGACAATGCGGACGTACAGTCTGTGGTAATCGCGGAAAGACCAAACCTCGTTGGTAATCCTTACTCGGGTGCTTGTCCAAACGGGGCCAGAGTGGGCACGCCGGCATGTTGGTTTAACCCGGGTGCATTTGCGTTACCGCCTCCCGGTCAGTTTGGGAACGGTGGACGCAATATCCTGCGCGGTCCGGGCTTTGCACAGCTTGATCTGGCGATGCAGAAGAGTTTTCAAGTGAGGGAGGGCGTGAAAATCATGCTACGCGGAGAAGCGTTCAATGTCCTGAATCATCCGAATTTTGCTGTCCCCAGTAACACGCAAAATCCTATTGCTCTGGGAGGGAACGGAGACGCCGTCTTTAAGGATTCAGCAGGTGATTTCGCCAATAACGTCGGAAGGATATTCTCGACTGTCGACAGTGCGCGTCAGATTCAGCTGGGCGTTCGGTTCCTTTTCTAACGGGGCAAAGGGTGGGAATATAACTACCCCCCTGCCGGCACGTGGAGAAGCGGAGGCCAGACATCGTGGAGATCTCAGCCTATACGCGCAAATGTCTCCGTGAGGATGACGAGTTCATCCTATGTCGAGCACACGCGAGCGAACAAGAATTGCCTTCGGTTCTGCTGCTGATCCCTACTTCAACACGCCCAGCGCTGGAAAGCCTCAAGAAGATAGAACACGAATATTCATTTCGCGACGATCTGGACACAACATGGGCAGTTCGACCGCTTGCTCTTTCTCAGTACAACGGGCACAAGGCACTTGTGCTCGAGGACCCGGGTGGCGAGCCTCTCCATCGTCTCATTCAAGGGCCAATCGAGACAGGTCGCTTCCTGCGCATAGCCATCAGTCTCGCAGGTGCGCTCAGCCAATTGCACAAGCGAAAGTTAATCCACAAGGACGTGAAGCCCTCCAATGTCCTGGTTGACTCCGTGACGGGTCAGGTCTGGCTTACCGGTTTTGGCATCACCTCGCGTCTTCCGCGAGAACATCAATCGGCTGGGCCTCCCGAGTTCATCGCGGGAACACTCGCCTACATGGCACCCGAACAGACGGGCCGAATGAACCGGTCCATTGATTCTCGCAGTGACCTTTATGCGTTAGGGATGACACTTTACGAGATGCTGACCGGTAGCTTGCCCTTTGCGGCTTCGAATCCGATGGAATCGGTACATTGTCACATCGCGCGCCATCCGGTGGCACCTCACGTGCGAATGGCGAAACTGCCGAGCTGTCTTTCCGCGATCGTGATGAAACTGATCGCCAAGACTCCGGAGGAACGCTACCAGACGGCCTCCGGTGCGGAGAGCGATCTTCGCCGCTGCCTCACTGAATGGGAAGAGCGCGGGTGCATCGCCGAATTCTGTCTTGGCAAGTACGACATACCAGACCGGCTGCTGATTCCTGAAAAATTGTACGGGCGAGCATCCGAAATTGAGACCCTCCTCGCCGCCTTCGATCGTATTGTCGCCGGCGGACTGCCTGAATTGGTGCTCGTTTCTGGGTATTCCGGTATTGGCAAGTCGTCGGTCATCAATGAACTCCATAAAGCGCTGGTGCCGCCGCGTGGCCTGTTCGCATCAGGCAAGTTCGATCAATACAAGCGAGACATTCCTTATGCGACTCTGGCGAAAGCGTTTCAGAGCCTGATCCGCCCGCTACTGAGTAAGAGCGAAGAAGAGTTGAGCAAGTGGCGCGATACCCTCGATGAGGCGTTAGACCCACACGGACAGTTGGTCGTGGAGTTAGTCCCGGAATTGAAACTCATCATCGGAGAGCAGCCGGCGGTTCCCGAACTCCCCGCATTCGACGCGCAAAACCGGTTCCACCGAGTACTTCGCCAATTCATTGGTGTATTCGCGCGGCCGGAACATCCTCTTGCCTTGTTCCTCGATGATTTGCAATGGCTGGATGCGGCGACGTTGGACTTGATTGAGGACCTGCTGACGCAGCCCGACGTGAAGCACTTGCTGTTGATCGGCGCCTATCGTGACAACGAAGTGGGCCCCACTCATCCTTTGATGAACAGGCTCGAAGCGATGCGTCGGGCAGAAGTCAAGCTGCAAGAGATCGTGCTAGCACCTCTAACTCGCGAAGACCTGGAGCAACTTGTTGCGCATTCCCTTCATCGTGAACCGAACCAAGCTCGCGCCCTCGCAGAATTGGTGCATGAGAAGACGAACGGGAATCCATTTTTCGCGATCCAGTTTATTTCCGAGCTTGCCGATGAAGCATTGCTCACGTTCGATCGTGGCGAAGGACGGTGGACCTGGGATTTGAGCCGAATTCGCGCGAAAGACTACACGGATAACGTGGTGGACCTGATGGTCGGCAAGTTGAACCGCATGTCCCCCGGGACCCAAAACGCACTAAAGCAACTCGCCTGCCTGGGTAACAGCGCGGACGTCACCATCCTACACATGACTTACCAGGACTCGAACGAGGAAGTAGACCGCCAACTCTGGGAAGCTGTTCTAGCAGGTCTGGTCTTCCGCTCCGAAGATTCTTATCGTTTTCTCCACGACCGTGTGCAGGAGGCCGCCTATTCTTTGATCCCTAAGAAATTGCGTGCCGAGATGCACCTCCGAATCGGAAGGCTGCTGGCAGAGAGAACTCCTTCCCACGAGCGCGAAGGGAGAATCTTCGAGATCGTGAACCAGCTCAATCGCGCCACTCACCTCATTACCTCGAATGACGAGAGGAAGCGCGTCGGAGAATTCAACTTGATCGCGGCCAGGCGGGCGAAGCTATCGATCGCTTATGCCTCAGCTCTTTCTTACCTTGCGAGGGGTCGGCCGCTACTGACAGAAGAGAGTTGGGACACAGATTACGAGCTTATCTTTTCGCTCGAATACTTGACAGCTGAGTGTGAACTGCTGACCGCCAGTATGGAGTCCGCGGAAAAGCGGCTTTCGATGCTCGCCTCTCGTGCTAACCGCGCCCATGATTTGGCAGTTGTCACACGATTGCAGCTCACGCTATATACGGCGTTGAATCGGCTCGACCGTGGCGTAGAGATATGCCTTGAGTATGTCCGGCGTGGCGGGACCGACTGGTCGGCTCATCCGACCCGCGACGACGTACGGCGCGAATACGATCGGATTTGGTCACTGCTCGGGGACCGGCAGATAGAGCACCTCCTTAATGAGCCCTTGGTCGCCGATCCCGGTATTCTGGACGTTCTAGAGGTTTTGACGGAAATTGTCACGCCTGCCGTATTCTTCGATCAAGACCTGTGCGCACTCGTAATTTGCCGCATGATGAATATGAGTCTTGAGCACGGCAATAGTGATGCGTCATGCTTTGCGTATGTGTGGTTTGGAATTATAGCCGGACCGCGCTTCGGTAACTACGAAGGTGCATTCAAATTTGCCCAACTCGGCTACGACTTGTTGGAAAAGCGTGGCCTGAAGCGTTATGAGGCTCGCACTTGTATGTGTTTCGGAAGCGTCGTTGTCCCGTGGACGAAACATGCACGGCACGGCCGCGACCTGGTGCGTCATGCCTTCGATGTCGCTTACGCGATAGGTGACTTTACGTATGCAGCGTATAGCTTCACGCAATTGATCACGAATTTTCTGGTTGTGGGAGACCCCCTTGCCGAGGCGCAGGCGGAAGCGGAGAAAGGAGTCGAGTTTGCTAAGCGCGCGCGCGTCGGACTGGTTGTCGATATCCTCAGATCGGACCTCCAGCTAATCCGCACCCTCCGGGGATTGACGAACAAATTTGGTTCGTTCAACGACAAAGAGTTCGACGAGGCTGCGTTCGAGCGATATCTGGCAAGTAATCCCGCATTAGCGGATCCTGGATTTGGATACTGGACGCTTAAGGTGGAAGCACGTTTCTTTGCAGGTGACTATGCTTCTGCCGTCGATGCCTCCTTAAAGGCGCAACAACTGCTTTGGTCAGCACCATCACTGCTTGAACCGGCAGCGTTCCGATTCTATAGTGCGCTTTCACATGCGGCAGCATGGGATTCCGCAGCTCCCGGTGAGAGGCACGAGCATCTCGAGGCTTTAACCGCTCACCACAAACAGCTCGAAATATGGGCGGAGCATTGCCCGGAGAATTTTGAAAACCGTGCTGCTCTGGCGGCTGCCGAAATTGCACGAATAGAAGGCCATGTGGTCGACGCCGAAGGCCTCTATGAAAAGGCAATCCGCTCGGCGCACACCAACGGATTCATCCACAATGAGGCCATCGCCTACGAGGTTGCAGCGCACTTCTACGCGGCGCGAGACCTCGACAAGTTCGCGGATACCTACTTGCGAGAAGCTCGGTATTGCTATCTCCGTTGGGGGGCTGACGGCAAGGTAAGGCAACTTGACCAGCTCTATCCCCACCTCAGGAAGCAAGAGCCAGATCGCGGCACGACGAGCACGATCGTGGCGCCGGCCGAACTCCTGGATCTAGCGACCGTAATGAAGGTCTCACAAGCGGTCTCGGGCGAGATGGTTTTGGAAAAACTGATCGACAGGATCATGCGCGCGGCGATCGAGCTTGCGGGCGCTGAACGAGGTCTGCTGATCCTTCCGCGAGGTGATGAGCTGCAAATAGAGGCAGAGGCGACAACCAGCGGGAATGACGTCACGGTGCATCAGCGAGATGCCTCCGTCACCCCAGCCGTGTTGCCCGAGTCCGTCGTTCGCTACGTGATGCGCACTCGCGAGGACGTTATTCTCGACGATGCCGCTGCGGGGAATCCGTTTTCCGCCGATCCGTATATTGTTCAGCACCGCGCGCGTTCCGTTGTCTGCTTGCCCTTGGTTAACCAGGGCAGGCTCAACGGAGTCATTTACCTGGAAAACAATCTGACCGCCCACGTTTTCACTTCCGACCGGATCACCCTGCTCAAAGTGCTTGCGTCGCAAGCAGCCATCTCCCTCGAGAATACGCGACTTTACCGGGATCTCGAAAACCGTGAAGCGAAGATCCGGCGGTTGGTGGACGCCAACATCGTCGGGATTTTTATCTGGCATCTCGAAGGGCAGATTGTTGAAGCGAATGACGCATTTCTTCGTATGGTGGGATACGACCGGGAGGATCTCGTGTCGGGCCGGTTGCGTTGGACGGACCTAACCCCGCCGGAATGGCTTGAGCGCGACGAACACCACTGGAAACCAGAGCTCAAGATGAGCGGGAGCTTGCAACCGTTCGAGAAGGAGTACTTGCGGAAAGATGGCAGCCGGGTACCCGTCCTCATCGGTGTGGCGAGCTTCGAGGAAACTGGGCAGCAGGGTGTTGCGTTCGCGCTTGATTTGAGCGAACAAAAGCAAACGGAAGCAGAACGCGAGAGATTACGACAAGAACTGGCGCGTCTGGGGCATTTGAACCGAATCAGTATGCTGGGGGAGCTGACAGCCTCCTTGGCTCACGAGATCAAGCAGCCGATTACCGCGGCGGTGAACAATGCCCAGGCGTGCTTGCGATTGCTCGCTCTTGACCGGCCGGATATCGCGGAAGCCCGCGAGGCTAGCTCGGCTACGATTGCCTGTGCTAAGCGAACGGCGGAAATCATCGATCGTGTCCGCTCGCTGTCGAAAAAGGATACTCCGCGACGAGAGTTGGTTGATGTGAATGAAGCCATCCGTGAATTACACGTACTGCTACTTGGCGAAGCAAATCGCCAGTTACTCACGATGCGCATTGACTTGGCCCCCGAACTTCCGAAAATTACTGCCGATCGCGTACAATTGCAGCAGGTCTTGATGAACCTCATACTTAACGGTATCGAGGCAATGAAGGACTCGGGAGGAGAACTTATCGTCAAGTCGGAACTGGACCAGGATGGCCAAGTGTTGATCTCCATTAGCGACACCGGAGTAGGACTTCCTCCTGAAATGGCGGATCAGATTTTCGACGCATTTTTCACGACAAAGCCACAAGGTACGGGCATGGGCTTAGCCATAAGCCGTTCGATTGTAGAATCACACGGTGGCCGCATCTGGGCCACCCCGAATTCTGGACCGGGCGCTACGTTTCGACTCACGCTGCCGTACCAGGCAGCAGCGCGCGCATGAGTACCCCCCCGGAGCGTACTGTATTTATCGTCGATGACGATGCGGATGTGCGCGCATCAATGCGGCGCCTGCTGAAAACGGTCGGTTTGCAGGCAGAGGTATTTGCGAACGCGCAGGATTTCCAGCACCGGAAGATTCCACACGGTCCTAGTTGCCTTGTTTTGGATATCCGACTTCCTGGAATGAGTGGACTTGACGTGCAGCGGAACTTGATTAATGCAGGCGTGAATATTCCCATCATCTTCATCACTGCCCACGCTGATGTTCCGATGACTGTGCAAGCCATGAAATCAGGTGCCGTAGAGTTTCTGACAAAGCCGTTCCGGGATCAGGACCTTCTGGATGCCATTGAGCAGGCGCTTCAGCGCGACCAGGTCGCGCGTCAGCACCAGAAGGAGATTGGCGTTTTGCAGGAACGGTACAGGAGCTTAACCGTCCGCGAGCGCGAGGTAATGGCACTTCTGGTCTCCGGCATGCTGACGAAGCAGATCGCCTCAAAACTCGGGACGAGCGAAATCACAGCCGCCATCCATCGTGGAAACGTCATGCGCAAGATGCAGGCCGGCTCCCCTGCTGAATTGGGGAGAATGGCAGAAAGGCTGAAGCTTCCGGCCAACGGATAGCTGCCTGCACTGAACTCAAGCGATCGTACGCAGTCCTCCCAAACGTCGGCGCCTCCCTCTCCCGTCCCTATACGTATATGAAGCGACCTATAAGAACTTATGATTGCGTCATTTCCGACCGCGAGGTAGATAGGTTTCTCAGGGTATGGTTCCTTTGGAGAAGACAAAATTGGTTGCCGTTGTTGATGATGATGAGTTGCTCCGGGCGAGTCTGCAACGCCTACTGAAAGTCGCCGGGCTGGACGTGATTTCCTTCGGCACGGCCGGGGACTTCCTGAGGTCCAGCAAATTACGAGATGTTGGGTGCCTCGTCGCGGATATCCGAATGCCGGGGATGTCTGGTCTTGAACTACTGGCGAAGCTCAAGGCCGAGGATTGCCCCATTCCGACGATTTTCATCACCGCACACGCTGATGGAGAAATGCGTCTTCAAGCAATGCGAGCTGGGGCGGTTGAATTCTTAACCAAGCCATTTGACGACGGAATCCTGTTGGAAAGGGTACGAATGGCTCTGGAAACTTGAGCGGGACGAATCTTTTCCCGGCCAGGTCTCTAGGAGGTAGTTGTGGGGTGCTTCGAAAGACCAGGCTTGGACGGGTTGGAGGATAAGGACCGCCCGTTCGAGCAAATTGTTGGAAACAGTCCTGCACTGGAAGCCGTGCTGGAGCAGGTAAGACGCGTGGGGCCCACGTCTTCTACTGTATTGATTCAGGGTGAGACAGGCACAGGCAAAGAGCTCGTTGCGCATGCGCTTCACAACGTCAGCCCGCGTTGTGGACATCCTTACATCAAGCTGAACTGCGCCGCTATCCCTTTTGATTTGCTGGAGAGTGAACTATTTGGTCATGAGCGAGGTGCGTTTACGGGAGCTGTCGCACAGAAAGTCGGACGGTTCGAACTCGCCGACAAGGGAACACTCTTCTTGGACGAGGTTGGCGATATCCCGCTCGCATTACAGCCCAAGCTACTGCGGGTTCTGCAAGAGCAGGAGTTCGAGCGTCTAGGTAGTGGCCGGACACATTGTGTAGATGTCCGGCTAGTTGCGGCGACACATAGAAATCTCGAGCAAATGGTGCAGCGAAACGAATTTCGTAGCGACCTCTACTATCGCCTCAATGTCTTTCCTATCGCGTTGCCACCATTGCGCGCGCGCCCTGAGGACATTGCGCTACTGGTCTCGCACTTCGTCGAAGTCTTTGCGCGGCGCATGGCTAAGCAGATTAGCAACATTCCGCAAGACACGCTGGACGCGTTCACCTCTTACTCTTGGCCAGGGAACGTGCGCGAACTTCAGAACCTGATCGAAAGGGCAGTAATCCGCTCGGACGAGGGAGTCCTTGCGAATCCCTTGCCTACACTGGAGGAGAACCTAGTCGGAGCGGACCCGGTCAAGGTGAACCTCGTCGGACCGAAGGTCACTTTCGAGGATTCGCAGCGCGCCTCGATCCTGCGAGCCTTGCATGCGTCAGGTTGGATTGTGGGAGGTGCCAGGGGTGCAGCCGCTCGGCTAAGACTAAAACGGACTACCTTAATTTCCAAAATGAAAAAACTTGGGGTCTCGCGACCAGTGCGGCAACTGGAGGGCACTGGTTCGGACGAGAACCGAGAAGCGGACGAACCGTGCCACCCCGCCGGCGACTGATTTGGCAGCTGACCACGACTAGCTGTGTGTAGTTCGGCTATCAACGATGAACACTGGTTATGGGCGAAGTCGCGGGTCCACTAATTGGCTTTCGTCCTTGGCCCTTACAATTAGTGCACTGCTTCCTCAGAGCATTTTTGATCTTCTTGCGAGTCAGCATCGATGTACCTCCGCCTGGATTGATCTTTAATTAGCGCTTTAGTCGACAAGCATCTCCTGTCTCCCGCCTTTAATTGCGTGTCTCAGTATCGTCACACAACGACACGGAGCCTTCACTTCGTCATCTTTCGACTCGCGCTTAGTGCTTCCCATGCCTTCGTCATGGGCTAATCGACGCAAACACAAGGGGTTTTGGGATTGGCGTAGCGCTTGCATTGTATGGCTGCGGCCATTCGAAGCGGCCTGAGGGTGAAGATATGAAGTTCGTCAGCTCGGTAGTGCTTCTCACATTGATCATTCTGGCTGGCCATGAGCAGCCTAAACCACAAGCCAACGGTCACAACGGATTCGATTTAGTGGACGAAACTGGAAATATCCGTAAACCCAGCGATTTCCGGGATCGTTACCAGGCGCTCGGAACATACATGGTGCTCGACCCGAAAGGAAACCAGATGCATCTCACGTACGCATCCCCAGGCACCGCTGAAAGCTATCGGAAAACCGGGAAGTTTCCCGACGGAACCGTTCTCGTAAAGCAAGTCTTTGGAACGGACCACGCCCAAATGACTACAGGCGACGCACATTGGGCTTCGGGAACGAAAG
>Ga0210410_10003471_pt1 | contig 13945 bp, 15 predicted proteins | sample IncBWC4MmetaG_FD_161058 | JGI IMG/M metagenome (GOLD analysis project Ga0210410, IMG submission 161058) | Forest soil microbial communities from Barre Woods Harvard Forest LTER site, Petersham, Massachusetts, United States - Inc-BW-C-4-M | ecosystem: Environmental > Terrestrial > Soil >... | reverse complement strand
ACACTCTCACCAGGCGCCGGCCCGCGCCTGTTTCTTCGCTCGGCGGACCATCGCCCGGTGACCTCGTTTGGTCACACCTACGCGGAGGTTTGTCATGAAAATCTATCAAACCAAGGACATCAGAAACGTCGGCATTGTAGGCCACGGCGGCACCGGAAAAACGCAACTGGTGTCGTCGTTGCTCTATTCCGCCGGAGTTACGCCACGCTTCGGCAAAGTTGCGGACGGCACCACCACCACCGACTGGGATGAAGAAGAAATCGCCCGCAAAATCTCCATCCAGACCGGCATCGCCTGCGCTGAATGGGCCTGCACCCTCTGCGCCGGCAACACCGTGAAAATCAATTTCCTGGATCTCCCCGGCTACTCCACATTCATCACCGAAACAAAAGCCTCTCTCATCGCCGCCGACGCCGCTCTCATCACCGTTGACGCTCACGTCGGCGCCCAGGTCACCACCGAAAAAGTCTGGGACTATTGCGCCGAATACGATATTCCGCGCGCCTTTGTCCTCACCTGGATGGATCGCGAACTCTCCAGCTTTGAGCGCTCTCTTGAATCCCTCGTCCAGGTTTTCGGCCGCACCGTTGTCCCCCTCCAGATGCCCATCGGTGCCGAAAAAGGTTTCCGCGGAGTGATCGATCTCGTCTCCATGAAAGCCCACATGTACACGCCCGACGGCGACGGCAAGGCCACCATCGAAAATATTCCGGATGCGCTGAAAGACGAAGCGGAAGAGGCTCACGAGCGCCTCGTCGAAATGATCGCCGAAGGTGACGACGAAATGATGGAGGAATTTTTCCGCGAAGGCACCATTCCCATTCAGGACCTGATCCCCGCCGTCCGTAAAGCCATCGTCGCCGAGAAAATCGTGCCGGTCCTGATGATCTCGTCGACGCGCAATGTCGGCAATTCGAGCCTGCTCACGTTCCTCGCTGATGTTTTCCCGCACCCCGACGAGCACTCCCAGTTCGGCTTCAAGGACCCCGGTGGCAAGGGCGACCGCATCGACCGCAAATACGATAATGCGCAGCCACTCTCAGTTTTTGCCTTCAAAACCCTCGCCGACGCCTTTTCCGGTCGCATCAACTATTTCAAGGTGAAAAGCGGCGTCCTGAAAAACGACGCAACGCTCCACAATTTCAATCGCAACATCCCCGAGCGCTTCCAGCACACCATGGTCGTCCAGGGTAAACAGCTCACGGAAATTCAGGAACTCCACGCCGGCGACATCGGCGCCATCACCAAGCTGAAGGAAACCATCACCGGCGATACCCTCGGCGACAAAGCTGCTCCCATCTATTACGCCCCCGCCAAGCTCCCCGAGCCTTCCATCACCTTCGCCGTCGAACCGAAAACCCGCGCCGATGAAGACAAAATCGGCGTCGCCATCCACAAAATCATGGAAGAGGATCCCGCGCTCCGTTTCTCACGCGACCCGCAGACCAAGGAATTCCTCCTCGCCGGCAGCGGCCAGCAGCACATCGAAGTTGTTGTCGCCAAAATGCAAAAACGCTACAACGTCAACCTAACGCTGAAGCCGCCCAAGGTCCCTTACCGCGAAACCATCCGCGGCAAGGCAGATGCCGAAGGCAAGCACAAGAAACAGTCCGGCGGCCACGGCCAGTTCGGCGTTTGCCGCGTCAAGTTCGAGCCCATGGAACGCGGCAAGGGCGTCGAATTCGTCGATGATGTCTTCGGCGGCGCCATTCCCAAGAACTGGATTCCCTCCGTTGAACGCGGCATCCGCGAAGCCGCCGCCCGCGGTTTCCTCGCAGGGTTCCCCGTAACCGATTTCCGCGCCACTCTTTACGACGGCAAATACCACGACGTCGATTCTTCCGACATGGCCTTCCGGATTGCCGGCTCGCTCGCCTTCAAGGAAGCCATGAAAACCGCGCGGCCCTCGCTCCTCGAACCCATCATGCACGTGGAAGTCTATGCTCCGGATCAGTATTCTGGCGATTTGATGGGCGACCTCAGCTCCCGCCGCGGCCGCATCGCAGGCAGCGAATCTCGCGGCCACAATGTCATCGTCCGTGCGCAAGTCCCATTCTCAGAGATGCTTTCCTACGCCACCGACCTGACCTCCATGACCCAAGGCCGCGCCACCTACTCCATGGAGTTCTCCCACTACGACTACGTCCCCGGCGATCAAGCCGACAAAGTAATCGCCGCCCACAAAGCCCTTCACGGCGAAGCCCTCGTCGAAGAAGAAGCCTAGTTTTCATGATTTGATTACAACGGATTGTAAGGGGCCGAGCTTGTTTACCCTGAGCAGAGAAGGGGCTCGGCCCTCTTCGATTTGCTCTGGGAACGATCTTCTCTTCACTGGTCGCCGGTCGCTGTCTTACGCAGGCAAAACTTTGCCCTTCGTCTCATGCCCAAACGGCAGCAACAATAATCCAACTCCAAACGCAATCGCGGTAAACGCCACAGGTTTCCCAATCGTGTGAAAGTGCGCGACGCCCGCGCCCACCAGAAACGTAAATCCCGCTCCCGCAAACCGCCCCACCGAAGTAGCAAACGCAAACGCGCTCCCGCGGCACTCCGTCGGATACTGTTCCGGCAACCACAGCGTATACATCGCGAAATTCGCCCCGCCAAGCCCCAAAAAGAACAGGCACACAATAAACCACTTCAACGGGTCCGTCGGCAGATAGAAAATGTACCCGAACGCAATCGAAATCGACAGCAGCATGCACACGTAATAAAGCCCCAACGTCACCCGCCGCCCAAGCCATTCCGCCAGTGGTGGCAGCACGATGCAACCAAGGATCGTCGCCAGGGATAGCAGCATGGTCGCCATCGAAACCACATGGGTGATGTTCAATCCGGTAATTTTATTGCGATTGATAATGTCCGTAATCGCCGCCGGCACGTACACCGAACCCGCCCACAACCCGATAATCGAAACCAGCACGTACAACGAATTCATAATCGTCCGTTTGCGGAACTCGGGCACAAACAGCTTGCCTAGCGGCCGGAAAACAGACCCGGTCCGCACCTCCGTCGCCTTGTTCTCCCATACCTTGGGTTCCTTCACTCCGTATCGGATGAAACTCACCAGCAGCGCCGGCAATCCTCCGATGGCAAACATCCACCGCCAGCCATAGCGCGCTCCGATCTGATAATTGGCCAGCGCCGCCAGAAAGAATCCCACGTAATATCCCGTGTGCATCCAGCCCGCCGCCATCTTTCGTCGATCCTCCGGCCACTCTTCCGCTACAAACGTGCCGCCCATCGCCCATTCGCCGCCAATACCAATTCCCGCCAGGAAGCGGAATATCGCCAGTTGCCACACGCGCGTACTGATGCAGCAGAGAAAGGTGAAGAGCGAATACCACAGAATCGTCAGCATCAGCGTCCGCACGCGTCCGTACTTGTCCGCAACCGGACCCCACAAGAATGCGCAGCCCCAGCCGACAAGGAACAGCGCAAACAGCAGGCCGCCGTAGTAACCAACACCGCCGAGATCGCTGCGCAATCCCGATCGCGGCAAAAGTTCCTTCAGAGCGGGCACCATCACCAGCGCAAAAATGTAGGAATCCATCCCGTCGAGCGCCCATCCGCCCCAGGATGCGAAGAAACCGCGCCATTGATTTTTGGTGAGCGGTGTACGTGCAGGTGTAGCGGTAATGGTTTGTGTGCTCATAGGCCTCTGCCACCCGCACACTACTGCTACAGCCTCGTTACAGCAACTCTTTTCTTCCACCCGGCTCGGAGCAGACGTCTCAGCTCACTCCGCGGGTTTTCTGCGAACTCTGAGGTGATTCCTTCTCTCCTCCTACACTAGCCTCGGCAAAAACATCCCCGTCTTCCGCGCATGTTCCTCAAATCCGTCACCAAATTCCTGCCGCAGAAAATTCTCTTCGCGCCTTGCTTTGATGTAAAAGCTGAGCCAAACGATCGCAAATCCCAGCCAACCGCGCATATGCCCCCTGATCATTGCCGTGCCGACGAAACCAATAAGGATGCCCGTGTAAATCGGATGCCGGATCCAGCGGTACAATCCTTTGCGAACGAGTTCATGTCCTTTCTTCAATGTCACCACGCCACTCCAGTTTGCTCCCAGGCTGAGTCTCGCCCAGATGCTGGTTCCCACGCCCAGCGCCGTTAAAGTTAACCCAGCCCATAGCACTCCCGGAGTCTGCGGCGGGAACTTGGTGTCGAGCGCCTTCCACCCATTCCCAAACAACAGCCAGAAGCCCAAAATAACAGGCAACGCGTGCTGCGCCATCTCCCACGGCGTCTCGAGCTTCTTTGCCCGCTTCATCCCAAACCACAACAGCACCCACACAGCTAAAAGCGTGTCCCACAACCAACTGGCCAATTCCAAAGCTCGATCCGCGCTCAGCCATCCCCAGTTCATCGCCGATACCCTCGATTCGTTTGTCCTTAGAGTCGCAGTAATGTCGTCGTTCGACAACAATCCTCGGCAGAGATTGCCGTTAATCGCTCTTTTTGTATCATTCAGAAGCTTGAAAGCGAACGAAATTGTGTCTGCTGAGTGCAGGACAACCGGAGGGCTATGTGGCTAGCGGCGGGAGGGAGCGGCGCGGAGGCGCGAGCGCTGCCGGTATACGATGCGCACGGGCGCGGGAACAGGGAAGAGCTGTGACGCGGCGGCGTGGAGCCAGGAACGAAACGCGTAGCGATAGTCTCTGAACGCGCGGGAAATGCTCGGGGGAATCTGTTGCAGGCGTTGCGCTAAGGTTTTCATCGGTTCACTTTCCATTCGTTCACAAAACTTTTGTGCACTCAAATACGCCGCTTCAGCTAACCGGCACTTCCGTCGAAACCTGCCATTCCTTTTCTTCCGGCAGCATCGATTTCACGATGTCTTCCAGCTCGTGCGAACTCTTCACGTGGTCCGGATAGTTGTAGGCCGAAAGATCAAAGCTCAGCCCGTATTTTGCACGCACGTCCTGCAAGCCTTCCTGCAAGCGGATGGCGATGCGCTTCGCGTTCAACGTATCCGTTTCCGGCAGCACGATGCCGAAGAGATCGTCGGAGAGGTGATAGATGGAGTCCGTGGGCCGCAGCCGCTTGGCCATGGCTTTCGCGGCGTCGCTGAACGCTGCTTTTTCGTCTTTCACCGTGGCGCGGGAATTGGGGTTCGCTTTCGCAAGCACAAGAGACATGGTTTTCTCCATTGTAAGTGCGCGGCGGAATTCCATGCTCAGGCGATCCCAGAAATGGTTCTGGTCCGGCATGGAGTTTAGAAGATCGGTGCTGGCCTGAACCTGCAGCGTGATGTTGCGCTCCAGTTCCGCCAGCAGGTGCTGCTTCAGCTTGGTGAAGGTGCGCTGCCGGTCGAAGAGATACCCCACGAAGAGCAGCGTCAGCGCGCAGAATCCGAAAAACGCCACGCGCATTGTCCACTTGTTGTCCTCCGGGTGGACGAACACCAGGGGATACATGAACATGGCCAGCCCGCCGGCAAGGACCAGCACAAAAACAGCGGAAAGCACGGTGAGCTGGAGATTTCTCCGTTCAAGGCGGTCCAGCTCCTGGCGATCAATCGTGGGCATCGGGGCACCTGTACGCAATGGCCGGCATACCCGCCGGGCGGGCTCCCGGAACTTGCCGGGATTCTGATAGGTTCCGTTTTGGGAAGGCCTGGCGCAATAGGCGCGGGGTACTGTGGTGATGAAACCGACAGGGGGAGCGGAGCAGTGGTCGGTGACCAGTGCCCAGCGACCGGCGACCAGCGACCGGCGAAGGGTGACGCGCGTCCCGTGCTCCGTGGCTTTCTTTGTAGGGGGATGGGCTCCGCTCTTGTGCAGCGGCCGCCTTCCGAGGCGGGCAGGTGGCGAGCGATAGGAAAGTGCGAGAAATCAGGGGAAAAATCAAAAATGTCGGCGCGCCGACATTTTTACGTGGGGGTATACCCCCTTGTTTTTGCGTAAGTAGGGGAAACAAGAGAGATACGAGACTGGTGTTCGTATCCAGGGGAAGCAAAGGAGATAGAAGAAGTGACGAGTGAGGCGAGAATCGTGGTCTGTGCCGCGTGTTCGGTGACTCGCTGTCTTTGTAGCGGATCGGCATGCCCACCCCGCTCCGTACCTGGCATGACCAGACCCCCCTCCCCCCTGTGGCCGGAAAGCGATAGAAAACACGTAAGTTAAGAGAGGGGCGCGCAAGTGTTGAAACTGGTGGAGTTAGGGGATGACGAAAAGCCTTGAATGGACAGGGTTTAGCGATGAGCCGGAAATCGCGAGGGATCGTCATGAGTGCAGTTGTCCAGGGCAGAGGCCACAAAGATTCGTTTGGTGCTTTGGAGTGCGCCGGGCGAGTTGGTGCGCTCGCAAGTCATGGACAAAGTATAGCAAAAGTAAATAGTATCGACGAGTAACTGATTGGACGAAAATTGGTAATGGAACCTGTGCAGCGTTCGAAACAGCAGGCAATGTGCAAAGGCGGAAAACGTCTCGTCTGTTCCCTACGCCCCTACGCCGTCCATTTCTCCGTTGTTTCTTTGAGCAACGAGGTCACTCAAATCCGCTGATACAGTATAGGTATAGTTAGACTAGAGGTGTTTACGAGAATAAGACTTCTCTCTGGATAGACTCAGCGGCGTTTGCAAGCACCGATGAGAAAAGACCGCAACCTCGCCATTTTGTTTTCACCCATTCTCTTCTTGGTCGGAACATATCTGCTTGATGAATCTACGGGCCATTCCGAATGGTATATGGACATTTATCTGATCGGTGGTGCAACCATCTCGGCGGTAGGACTGATGACATTTTGGTTGACAATCAGGCGGCGCGCCTGACTATCAGGTGATGGGAGCAGCATGCCAGAACATGCAGATAATTCGAGCCCGGAAAGAACCGCTGGTGTAATGGAAGAACGAAACCGGCGCAGAAGCGAGCGGGTCGTCTTGCGCGTGCCTGTCACGCTGTCAGCCCTTATGCCCGGCGGCAAGCGAATCAGCATCGAGTCCAAGACTCTCGTGGTCAATGCTCATGGCGGCCTTTTAGACGTGGGGCTGGAATTGGTCCGAGGACAGCAAATTCGTCTTAGCAACTTAAAGATGGAAGCCGTTACGACCGGCAGAGTATTACGCGTTGAAAGGTCCGAAGAGGGCCGTTTTTCAGTTGCGTTTGAATTTGAAATTCCGGCTCCTCACTTCTGGCCGGTAAATTTCCCGCCCGCCGACTGGTCAGTTAACGACTTCAAAGCGGTATAAGCTGCTGCATGTTCCGCCTGTCCTTGCGCTATTGCCACAGAAGTTCGGCGAAGACTGGAAGACTGGAGACGGACGGAAGATTTTCTTGCACTTCGGCAGCTCGATAAATTGGAAAAGTCGTCCCGTCTATCCCCGAGTTTCCCCCGAGTTTCCCGAGTTTCAGGCTGTGGGGCTGGACGGGCCTCTGGCGACCAGGGCCATTATTTATTTGGCGGAGGCTTACTGGCTCCGCACGACTCGCTTAAATCCTGGAGGAACCTCGAACAGCGCTGGATCGAGCGGCCCTTCCTCAAACTGCACCACCTCGGATTCGTTGGTCGAATCGGAATATCTCCTGACACCAGTCGTTTCGCTCGTGGTTGTTCGAACTTCTTTCACGGGAAATCCCGTTTCTGGCGTTCCAATGTTCACAAATTCAGGCCGTTCCATCATCGTTCCTTTGCCACCAACAAAAGCAGTGCCAACCGTTACAAAGGCGCTTCCCGCAGATGGCTTCGGATCGCACGAAATCCTGCGGTCAACGTCGATATACCATCCATCCCGGACAGTCTGTTGCGCCTGCGTATGCGATCCTTCTAGCGGCATTTGTTTTGTCGTTGTGATGACGTGCCTTGCCATATGGCCAAACATTTTTTTGCGCTCACCAGTGTCCACGGTCGCAATCTCAATTCGCAGCGTGGGCTGTGGGGCTATTGCCGTATCCAGTCCGTGCGCCGCCATCTCTCCCGGTGTCAGCGGTTTCGGGGGATACTCCGCCACGCTGTATTCCTCCGCCTTCAGATTCAAACTAAAACTTTGTCCAAGGTCGCACCGTACAATGTGGACGATTGTGGTCTCGTCCACCCACTGCAGCGACCCATCTTCTTTTGTCCGCTGAACCGCACGTGTGAATTCCATGCGCTTCCGGTCGGCCATCCAGTAAGTTGTGTCGTAACTGGGATGGCTGCCAAACGTGTTCCGAATGACCACTTTGGTCCCGGCATTTTCGGCAGCCTGCGGCTGGGAAGCTCGCGGCGTAAACGCCATGCAAACCAACACCAGCATCAATCGGTTGTTCATAGATGCCCCTGGCTGAACTGCTTCCCTTTGTACAGGAGCATGAGGAACAGCGCGAGACTTCCTGCCGGGATCAACCCCGTTACGAGCAATGCGATCCATAAAACCAGTGGACCAGACCACGACCGCGCAATCGCAAAGCCGAGGGCGAGACAGGCTGCGAGAGCCGCCCACCAGAACGGATTATGTATCGTGAGGCCGGTGAGCGCACGTACATCCACGGCAGAATTGGGCGGTACATGACGGAAGATAGAAAAATAGAACAACGCCATCGTGCCGAACCCGAAGAGCCACAGCGCGAGCAACGTACCTTTTGCGATCCACATGGGCAACTCCAACCGGAAGCGTTGAGCAAAGCAAAGGGCGGGAGAGGAGCGGAGTCTCCCCGCCCCTTTTCGGGCGGATTGGTTGGCCTTATTTTTGTGGAGGAGGATTTGGTGGTGGACACGTCTTGCACGGTGGCGGTGGTGGTGGGGGCTGTCCGGTGCCCGATAGGACCGTAATGGCTCCCTCACCTAGCACAGAATACGTGCCAGAAGCAGTGGCATTCTTGGCCAGCCCCACGTAAACGCCGGGGGGTGCTTGACTTATATTCGACGGCATCGGTCCCGTGGCGGACGTTCCGTCAGAAGCTATTGTCACGCTGGTAGCATACTCTTGTGCTATCAGGGTGCCAGATGAGTCGAAATACTGGAAGAGCGGCATACCGTAGGTCGAAGTAAACCCGACGGGACTGCCGGGGATAACCGCTGAGACAGTTGGGCTTTGACTAGGATTCTGGTTGAAAATCCTAAACGGATAAAAATAAACGGAGGTGGGATCATCAGACGCGATAATGGGGACTCCTTGCGGCGATATTTGGCACAAGGACGTGACAGTTACGTTGTAGGGGACACTTTGCTTTATGAAAACGTTGCCTCCTAGTCCTATACACGGCCCGTTTTCCGCACTAATAAACCAAGTAGCGCAAGTGCGGCCATTGACGACGATGATCGCGCCCTCAAAATTGGAAGTGTCAACCCACGGCTGGGCTGACCCCTGCGGGGACCCGGGCGAACAGTCGTTTTGCCAATTTCCCTTCAGGGTTTCCCCCGGGAAAACGACGACTGGAGAGGGTTGGTGTTGGATGAAAGTAGCTCCCAGAAAGCCTCCAAGTCCCACTGTCGGCGGGAGGGTTGGTGTGTTTTCATCACAACCTGCTGTGAGCACGAGAGCCATCACTAGGATTGTTAGGCACGTTATTAGGTATCGATTGGCTAGGTACATCTCTACCTCCCGATCCCGAACACATCAAGGCTTTTGTCCAAAAGACCAAGAGCGTCAATGACAGTCATATCGTGGGCGTGGTTAACAATAGCGGAGCGCGTCTCGTCGAATTTGCTGGTGTCCATGAAAACATGGGCGGTCTTGACGCCACCCACAGTAACTTGCGGGGCGATTGGTGTTTTCCACTCCTCTGGAGCTACCTGAAATTCAGGGTTTATGAGTTTCTGCCCCATGACTTCGAGCGCCAGGTGAACGGCTTGGAGCGGTGAAAGCTCCTCGCCAATGGATTCGCCGACCTTCATGTTGTCCTTGATGCCGTAGCCCATCAGCGTCGGATTCTCCTGGAGCAAATGCATGCGGATGTAGCGGACCTGCGCCTTGTCCACACTGGCGTAGGCGGGCAACCCCAGTTGCTGCACGAGCATGTTGTGGAGGGCCACGACCTGCCGCTCAGTTACAGACTTGCCGCGACCCTGGCGATACTGCATTTCCGCATACAGCAAACGGTCCTTGATAACGTTGCTGACCGGCGTGGGAATTTTGTTAAGACCGATGCCCTGCGTTTTTTCCAAAATTGCAAGACCAACACGCGGGGTCTTGAATATCTCGTCGGTGAGCGCCCGATACGTGTCTTGGTTATTGTCTTGTAGGAGTTTGGCCTTCTCTTCGACGCTCGGGTGCGCTTTGATGCGATTAGTCTGCCCCCTTGCAACGTTCATGCCGAACCCCCCCCAAACAGGAAAACTAGGCACCAACAGATCATCTTCATCCTATCCTCCTCGCTCTGTGTTTCATAGAGTCGTCCTTTTTGTGGATTTGACTTTGACCCCCGATTACGTCGCCTGTACTACGCGCCTATTTGGAGTAAATGTCGATACCATTCGTTTAGAATATATAAATGTTTACTCCCTAGTGATTGAACCGTATTGCTCACGGTTGTAGCATCGGCAAGCGCACCCAACCACTTGCCCGTTGCACCCTCAGTCTTCGTCAAAACCTCAATCGCGGCTACGCTCCCTTCGCTTCGCGGCCCACGCCGGGCCAAATTGCAACGCACCTGTCTTTCCTCGCCACCGATCCGGCAAGAGAAACACGATCAGCTCAAACCAGAGGAACACGGCGAGAATGCAAACGGATAACAGCTCGAAGACTGGGAAGACTGGGGACAGGAACGTGTGAAGAAATTGGTTCCCGTTCCGGTGAATGTCATGTCTTGAACGGAGTAAACGATGCCACGCTGTGCCCCCAGAATGGTTGAACCCGTTGTCAGGCAGGTTACTTCGTATGCTCTGACTTGTTTTATGACAACGCCAAGTGGAGATAATGTAATATCGTTAGAAGTTACCATTATCTGTACGGTGGTGCAGTTCGCTGTTTGTGCCTTGGTGGAGGAAACAAAAGCGGCGAGTACGAGTAAAGCTAATGCGAATCGCCATTTCATGGCTGCACCTCCACGAGTGATGGGTTTACGTGCGGATCGGTGAGCGCAATCCGATGGTCAATCACCTTCGTGAAGGCTGCTAGGGAAGCCTCGTCCTGCGGGATTTCAATGTTTGCGAATTCCAGTGACGACGCCTCTGCCGAAGCGAGCGCGTCAGTAGATTTCTTGTAAGCGATGGCCAGCCGCGCCAGTTCAGCGGCAATCGTCGCACGGTGGTTCTTGACGGAGGGGTCAGCCAACGTTTGTTTAATAACCTCATTTGTTTTTCGCATTGCGGCTACACGACTCTGCCGCTGGGTCACGAGGTTTTGAAAGGCCCGTTGGTCAGTCACCTGCGCCGTGGCGTCTGCATAAGCGACGACGGTAACCTCCAACTGGACTTGCGTCCCTTTTGAACTATGCTGGAAGGTTTCCTCGCGGCTTTCGCCGGGTGCGAACGCCCCTGAGCCATGCACACTTGGGATCGTGCCACCGGATTCCGCCACGCTAATCATAGTCGTTAAGAACTCGTACATCTGCTCCCCTTCTTCTACCGTGCCATCAGCGCGCGTCTCCTTGGTGCTGATGATAAATGCAGTGATGTCCTTGTGCGAGACGTTGACAATATGCACAGTGGTGACCCCATTCGCCGGGTCATAGGTCGAGCTTTGCACGACCGCCCCGAGGGGCGCGGATCGCGCAAGGTGGGCCGAAAACAAGAGAGCGATAGCCAGGAAGATGTGTTTCATAGAGGCGTCCTTTTTGTTGATTCTGACTTGACCCCCGATTACGTTGCTTGCACTACGCGCCTGTCTTGACTGGATGTCAAGTAAATGCTGCGGCAATTTACTATTGTGTGAATGTATGTTGAGAAGACGCCTAAACCTGGATGGGAACAGGGTTGTATCGTTGGCAAGCGAACTAACGACCCGCCCATTGCAACCCTCAGTCTTCGTCAAAACTCAATCGCGGCTGTCCCTTCGCTTCGCCCACGCCGGGCCAAATTGCAACTCACCTATCTTTTCGCGCCATCGTTCCGGCAAGAGAAACACGATTAGCTCAAACCACAAGAACACGGCGAGAACGCAAACGAATAACAGCTCGAAGACTGGGAAGACTGGGGACAGACGGAAGGTTTTCTTGCATTTCGGCAGCTTCATAAATTGGAAAAATCGTCTCGCCTGTCCCCGATTTCCCCACTGGGCTCAATCGGGGAAAGACCTTAGTCACAGTTCAGGTCTTCCTTGTATTGCTTCACCCTCTTCGCGGCAGCATACTTCCCCGCAATATACATACCCATTTGAAAGTTACGTGACCAAGGGACGCTCTCCGAGGGGCGTCCCTCTCCGTTAGACTTCGATTAATTCTTGACCCGAATGCGCAGGACGGAATAAGCACAGTCCCATTGCCAAAAAACGGGCACTCCAGCGAATCTGGAAACAGGAGAGGGTGAGGACTATCACGGGGCGAAGATGGAAAGAATTTACGACCGTTTACAGCGCATCACACAATTGTGGAAAACGCTGGAACTAACGAAGCCGAATACCAGCGAGTACGATGCAATCATGGACCAGATTCGCGTCCTTTCAGAGGAGTACAAGGCGCTCATCGACGCACCCAAAAATCCCGTAAAATCAAAATGAGTTTTAGAGGAGGGCCTGCGACATTGTCAACGGTCAGGTCAAGGAGTGTCGCAGGCCAGGGGTAGTAAAAATAACTGTAGTTAAGACAAAATGTCCTTCTGCGGCAATCGTGTCTGTCTAAAATTGTACAGTTCCAGGCCGCCACAACAGCATCTCGGTTGGTAAGAATTACAGAGCCAAACGAAATACCAATGCGAAGTTTCGTACTGGAACTGCACTCCAGAAAAACCACACCTGTAGCAAGTTTCTCCATGCTTGCGACTTAGCTGCTTTGGCGTGAAACATGCTCCTAATGAATCGTGGGAGGCGCACATGGAAGGTGAACTTCTCTACAAAACGGCGTTTTGCGCGGAATATGAAAGACTCTTATGCGTTTGCGTGCAGTCGCTGGATACTTGGAAAAACCGCCGCGAAGAGATCGCCAACTCCGTATTGAGGGAGTGGGAAGCGGGCGATGAACTAATGCGCTTGCAGGAGGATTATGCCAAGGCATACTCGAACCTGGAAAAGCACATAGACAACTGCGAACTCTGCCACTTCGTCTCGAAAATCAGTGGTCGCAATAGCGCGAGCGTCTCGATCGCTGTCATGGATAAGAAACATTCCGCCTGAATAGTCCTCCAACTTCTGACCTAGCAGCCGGGAAGGCCGGGATTCATTTCTTTGGGCGCAGCGCCCACCAGCAACGTCGCCACAAAAAGAATTGCGTATTTCCGATCTTCGGTCACCTTGCCGCAGCCACTCCCACCTCTATTTCGCGTTCCTGCAATCGCTTGTGCACTCTTGTTACAAAAACCGGGGAGAGGGGCGTGGTCATACCAGCGGAAGAGGGGGTTTTCAGTCGTCAGCGATCAGCAATCAGGAAGAGAGGGAGGAACGGCTCGAGTTTCTGGCGGTCTCAGTGAGTGAGGTAGGACTTTATATGTTGCCACGGTCCCTCGACTACGCAGCCCGACGCGCCAGAATTCGGCACGGGGGAAAAAGTCGGGCTGCTGCGCTCGGGATGACGGAAAGAAGGCCGTGGCAATCGGGCAGGTGTAGAATGCGGATTTGGAATCCTTAATTCATCATCGCACATCTAAGGATTGAGGGGCACGGGAACCGAGGGTATTCAGATGAAGAGGAGCATGTTAGTTCGAGTCGTACTTGGCGTTGTGGCGATATTTGCGCTTGGATGGTTGCCGCAGGTGGCGCTTGCTCAGCATGGAGGAGGAGGACACGGCGGAGGAGGCGGCGGATTTCACGGTGGCGGCGGCGGTGGTGGATTTCATGGAGGCGGAGGCGGGTTTCACGGCGGTGGAGGATTCTCTGGCGGCGGCCACTCTTTCGTCGGAGGACACTCGTATGGTGGGTATCGTGGCGGCG
>Ga0210410_10003470_pt1 | contig 13946 bp, 7 predicted proteins | sample IncBWC4MmetaG_FD_161058 | JGI IMG/M metagenome (GOLD analysis project Ga0210410, IMG submission 161058) | Forest soil microbial communities from Barre Woods Harvard Forest LTER site, Petersham, Massachusetts, United States - Inc-BW-C-4-M | ecosystem: Environmental > Terrestrial > Soil >... | reverse complement strand
CCGCCGACTTTGCCATCGGGCAAAATTTCTTCCAGCCCGTAGCCCACTTCAAAGCGATATTTGTGTTCGTTGGGCGCGAATAAAATCATCACGCCGCGCGATTGTTGTTTTGGCCCCACGCCCCACTGCGTGGCCAGATCCACCGAGTATTGTTCGATCTCTTCGCCTTCCAGCGAGGAAACCGTCACCACCGCGATTTGCGCTCCCGCTTTTGAGTCCACCTCCGCGCACAACGCCGTAAGTTTTTGTTTCGCCGGGGCGCTCAAGACATTCGCGAAATCGTTTACGTAGCCCTGCGGCTTCAAATCTTTCAGTTTTTGCGCGGAAATTGCGGCAGGAATCAAAAACAAAAATAGAAATACCAAATACTTCGCGGCGGTGTTTGCGGAAACTTTTCGAGTGGGCATCCCGTACGATTCCGTGGTGGATGCCATCTTAGGCTGGCCACGCACGGGCGTCAATGCGCCGCGAACTGTGCGAGGCGAGCCACAAAAAAAGCCGGCTCCGAAGAGCCGGCCTTTTCGTTTTTCAAGTTATTCCAGCTACTGAAGCTCAACGATTCTGATAACGGCGGGCGATCCAGTGCCTTCATCAATGAAGAACAACCGCTTCCCATTGGTGATGGCGATGGTTTGCGTGCCGACATTGCCGGTGCCCGGCGCCGGGTTGCTTGCTGAACCGACATTGGTTATGGCCACCGTCCCGTTGACGGAGCTGGCCGTGTTTAGGCCACCCGGTCCACTACTGGTACCGGTGCCGGTGATCGTCCCGTTGGCTGCAAACGTGACGATTCCTACTTGATTGTTCACCGTGTTGTCCCCCGGATCTTCGTCTCCGAAGAAATAATTTCCGGCCAGCGAAGCGGTGGTGATTGCCGAAGCTGCTCCGGTCTCTCCGAATCCAAAGATAGCGCTGGTGTCAGTTCCGACAAGGAACGCTACGAATGGATCTGTATTGGACGCAGGACTCGCCAGGTAAACAACGGGAGCGCTACCGCCGGCGTTTCCGATAGCCACACGCCCAGTCGCATTTGTGAGTGTGTACGTCGCTGGATTGCCCGCCGGGAAATTCTGTGACTGCGCCCCATTCACCGGGTCGTAATTGTAAATGTCACCGGTAAACGTTCCGGAGGTGTTATTGGTCGCCGTTATGTTAAGCAAGCCGAGAGTTACCTGCGCACAAGGAACTGACGTGCCGCCGCCGGTCCCGCACGGGCTGGAGCTCGTGATGTGAAGAATGAACTGCGGAGTGATGCTGGTATACGAACTGGCTGAAACGATAGCCCTTCCCGCATTAATCGCGAAGCCTGCGTTGAAGGAATCGGTCCCCAGGGTGAAGAATTCATTCGCATTCACGATGTAAATCGCACTGGTCGATGCGACCGGACCTGTCGGCGGCGTGAAGTTTAGGGTTGAGGTGCCGCGCCCATCCACTGCGGAGATTGAACTAAATGGAATGCTTCCGGTTCCACTAAGGTTGGTGCCGAGTAACCCTCCGGCGTCGACGTCAAGGTTCGCGCTTGTGAAGGCTCCTGTTGTCGGATTCAGTACAAACGAGCCCGCAATCGCAAAATGTCCGTTTGCGGCGTTGGTCTGACCGTCTGCCCCAAACGCGTAGTTTGTATGCAGCGCGCTGGTGTTCCCGGCTGAGAACGCCGTGGGATCCTGCAATAGTAGCTCACCCGCAACGCGCGTCCCCGCGCCGGTGGTGTCGTCGAATTCGATAATGCGGCCCTTCGACGCCACTCCCGAAACCACTCCGCCCAGTGAGAAGGTGAATGTAACCGTGATGCCGGGGTTGCTGGTTGCTACCGTCATGCAGCCCAGGAATCCGGTTCCCGTCGTGGCCGGCCCGACCTGATACTTGCTGGCAATTCCGGCGCCGCTGGGAGTTATAGTGACGCTCTGTGGGCCGCTCACCGTATTGACATCAAGATTTCCGCCAATGCCGCCGTTGAGGCTCGAAATCTTTCCGGTGCCATCGGCTGCAACGCTGGCGGCCATCGCCACTGGAGTTCCGTTCCCGCTACCCTGCCAACCATTCAGCAGAATCGCGTACTGCCCGTGCAAGAGAGATTCATTCCCTGAGGGCAAGCTTGCGCAGGGATTCGCCGCGCCCACGTTCGCGTTCACGGTCGAGGCTTTGTCCAGCACGTCCGTGGTATCGCCGGCATCCGAAACATTTGCGGTGTTGGCGATACTGCCGGAAGCGGCGCCGCTGATGGCCACCGTCAGTGTGATGTTTCCAGCTGCCGAGCCATTCGCAACCGGTCCGGGGTTCGTGCAGGTCACCAACTGCAGGACAGCGGCGCACGTCCAATTTGTTCCCGTGCCGCTGACAAATGTAAACGCGCTGTTGAGCGCATCTGTCACCGTAATTGTTCCGGTCGTAGATGCGGTGCCAATGTTATTAACGGCGATGTTGAATACGCCGTTCGCTCCGGCCACGAAAGCACCGGAAACAGTCTTGGTGATGGAAAGATCCGGCGCCGCCGCGGTTACCGTAACCGTAGCCGTGGATGAATTGTTCGCCGCGTTGTTGTCGTCGGTAGTTTGCACCGTCGCGGTGTTGCTGATGCTTCCCGTAGCCGCCGCGTTCACCGCAACCGTCAGCACAATGTTTGCAGCCGAAGCGCTGCCGGCAATGGGGCCGGGGTTTGTGCAAGTAACGAGCTGCAGGACAGCGCTGCACGCCCAACCCGCGCCCGTGCCGGAAACAAACGTGAAGTTTGCGTTCAAAGTATCGGTGACGGTAATCACGCCAACTGTCGGCCCGGTGCTGACGTTACTCACTGCGAGCTGGAATGTAGCATTCGATCCCGCTACGAAGAGACTCGATCCCGTCTTTACGATCGCGAGGTCCGGCGCAGCGGTAATGGCCACGGTGTTCGTCGAAGTATTGTTCACAGCATTGTTGTCGCCAGCCGTCGCAACCACGGCGGTGTCAGACAGATTTCCCGAAGCAGCAGCGCTCACCAGCACGGTCAGCGTAATACTGCCTGCGGACGCTCCATTCGCAATCGGTCCAGCGTTGGTGCAAGTCACTAGCTGCGCCACGTTGCCGCACGCCCATCCCGTGCCTGTTGCCGAAACAAAACTAAAATTGTTATCCAGCGTGTCCGTTACTGTAATCGCGCCCGAAGTTGGAGCGGTTCCAACGTTATTTACTGCGATTGTGAAAACTCCATTTTGCCCGGCGGTGAAACCGCCTGAATGGGACACAGCAATCGCCAGGTCTGGCGAAACCACCGTCACGGTATCAGTCGAGGATGCGCTCGCGGAACCCGTCGTTGCCGCAAGAGCCGTGTTTCCGATGCTGGCCGGAGCATTCAGCGCCACTCCTACCGTCAGCGTGATATTTCCCGCCGCGCTTGCCGCCGCGATTGGTCCGGCATTCGTGCAAGTCACTACTTGCAGCACCGCTGCGCACACCCAATTCGTGCCGGTTCCGGAAACAAAAGTCAGGCCCGTCGCCAGAGTATCTGTAACTGTAATCGATCCCGTGGTGGGAGAATTTCCGCTGTTGCTAACCGCGATGGTGAACACTCCGTTGGTTCCGACGGTAAAATTTCCCGTGTGAGACTTCACGATGGAAAGCGCCGGAGCAAGTACCGTCAATGTCGCTGCAGTGGTGGAAGTGCTGCCCGCCGCGTTCGTGAAAACCGCTTTGAACTGATTTGCATTCTGCGCTGCCGTTGTCGGAAAGCTCAAAGTTGTTGTAGTCGATCCGGGGAGGTTTGTGTTCGTAAAAGTGGTTCCGCCGTTCGTGCTCACTTGCCACTGCACGGTCGGCGCCGGCGATCCTGTTGCGGCTGCCGTGAAAGTTGCCGTGGCTCCTGCCAGCACCGACACATTCGTGGGGTTCGTGGTAATAGCGGGAAGGGTGTTCACCGTCAGCGTCGCCGCTGTGGTTGTGGCCGATCCCTGCGTGTTCGTAAAAACGGCTTCGTACGTATTTCCAGTCTGCGCAGCCGTTGTGGTGAAACTCAAAGTTGTTGAAGTGGCGCCGGCGACGGCGGTGAATCCGCTGCCGGAGTTCACCATCCACTGTACGGTTGGCGTTGGCGTTCCGGTGGCCGCCGCGGTGAACGATGCGGTCGCTCCCGCCGTTACCGTCACATTTGTTGGATTGGTCGTGACCACAGGCACGGACGGAGCGGGAGTGTTGGTGCAACCTGCAACCAACACCAGCATAGTCAGTAAGGAAACACCCAGAATCCGGCTGGCAAAACGCTTTGAAGCTTTACGTTCCTTGGATACCTGGAATAAATTCAGAATTCCGGAAACGATAAATGCCTTCGACATGGCCGGGCTCCTCTGAGGGTCTATGATTTTTTATAATGTTCACGGCTTAATCCATCCGCGTGCTGACCGCTTAGGACTTCGCTGCAGCAAAGCAATCAAGTTCCAGCGTTACTCCTGCCGGAGGTGACTCTATAGTGATTTGAACGATTTGCTACGGGGAAAATCGGAAAATTCGACTGGCCGGTTCCAAAGAAACAATAGCTTTTTGAAGCGACTCACCTGATTGTCGTTCCCAAAAGAAAAGGAGGCGACCCAGGTCTAGCCGCCTCCTTTTTGTCCCTCGAAGGGGACTCCGCCCGGCTTGTCGGAGGAAGTCCGGGCAGTTCTCGTACAACCTTCCTCCTCACAACCCCGGCTATTTGCAAAAGTTGCGGTCTAAGCCCAATAAACCGCTAGAATGTTACCGGAACGCTAACCTATGAAGAACAAACGACCTCCCGGCACCCCCTATACCCCGTATCCCATTCGCGAGAACGACGAAGTGGATAGCCGGCCCGCCGGGCCTAGCCCGGAAGTGCTGCTGGCGCTGCTAGCCAAAGCTCCTCTGCCCATGAGCCTCCGCGAAATCGCTTCCGAATTGGGGCTGAAGCACCACGGCCGCCGTGGCCTGGCCAAGTTGATCGTGAAGCTGCGCCGCCGCGGTGAAGTTGAGGAAGTCAGCCACGGACGATTCGGTCTGCCCGCCACGCCGAATCGCCGCGCTCAGGCAAAACGAGATTCCACTTCCCGAGCGCCCAGCGCCGCGAAGCCGCGAATGCAGACGCGCCCGCAGCCGCCGGTTCCTCCTAGATCGCCGCAGCAGCCTTTGCGTGCTGAAGCCGGGCAAGTCCGCGGACGCATTGTTGCGCATCAAGATGGCTACGGATTTGTGGTTCCCGATAAGCCCATTCCCGGCGTGGAAGGCGATCTTTTTCTGGGACGCGACGCCATGGGCGAGGCCATGCACGGAGATCATGTTTTCGCGCGCGTGGAGCGCCGCGATCGCCGCGGCCGCGCGGAAGGGCGCGTGGTCCGCGTGGTGGAACGCGCGAACGCAACCGTCGTCGGATTATTTCGCTACGGCTCAACTGCCAGCGGAAATGTTGTGCTGCCTTACGAATCGCGGCTCGGCGAAATTGTGATTCCCGCCGGAGAAGAACTGCCCGAAGCGCTGGCCGCAAAATTGGGAATTACGCGCCCCACCAATCCGCGCGAAAGAATTCCGCAGCTCGATGGCGCGGTGGTGAATGTCGCGCTCACTCGTTTCCCTCGCGGCGGAGTTGCGGGCGCGGGACGCGTGATCGAAATTGTCGGCAAGCCCGGCGAAATGGGCGTGGACATTGAGATTATTCTGCGCAAGCATCACATTCCCCACGAATTTCCTCCGGAAGTAATCCAAGAAGCTGAATCCGTGGCCAAGCAGCCTGGGCCGAAAGAAATTGAAGGCCGCCGCGATTTCCGCGGGCTGCCCATCGTCACCATTGACGGAGAAACCGCGCGCGATTTCGATGACGCCGTTTACGTGGAGCGAAAAATTGGCGGCTGGCAATTGCAGGTGCATATTGCCGACGTCGCGCATTACGTTCTTCGCGGCAGCGCGCTGGATCGCGAAGCTCGTCTGCGCGGCACCTCCGTTTATTTTCCCGATCGCGCCGTGCCCATGCTGCCGGAATCTTTATCGAATGATGTTTGTTCGCTGAAGCCCGACGTGGACCGCTTGGTGATGAGCGCCGTCATGCAGCTCGACGAGCTTGGTGAAATCACCAGCGCAGAATTTTCGCAAGGCGTAATTCATTCCGCCGCGCGCATGACATACACCGACGTACATAAAGTGATCGAAGGCAACGCCGAGGCCACCGAAAAATATTCGCATCTCGCTGCGCATTTTATGGACATGCGCGATCTCGCCCTGGTGCTGAACGCGCGACGCCGCAAACTTGGCTCCATCGACTTCGATTTGCCCGAGCCGGTGATCGAGTTCGATCCCGATGGCCGCATGACCAGCATCGTGCGCAGCCAGCGCAACATCGCACACCGCTTGATTGAGGAGTTCATGCTCTGCGCGAATCAGGCCGTCGCCCATTTTCTGTTGCAGCGCGGACTGGGATTCCTCCATCGCGTTCACGAAATTCCCGACGCGAAAAAAGTAATTGAGTTTGAAGAATTGGCGCACGCATTCGGATATTCGCTGGGCGTGCCTGGACTGACCGAGCGTCGTGTGCAGGTTCGTCACGCGGCCACGATGAAAAAAGGCCGCGAAGGCCGCTCCAATCGCAATAGCCGCGAACGGCCCATGTTTGTGACCGCGGCAATTTCCGGGAACGACGCCGGAGACATCGACATTCGTCCGCAGCACTATCAGCGCCTCACCGAAAAAATCGCGGGCAAGCCCGAAGAGCGCATCATTTCCTATTTAATGTTGCGTTCGCTGAAGCAGGCGCGCTATGCCGCCGACGCGCTGGGCCATTTCGCCCTCGCCTTCACGGAATACGCGCACTTCACTTCGCCCATCCGCCGCTATCCGGATTTAATTGTGCATCGCGTGCTGAAGTGGGCGCTCGGACATCCACCCGGATTTGTTTCCGGCACCAGCGAATCCGCAAAGGGGCCTTATCGCGAAGTTGAATTGGAAGAAATGGCCGTGGAAACTTCCATGGCCGAGCGCCGCTCGGTAATGGCGGAACGCGAATTGATGGAATGGAAGACCGCGCAATTTATGGAATCGCGCCTGGGCGACGAATTCGACGCGCTGATTATTTCCGTGCAGAAATTCGGATTTTTCGTGGAGCTGATGGAAATTTTCGTGGAAGGACTCGTGCCCATCACGCGTCTGGAAGAATTAACCGGCGAGCGATGCCTCTATCGCGAACGCGACCACGCCATCGTCGCTAATTCCGTTTCGCAACGCGCGCGCGCCGGCCGCGCACGCACCTGGCATTTGGGCGATCGCGTCCGCGTGGTGGCCGAACGCATCGACCCTCTGCGCCGCCGCGTGGAATTCGCATTAGTTGAGCCGAAGAAAGTTCCGCAGACCTGGATGCCGGGGCAGCCGGGCAAGCCAACGCAGCAAGGAAAGAGCGACACGGAAAGTAAGAAGACTTAGCGGCGGCGAGTTTTTCTTACTACGCGTTTTCTTGGCGATAGTTTTTTGCGACGTGGGCGATTCTTCTTCGCGGGCTTCTCACTCTTTGCCAATTCCCGCCGACGCGCGCGCGCCCATCCCGGCTTGTTCGTCTGACGTCCGCGCGCAATCGCCAACGCATCCGCCGGAACATTTTCGCTGATCACTGATCCTGCGGCCACGTAAGCTCCATCGCCTACGCGCACTGGAGCCACCAGCGCCGTATCGCTTCCGATAAAAACTCCGCGCCCGATCGTGGTGGGATTTTTGTGCACGCCGTCGTAGTTGCAGGTAATTGTGCCCGCGCCAATATTTGTTTCGTCGCCGATTTTCGCGTCGCCCAGATAACTCAGGTGCATCGCTTTTGCGCGCCGGCCCAGCACAACTTTTTTCGCTTCCACAAAATTTCCGACGCGCGCCTTCTCGCCCAGCACGACGTGCTCCCGGAAATGTGAGAACGGCCCAATCTGCGCGTTCGACGCAACCTGACTCGCGTTCAGCACCGAATATGGTTTCACGAGCACGCCGTCGGCCAGCGTCATATCCGACAAAATACTTCCCGCGCCAATCGTGCAATTCGCGCCAAGCTTCGTGCGCCCAAGCAACTGCACGTTTGCTCCGATAAAAGTGTCAGGTCCCGCCGTTACGCCCGCATCAATCACAACTGATTCCGGAAATTGAATGCTCACTCCGGAATCCATCAACGCTTCCGCCGCACGCCGCCGGAAAGTTCTGTCCACTTCGGCCAGTTCTGCGCGCGTGTTGCATCCCAGAATTTCCGCCGGGTCGCTGGCGATCTGCGCCATCACCGCTTCGCCCGCCGCCGCGAGCGGCGCAATCGCGTCCGTCAAATAAAGTTCGTGGTGAGCGTTGTTCGGCCGCAGGCGCGCCATCACCGGCCACAATTTCGCAGACGTGAAACAATAAATACTGGAATTCACTTCATTAATTTCCCGTTGATTTTCCGCGAGCTGCGATTGCTCCACAATTGCGGCAACGCGTCCGCTGGCCGGATCATTTCCCTGACGCACAATTCTTCCGTAACCCGTGGGGTCAGGCAGGATCGCAGTTAACAGCGTAGCCGCCGCTCCGCTTTCCACATGCGCGCGCATCAACGCTTTCAAAGTTTCCGCGCGCACCAGCGGCGCATCGCCGGGCAGCACCATCACATATTTCGCGCTTCCAATTGCGCGCCGCGCAATCAGCAACGCGTGACCGGTCCCGCGTTGTGGCTGCTGCAAAACAGTTTTCGCGCCGATCGGCGAAACCAGCGCTGTCACTTCATCCGCTTGATGTCCAACCACCACGCAAATTCGCCGCGCGCCTGTTCCTTTGCACGCGTGCACCACATGCTCCACGAGCGTGCGTCCGCCCGCGCGATGCAGAACTTTCGCAACATTTGATTTCAGCCGCGTGCCTTTGCCCGCCGCCAGCACCACCACCACAAAATCATTACTCGCCATAAAATGATTCTCGCCTTTCACATGCGCTTTCGCAAACCTCGCCGCGCACTTTTTGACGCAAATACCAACATTTTCAGGAATTTATGGACACATCACTTTCGCCCTCTTTTCTCCGGCTAATCCCGTACAGCACAACCTTGCACCAAAACAGGGCATCTCATTATTGGTCAGAAAACAGTCCGCCGAGTGCCGTTCGCGTCCACCCTGCCTGACCCGAATGCACAACGCCAGGGGCAGGATCGTCGAAACACGCGTCAGCCCCTGAAAATTCCAATCTGGAGGAATCCATTAATGTTCCGAAAAATCTCACTACTGCTGTCTCTATCGCTACTTCTAGGATTTTCCGCCTCAGCGCAGGACTCGAAGGCGGACGTTTACGTGGGCTACCAGTACACCCGGCAAACCTATACCGGCACCACATTTAATATGAATGGCGCCGTGGGACAAATTGCCGTGTATCCCACTAGTTGGCTCGGAATTGTTGGTGAAGTTTCCGGCAGCGCCGTTGGCAATATCAACGGATTCACCGGCAGTGGCGGCACGCTCTACAGTTATATGGGCGGCCCGCGTCTTGCTTTCCGTCACGGCCCGCTGCAGCCCTACGTGCAGGGGCTTTTCGGAGTTGGCCAACTGGATTCAACACTGCAAGCTCGTCTCGGATCTCCGTCGTCAACCGCTTTTGCGACGGCCGTCGGCGGTGGACTGGATCTGAAAGCGAGCCGTCACTTCGCCGTTCGTTTGATTCAAGGCGATTATTTCCTCACGCGCTTCACCAATCCGTTGAACGCGCGGTTCTCGCAAAATAATTTCCGTCTCTCGGCGGGTCTGGTGCTGCGCTTCTAATTCCTTGAACACGTTGTTTTAGAACTCGATGTTGTTCGTTCAGCCGGAGCATGGGACGCCACGCCGACCGCGGCAAATCCGATGCTCCGGCTGGTTTGTTTTCACCTGCCGTCCATTTTGGAATGGAAATTGTTCTGCGATTCGTGAACGAATTTTGAGCGCGCGCCCGAAAGATGATATGAATTTTGTATTCGGGTTTTAATGAACGAATACACCATGCCCTTCAATCTTCAGCCTACGTTAAAAGGCAAACTTCTCTCGCTGCGGCCGCTTCGGCCGGACGACTATCGAAATCTTTACGCCGTCGCCGCAGATCCGCTCATTTGGGAACAACATCCCAGCAGCGACCGCTATCAGGAAGAAGTTTTCAGGAAGTTTTTTGCGGATGCCATCGATTCCGGCGGAGCATTAATCGCCATCGATTTGCAAGACGGCCGCGTCATCGGCTCATCGCGTTTCCATGGGTACTATCCGGAAAAAAGTGAGATCGAAATTGGCTTCACATTTCTGGCCAGGTCTCGCTGGGGCGGGATATACAACGGAGAAATGAAGCAGCTAATGATGCAGCATGCTTTCCAATTCGTGGAAAATGTAATCTTTGTGATTGGTCCGCAGAATCTCCGTTCGCGGAAGGCCGTGGAAAAAATTGGCGGCGTTTTGGTGGGATCAAAACTGGACGCAAATGGCCGCGAGAGGGTCGTCTATCGAATCACTCGAAATACTTGATGCTACGCCGTGCGCAGAGACGCGCCGATCTTTTCGCTGAGCGCTTCCGCAATCCGCGTTGAAAAATGATTGAGCTGCGCATCGGTAAGTGTTGCTGCAGCGCTCTGAAATGTCACCCGCACCAGCAACGAAAACTGTCCCGCCGGAACATTTCCGCCGCGGAAAACGTCCACCGCCTCTACGGAAATTAATTCATCAATTCCCAGCGCGCGAATTGTGCCGGATACTTGCGCGAAAGTCACGCCATCCTTCAGCACAAGCGAAAAATCGCGCTCCACGCTTTGATATTTGCTCACCGGCGAATAGCGCAACGCTTTTTGCGCCGCCGCGCATGCAGCATAAAACGGCTCCAGCACTAATTCGCCCACGAAAATTTCCTGCCGCAGTTTTAATTTGTCCGCCGTTCCTCGCGCCAATTGCCCGGCAACTCCGATGGTGTTCTGCTGCGCACTTAGACCAATCGTCCCCACGCGCGCGGGATGCAGCCACGCCGGTCCTCCGGCGTTCCACTGAAATCCTCCAGCGAGTTCGCCGATGCGGTCCAGATCGCCTTTCAAATCCGCGAACGAAAATTCGCGCGGCGTTTCGGCCACACCTTTTTCGCGCGCCATTCCCGTCGCGCCGATGGTCAGGATCGGCCGCTCTTCCGGCGCAGCGCCGTTCCAGCGGTAGGCGCGCGCAATTTCAAATAACCGCAAATTTCGTTGTCCGCGATTCAAATTCCATTCCAGCGCGCCGAGCATTCCGGAAATGCCAGTCGTGCGCATCACCGACGCATCTTCCGCCAGCGGATTCGCGATCTGCACGGGCACGTCCGAATTCGCGCGGAAAAGTGCGTCGCGCGCCGGATCGGCAAGGGGAATGGTGAGAATTTCCTGATACCCGAGACCGGCCAATCGTTCGCGCAAACGATCTTCAATTTCCGCGTTCGGCAATCGCGCGGCGGTTGTCCGAGCGACGGGCATTTGCGGCTTGAATTTTTCCAATCCGAAGTGCCGCACAACTTCTTCGATCAAATCAATTTCGCGCGTCACGTCCGGCCGCCACGATGGCTGCTTGCATTGCCAAACTGCTTCCGGCGAATTCACATCCATCTTGTCCGCGCGTCGCGGAGCAAATCCCAGCGCGCCGAGAATCGCTTCCACGTCCGCGTCCGGCACATCCGCGCCCATCACTCGCCACAATTCCCGCCGCGCCATCAAAATATTTCCCGGCTTCGGTGGCGCGGGATAAACGTCCACAACTCCCGCCAATAATTCTCCGCCGGCAAGTTGCTGAATTAATTCCGCGCAGCGGCGCGAAGCCAGCTCCGCCATTTCCGGATCGGAGCCGCGCTCAAATCGCGTGGAAGCTTCCGTGCGCAAGCTTAGAATTTTCGAGGTGCGCCGCACGGAAATGGCATCGAACCACGCCGCTTCCAATAAAATGTTGTGAGTGGCAAATCCAATTTCGGAATCCTGTCCGCCCATTACTCCGCCGATGCCCAGCGCGCGCGAAGCGTCGGCGATCACGCACATTTCCGCCGTCAGCACGCGATCGATTCCGTCCAGAGTTTTCAGTTTTTCTTTCGGAGTGGCGCGGCGCACAATAATTTCGTGCCCGCTCAATTTGTCGAGATCGTAGGCGTGCATGGGCTGGCCGAGTTCCAGCATCACGTAGTTGGTGGCGTCCACCACATTATTGATAGACGTTTGGCCCATCGCGACCAGACGATCGCGCAGCCACGGCGGTGAAGGTTGCACTTTCACTCCGCGCATCACGCGCGCCGTGAACCTGCCGCACAATTCCGGAACTTGAATGGTCACGCGCGCGGCATTCGACGCCGCTTCTGATGCTTGTTTTAATTTCGGATCAACTTTTTTCAGCGGCAGTCGATACGTGGTCGCAATTTCGCGTGCCACTCCGTAGTGGCCCATGCAATCCGGACGATTGATGGTAACTTCCGCGTCGAGCAACGGTCCCGCAGCGGTTTCTTCAATGGAGTCAACGGAGAGCCCCGAAAGCGAAAGCCGCGACCGCACGCCTGCGGGCGAATCGGTGACGTCAACAAATTCTTTCAGCCAGTTGTAGAGAAGTTTCATCGCGAATCTTTATTTATGGTGATTCTTCTTACGGAAATTGCCGCAGGAAGCGCACGTCGTTCTGCGTGAACACCTGCAAATCGTCAATTCCAAATTTCAGCATCGCCAAACGGTCAATTCCAATTCCAAAAGCGAATCCATTGAATTTCGTCGCGTCATATTTAACGTAGCGGTACACGGCAGGATCCACCATGCCCGCGCCGAAAAGTTCAATCCATCCGGAGCCTTTGCAGCGCGAGCAATTCGCGCCGGAAGCAGCCACGCCGCTGCCGCCGCAAAAAATGCAAGACGCGTCAAATTCCACGGAGGGTTCCGTAAATGGAAAATAGCTCGGACGAAAACGCGATTTCGTTCCCGGCCCAAAAAATTCGCGGATGAAATAATCAATGGTTCCGGCGAAATCGCAGAAAGTTAAATCTGTGTCGACCGAGAGACCTTCAATCTGATGGAACGCGAAAGCGTGCGTGGCATCGGGATTATCCCGGCGATACACTTTTCCCGGCACAATGATTCGCACCGGAGGTTTTTGTTTCTCCATGGTGCGAATCTGCATGGGCGAAGTGTGCGTGCGCAGTAGACGAGGCTCAATCTTTGTTGTGGATGAAAGAGCGCTTCGCGGCGGCTCCATGTAAAACGTATCCATGTTGTCGCGCGCGGGATGATATTCAGGAATATTCAGCGCTTCAAAATTGTAGTAAGGCGTTTCAATTTCCGGGCCGGAGACGACGGAATATCCCATGGCCAGAAATATCTTTTCGATTTCCTCGAATGTTTGCCGGATCGGATGCCGCGTTCCCACCGGACGGATCACGCCGGGCAGCGACAAATCAATTCGTTCGCGCCCCAGAGCAATTTGTTCCGCCACGGCTTCCGCGGCGAGGCGGCGTTCTTCAATGATCTTTTCCACGTGTGCGCGGAATTCGTTCAGCGCTTGTCCGACAGCCTTTTTCAATTCCGGCGTCGGCGCTTTCTTCAACCAATTATCGGTGACGTTCGCGATTACTCCGGATTTGCGTCCGAGCCACGCGTCGCGAAATGTTTTCCACGACGCGTCATCGTTCACGCTCGCGGCGTCCCGCTCAAAATCCGTGCGCAGCTCCGCGAAAATAGCAGCAAGCTGCTCCGGCGTTTGCACGCCGATTTCCGCTAGCGATTTTGTGGTCTTCTCATTCATATTTGCGGCAGACACAAAAGATTACACTATCCGCGCACGCGCACAAAGGACGCGGCGGGTGGTGTGACATTTTATTTTGGGAATTACAAATCCAGAAAAACTCGTGCGCGCCAACCGTCGTCAACATTTTCTACGGCGAATTGATGCAGCGTTACTGCTTTGATTGCGACGCCGGTTTTGTGACGAGCGCGATCAATCGGCTCGCCGTAAACCATTCCGCGCACGCGGCCTTCGTCGAGAAAAGTTACGGCCGCG
>Ga0210410_10003469_pt1 | contig 13948 bp, 21 predicted proteins | sample IncBWC4MmetaG_FD_161058 | JGI IMG/M metagenome (GOLD analysis project Ga0210410, IMG submission 161058) | Forest soil microbial communities from Barre Woods Harvard Forest LTER site, Petersham, Massachusetts, United States - Inc-BW-C-4-M | ecosystem: Environmental > Terrestrial > Soil >... | reverse complement strand
GGCCATGTAAGGTTCACGTTATAAGCAGGCCAGTGATGCTGCTATTCACCATTCCATTGGGAGGCCTGCTGTTCATGATGGGAAACCATTCCCGCTCGGAATCGCTGTTTTACTACTTCCGTCTCGATGATCAGGTTCCGAAAAATCATTTACTGCGCCTGATCGATCGCCACGTCAGTTTCGACTTTATTCGCGCAAAGTTGAAGGACTCCTACAGCGCTGCGGGAAGGCCATCGATCGACCCAGAACTGCTGTTGCGCATGCTGCTGGTTGGCTATCTGCACGGCGTAACCAGCGAAAGGAAACTGGTGGAAGAGCTGCGCTTGCATCTGGCGTGGCGCTGGTTCACCGGATTAGGGTTCGAGCAGGAGATTCCCCATCACTCGACGTTCTCGAAGAACCGGCATGGCTACCGTCTGCACAGCGGGCAGTGGTAGTGGGTAAGTCTACTGGGTCAGTCTGATTTCCACAGCTCATCGATGGAGGTCTTGTAAGAAACTTAGGGTTGCCCGAATTGCAGCTTCTTCATTCCTTTCACTTACCCAAGGGAAATCGGGGACGCATTTCCAGCCATCGCGCTTTTCGGAATACGCTTGAGCAATCCAGGGAGATTTCGGATTAGAGTAGCAATACAGAACCTCTACGCGGTAGCTAGCTCTATCAATCGTAAACTCCAGCGTTCTGCGAAGTTCACATTGCGTGGTGATCTTTTTAAAGTCGAGAAATACCTTTGACATTTTCATGATCCGCGCTTCTCTCCGAGTGCTTTCAGGATAAGCTCCTTGTCAATGCGGCCACATCAGGACAATGACTTTGGCGGTCGAGCGGGTTGAATCGCGTCCGCTGCTTGGATTGCGCGAACTGCGCCGACTGCCGGACGCCCGCCTGTCGGACGGATGGGTTGAATCGCTCCTGGCGATGCCAGCCGACGAGGGTCTCTGGTTTGACAATCATTATGCCTCTCTCCAGTGGAAGAATCGGGACCACAACACCAAAGAAAAGCGCGCCGCGGCGGTGAGCTTGCGAGGTGGAATTCGGTGTTCCTGGTAGAACACCAACTGCTTGCGCAAGCAGCATTAACGTACACCTCGGCACCCTCGCTGGTTTTGAATCTCGCAAGTCTCACGTGATCCTCCCACACACTTCACAGTCGAGCCGAGATTGTACTGCTTACGCATGGTCCGATCTAGCGGCACGACTGCACACTCTGCAGGGCATCTGCCTCTAGTCGATACCTAAGAGCCATGAGGAGTTGAAGCACTACGTGGACCTTGGTTGCTGGCCAGGAGACAACGACGATCACGTTGAAGGCGATAGCGGCTTCGCGCAGGAGGACTAATGGGCGGTACGGTGGGAAATCTCAAAGGCAGAGTTCAAGCGCCGATCCTCGGACCTCACCAAGGCGCATTTCTGCGCATTCAAAGACCACCGTCACAGTACTGATGTAACCCGACGCAACGCACGACGACAGGCGAACTCCGATGCAGGTAAGCTCGTTCCCCAGAATTATCCGGCAAATTAGCCGAGATACTCGTACTGGGTGAGTCGCTCACTACAGATATCTAACTCCTCGGGCGTAAACAACGGATGCCATCGTGGGTTGTCATGAATCAATGCTTCAACTGTAAGGTCTAGGCGACCTCGCTCCCAGAGTGCGGTGTAGCCTTCAGAGACATTCATCGAATGTAACAGGATTCGCGCAGTTTCCAGGTGTGGTGGGTAATGGCCGCTGTCTTATTTCGGAGGCGCGGCGGTATGCTTCAGTGGCCAGCGAAGGATTGAATCTTCATCGCGTACCGGGAGTCACAATCCACTCAACGCGATGCATGGGGATGAAGACAACCGGATTCTGTAGGTCGGAAGCTACCACTTAAAAGCCTCCCAACAGAGCCCGAGCAAGCGGCTCACTGGGCAACCAGTAACCGGTCTCGTCGGAGTGTGCCACTATCACGTGCAAGGCGTTTTGACCGCTGATTTTGATCACCACGGGTCTGTTGCTCAAGAAGGCAGGTCCGAATAGTTTTGGCTGCTCCGCCATCGGCTTTCTCGCTTTCTGCAGGATTATAATTTCAGCCGTTCACCGGCCAACGCTTGTCGATCGTTCTTATTAGCTGCCCCCGCAAGAGTTAACTCCCAGGCCTGCCTCAGCTCAGGGAACAACGCGTTTGTCTCTTCCACCACTTCAAATCGTATCCTTTCCATTTAGTTTACCCGCTCGGCGCTGTACAGGTACGCACTCGGCGTCGCGCCCGAGTTGGCGATCTGAGCGCCAAACCCGCCGAACTGATTCGTGCATGTAGCCGTCCGTGTACCATATCGCTCCTGAGAGCCACCAGAAGATCGTGATCTCGTAAAGCAGATGCTCGCCGGAGTATTTAGTAAGCTCTTCGTTAGTCATAACTGCATTCTAGCGCCGACGCCTTGCTGGCGCCTGCACGCTCTGATTGTTGGGACCGAAGTGAACGGAGCCGCTTCTTCACTGCGCGACAATGCAGTCGGCCTGCATGCGATGAACCCGCCCCTCCCGCGCCAAGACCAGGAGTTGCGAGGCAATCCACCAGAGGATTAGCCTGCTGGCATGAATATCAACATAAGAGAAGTTGGGCCTAACAAATGTGTCGCACTGTGCGCAGAAATATAAAAGGTCCCAGTGGCCTTGGTTGCTTCTATCGAATGGTGGCTGCCTTATCTAAATCGGAAACGGCTAACACAATGGTCGCTTTCCTTGAGCCTTTGGTGTACGTCTGATAGCCGAGAGTGATGTTGATCTCTTCTTGGACGAGTTTGCCGGCGAACCTCGCCAGCGCTCCAGGGGTATTCGGCAGTTCGAGACGGAGCACGTCTGTTTCGGTATACGTCAGTCGGGCGTTCGCAAGCGCTTTCTTTGCTTTCTCAACGTTGTCCACTACGAGGTAGGTGGTGCCGGTCGTCCCTGACGTCATCGTAAGGCAACTCAGGATATTGACTTTCTCGTTGCCAAGCACCTTGACGACGCTTGCGAGCATCCCGGGGAGGTTTTCATGGAAAAGGGTTAGTTGTTTTGCCCTCGGCATGGCGGGAACTCCTGCAGAAGAGTGCTAACAATGAACGCGGCAAGAATTTTCCTCTCCTCAGAGCAGGGAGTCAACGTCGAGGAGCGTTTGAGCAGCGTGTATAAAGTGGGCTGTCTCACCACGCTAGCCCAGGAATCAACTTGAGGAAGCCTTGTCCAAGCTAAAGGCGACCACTGATCCCCATCTCCAGCGACTTCTGCTGGCTGAAATGCGGCTTCTGCTAATGGAAGCGGATCGCGTGAACACCTCTGGTGATGCCGCATCACGCTTCTGACTTCGACGCTCTTCGCTCAATGAGCTTGTCCCTCATCAAAACCTGGTGCACTCGGAGAATGAACGAGTTGCCAACGGTTGGTGGAGGGATGTTTCGATACGATTTTGGCCATGATCTCGTGGCTCCGACACCTCATCGGCTGGGTTATCAGTTCCTTCCTTTCGCGAGAGGATCTCATCCTCGAAAACCTGGCCCTCCGCCAGCAACTCTTGACTTTGCGCGCAAGGCGACCTCGCCGGCGACTCAGTACTCTGCACAAGTTGTTCTGGATCGTGTTGCGAAGGCTTTGGGTTGGCTGGAGAAAGCCTCTGATTCTGGTTACGCCCAGAACAGTGGTTGGATGGCATCGCGCGGGGTTTCGCCTGTATTGGCGGCTCATCTCCCGGGTGCACAAGCCGAGCGGACGGAAGCCGGTGAGCAAAGAGATTCGCGCCTTGATCTTCCGCATGGCTGCTGAGAATCCAACGTGGGGAGCGCCACGCATCCATGGCGAGCTGCTCAAGCTGGGCTTCGATATCTCCGAACCATCGGTCTCACGATGGCTTAGGCGCGTGCCGCGAGCGCCAGATCCGGCCCAGCGGTGGCTGACATTTTTGCGGAATCATCGCGAAGCCATAGCCGCGATGGACTTCTTCACGGTGCCGGCGCTCACCTTTGGCGTCTTGTACTGCTTCTTTGTGATCGGTCATGACCGGCGCAAGATTCTGCGCTTCAACGTGACCCGCAATCCCAGTGCGCTATGGATCGTGCAAGCAAATGCGAGAAGCGTGGCCATACGCGTCAATGCACAACTTCTTGTTGTTCGATCGCGACTCAAAGTTTGGCGCGGAGGTAGTGTCGGCCGTCAGGGAGTTAGGAAGTGCGCCCGTGCGCACTTCCTTTCGTAGTCCGTGGCAGAACGGCGTTGCGGAGCGTTGGGTGGGGAGTTGCCGACGCGAGTTGCTTGACCACGTGATCGTGCTCAACGAGCGCCATCTGAAGCGGTTAATGGCCGAATATGTACGCTACTATCACGAAGACCGGACGCATCTGGGACTCGCGAAGGATACGCCGGCAGGCCGGTTGTCTGCAGACCATCCCGCCGTGGGAAGCGCAATCCGATCTTTCCCACGACTCGGCGGCCTGCATCATCGCTACGGACTGGCAGCGTAGGCTGGCGGCTCTTCATTTCGGGACAAGGTCACTGGTTAGTCGTCTCGGCGTCCATCCTTCTTTCTTTGTGGGATTGGGATCAACTCGATTTGCCGAGTGGGTCAAGAGCACGTCGAAAGTTCGAGGACCCAGCGGCAAGGGTTAACAGCCTTTTCTGTGCGCGGAAGGTTTTGATGAACTACAACTCTGAATTCAATGCAACCGCAGCCTGTGGATCATCGACTTCAACATCCGGGTGGTGCGCTCGGTCGGCAAGGGGTTGGACGAAAAAGCCGTCGAGGCCGTAGGCAAGTGGAGATTCGAACCCGCGAAACTCAAGGGCCAGCCGGTGGCGGTGCAGATCAACACCGAAGTTGATTTCAAGTTGTATTGATAGCGGGTTGGACCATCTTGCACGAAAGCTTCTGCCACGATGACAAAGCATTCTTAGCACCCAGAGAACATCGAAAAATGGGCCGGCGACAGTGCCGGCCCGAGAAGAAGACACCCGCAAACTACTTCTGCATCTGGTCTTTCTTCATTGTGTCCTTCATTTCTTTGTTCATTTTGACAGAGACGACGTGGATTTCATTTTTCGCGGCGTCGGCATGGGCCTTGAGAGTGACGTCGTGTCCTTCGTGGCCCTTCAGTGCTTCCGGATTAGCGACGGTCCAACTCTTCTTGTCTTTGTCGCTTGTAAACGTTTTTCCGTCGTCGCCGATTTTGCCCGACAGACTTACAGCCTTTGCGGCCTTGGCCTGGGTCGAATCGTCCGGTTTTGTGTCGTATTGAGCCAGAGCGAGTGTGGACATCAGCAAGGCGAGCGTAACAGAGACGACCATTAGCTTTTTCATTCCAACTCCTTCTGCCAGAATTGGCTGGAGGTTAACGCGTTCAGTGGGGAAGACATCCACGCCGCCGACGTTAACGGGGTTTGTTTTTTCTGATCGAAACAGTCTGCGCTCTGGTTGGGTGGCGGTCAAGGGGCGTGATCATCTGCAATTAAGACGCGAAGGGGGTGGTCCTTGGTTCGCAGTGCCACTCGCTCATCGTAGCCGGAGGTTTTCGGAAATCAGGCGACCAAGCTCCTCCTGCATTTCGAAGAGGTCTTCAAACCAGATGTCGCTCCGGCAGATTCGGTACGCACGAAGATAGGACTTTTCCGGGTAGGGCCGTGCCAATTCTCGTCTCCCGCTCCAGATTACCCATCCTTATCTTGGTCTGGAATGGCATGCGCAGGTGCAACCGGGCAGACTGCAATCACCATGTCTCGTTTCGTACGTGGCATTTTCTCTGCAAAAGGACGAGATCATCGGAGGGAAGACGCCGAGGGGATATCCCGGAAAGGAACTCTCGGTTGGTTCTGGCGATGTTTCCGGATAGTGACGCACTATTGTCATGCAATCACCATAGCAATGCAGGATCAGCGTGTCTGCTCAATATTGCTCAAGAAGGCTCAGTCGAGCTTGATGCCCCCGAATCGTTGTCGGGTGTGCCCCCAGACTCTTTCCAAAACTGAGCAATTCTGGCCAGACACGAAAAGCCCGACATCGTAACTTGGATGCACTAACGAGACGGGAATCGAGCGCGACCTTGGTCGGCTCAATCTCTTCCATGTGGCGCAGCCTGGGCGAGCAAGTTTCTACTTGCAGCCCCAATCACCGCCCTCTGCGCTACATCTTTTTTAATGCCCCCCAACAAAGGCTCAGATGGTGATGCGCAAATCAGGCATCTGCTGGCTGTAATCCGGGAAACTGCGCCATTTTCGTCGCAACCAGCACCTCCAACAACGTGGCGGTGTTACGAACGCTCCCCGAGATGGTGAGGAGCGCTTCTGAGACGAGGGGATGTTGCTCCGACAGTGAGTCAAGACGGTCGCTCACGTCGTAGAGTTTCTGAATTTCGTACAAAATTGCAGTTGGAGGCATTGCGTACCCGATTCCTCAGAATCTAAGGAGGGCAAACTTCAGATGGGCTGACTTAGTTCAGGAGACCTGAAAGAGGAGAAGGTGGTAATCAACTCAATTGCATTATACCACGCGGCGGCACGGTGGCCTTGAGCGCTTGCAGCTCAGCAACGGGAACATTCCCCCACGCTGTGCCGTACAATAGAGTATGAAGTCTGAAGGACAACTCGAACTAGGAACTCGGGAACGCGTGGGGAAGCAGAGCCGCTTACTGAAAAGGCTCTATCAGATAGAACTTGCGAGGGACCCTACCAGTCGCGCTACCGAATCTTCGCGCAGCAATCTGATCGCCCTGCGCCACACGATCGGGCAGATGTATGGAGATGCCGAGGCGCGGGATGCTGGCCCGCCGAAAGCAGATGAATAGTCTTTGGGCCAGAAATGCAGAGGCTAACCCTTCTTTTGGGCCTTCTTCCACTTCGCCCATCTCGCCCTCTGTGCAGCCGCGATTCTCCTCCGCGCGGATAGCGACATCGTGCGTGTTTTGCGGGCGGTGATTGCAACAACTTTCTGCCCTTTAGCCTTCGCCCAGCGAGCGCGCTGTGCAGCGGCGATCCGCGCCCGACCTGCGGCGGAAATGGTTCTGCCGGTTCCGCTGTTGCCTGTCCCGTTCAGCGCAGAGATTGCGTTGTGGAGGTTTTCAAGTTGAGTCGCCAGACGGTTACGTTCCTGCTCTAGTTGCTTGAGTGCCGCAGTGAGATTAGCCATGCGCGGCATTCTAACGCAGTGTCGGCTCAGTGAGAAAGAATTGCTTTGCCTTGGATCTTGTGCGGCGGCGGCATAAACACAGTCAATGGCGACGCCCTTAGGTCGAGGGTAACCTAATAGCCATGTTTCAAAACGTTGTCGCGCTGCTTTCGTTGATCGTCGCGGCAATCGGGCTTTACTACCTCATCGTCTATGTCAAAGCCACCAAGATCATCGCCACACAATCCGTGGAGCAATCTGAAGCCACCTCTCGCCCAGCGGTGGTAGCAAAGGGCGGCCCCTCTGTGGATGATTCACCCATCTTGGTCAATATCGGAAACGGTCCTGCGATCGAGCTGCAATGGTCAATACCTAACACGAAATTACAGGGCGTCATCCCACACTTGACTCAGCAACAAACCCACACGTTGTCAATGAATGGCGTCAAGCCTCTTTTTATTGCTGGTATGAAAGATGAGAAAAACGAGTCGGGTATCGAATGCATTTACAGCAGCCTGTCGCGAAGAACCTATACTTCCAGCAACAAGTACGACTATGAGGGGGGCGATTTCGTCACAACATTCGGCAACTCATGAGAGTAGAGAGCAAAAATGCCAGACGACACGAAGCGCTGGACCATTGAAATCGACAAACCTCGCTTTGACAAACTGAAGTCAGAAGAGAGGTTCTGAGGACAGATCCAGACCACGACGGACCTTGCAGTTCGATTCATGGACGCGGCTGATGCTTTCATTACCGCAGTGCTCATAGCTGACGGATGGGAATTACGTGAGATCTGAAACGTACAAACACCATAGACGCCGTTCAGGCTCATCCGACAGGCAGGTTCAAGCAAGTGAAATGAGAGGCAGCAGAAAATTTCGGTGCACAACTCGCGATTGCTGCTCGTCCTATGTCCAGTCGGGGAACTTTAGCTTGTCTCTCTTTAGGATACGAAGGCTACGGATCGCGTCGTCTAGCTAGCGCTGTTCGCTCTTCTTCATTTGCGGCGGTGCTTAGGGCTTGCAACCTGTTAAGAATAGCTGCTTCGGCGTTGTTCAAGTTCGCACAGAGCTTGGAGTTATCGGTTTCCATCATCGTCGCCAGATGAAGTGTTTGCCAGTCTAAAGCTGAGGGAGTGTTTGCCATGTACGCCTCCTGTGCGGATCATCATCTATTGCACAGAGAGGCCATCGCTAAGCGGGACGCGGCAGCGAGGTGTGTAAGAGATGTTTTTAGTCCAGCTCCATTACACTCGCAGTTCAGGCTTTATTTAAGGTCGCCAGCCACCTCTTCGACTGCCCTTGAGCCACTCCTCCGTTTGGCTGGCTCGCCAGGCCGTCCTTCCAGTCACTGCTGGCTCGGATCAATGAATCTTAGGCGAATCGTTGACAAGCGCACGCTTGCGACTAAAGTAGCCCTCATGAACGTCAACAGAGCTGTTCTATATCTCGGCTGCTGTTGTCACCAAATCGCCGTCGGAAGCCCGGCCCGAAAGGACCGAGTGCAGAACTCATCCATGCGGTCGTCGACATGAAGCAGCGTAATCCCCGCTGGGGCTGTCCCCGAATCGCCCAGCAGACCGCCTTGGTGTTCCACATTCAAATCGACAAAGAGGTTGTTCGGAGGATTCTCGCCCATCACCGCTGGCCGGGACAGGGTTCCGGGGGGCCCTCCTGGCTAACTTTCCTCGGCCACATGAAAGACAGCCTCTGGAGTATAGATCTGTTCCGGTGCGAGTCGGCCACGTTGCAGACCCACTGGGTCCTGGTCATCATGGATCAATACACGCGAGAGATCATCGGCTTCGGCGTCCATGCCGGCACGGTCGATGGTGTGGCACTTTGTCGAATGTTCAACCGCGCCCTTCGAGGGCAACTCTGGATGCCGAAGTACCTCAGCTCTGACCACGATCCTCTTTATAAGTTCCATCAATGGCAAGCCAATTTGCGCATTTTGGAGGTGACAGAAATCAAGAGCGTCCCCTGCGTTCCCCTGTCTCATCCGTTCGTCGAAAGGCTCATCGGCACGATTCGACGCGAGTATTTGGATCACACGTTGTTCTGGACGACCGCAGATCTCGAAAATAAACTGCTCGAGTTCAGGAACTACTTCAACCACCATCGCACGCATACCTCAAGGGAAGGGCAAACGCCCGATACGCCCGCGTCACGACCAGTCGCAAATCTCCGCTCGTTTCGATGGCAACCTCACTGTCGAGGCCTATATCAGACGCCCGTGCCAGCCTGATTTTTCAAAGACTCGCGCTCGCTCGGTATCTGGTCAACGTCGACAAAACCTCGGAATGAAATCATTTGGTGTTTGAGTTCGTAATCGCAGCGTGTTTCGCGGATCTGGTCGTTTCACCGGCACACTATCAATTCGCCAGAGACAGGCCTGATGAGGGACCATCCGCGGCCGTCGGAACCATTGGCGGAGCTGCCTTCTTCAATTGTTCAAGCTCGGTCTGAACCCTTGCCCAGGCCTTGGGGTTTCGCTTCGTCGCGTAAGGAGCATCCGGATGCCCATAGAATTCCAGAAGCTCGGCCCGAACCTCGAGCGAAGCACCACTGAAAGTCTCCTTCGCTAGCGCGTCCAGCAACTGTGCATGCGCCTCATCGTTGAGCCGATATGTTCCCGGCCCGGTAATTGCCCCAGTGTCAAAGTTCTCGTTGGGCAAGTCCAGCTGGCCGTTGCCTAGCTGGGTCAGCAGCTGCCGGTAGCGATCCAGAGTCGTGTTGAAGCTTGCCTCAAATAGTTTTTCCGCCGCAGGCGTAGGTGTTTTGAGTTCTAGCACTCTTAAAGGGCCGATCTTTGGGAGAATCCGAGTAAGGAAGCCGAGAAATCGTTCCCAAAAGGTCGGCGGCTTAAAGTTCTTGCCCCAGTTCTTCTGGTAGCTCGCGCGAGAAAGATTGTAGAGAAACTTCTTCCTCGTCATGCTGGGCTGATCCTTCAGGATCTCGTCTTTTTTCAGGCTCCAGGCAATGCGCGTGGCTTTGGGAAGAAGCTGGCTGACAGCGTGACGGTAGGAACCGAGTACCTCGTCTTCGTTAGTAAGCACGGTTTTCAGATCCAAACCGTAGGTTTCCTGAAAGGCTTGTTCTAGTAGAGGAACCGAAACGCCAAAGCCGATGAAGTCGTGGTAATTATCTGGAGCGTAACGTCCGTGCGCTACTTCTAGAACGTCGAATCCAAATTCCGTCTTCACGTGCGCGAGCTTGTCTTCTTCATACGTCACAGACTCGCCGTATTTCGTTTTCAACTTGGGATACAGGAGCGGGACCGCACGATTCGTGCCGATGGGGTGACCTTCGTTGTCCGAGGCGTAGTGAGCGAGGGCCCCGAGCGCAAAGGCGTAGCCGTCAAGATCCTTGGAATCATGGAGAAGAGCCAGGACAAAGTCTCCGCTCCGCACATAGTGTGTCAAGTCGCTGAAGAAGAAGCTTCCGTGCGGATAATAACCCATGTCCTGGATAATGGCCCCGCCGTACGCATAGCCGTGTGCTTCCTTGAGTTCTTCTGCCGTGGCATCGGGAAAACGTTTCAACAGTAGGGGGCGTATGTTGGTGTCCCACGCGCTGTCAATGATCGCTTCATGCGCAAGGACGGCATAGGCCGCGGTCTCGTTTGGCCAGCCCAAACACAGGACAAGCGCCATGATAACGGCGAAGGCTCTCACAAAAAGATGCCGCGCGGCGTGCCCTCCTTGCCCCATTCCACCCTCGCAGTGATCTTAGCTCGCTTCTATCTTACTGGGAAATCGCATGCTCACTCTTTTCACCGGGGAGTTTCGTTGGAAGTCGGGTCTTTAGCAGCAATTAAGCAGATGTCCTCTCCTCCGATCGTTCGAACGGATCACGAAACATCGTGCTCCGCCTTCCCCTTACCAGCTCTCAACCTCACGGTTCGGGACTATCTTGCAGCGATGTCCAGGTGCTGATCGCAGGCGGGATTGCGCTGACAGTTGCAGGAGCACGTACGCGACCGTCTACGAAGTGAGGAGCCGAGGCGAATCTAAGGGGCTGCTTGAGAGTGCCACTGACGGATACGCAATTTGGCAGCACTTCTTTGCCTTACCTTAGCGATTATCCGCTACGACCGTTTGGCTGTTGAGTATGCTCGCCGCCTCCGCAAGTGTCAGGTCATTAGGCACTCGGTGAAAATCACTGTGGCTTTCCGCCTGCTGCACATCGATTGTCTTGAAAAGGAGAACTTTCCCTTTCATGTCTACAAGCAGGGCAGTCATTTCCCATTGACCTGGTTCAACTTCTGTCTGCCTGACTTCAAAACGGCCCCCCTTGTCTAAGTGCCCTAACAGTCCGCCTCCGAATTTCACATCTTCCACGAGATGCCCCTTAATCGCAGCCAGTCTTCCTTGTTTAGTATCGACGGTCATCTCACCTTGCATATACTGGAAAACGCGGGCTTCCACGGAAGGCGGTTGGAAAGTCGGACTTGGTCTGAAGGTTAGCTGTACGAGATCTCCCTCACGGCTTGCGTACTCGAATAAGAAGACATCAGCCAGAATCTTGAACAGTCGCTCCCCTTGTTCTGCTTTCTTGCTGCTCGCCTGCTGTAATTTCCGTTGCTCAGCTGGGTTGCTCACCAGCTTCTGAATGCGCTGGTTTTCTTTCAGTTGCTGTTTAGCGTTAAGTGGGCGGCCGCCAATCGACAGTAGGCGGCTGAGAGATCCAACTTTTGTTTCAACAATTACCTGGGCCTGTTTTCTCCCGGATTCTTCTTTTTCGAGTTGGTACATCCAGTGGCCGAGCTCTTCATTTTGGAATTTCAGTTCGTTGGTCACTACCTTTCGTGCCAGTTCGTTCGCTGACAATCCCGGGCGCCCAGAATCCGATTGGGAGAGTGTGGTCGACCCGAGCAGAATGATGGTCATTATGAGGATTGCAGGGCTCTGTATGAGCCTCAAAGCCAATGGTGGCATCAGTGCGCAGCAGGTTTTGAGCCGGCGATGCATGCGGCCATCTCCTTCGTGAGACGGATACTGCGAACGGTTCGTAGATCTGGGTCACTGTCGCAGCCCTTTCGTTCCTCACAATTCGATTATCGGACCACGTGCGCCCAGAAAGCTGATCAAAATCGCGCACTCCCTCGGCAGATCCGAAAGGACTGTTTGCTTACCCTGTCCGTGCTCCACAAGTGCTTGTGGAACGCGCTAATGTCTATCCCAGAAATGGAGTTGCGGTCTGAGAGACTTCAGATTGGCGAATCGGAGCAAGCCCTTCCGAACCCTAGACCTTCAGCCTCCTCTAGAGAGTGTGCAAGTTTGACCAGTCGCGCACCGTGCGCAAGTCGTAATATCCCGCCTGTGAGCCAGGTTCTCAACTCTCTTGGAGGCTAATGATGAATCTTAAAATCGTGACTGGGCTTATTGCGTTGTTCATGTTTGCGGGCGCGGCCGGACTGACTACGGCGCAGGACACCACAAAAACCACTCACAAGAAAACGCGGACGCTCACCGGCTGTCTTCAGAAAGGCGAAGATGCCAATGAATACAATCTTTCCGCCAAGGACGGCGGCACCTGGGAGATCAAGAGTGACAGCGTCAAACTAGATGAACACGTCGGGCATACAGTCAAGATCACCGGCGTGGTGGCAAATGCCACAGCCCACGGGATGAAGGAAGACACGAAGGAGGAGATGAAAGAGCACGGCATGGATACACACGCTGAGCGCGGTCACATGACGGTCACGAATTTGACCATGGTCAGTGACACCTGCCAGAAGTAACTCTGGATCGTGCGTAAAGTCGATGGGCGAATGGCCGAGTCCCCCGCACACGCGCGAGCACGGACGGTCAATATTGATCAGCAATCGCCAACGCACGAAGTTTGACACTGGCGAGGGATGGCGTCGTTGACCCCAAAACGCCATCGAGTCGTTGAATAACGTCCTGTGCCTCTCGGAAACCTCGAAATGTTTGAGGGACGGGAATTATACTTCCTTCATTCTCTTCTCCCATGCTCAGTTTTCTTACGGCAGTTTTCGCCACTCTATCCTCGGTCTTCCGTTCGCGTTCTGCCCTCCAGCTGGAGAACCTGGCGCTACGCCACCAAATCGGCGTCCTTCAACGCGTCGGGAGAAAGCGTCCGAAATTAATGCCTTGGGATCGCCTATTGTGGGTCTGGCTGTCCCGGATCTGGAGCGGCTGGCGCTCGGCGCTGGCCATCGTCAAGCCAGAAACGGTCATTGCCTGGCATCACGTCGGCTTTCGCCTGTTCTGGACTTGGAAGGTGCGACGCGGCAGACCGGGACGACCCGTCGTTTCTCGCGAGGTTCGCAATCTAATCCGCGGGATGTGTCGGGAGAATCCGAGTTGGGGTGCACCCCGGGTTCACGGGGAGTTGCTCAAACTCGGCATCGACATCGGCGAGACCAGCGTCAGCAAATACATGGTGCGCTGCCACCAACCGCCGTCGCAGACCTGGCGCACCTTCCTCGAAAATCACCTGCAACAACTGGTATCCATCGACTTCTTTACCGTGCCGACCATTGGTTTCCAGGTTCTCTATGTGTTTGTGGTGTTGGCCCACGACCGGCGTCGCATTGTCCACTGCAATGTGACTGCCCACCCCACCCCGGAGTGGACCGGACAGCAACTGCGAGAAGCATTCCCCTTTGACCAGCTTCCGCGCTACCTGCTGCGCGACCGCGATGCGATCTTCGGCGATTCCTTCCGTGGATAGGTGCGAGACATGGGTATCCACGAAGTGCTGTGCGCCCCGCGATCCCCCTGGCAGCGGCTTACATCGAGCGCGTAATTGGTTCGATTCGGCGCGAGTGCCTGGACCACGTGCTCGTGTTCGACGAAAGCTCTC
>Ga0210410_10003468_pt1 | contig 13949 bp, 11 predicted proteins | sample IncBWC4MmetaG_FD_161058 | JGI IMG/M metagenome (GOLD analysis project Ga0210410, IMG submission 161058) | Forest soil microbial communities from Barre Woods Harvard Forest LTER site, Petersham, Massachusetts, United States - Inc-BW-C-4-M | ecosystem: Environmental > Terrestrial > Soil >... | reverse complement strand
GGTGACGAGCGAGGTTTCGTCTTCTTTCAGGCGTACGGTTTGCGTGACGGTGCGATTCGAAATTACCGGAATGCCGTTGATGCTACTTCCGGAGAGGGCCTTAATTTCAAATTCGAGCTGCAGCGTTACGTCCTTGGTGTCGTGCAATTGCGGCGTGGCTTTGATCTTTATGCCGACGTCCTCGTATTCGGAGCCGGGATACGGCGTCTGGGTAATGGCGGCATTGGAAATCAGGCTGGCGGGGCTCTGGACCAGCGTGACTTGACCCTCGGCGTTGGAAATATTGTTGGTGACGACGATGTCCGGAAAAGCGCTGTTGGTGAAAGCGCCGGCGACGATGGCGTCGGGACTCGTGCCTGCGCCGGGTTCAATCGCGCTGGCGAAAAGGCCGCTACCCAGATCGGCGAAAACGGTGACCGTGCCCACAGCCGTGTTGGTCACCGCAATGCCGCCGGTGGAAGACTGGGCGAGGTCGGCAATCACCACGCCGCTCGGAGTGGTGTCAGTGGCCAACGGAGACTGGGACGCGGCGACGAATGTGCCGTCCCCATTTCCGAGATAGACGGAAAGCGAGTTGTCCTGCTGATTCACGATGGCGAGCGCCGGGCCGTTGCTGCCGCTGAGCGCGCCCGACGTGATGGCAACGGGAAGATTTCCGACGGCCAGCGGAGAATTGGGAAATTCCGTGAACGTGCCGTCGCCATTGCCCTTGAGTATCGTGACGTTCTTGCTGGTCTGATTGACGATAGCGAGATCCGGATCACCGTCGCCGTTGAAGTCGGCCGCGGTCATAGCCACTGGCCCAGCCGCCGTAGAAGGCAAAGCGAAGGGCGAACCCTTTACCTGGGTAAACGTGCCGTCGCCATTACCGTTGAACACGGAATAAGTGCCGTCCCTGAAATTGGTGACCACGAAGCCCGGGTTGGAATCGCCATTTTTCAAATTAAATGTGCCGATCGCGATGGAGCTGGGCTGATTCCCCACGGTAATCTGAGCAGCAGGATTCTTGAAGCTGCCATCGCCATCGCCGAGAAGCACGATAACGGCGTTTCCCACCGGATCGGTCACCAGCAAATCCGCAAAATTGTCGTTGTTTACGGCGGTGGACGCAGCATTGAGGCTTCCCGTCGCCAATGCCGGGGCCGGAGTGGAACTGGTCCACTTGGTTCCGAGAGACACGGGCGACACCAAGCCAATTCCGCTGGTCGGCTGCGCAAATTGGGGGACGGCTCCTGTTCCCTGATTCAGCAGGATCGTCAGCGTGTTATCAGTCTGATTGACGACGGCGAGGTCTTGCGTTCCCGCGCTGCGAAAATCCGCCGCAACCATGGCGACGGGATTTCTTCCTACCGTGAACTGCTGCGTGGGGATGGTGACACCTGTGCCGCCGGGGTTGGGGGTGAAACCGCTCGTGCCCAGGCTGCCCGAAAGCAGCGAAAGAGTGATGGGCACGCGGTCGCCAACAAAAAAGGTAGCGGGCTTGCCGTCCTGCGCGCGCAGCAAAATCTGCCTGCCGCTATGGACAAGGGAAAGTGCTTCCGAAAATTGCGCCGAAAGGTTGGGAAAGACGAGCAGATAGGTGCTCTTCCCGCCGCCGATGGCGGCTACCGCAGGAATGGAAGAGGCAAGGCTGGAGATGCCGCCCGCCGCCAGCGCACCCGCAGGTCCCCCGAAGACCTGCGCGAGAAGGGTAAGCAACGAAGTTAAATCCGGGGCGGTGCGCAGGGAATTGGCCAGATTGGCGGGGACCGGCACGAGCCGCTGGTTTGTGGGCCACGTGATGCCCAGATTTCTGGCATTCGTGCGATCCCTTCCAGGAGATCGATCTCGAGGAGGACTTCGCCCGGTCCGTGTTCCAGATTGCGCACGATTTCATCGGCCAGACGTACGCGCTGCACCGTCCCGCGGACCGTGATCGAATGATTCGAGTTGGATTGGCTAACGCGCGTGATGCCGGTGAGTTCGCGGACCGCGCGGACCACCTCGCCAACTTCCGTGCTGGTTACCGAGGAGGTCAGAGGGATGGTCTGTTCAATTTCGGGATCAAACAAGCGGCGTTTTTCCGCGGTGTCGGCCGCGACAAAAAACTGCTTGGAGTCCAGCGCGTTCCAGAAAGTGCCGGTTTCTATGCCCATGACTTTCATCGCGGTATAAAAATCGACATCCTGAAGGCGCAGTCGTGTATTGCGCGCTTGTAAATCTGGATCAAACGTCGCCTTCAAGCCAAATGCCTGCGCGACCTGCTCGTACGCGGATTTCACGTCGGTCTGCAAATTGAAACTCTTGTTGGTTTTCTCCGGGGCAAGTTGCGGTAGGCCCAACGGCGGTTCCGCGCGCCGATCGCCCGTGGGGGACTCCTTCATGGAGCCGATCTGCTGTAGTCGCTCGAGAATCGCCGGGTTGCCGGGATCGATCTCCAACGCGGCGGCAAGCTGCTGCGTGGCGCCGTCAATGTTGCCCTCCACGGCCATGCGCTCGGCGCCGTCCAGATGCTCGCGCAACAGGCGCGAGCGAAGGGCCGTGCCTTTTCCGACGATGGTGACGTCAAACGGGGCGTACCGCGCAGCTTCCTCGTAATCGCTGAGCGCGCGGATATAATCCCCGGCAGCCTCTTCCTTGGAAGCTTGCTCAAGAAGCTTCTTTGCGAGCTTGGGGTCTGGTTTCACGAAGGAGCGTTGCGCATCGCGCTTTGCGTCAGGCGATTGGGGGTCTTGTGCCGGCAGGGTCGGGCAGACAAGCGCCCAGGAGAGGAGCAGGGCGGTGATGGCGGTAAGTGGTGGTCTTCTCATTCTAGTAGATAGACGCAAGCCACCATTCTACCGTGTCGAAGGAAAGCGCGTGTGCACTTGACTGGGCAGACGGGGAGGCGGTAGACTGGAATCGTTGTTGCAAATCATTTTCAACTGGAGTGCTTGTGCTTTCTGCCTTCCTTATCGCCCTGCGTGAGGGCGTCGAAGCTTCCCTCATCGTTGGGATTATCCTTGTTTATCTCTCCCGAACCAATAGGACTCATCTGGTCCGATTTGTCTGGGGTGGTGTGGCTGCGGCGGTGGCATTGAGCCTGGCCGTGGCCATTGCGCTGGAGCGATTCAACATCAGCGAGGACGGCTTTGAAGGACTGCTGTTGCTGGTGGCGGCGTTTTTTGTGGTCACCATGATCATCTGGATGAGCCGCATCGCCCGGCATCTGAAAAAAGATATTGAAGATAAGGTCGAATCCTACGCGGCGCGGGCAGGTTCAGCTGCGGGTTGGGGCCTGGGACTCTTCGTGTTTCTGATGGTGGTCAGAGAGGGAGCCGAACTGGCGCTGATTTTGCGCGCCGTGGAGCTTTCGACCGAAGGCTTGCAGACATGGATTGGCACGATTGTAGGCATCGGAGCCGCGGTGGCGGTGGGACTGTTCTTTTTCAAGGGCACTCTCAAGGTACCGCTGCACCGGTTCTTTGCGGTCACCAGTTGGATCCTGATGCTGGTGGCGGTGCAACTGGGCGTGACCGGCATGCACGAATTGAGCGAAGCGCGCTGGCTGCCCTCGAGCAAGACGGAGATGGCCGTGTTGGGTCCAATCGTCGCCAACGAACTTTTCTTTTTCGTGTTTGTGTTCGGAGCGGCCGCGCTGATGATTATCCGCGAGTGGCAGGCGGCTTCTCACAGCAAAGCGACCACCGCTGTGGCGAATGACGCGGAACGCCGCCTGATGGAATCGCAAAATCGCCGCCAGCGACGCTGGATGATCGCCGCGGCGAGCATGAGCCTAGCGGTGATCCTGGCGCTTACGGCGGATTTTATTTATGCAAAAGTGAATTCAGCGCCGCCGCAGGCGCGAGCGGTGGAAGCCGTGGATGGCATCGTGAAGGTTCCCGTCGCCGAAGTGCAGGATGGGAATTTGCATCTCTTCACGCTGAAAACCAAGGGGACAACCATCCGGTTCATGGTCATCAAGAAGCCCAACGGTTATGGCACGGCGCTGGATGCCTGCCTCATCTGCGGAGCAGAAGGCTACCGCCAGGACGGGCAGAACGTGATCTGCCGGCACTGCGCCTCGGCGATTTATATTCCCTCGATCGGGGGCAAAGGCGGTTGCAATCCAATCGGGTTTATGTCGCAGGTACAAGGCGACGACGTGGTCATCGATGTTTCGTCGGTGACCAAAGCTGCGGAAGAGATTCCGCGATAGGAGATTTGGCGCGCTCACCAATCCGCATCAATGTTCCTTCGACTCGTAGCCGACTCGTTCACGCGCCGGCCAAAACGCAAAATGCTGACCTTGGCCGCGCTGGCCCTGGGCGTGGCTGTCGCCACCGCCGCGCTCAGCGTGTCGCTGGACGTGGGCGACCGCCTGGCCCAGGAGTTTCGCAGCCTCGGTGCTAATCTGCTGGTGACGCCGGAGGCCGACTCGCTTCCCCTCGAAATCGGCGGCGTCGATTATCGCCCCGCGAACGCTGGCGCCTACCTTCCGGAAGCAGACCTCGGCAAACTGAAAACAATTTTCTGGCGATTCAACATCAAGGCGTTTGCACCGATTTTGGAAGTGCAAGTCAAAGCAAATTCATTTGGCGGAGACTCTCTTGTCGTCCCTCCCCCGGGACCCGCGTACACAGTCATCGGGACGTGGGTAAAGCATGAGGTGAAGATTCCTGACGGCACGACTTATGTGACGGGAATCGAAAAGACGAATCCCTGGTGGCAACTGAAAGAAGGTCGCTGGTTTGCGGAAGGCAAGAATGAATGTGTGATTGGGAAAAATCTTGCGGCGGCGATGGGTACTCGACTTGGTGAACTGCCAGGCAGCGGCGGAGTCGTTGCCAAAGATAAATTGAAGCCTGGAAGTACTTTATTCACGTACACATTAAATGGGCATCTGGGGCCCAAGTTGCATGTCGTGGGCATTCTCGATACGGGTGGACCCGAGGATAACTCCATCGTTGTGCCGCTCGACATAGCTCAAAGTCTCGCTGACAAGCCGGGCCAATACCGGCGCCTCTATGTGAGCGCGCTGACCAAGCCGGAAGATGCATTTGGACGGAAAGATCCGAAGACCATGACGCCGGCGGAATTCGACCGCTGGTATTGCTCCCCATATATTTCGGCGATTGCACTGCAGATCAACCAGGAGTTGAAAGGGACGGACGTGCGCGTGATTCGTCGCGTGGCGGAAGGCGAAGGCACGATTCTGACGCGGGTGCGTACGCTGCTGTGGCTGGTGACCTTTGCGGCGCTGCTGGCAGCGGCGCTGGCGGTCGGGGCATCGGCGGCGGCTTCGGTGATCGAGCGGCGGACGGAGATTGGATTGATGAAGGCGCTCGGAGCCGGCTCCGGGCTGGTGGGCGTGCTTCTGGCGGCGGAACAACTGCTGGTGGCGTTTGTTGGGGGCGGGATCGGCTATGCGGTGGGAATCCTGCTGGCGCGCTTGCTGGGCCAAAAGATTTTTGGATTCACGCCGGAGCCGAATCTATTTCTGCTTTTCATTGTGCTGGTGCTTGCGTCGCTGATCACGCTGCTTGGAAGCGCTTATCCGCTGCGGCGGGCTTCGCAGTATGACCCGGCGCCCATCCTGAGAGGCGAGTGATGAGCGATTCCCCAATGTTCTGGAGAATCGTTCGCAGGCTAATCACCGCGAATTACGGACGGCTGTTTGTGATCCTACTCGCGCTCGGAGCGGGCGCGGGGATCACCTCGGCGTTGTTGAATTTGCAGATTGACGCCAACCGGCGGCTGACGACGGAATTTCGCGCGCTCGGAGCGAATGTGATCGTTACCCCCCGCGATGCGAATGCAAATTCAAGCGGCGGCACATTGGATCAGGCATTGTTGACAGGCTTGCCCGCGGAAAATTCCGGAAAGCCCGTGCCGGCCGTGGCGTTTCTGTATGTAATTGGCGCCGTAGCCAAGGCCGGCGAGATTCATCACCAACCGGCCGTAATTGCGGGCACCGAAGGGCAGGGATTGACTCAAGTGCGGCCCGGTCGGCGCACGGAATATTCCGCCGAGCTCGAGAAAGATCCTGCGGCGTGCGAGATTGGCGCCAAGGCGGCGGCGCAGTTCAAAGTGCACGTTGGGGATTCACTGCACCTGCGCAACCAGGGCAGGGAAGCGACGTGCAAGGTGTTCGCTATGGTGGCCGTGGGCGGCGCGGAAGATACCCAGATTTTCGCCAAGCTTGCCACCGCGCAATCGCTGGCGGATTTGCCGGGGCGCATCAGCCTGATTCAGCTCAGCGTGACCGGCACGCCAGATTCGATTAACCGTTTCATTTCCGCGCTGTCGCAACGGTTGCCGACCGCGGACGTGCACGGCATCAAGCAACTCGCCGAAGCCGAGGGAAAACTTTACAACCGCATCAGCGGCCTTCTCACGATCACGGTAATCATCGTCCTGCTGCTGACTTCACTCTGCGTGATGGCGGGCATGAGCAATGTCGCGATGGAGCGGAAGAATGACGTTGGGTTGATGAAGGCCATCGGCGGCTCCGTGCGCAGCGTGGTGCGGCTGTTCCTGGCCGAAGCGATTCTGATGGGCATTGTGGGCGGGCTGATTGGCTCGGCGGTCGGCATTGTGGGCTCCATCTGGCTGGGGAAAACGGTGTTTGGCGTGGCTGCGCAGCCTCGCTGGATTGTGTATCCTGTTTCTGTAGGCATCACCACCATTGTCTCGATTGCCAGCGCATTCCCCCTGCGCCGATTGGCGAGCGTACGGCCTGCAAGTGTGTTTCGAGGTGAAGCGTGAACGCGCAAGTGCGCATTGAATCGCTGGTGAAGGAGTACGGCACGCAGCGCGCGTTGAACGGCATCTCCTTCCACTTCCAGGCGGGCGAATGGGTGGCGCTGATGGGGCCGTCGGGCTCCGGGAAGACCACGCTGATCAATATTCTTGGCGGGCTGGACACGCTGACGTCGGGACACGTGATTGTAGATGGCGTGGACCTGGCCAAACTCTCCGAAAACGATCTGGTGCGCTACCGCGCGGAGAAAATTGGCTTCGTATTCCAGCAGTTTCACCTGGTGCCGTACCTGAGCGCGCTCGAAAACGTCATGCTGGCGCAGTATTTTCACAGTGTGACGGACGAGGGACAGGCCGCGGAAGCGCTGAAGCGCGTTGGGCTGGGACACCGGCTGACGCATCTGCCTTCCCAGCTTTCGGGCGGCGAGCAGCAGCGCGTCGCGATTGCCCGAGCCCTGATCAACCAGCCGAAATTAATTTTGGCCGACGAGCCAACGGGCAACCTCGACGAGGCAAACGAAGAGATCGTACTCGGACTTTTCCGTGAACTTCACAGCGCGGGACACACAATCCTGATGGTGACGCACGACCCGGACATCGCGCAGCAGGCCGACCGCAGGATCGAACTGGCCCACGGGCATCTTTCTTTTGACACTGCGTTGCACGGTCCGAATCATCCGATGGCCTGCCCGCTCGCGAATACCGCCGATTGCTGTACGCCCGTCTCGGGCGAGGACGAAATTCGCTTCGATCACCTTCTCGAGCAGATCTGGATTTGCGGCGAAGACGGCAAGCCCGCCCAGAAGGAACTTCTGCGCTCCGAAGGGCCTGCGGGCCAGCTTCCGGTGATCGCAGCCGAGCCGGTTTCGCGTTTGCTCGCGCGCATGTCGGATTTGCGCTTGATCGAATTGCAGAACGGCGACGTGCGCCTCACGCAAACAGGAACGCAGCGCGCGCGGGATGTGGTGCGGCGCCACCGCCTTGCCGAACGTCTCTTCAAGGACACCTTCCGCATCGAAGATCAGGAAGTGCACAGCGAGGCCTGCAAGTTCGAGCACATCATCAGTCCGGAGCTGGACCAGAAAATCTGCTCATTCCTAGGGCATCCGACGACCTGCCCGCACGGCAATCCGATTCCGCCGGGAGAATGCTGCGATCACAAAAAGGGAAATGATTAAAGGCGAAGCACATGTAGCGGCCGCCTTCCGAGGCGGGCGCCTTTTGAAAGCGCTCCACCGAAGTGCCTGAACAATGGATTGCGAGAGGAATGATTTTTTCAAATGCCGATACCGATCGACCAGCGCAAAAAGCCGACCGCGGTAAAAATTCACGTGAAGACCGGCGCGGGTGTGGACATCACTTGGGCCGACGGGCATTCCAGTCATTACGATTTCACGTATCTGCGCGAACAGTGCCCGTGCGCGACCTGCAACGACGAGCGCGCGAAAAAAGAGGCAATGCCGGCCGCGAATCTGCTTTCGTCGCCGCTATTGCCAATGTACAAACCCAAGCCGCGCGCGCAAGGCGCCACCCAGGTCGGAAACTACGCCGTGCAGATCAGTTTCACTGACGGCCACTCCACCGGAATCTTCAGCTACGATTACCTGCGCACGCTTTGCCCGTGCGAGGAATGCGGACGCGCGTTTCGCGAAACTCCGGAGAATTCCCAGCAAAAAACCGTTTAGCCGGGCGGCGTTTGCTGGACTTGTTTCCCGAAAAATGGGAGCATTGGAATCTGCAGGTCTAACTACCCGTAAATGAGCAGCACTCCCCAAAGCCCGGCTGCCAAGGGCAGCCAGAGCAGCGGCATTCCGCGCGTCTTGGTTGCGACCACGGCGCTGTTAAGCTTCATATCCTTCTGGCGCGCGGCCGCCATCGTCCTCAACGACCTTGCTTCGTCGGCGTACTACGCCGGAGGCGAGGCCGAGGGCTACATCGGCAAGGCCGCTCCGTGGTTCATCCTCGGCATCATGCTGTTTTCCTACGCGGTCCGCGCGATCTACGTGGAAAGCTGCAGCATGTTCGTGCGCGGCGGCGTCTACCGCGTGGTGAAGGAAGCGCTGGGCGGCACCCTGGCAAAATTCAGCGTTTCGGCGCTGATGTTCGACTATATCCTTACCGGCCCGATCAGCGGCGTGTCCGCGGGACAGTACATCGTCGGCCTGTTTAACGAAACCTCCGACTACATCCATCTGGGACTTCACGTGGCGCCAAACTTTGGCGCCGCTTTTTTTGCCATTTTGTGCACCTTGTATTTCTGGTGGTACAACATCAAGGGCGTACAGGAATCCAGCCAGAAGGCCATGCGCATCATGCAGGTGACGACCGTGATGGTCGTGATCCTGATCTCCTGGTGCGTGTATACGGCCCTGCTGCGGCACTCGGCGCTGCCGCCCTTTCCGACGCCACATAATCTGAAGCTGGAACCCAACGCTATGGGCTGGCTCTATGGCGTGAAGTTCGCCCATTTTGCCGCGTTGATTGCGATTTTTGTGGGACTCGGGCATTCGGTGCTGGCGATGAGCGGGGAAGAGTCGCTGGCGCAGGTCTACCGCGAAATCGAGCATCCGAAACTTCCCAACCTGAAAAAAACCGGGCTGGTGATTTTCGTCTACAGCCTGGTGTTTACGTCGCTGGTTTCGTTTTTTGCGGTGATGCTGATTCCGGACGCGCAGCGCCAGAACTTCCTGGAAAATCTGATCGGCGGCCTGGCGATGAACCTGGAGGGGCCGTTTATCCTCCGCCTGATTTTTCACGGCTTCGTCGTGGTGGTGGGCACATTGATTCTGGCCGGCGCGGTGAATACCGCGATTGTCGGTTCCAACGGAGTGCTGAACCGTGTATCGGAAGACGGTGTGCTGGCGGACTGGTTTCGGCAGCCACACCGGCGTTTTGGGACCACCTACAGGATTATCTGGATCATCGCCGGGCTGCAGATTCTGACGATCATCATCAGCCGGGGTGACGTCACGTTCCTCGCGAACCTGTACGCGTTTGGCGTCATCTGGAGTTTCGCGATGAAAGGCCTGGCGGTGCTGGTGCTGCGCTATACGCATCCGGGCGACCGCGAGTATCGTGTGCCGCTGAATTTCCGTGTGTTCGGCGTCGAAATACCCCTCGGGCTGAGCCTGATCACGCTCGTGCTGCTGGGTATTGCGGTGATCAACCTGTTCACAAAGAAGGAAGCGACCATCGCCGGGGTGACCTTTTCCATCTTCCTTTTCATTGTGTTCACGATCTCGGAGAAATTCACCCACCACGCCCGCGGCAACACCGCGCACGTGGAAATGGACCAGTTTCACCTGGCGACCGAGGGAATTCTCACTCCCGAATCGGTGGGGGCGCGGCCGGGGAATATTCTCGTTCCGGTCAGCAATATCCATTCGCTCTATCACCTGGGCAACGTGCTCGACAGAGTAAAACCCTCGCGGCGCGACGTCGTGGTGCTCCACGTGCGGTTGTTGCGGCGGGCGGCTTCGGGCGAGTACGACCTGGAAGCGGAACAGCTTTTTGGCAGCATCGAGCAACAGCTATTTTCACAGGCTTTGTCGATCGCGGAAAAGCGCGGCAAAACGATCCGCCTGGCGGTGGTGGCGGCGAACGATCTTTGGGACGCGATCCTGAGCGCCGCGACTTCTCTGCAATCGAGCACGATTGTTCTGGGCCATTCGCCCAAGGAGGCGACGGAAGAGCAGGCGCGGCATTTGGGCGACGCCTGGGAAAAGCTGGGCGATCCGAAGCCGCAGTTCAACCTCGAAATTCACATGGCGAACGGCGACAAGGTCTACAAGGTCCTTGGGCCGCACGCGCCGAACCTGACCGCCAATGAAGTGAACCTGCTGCATCGCCTGTGGCTGCGCTTTAGCGAATCGGCCGCGCCGTTGGAATTGCATCACCACGACGTGGTGCATTTCGCGCTGGAAGAGGTAATGAAAGAAGTGGAAGAAGGCCAGGAAGAAGCCGTGATTACCCGGTTGAAGGCGCACCTGCAATCCAACGTCAAGCAGAAGCCCCCCGGCGATTTAAGATGACTTTCTCAGAACGAGACGTTCGAACGCGACCACTTTCCGATAGTCCTTCGTACTCCGAACTCCTAACTGCTTTTCTTTCCGCGACTTGAAACTTCTCTCCGATATTCCGTTAACCAAACAGAATAAGCTTCAAGTTTTACTTTAAATGTCGGCGCGCCGACATTTTTCCGCGTGTCGGCGCCATCCTCGTAAATGGTTTTTTTAGGAGGTCGGGGCTTCAGGCCCGACGCAAAAGCGACAGAGAATATGGCCTTTTAGCCCCTGAAGAGAGCTCGGCGAGGACTCGCCGTCTATTTGAGATAGTTCTAAATCGCGCTGGTGCAGTGGCCGCATTTTTTTGCTGCTAGGGGAATCGCCATCGCGCATTGCGGGCAATCTTTTGTAGTGACCGGCGGCGGAGGCTTGGGCATCCAGCGATTGACGATGCGCACCACCACGAAAATCGTGAAGGCCACGATCAGGAAGTTGATCACCGTATTGATGAAATTGCCGTAATTGAGCGTGGCCTTGCCGGCGTCCTTGGCCGCTTTCAGCGATTCATAGTGTGTGCCACTTAGGTTGATGAACAAGTCGGCAAAGTTCACGGGACCAAGCAGCCGGCCGATCGGCGGCATCAGAACATCGTCCACGAACGAAGAAACGATTTTTCCGAAGGCGGCCCCAATGATCACGCCAACTGCCAAATCCAAAACATTACCCCGCATGGCGAATTCTTTGAATTCTTTGAACACGATTGTTCTCCTCTTTGAAGATACGAACGGGGCAAAGCCGTTCGCAGGCAGGTTTTCCCTCGGGCGGAGGGAAGCGTTGAATGCCCGGGATTATAACTGAAGAGGCGCTAGCGCTGCCGCAGAATGAGGAGAGAGCCAAGGATGCCGCGCGCAAGAAGGGTTACGCCGGCTGCCGCGAGGAGTTTGACGACCCAATCAAATGGGACGCGGGAGATGGCGAGCATCACCACGCCGAGCAGGACCAGCGAGCCCCCGCGATTCCATTTCTGCCACCTGTCCCAGAATTGCCCGGGCCTGGCCAAGGCCAGCAAGCCCCAGGCAATCAGCGCGACGCTGAGAACCAGCCAGGCCACGCCGTGACGATCGAAATAAATCCGTCCGTTGGCGGCAAGCCACATCACCAGCGCGCCCAGTAGCAGAAAGACGAATTCCATCAACAATTGCGTAAGGCGCGCGGGCGAGAGCATGCAACCTCAGGCTTCAGGAAACGCGTTCGATTCGAACCTTCATGGTGACGGGGACGCGCGGCCGGTCCATCCCGTCGCGCGAGGTTTTGGAAATTTTGTCGGCGATGTCCTGGCCTTCCACGACTTCGCCAAAGATCGAGTGGCGGTTATCGAGGTGCGGCGTCGCTGCCACGGTGATAAAAAACTGGCTGCCGTTGGTGCCCGGGCCGGCGTTGGCCATGGAGAGTCTTCCGGCCTTCGAATGGCGCAGGCTGGGATGGAATTCGTCAGCGAACTGATAACCCGGGCCGCCCCGTCCGTCGCCCTGCGGGCAGCCGCCCTGAATCATGAAATCCGGAATCACGCGATGAAAGATCAGGCCGTCGTAATAAGGCCGCTTCTCTTTTTTGCCGCTGATGGGGTCCTTGAATTCCTTGGTGCCTTCGGCGAGGCCGATGAAATTTTCAACCGTCTTTGGTGCTTCCTTTTCAAACAGCCGGCAAACAATGTTCCCCATCGAAGTTTCAAAAATTGCGTAAGTCCCTGCGGGTCGCGCCATGTGCTCTCCTTTTTTGGTGTACTTCGTATGTTACTGTTATTCCGGAAAGCAAAGCAAACGCAGCGACTCGCGTGAAATTGGGGAAAGATCCCCGACGCAAAAACAAAATTCTGGAGCGACTGCGGAAGGTGCGGCCGGATTCATCGCACCGTTAAATGAATTAATTCCAGCCCTTTTGTGTGCGTAGTTCGGTGATGTGCGCAGTGTGATGCCGGCCATGCCACGCGTACAAAAAGAGTAACCAATCCACATTCTTCAGGCCGGCTTCGGAATGGCGGAGCGGCCGGGCGTATTGCTCTGGCGTGACCGTCCGCAGCAGGCGAACCCAGCGGTCGTGAAGTGGTTCGAGAAGTTTGAGCGAAATTTCGACCGGTGCGTGCTGCGCATCTTCCAGCCGGGCCCAGTCGGCCTCCTGGTACGCCCGGATGGGGGGCTCGGTTTCGGTGAGAGCGAGTCGCAGCCGCACGTAGGCGTTCATGTGGCTGTCGGCCACGTGATGGACTACCTGGCGCACGGTCCAGCCGCCTTCGCGGTAGGGAGTTTCGAGTTGCGCGTCGGTGAGTCCCGCCACCGCTGCTCGTACTTTCGCGGGGGCGTCGGCTATATCTTCAATCGCGGCCTGACGCAGCGCGGGCGTGATGGCGTTTGGCATCGCAAAATTTCCAACGGGATAACGCGGGTCCATGCAATCACCTCATCAGTGTAACTTTCGAACGCGTTTTCACTCTAAGGGAGTTGGGTTGCCGCGTCCAGTTCTGGGCAGGATAGACGGATCGCCAAATTGGCCGTTTCAGTGGAATTTTGTTACTGAATCGCGCAGCACACATCGGCGGCAACATCCAGACTGCAATGAGGGACTTACGCGACGCCGCTTCACACCGCGTCGCTGTAGCGACAATGCTACAATCCTCGATTCGTACCTTCTGGGCCGTGTACCGCCAGGCTGGTTTTCCGAATCTAAGGGATGGAGCTTTTTCCAATGCACAATGTGGTAATCATCGGGAGTGGATGTGCCGGCCTGACCGCCGCGATTTATACGGCGCGCGCCAATCTGAAGCCCCTCGTCCTGGACGGCCATGAGCCCGGCGGGCAGCTTTCGCTAACCACGCACGTGGAAAACTATCCCGGTTTTCCCGATGGAATCATGGGGCCGGAACTCATCGAAAACATGCGCAAGCAGGCCCAGCGGTTCGGCGCGGAATTCAAGGCCGGAGCGGTGACGGAAGTCGATCTGACGAAGCGTCCGTTTAAAATCACGGCGGGGAAAGACACGTACGAATCGCAATCGGTGATCGTCGCCGCGGGTGCCACGGCGCGGTTGCTGGGATTAGAGGGCGAAAAGGAACTGATTGGGCGCGGTTTGTCCACTTGCGCCACGTGCGACGGATATTTTTTCCGCGGCAAGCCGCTTGCGGTTGTTGGCGGCGGCGACTCGGCGATGGAAGAGGCGAACTTTCTTTCG
>Ga0210410_10003467_pt1 | contig 13960 bp, 11 predicted proteins | sample IncBWC4MmetaG_FD_161058 | JGI IMG/M metagenome (GOLD analysis project Ga0210410, IMG submission 161058) | Forest soil microbial communities from Barre Woods Harvard Forest LTER site, Petersham, Massachusetts, United States - Inc-BW-C-4-M | ecosystem: Environmental > Terrestrial > Soil >... | reverse complement strand
CTCCGGTTGCTCAGGCCGCGTAAGCGGTTTGAAAAACCAAGTCTAAAGTCCTAGTGGGTTAAGCTCCGCTGGGCGGGGTTCGGAGGCACCTGGCAACAGAAGCCTCCACTTCATTTGCCTGATCGGGACGAGCCTGACCGTTTGCTGGAATTTCCGCCGACGGCGGCAAGCCTGCTGACCTTGGGCCTCCGCCGGGGTAGCATGGGGGAAATGGGCGAGTCGGACCAGCGGCATCGCCGCCGGCTTTTTCGAACACGACAGGACTGACGATGGCGACCGATCATATCCGATACGACGTGCTGGCGCGCGACGCGCTACGCGGGGTGCTGCGGCGCGTATTGACCGACGCCGCCGAGCATGGCCTGCCCGGGGACCATCATTTCTTCATCACCTTTCTCTCCACCGCGGAAGGCGTGAAGCTGTCGCCGCGGCTGCTCGCGCAATATCCGGAAGAGATGACAGTGATCCTGCAGCATCAGTTCTGGGACCTCGTGGTGACCGACGACCGTTTCGAAGTCGGCCTGTCGTTCGGCGGCATCCCCGAGCGGGTGGTGGTTCCGTTCAACGCCATCAAGAGCTTCTTCGATCCGTCGGTGCAGTTCGGCCTCACATTCGAGCCGTCCGATGCTGTCCCCGAGACGCCGGCGACGAACCTCCCGGCGGTCCCTGCCCCCGCTGCCGTTCCGGTCGCCGCGCCTGCCGCGGAAAATCAGGACGAGCCGGCGAAGCCGAGCGAGGGTGCCGAAGTCGTACGGCTGGATCGCTTCCGCAAGAAATAATACGCGCGCAGGAAAACCGCGCGATCATGTAGAATGAACGTGCCGGCACGAGCCCGCGTGAGTCGGCTCACGCGGGCTCGACTTGCGCGCAACGGACGCAACCCATGGCTCGATCGACCACATCCGGTTCTATGCGCACCGAGACCGACAGCTTCGGTCCGATCGAGGTTCCCGCCGATCGTTACTGGGGCGCGCAGACCGAGCGGTCGCGGCAGAATTTCCGCATCGGCCAGGACCGGATGCCGATGCCGATCATTCGTGCGCTCGGCATCGTCAAGCTGGCGGCGGCACAGGCCAATCGCGAACTCGGATTGATCGACAAGCGCCGCGCCCGCGCCATTATCCGCGCCGCGCAAGAAGTGATCGACGGCAAGCTCGACGATCATTTCCCTCTCGTTGTCTGGCAGACCGGCTCTGGCACCCAGACCAACATGAATCTCAACGAGGTGATCGCCAATCGCGCCAACGAACTGCTCGGCGGCAAGCTCGGCGCCAAGGCGCCGGTTCATCCCAACGATCACGTCAACATGAGCCAGTCGTCGAACGACTCGTTCCCGACAGCGATGCACATCGCCGCGGCCATCGGCATCACCGCCGATCTCGTCCCGTCGCTGAGCCTGCTCCATCGTGCACTGCAAAAAAAGGAAAAGGCGTTCGCTCATATCGTCAAGATCGGCCGCACCCACACGCAGGACGCGACGCCGCTGACACTCGGCCAGGAATTTTCCGGTTACGCCGGGCAGGTCGAGAGTGGCATTAATCGGCTAAAGGTGGCGGTAAACGATCTGTACCCGCTGGCGCAAGGCGGCACCGCGGTCGGAACGGGGCTCAATTCGAAACCGAAATTCGCCAGGCTGTTCGCCCGGCACGCCGCCAAGATCACGAAGCTGCCTTTCACCAGCGCCGCCAACAAGTTCGAAGCGCTGGCCTCCAACGACGCCTACGTGTTCGCCCATGGTGCCATCAATTCGCTGGCGACCGGATTGTTCAAGATCGCAAACGATATACGCTTGCTCGGCTCGGGTCCGCGTTCGGGCCTCGGCGAACTGATCCTGCCGGAGAACGAGCCGGGCTCCTCGATCATGCCGGGCAAGGTCAATCCGACCCAGTGCGAAGCGATGACCATGGTTTGCTGCCAGGTGTTCGGGAACCAAACGGCCGTGACGGCGGGCGGCAGCCAGGGCCACTTCGAACTGAACGTTTATAAGCCCCTATTGGCTTATTGCATGATACACTCGATCCAATTGCTAGCCGATGCCGCACGCTCATTCACGGTGCACTGCATCGAAGGGATCCGCGCCGACGAAAAGCGCATCCGGGATTTGATGGAGCGCTCACTGATGCTGGTGACCGCGCTCGCGCCGAAGATAGGCTACGACAACGCCGCGAAGGTGGCCAAGTCGGCGCACGCTCGCGGAACGACGCTGAAGGAAGAGGCAGTGCGGCTGGGCTTTGTTTCGGAGGCGGAATTTGACCGGCTGGTGCAGCCGGTCAAAATGACACACCCAGGCTGATCACGACGTGCGGACCCCGTGAAATTACGGTCCGGGAAAATAGTTATGGACGATAACACCTAAAGAATGAGACCGATCATCTATCGCCGCTGTGGCGGGTCATCTATCGTCGTTATGTTGAGGTGTGCTGAAGCACGAACTATTTCGTCGTCGCAAAAGCGGAAGATATTTTTTGAGGTTATAGGGGGGTCATCGACGGGAATTTTCATATGACGATGGGGTAGGCCGACCCGGCGCGCCCGCTCACGCCTTCGTGAAAGTTTCTCACGCCCCAAATTGGTTAAATGAGGGAGGCTGGCATGGGGGATTTAGTCAACCTGAAGCGATTTAGGAAACGCGCTGAGAAAGAGCAGTCGGCAAAACAGGCCGACGCCAACCGGAAGCGGTTCGGCCGGACCAAGTCCGAACGCGTTCTGGAAGAAGGGCGCAGCAAACGCGCCAACGACCTGCTTGATCAGCACCAGATCGATGGCGAGGATGCGTCATGAAATCGCCGGTCGTGAAACGTTCGATCGTCGTCGCCGGTCACAAGACCAGCGTCAGTCTCGAAGAGGCCTTCTGGAATGGCATGAAGGAGATTTCCGGATTGCGCGACATGACGCTGTCCGAGCTGGTGGGCGAAATCGACAGCAATCGCCAGCAGGGCAATCTGTCGTCCGCAATCCGACTCTTCGTGCTGGATTATTTCCGGACGCGCGCTTTGGCTACATCGGATCCGAAGCAAGGCTAGTCGCGACAGGGCTCGTCGCGACAGGCTTGGTTGCGATGAGCATGGCTGCGACGCCGCGAGCCCCCGGGCCCCGCGACGCTCGAGTTCGAGCGGCAACCGCACAGGAGACGGGCGCTTTCAAAAGAAAGACGCGCCCGCCGGCTCAGGCAACGAACTCAGTAAACGAGACCGGTGCCGGGCGGTTTTTCCAGCGCCTCCGCCAGGGTTCGATACTCCGCGCAGTCGGTTCCGCAAATCGCGGCGATCCGGCTCAGATGATAGACCGCCTGATCGCGGTTGCCCTGTTCGATCTGCCACAGACCATAATAATTCCAGGTCAGCACATGGTTCGGATCGGATTTCAGCGCGCGCTCGTACCAGACCTGCGAGAGCTTGTAGTCGCCGAGCTTGCGGTAGGAGTAGCCGATCAGATTGGCCACGTTCGGATGATCGTCGTGGCCGAGCGCCTTGAGCTCATCGATCGCGGCCGCATAGTCGTTGCGATCGTAGATCGTCGCATAGGCCGCGCGATAGGCTTTCGCAAAAGCGGGATCGTCGAAGAGGGATTGCTTGTAAGGCTTCTTTTTGTAGGCCTTGTGGGTGGTGCGGGTGGCCCTGGTACCCTGCGAAGGCGCGGACGATTCATAGGCGGAACCATAAGGGTCGCTGCCACCGCCGCCGCCCCCTCCTCCTCCGCCGCCCCCGGCGGCCAGGGCCGGAACCAGGGGGGCCGACGCGGCCAGCCCCGCCAGAAACATAGCCAGTGTCGCAAACCGGATCACAGAGTTGGTCATGCACGCCTCCTGCTTCCTGGGGTGGGCGATTTCTCCAGCCCCAGCTCTAAACACCAGTTCAACCCGGACATTCCCCCGCATTCTGGTTCCCGGAAGAATAATTGCGCTGGGTCAATACCAGCCTCGCCGGAGCATTTAAGAGTTCGAAACGAGTTGGACGGAATGTGTTGCGAAAGCCCGCGCGGGGCAGAAGGTGCGTGAGTTTGTTTATAATCTCTCTAAGGTGCAGCCGCATTTCGATCGCAAGCCTTGACCGGCCCGCCGCCGATTGGAAATACACACCATGACCAAACGGAACGGCTCTCGCCCGCATCTGCCGCTGGGACTGGCCAAGCGTGGCTATTCGGGCGTGATCCAGCACCTCGCCGCCGGCGATGCAAGCTCCGCGCTGTCGGCCAACGAGCTTGAAAGCCGCTTGATCGAACTGGGCTTCGTCGAAGGCGCCCGGGTCGAGGTGCTGCATGAGGGTATTGTCGGCCGCGATCCGATCGCGGTCCGCGTCGAGAACGTCACGATCGCGGTGCGCCGTCGCGAGGCCATGGCCATCATTGTCGCCTGAGGCGAGCGGACCGTAAAATATGGAAGCTCCGTTGCTGCATCTGGCTCTGGTCGGCACGCCGAACAGCGGCAAGACTTCGCTGTTCAACGCGCTCACCGGCAGCCGTCAAAAGGTCGCGAACTATCCCGGCGTCACCGTCGAACGCAAGGAAGGCGGGTTCGTCACGCCCTTGGGCCGACAGGTTTCGCTGGTGGATCTGCCCGGCACCTACTCACTGCGCGGTCGCAGCCCAGACGAAGAGATCACCCGCGACATGGTGCTCGGCCGCACGCCTGGCGAAGCCGTGCCCGACCTCGTGCTCTGCGTCGCGGATTCCACCAATCTTCGGCTGACGATCCGCCTCCTGCTCGAGCTCAAGAGCACCGGCCGGCCGCTGATGCTGGTGCTCAACATGTTCGACATCGCGAGCCGCCGCGGCGTCACCGTGAATGTGCCGCGTCTGTCGGAGGAACTCGGCGTGCCTGTCGTGACCTCGATCGCGGTGCGCAGGGGCGGCACCGCCGAACTGCTGCGCCGGACCGACGAACTGGTGGCGCAGCAGGCACAGCCGCACTCTGCGCAAAATCTCTGGGAGCCGCTGACGGTCGCGCAGTTGCGGGCAACCCAGCGCGAGGCCGACCGCATCATCGCTTCGACCGTGAGCCTGCCGACGCGGCCGGATTCCTGGACCGCGCGGATCGACGCCGTGGTGCTGCACCCGGTCGCGGGGCTCGCGATCCTGGCCCTGATCCTTTTCGTGATGTTCCAGGCGGTGTTCGCCTGGGCGCAGCCCCTGATGGAGCTGTTGTCGCAGGCCTTCAGCGCGCTCGGACAATTGGTGCACGACACGCTGCCCGCCGGCCTGTTGCAAAGCTTCCTGCAGAACGGCGTGATTTCCGGCGTCGGCAGCGTCATCGTGTTCCTGCCGCAGATCGTCATCATCTTCCTGTTCATCCTGCTCCTGGAAGATTTCGGTTACATGGCGCGCGCGGCCTTCCTGATGGACCGCATCATGGGCGGCGCCGGCCTGCACGGCCGCGCCTTCATTCCGCTGCTGTCGAGTTTCGCCTGCGCCATCCCTGGCATCATGGCAACCCGGGTGATCGACAACCGCCGCGACCGGCTGACCACCATCCTGATCGCGCCACTGATGACCTGCTCGGCGCGGATCCCGGTCTACACGCTGATCATCTCCGCCTTCATCCCGGACACGCAGGTCTGGGGCTGGGCCAATCTGCGGGGACTCGTGATGTTCGGCCTCTACGCAGCCGGCATTGCCAGCGCGCTGGGCGTGTCGTTCCTGATCAAATTCTTCATGTGGCGCGACTATGCGCCGGCGCCGTTCATGCTGGAGCTGCCGGACTACAAGATGCCGCGCCCGAAGAGTATCGCCATCGGGATCTATACGCGGGCGAAAATGTTCCTGCAGCGGGCCGGCACCACCATCTTCTCGATGATGGTGCTGATCTGGTTTCTGGCGTCGTTTCCAACGCCGCCCGCCGGCGCCGAAGGCCCCGCCATCAACTTCAGCCTGGCCGCAATGATCGGCAAGGCGCTGGAGCCGCTGCTCGCGCCGCTCGGCTTCAACTGGCAGATCGCGGTGGCTTTGATCCCGGGCATGGCCGCGCGGGAAGTCGCCGTGGCCGCGCTCGGCACCGTCTATGCGATCGAGGGCGGCAAGGAAGCCGCCGACCAGATCGGCCAGGTGCTTGCCACCAAATGGAGCCTCGCGACCGCGCTGTCACTGCTTGCCTGGTACATCTTCGCCCCGCAATGCGCCTCCACGCTGGCGGTGATCCGCCGCGAGACCGGAAGCTGGAAATGGATGGCGATCACCTTCGGCTACATGTTCGCGCTGGCCTACGCGGCGAGTCTCGCCACGTACAACATCGCAGTCGCACTCGGCGCGGGCTAGATTGATCGCGGCTTCAGCAGGACACCCTTGCGCGAAAAGCGCTCGGTGCGCTGGTCGCGGTGAGCCATAATCAGACCTTCCTGCAGGCGATCGGCGCGGAACGGGAGATCAGGCTCTGACGGCTGCGTCCTGATTTGCAAAATCGTCCGCTTTTTCCATTTCGCACGGCATTATCCGGCGGCCGCTTGGAACGTAAGCTGCACATCCGCATTTTCTGCCTGGCTGGCAGGAATAGCGGACCATGACGATTGGGCGGCGCGAGTTTTTGGCGGGAACCGCGATCCTGGTGCTGAGCACCATGAAAAGCCGGGCCACCATCATTTCCGGCGAACTGCCATGGGCGCCGAACGCGGGCACCCCTCCGATCCCGGTCAGGCCGGGTCCCTGGCATTATTTCACGTCCGACGAAGGCCGCGCGGTCGAGGCGCTGGCGGACCGCATCATTCCGCCCGATCCACAAACGCCGGGCGGCAAGGATTCGGGCAGCGCCGTCTTCATCGATCGCCAGCTCGCCGGGCCTTATGGCCGCTCCGAGGGCCATTATAACCAGCCGCCCTTCATGCCCGGCACCAGGCAGCAGGGTTCGCAATCCGAGAAGGGACCAGCGGCCGTCTATCGCGAGGCGCTGGCGGCGCTCGATCGATATTGCCAGTCGACCTATCAGGGAAAACGTTTTGCCGACCTGTCCGATCAGCAAAAGGACGAACTTCTCAAAAACATTGAAGATGAAAAGACAAAACTTGAAGGCATCGACGGCAAGTCCTTCTTCGCGCTGGTGATCAAGGACGTGCAGACCGGCTTCTTCGCCGATCCGATCTACGGCGGCAATGTCGACATGGTGGCGTGGAAAATGATCGGCTACCCCGGCGCGCGCTACAATTATCTCGACTGGGTCGATCGCCACAATGAACGCTTTCCGCTGCCGCCCGTGAGCCTGATGGGTCGCGCCGACTGGTCACCGAAACCTTGAGTGCGAGGGGCGATGCCGCAAAAATTACCCAGGAAGGACGTCGTCATCATCGGGCTGGGCTGGACCGGATCGATCCTCGCTCATGAATTGACCGACGAAGGCCTCGACGTCATCGCCATCGAGCGCGGCCCGTGGCGGGACGCGCCGACCGAATTCCCGCCGAACTACGTGCAGGACGAATTGCGCTACCGCATCCGCCACGAGCTGTTCCTGCGGCCCGAGCAGAACACCTTCACCTTCCGCAACAAGATGAACCAGACCGCGCTGCCGATCCGGGACTGGGGCTCCTTCATGCCGCCCAACGGCGTCGGCGGCGGTGGCGTGCACTGGAATGCGGAGACCTTCCGCTTCCTGCCGTCCGATTTCGTGCTGAAGACCCACCTGACCGAGCGTTACGGCGCCGCGTTCCTGCCCGAGGACATGACGATCCAGGATTTCGGGGTGACCTACGACGACCTCGAGCCGCATTACGACGCGTTCGAATATCTGTGCGGCACCTCGGGCACGGCAGGCAATCTGCGCGGCCAGATCCAGGAGGGCGGCAATCCCTTCGAGGGACCGCGGTCGCGGCCCTACCCCACGCCGGCGCAGAAACAACCCTTCAGCCACACGCTGTTCGCCAAGGCCGCACGCGAACTCGGCTACAAGCCGTTTCCGCAGCCTTCGGGCAACCTGTCCCAGGCCTATACCAATCCGCTCGGGGTCCGGATGGGCCCGTGCACCTATTGCGGCTTCTGCGAATGGTTCGGCTGCGGCAATTATTCAAAGGCCAGTCCGCAGACGACCATCCTGCCCCTCCTGGTCCGCAAATCGAACTTCGCGGCGCGCGACAATTCGGAAGTGCTGCACATCAATGTCGATCGCTCCGGCAAGCGCGCCACCGGTGTCACCTTCGTCGATACCGGCGGCGTCGAATGGGAGCAGCCCGCCGACCTCGTGATCCTGTCGGCCTACACGCTGTTCAATGTGCAAATGCTGCTGAACTCGAAGATCGGCACGCCCTACGATGCCGTCGCCAACAAGGGCGTGATCGGCCGCAACTTCACGCACCAGACCATCTCCACCGTCAACGGCTTCTTCGACAACAAGAAGTTCAACTTCAATCCGTTCATTGCGTCGGGCTCGATCGGCATGTGCATCGACGAATTCAACGGCGACAATTTCGATCACGGCCCGCATGGTTTCGTCGGCGGCGGCTACATGGGACAGGTGCAGACCAACGGCCGGCCCATCCAGTCCACCTCGGTGCCGCCGGGCACGCCGAAATGGGGCGCGGCGTGGAAGAGCGCGGCGCGCGACAATTATCTTTCCACCGTCAGGCCGGGCACCGGCGTGCACGGCAGCTTCTACAGCTACCGCGACGTCTACCTGGATCTCGATCCGACCTACAAGGACCGCTTCGGGCGCCCGCTGATGCGGATGACGATCGATTTCCACGACAACGAGTTGAAGCAGAACGCCTTCCTGACCGACAAATTCGCCGAGATCATCCACGCGATGGGCGCCCACACGCTCGACAAGCAATACCGCAAGGGCCCCTACGATTCGACCGACTACCAGACCACGCATCTGAACGGCGGCGCGATCATGGGGACGGATCCCTCGACCAGCGCCATCAACCGCTATCTGCAGAGCTGGGACGTGCCGAACCTGTTCGTGATGGGCGCCAGCGCCTTCCCGCAGAACGCCGGCTACAACCCCACCGGCCCCGTGGCGGCGCTGGCGTTCTGGGCGGCGGCGGCGATACGCGGCCAGTATCTGAAAAATCCGGGGCCGCTGGTCCATGCGTAATACAGCAAAAGCTTCGATTGCGATCGGCGCCGCCGCGGCCTGGCTCGGCGGCATGACATTGAGCGGCGCGGATCCGGACAGCCAGGCGTTCGACCAGATCGAAAAGGGCCGCTACCTCACGACGGTTGCGGACTGCTATGCCTGTCACACCGTGCCGGAGGTCGGCAAACCCTTTGCCGGCGCACGGCCGATCGAAACGCCGTTCGGCGTGATCACCTCGTCGAACCTCACGCCGGACAACGACACCGGCATCGGCGCCTGGACCGACGAGCAGTTCGACGCCGCGGTACGCAAGGGCCTGCGTCCGGACGGCAGCCGGCTTTACCCCGCGATGCCGTTCCCGGCCTATACCAAGATGACGCGCGACGACGTGCTGGCGATCCGCGCTTACCTCAAGACGGTCGAGCCGGTGCATCAGCCGGTCAAATCCAACACGCTGCCGTTCCCGTTCAACATCCGCACGGCGATGCGGTTCTGGGACCAGCTGTATTTCATCGAGGGCGAATTCCAGCCCGACACCCATCAATCCGCGGCATGGAATCGCGGCGCCTATCTGGTGCAGGGCCCCGGCCATTGCACCGCCTGCCACACGCCTAAAACCGTTCTCGGCGGCGACAAGACCTCCGACAATCTGCGCGGCTTCGACCTGCAGGGCTGGTTTGCGCCTGACATCAGCGGCGACAACAACCAGGGACTGGGCCGGTGGAGCGAGGCGGATATCACGGGCTATCTCAAGACCGGGCACAATCAATTCACCGCCGCGACGGGACCGATGGCGGAGGAAATCGTCAACGCCACGTCGCAATATAGCGACAGCGATCTCACCGCGATCGCCACCTACCTGAAATCCCTGCCGCAGCGTCAGGACAATGCGGCGCCGCTGCCGGCCAACTCGCCGGTGATGGTTGCGGGCCAGGCGATCTACCGGGACCAGTGCTCTGCGTGTCACGGCATCGACGGCCGCGGGGTGGCGAAGCTGTTTCCGTCGCTGGCGCAATCGGCGCTGGCCGATGCCAGCGATCCCACCAGCGCCATTCACCTGGTGCTGCGCGGCGGCCGAAGCGTGGCGACCAAACAGGAGCCGACCGCACCGGGCATGCCGTCATTCGCCTGGCAGCTGAACGACGAACAGGTGGCGGCAGTGCTGACCTACATCCGCAACGCCTGGCAGACAGCCGGCGCGCCGGTTTCCGCCGGGGCGGTAGGCAAGGCGCGCAACGCGCTTGGCGCCCGCTCCGATTAGCGCAAGGCCGAGTTCGCTTCGAGCCAGACCGGGATGACTTTTCTTCGAATCGTCATCCCGCTCTATTTTTTGTTTGAGCATGATCTCCGAGCAAACGCTTCGCGTTTGTCGAGGGAAAACCGGTTCCCACTTTTCCGGATCATGCTCTGGCCGCGCCGGCGTTAGGTGCCGGTCGAGGACCGTTCCAAAATGGCCTTGCGCAGCGCCCGTGATAATGCCTCGACCGAATACGGTTTCTGAATCAGTTCAAACCCATGATGGGCGTTCTCGGCCAGGACGCTGCTGTAACCGCTGGTCAATACCACCGGAAGATCGGGATGACGCTCGCGTATAATGGTGGCCAGTTCCACGCCGTTCATGCCGGGCATGATGATATCGGAAAATACCAGATCGAAAGCTGATTGATCCGCGGCGATCAGCGCCAGCGCCTGTCTGGCATTGTCGGCCCGTCGGGTGGCATAGCCAAGATCCTGCAGCAGTTCGGTCGAAAACCGTCCGACTTCCTCGTTGTCCTCCACCACCAGGATGCGAGGGCCGCGACCGCTCGTTGCCGATTCAAGATTGCGCGCGCCGCTTTCCGCATGGCTCGCGGGCGCCGCCGCCTGGGGCAGGAAGACGGTGAATGTCGAGCCTTCCCCCACACGACTGGCGACGACGATTTCGCCGCCGGACTGCTTGGCAAATCCGAGCGCCTGGCTGAGGCCGAGGCCGGTGCCTTTTCCAACCTCCTTGGTGGTGTAAAACGGCTCGAAGATCGACGTGAGCTTGTCGGGCGGGATGCCGATGCCGGTATCCGCGACCGAAATCGCGATGAAGTCTCCGTCGCGCTTTTCGCTGGTGCCCGACACCGGGATCGCATTCGCCTTCGCGACGCTTATCGATATGACTCCTTCGCCGTGCATGGCGTCCCGGCTGTTGACGGCGAGATTGATCAGGGAAGTCTCGAATTGCGCGATATCGGCCAGGGCAAAACAGTCGGGGTCGCCAATCTCGATACCGATCTGGATTCCTCCGCCGACAAGCGGGCGGATCAGCTGCGCAATTCCTTCAACCTGCAGCCCGACATCGAACACCTGCGGGGCCAGCGGTTGCCTGCGCGCGAACGCCAGAAGCTGTCCGGTCAGCTTGGACGCCCGGTCCACCGTGTCGGAAATCGCATCGATGTAGCGGCGGCGGCGTTCGTCGGTCAGTTCGCGACGGCGGAGGAAATCGGTAGCCGAGCGGATGATCGTGAGCAGATTGTTGAAATCGTGCGCGACGCCGCCGGTGAGCTGGCCGACCGCTTCCATCTTCTGCGACTGACGCAGCGCTTCCTCGGCCTGGCGGCGCTCGGTGATATCGACGGCTTCCGGCAATACGGCGGTAACGCTGCCATGCTGATCGAACACCGGCCGCATGGCAAAATCGAAATACCGGTCGCCAATCGGCAAGTGCAGCAGCATCTCGATCCGCATGCTTTCGCCGCCCCTGACCGTCGCGAACGCATTGGCGACGGCCTCGCGGACCGCAGGGGTGGCGGAAAACCAGGGCGTATCCCAGAACGGCTTGCCGACGACGTCGGCTGGAGCCGCCATGATTCCGGCCAGCGCGGTCTTGTTGGCATAGATGACCTTGCCATCCAGGTCGAGAAGTCCCTGGTACTGGTTGCTGGTTTCGAACATGGCGCGCAATTGCGCCTCGCTGGATTCGAGCTGAGCGGTCCGCTCCCTGATGCGCTGCTCGAGCGTTTCGTTGAGGCGGCGCAATTCGCCCTCGGCCTCCTTGGCAGCCGTGACGTCGTGAGCCACGCCGATGAAGCCGATATGCCTGCCAGCCGGATCCCACCGCGGTTGTGATTCCGACCGCATCCAGCGCCATGCGCCATCGGCCCGGCGATATCGCGCTTCCAGCACAAACGGCTTCAGCGAGGCCTCGCCAGCGATACTTTCATTCACGATCAGGGCCTGGTCGTCGGGGTGAATAATCGCGCGCCAGTCGAAAACAACAGCTTCTTCATGGGGCAAAGCGAGAAAATCCAGATAGGCCTGATTGGCGAAGCCGCGCGTGCCGTCGAGCTTGCTGACCCACATCGGCACCGGCGCGCTGTTGGCGATCAGCCGAAAGCGCTCTTCGCTCTCTCGCAGCAGTTCCTTGGCCAGCGTGCGTTCGGTGATGTCCATATGGGCGCCGATCAGCCGCAGCGGCTGGCCCCTTTCATCCCGCTCGATCTGCGCCTCGCAGGCGATCCACCGGACTTGTCCATCGTTCGGCCGGATGATCCGGTATTCCGATGAATAGCGCAGTCCCGGGCCCTTGATCGTGGTGAGGAAATGCTGAACGGTCCGATCGCGGTCCTCTGGATGAAGACGCTTGACCCAGTCCTCGTGGGTATCGACGGCGTCCGGGCTCAGGCCGTGTATCTCCAGATATTCGGGCGAGCGGCGTCCGCTGTGGAAGCCATTTCTCAGATCGACCGTGACCCCTCCCACGCGGGCAATTTTCTGCACGCGGGCAAGATCGTTCTCGCGATCCTTCAGCAATCGTTCGGTGACCACCTGCTGTGTAGTTTCGACCACGATGGCGATCACGCCCGCCGGCCGACCGGCCTCGTTCAAAACCGGCGAATAGTCCAGATTCATCCAGACCTGCTCGGGGCGGCCATGCCGGTAGAGCGTGAGCTCCTGGTCCTTGTAGGCCAGGGTACCGCCGCTCAGCCCCACCTTCATGACGTTGTCGTTGAAGTCGGCCACCTCTGGCCATCCCTCGCGCACCTTCGACCCGAGCAATTGCGGGTGCCGGCCACCGGCGAAGACCGAATAGGCGTCGTTGTAGATCATGATGCCGTCTTCGCCCCACAGCAGCACGATGGGCACTGGCGACCGCAGCAGGGTGTCGGTGACGGTTTTGAGGCTTTGAGGCCACGCCGCAAGCGGTCCGAGGCCGGCTTTTGCCCAGTCGAATTGCCGAATCAGTGCGGCAAGTTCGCCGCCGGCGGTCGGAAACGATGCACCCGGCCCGGCAGATACACCTTCGTCAGGCACCTTTTCCCCCTCGGAATCCCCCCAAAACCAACCGTCATAAATGCTGTACGGAAACTTTTGTTCCATCGGGGGTACCATCGGCGGGAGCGGCCGGTAGATTCGCGGTGGCAGGACGCAGCGCTGCATAGGCGGACGGGATCATCCATTGATCCCCGTCACGATGCCTGTTCGGCCTGTGTTAGGCTTTTGGGCTGCCTGCGAGCGGTATTGTCAGCGGGCAGATCATCAACCCACGCGCGTCGCAATCAGGGGCGATCCCGCCCGAAAGGACAAGAAGCGTTGAAAGAGAAGGAACTCCGGATAGCACTGGTCTGCTTCGGAGGCGTTTCGCTTGCGATCTACATGTATGGAATCAGCAAGGAGATCCTCAAGCTGGTTCGCGCTTCCTCCGCCTTGCACCGCATCACCAACCGTTCCGAGCGCTCGGCGGCAAATTTCTTTGACAAGTTCGACCGCAACGATCCCGAGTACGACACGGACGAAATCTATTTCGAACTGCTTCGGGATATCGGACAGACGCTCGAGCTGCGCGTCATCGTCGATGTCATCGCCGGCGCCTCGGCCGGCGGCATCAACGGCACCATGCTGGCACGTGCGCTCAGCCATGACCTGCCGATGGGTGCGCTGCGCGATCTCTGGCTGAACCATGCCGACGTCAGCGATCTCCTCGCCCCGGAGGCGCGGGCG
>Ga0210410_10003466_pt1 | contig 13960 bp, 15 predicted proteins | sample IncBWC4MmetaG_FD_161058 | JGI IMG/M metagenome (GOLD analysis project Ga0210410, IMG submission 161058) | Forest soil microbial communities from Barre Woods Harvard Forest LTER site, Petersham, Massachusetts, United States - Inc-BW-C-4-M | ecosystem: Environmental > Terrestrial > Soil >... | reverse complement strand
ATGTTGCAGCCGACTGTGAACGGGCCGTGTGTACTTCCATAGTTTGGACGGTTTCTCCGGAGATGCTGCGGTTACTTGCGGATTCCGAGTTTGCCGATGACCTCGCGGTAGCGGTCTGCGTCGCACTTCTTCAGATAATCCAGCAAACGTCGCCGCTTGCTCACAAGCATCAAAAGTCCCCGGCGCGAACCGTGGTCCTTCTTGTGCTCCTTGAAGTGTTCCGTCAACTCGCCGATGCGCTCGCTTAAAATAGCGATCTGAACCTCAGGACTCCCGGTATCGGAGTCATGGGTACGGAACTTTGCAATAATGTCTGTTTTTTTAGCGGATGCCAACACAGCTTTTTTCTGCTCCTGATTCTTCTAGTCCACTCGTAGTGTCTACATTAGGATAGCACCGCGGGACCAAGGCGGCAATCAAACCAGGAGCGAAAACGCTCAAATCTCTGCAGATAACTCAGGCAATATGGGTCTTCAGAAAAGTCAGGCTCCGCTCTCTCGCCAGCTTCGCCGCGGCAGCGTTATAGTGCCCCGGATCAACGTCGCGATTAAACGCATGCCCCGTGCCCTCATAGACAAAGATCTCCACTTCAGGATGCGCCGCGCGAACCGCCTCAATCTGGTCCTTTCCAATGTGATCGTCCTTCGCTCCAAAGTGCAGCATCACCGGACAGCTCGGCTCCTCCTTGGCAACCGAGCCAATGCCACCCGGATAGTAGCCAACGCAGCAAGACGGCTGCATCTTCAACTTCTCCCCACGAGTCGCAGTCAGCCAACTGACCAACCCGCCATAGCAATACCCAATGACACCAATGCCCTTCCCGGTCTTCTTCGCCTCGCCATAGGCTGCGGCAACATCCAGCAGCGTCACGTCTGGATTCAACTTCGGGTACAACTCCATCGCCCGCTTCTGGTCCGCCCCTTCATACTTCAACTCCAGGCCGCGCTCAAACCTGTCAAAGATCGCCGGCACCACCACAACGAACCCATCCCTGGCATACCCATCCGCAACGCTGCGAACGTGAGAGTTGACGCCATAAATCTCCTGCACCAGAACCAGCGCGCCAATCGCCTCACCCTTGGGCCGCGCCACGTACGCGCTCAGCTCATGACCATCACTTGCCTTCAACTTGATCCAATCGCTCATGTCTCTATCATAGCGAGAGCGGCGGCCAATTTGTGTCTGCCGGCTGTCAAATAAACGTAAACCGGCAGCCAAAAAACGCCCCATCAAATTGGATTACGACAAAATCAAACTGGCTCGGACCCAGCCTACCGCTACGACGTCTCTTCAGAATTCGAGTAGCTCCTCATCTCACGCGTCCATCGAAGAAACCGGAGAAACTGTCTCTTCTCCCTCCAGAACAGATTCCAGAAATCGCGCGCCCGCACCGTCTCTGCCTTCTGCCCCGAATAAGTCTCCAGCCGCCACCGCAGATACGGGCTCCGCCAAGGCCGCAGCCTGTTGCCCCGCGTCGCATTCCACAGAAATCTCAACTCCTCGCCCATTCCAGCCGCCCCTTTATTCAGTATAGGCACGCCGCTTCAACTCGGCTATGTAGAATACTATTGCCAAGCTTGAAGTAGTTTTCATAGCTTGCAAAAAAACTCGGCCCCAGTTGCAGAGCGAGAATTTCAACCAACGCCACGTACTCGTTGCACACTGCGCTATGAATCGACTGCACTCAGCTTCTGCGTCGAAAGCCGCGTCTCAGTCCCCCGCCCACAATGGTTTCTTTCGCGGCGGAGAACCCATCCCTGAAAGCACGCATCGCCGCGCAGATTCCTCCGCCGACATCTGGTCACTGGTCATGACCGGCTGCCTCTCCGCCGCCCTGGTGACCAACCTCTCCTGCCGGCTGCCGCAGGCACACACGCTCTCCTGGGCCACAATCTTCGTTCGCTCCGTCAACTACATCACACTCGCAGCCGCAGGAGGCGCCATAGGAACTTCAATCCCCTGGCTCTTCCTCAAAGCTAAACCTTCCTTCAGCCTGGCCTCCTTCTCGAAGATCGTCGCAGTTGGCTGGATATTCTTTCCCTGCATCATCTTGTTCTATCGCCGTCAGTCGCCGTTGCTGTTCCTGGCTCTGGCTCTCGCCACAGTCGCCGTCACCTTCAGTATCCGGCGGCTCTTCCCTGCCAGCGCAACAACAGATGACGGAAAACTTCCCTACTGGCATAACGCCGACCTGCCAAGCCTCTATGGCCTTCCCATCGCGGACTTCCGCCCCTTGCGCGCACTCTTCCTGGCAATATGTGCTCAGGCTGCGCTCCTCCTCGCCATCGCCGATCGGCCCTTTCTCGCGGGCATCTCGCTATCGATCTGCCTGTCTCTACTGGTATGGCGATGGAGCGCGTTGGACACAAGCGCGATCAAACAATTCGCCGGCCCCAGACAATCGATTCTGCTCTGTACCTTCGCGATCTGTTTCACCGTGCTTGCACTCCTTCCCTGGATCGCCGGCAAATCGTATGGTTCAAACAAGCTGTCTCGCAAGCCAGCTCTGATCGCCCATGAATCAACCGAATCGGCCGTACCCGGCTCCGACTATGTCGGCATCATCTTATGGCCTCCCCCCATAAAAAAAACCATGATCGTGCCGCCCAGGCCGCATTCCACTTCGTTTGCAATCGGAAAGGCATTCCAGCCGGTAGTCATTCCATTCGATGGGCAATACTGGTACTTCAAAGCGCCCAGCAAAAGACCCGGCCCGCGTTCTCACGTAGCTCACGGGAAGGCGATGTACGTCAATGTTCGCTCGACCGATTCTGCGCCTCTGTTGATGGAGGCCTATCAAAATCTCGGCACCGCGATCGACCTCGAATGTTGCAGTGAGATCGACGTTGCCATCACCAACGCTGACCTCCGCCCCGGAACCATTGCGCTGGGCATACGTCTCGGCGATTCCGATTCCATCGGAGAGCCATCCCAGGACCTCGGGGAGCGAACAATCGTATCCAGCAAAGCTGCTCAGATTCCCTTGAACCGTCCCCCGGTCGAAGAGGTCTTGCGATTCCCCATCCCACGACCCACAACGATCCATCGATTTGATGAAATCACCATAGTCTTCCTGTCTTCCGGGGAGCGTGCACGAGCTGGCGCCAAGGTCTCCATCCAGAGCTTTACCCTCATCCCAAGATAAGAACCCCACCCTCACCAACCACAAATGTCGGGTGCCCCATCCTTCGCGCACTTTGCGAAGGGTGGGATGTATCCCGCCAGCACCACCAAGTCCCGGCTTCCCATACTCAACCAACACCAAACGCCCGGGTACCCCATCCTTCGCGCACCATGCGAAGGGTGGGATGTAAACTATCCCCCAGCCACGGGAGCCGTTGCTCTTGCTGCTGCTTCTGAGATAGAGCTGGGCTTCAGCCCAGCGTCTAGCCAGCCGCAAAGCGGCCTATCGCTCTGCCCTGAGCGCAGCCGAAGGGCGGGAGCGAAGCCCGAAGGGCGAAACAACTGATTTAATTGCCTTTGTCTTTGCCGTTGTTTTTTTTCTTCAAATTCCGCCCAAAAATCGCATGTCAAGTCCCGAAACCACCTAACTCCCTCAAACAAAAGAAAATAGAGTTTGAAGTTTAGTTACCCTCAAACCGCTATAATTAAAACAGTAGAGAAAAACAAACAAGCCCCGCCGGGATACAACCACCCGCCGGGGCTAACTCATTTAGAAAGAATACTTTGGACGCAACCCCTTTATTATGACTATTTTGCAGACAGCAACGGCCCGTAAACCGATGAATCCAGGTGATTTACGCGCGTCAAGGGGGAGGGGGGTACCCTCCACCCGTACGAAAGGAGGAAGACATCTACTTCATAAGACTAAAGAGGTTGGAGCTCCTAAGAGCAGTAATGACGCTCAGCAAAGCCTGATGCTGAACCTCAGCCTGCGACAGTTGGGTGGCCACTGCAGCGGGGTCCGCCGAAACCAGGTTGCTCTGTGCCACCTTCAATTGGCTCTCCTCCGTCTGTGTGTAGGTACTGGTTGACTGTAACCGGCTCAAAGCGCTGTCTAGCGTGCTGCGTTGAGTCGATAGTTGCCCCAGCGCTGTGGTCAACGCGCCGGTATGCGCCGTAAGCGCAGCCGTCGTCGCGCCACCTGAGAAATCGGAGATCAACTGGTTCAACGCGCCCAGCACCCCGGACCCTGCCGCGCCGAAGACAGCGGACCCGGGAAGGTTGACCTGGATCTTCTGCCCGCTCGGAGTCTCAACATACTGCACGCTGGTGTCGCCGTTATAGTTCGCCGTCGCAGGAGTGGTCGAAGTATCAAGCGTAAACGGAGGCGCCGATCCCTGGCTCCCCCCAAACAGGTACTGTCCCTGATAGCTCGTATTGGCGAGCGAGAGCACCTGGTCGCGAATTCCGCTCAACTTTTGCGCGACGCTGGCAAGGTCGCTCGCATTGAGCGTTCCATTATTTCCGCTAACAGCGGTAGACAACGCCGAAGTAATCTGGGTGACAACCTCACCCAGCGTCGAATCGGTAACCTGCAGCCGCGAAGATTCGTTGGAAGCAGTCTGAACAAAGGTGTCGTCCTTCGCGATCGAGCTGCCCAGCAGCGTGCTCTGCGCCACCGCAACCGGACCGTCCTCGAGCGAGGCGACGCGCAATCCGCTGGACAGCTCGGAGGCGAGCCTGGCTTCCTCGCTCGCTGACTGATCGACCGCCGCCGTCAGGTTGGTAATGTAATTCGGATCGACTCGCATAATAGTGCTCCTGAGTTTCAGTCGTGGTTTCAGTCTGGGAATTCGGTGACTCATCGCCGTTCTTATTGCACGGTCGTCTGTACGCCAAGGTTGAGAGCACTGGCCATGATGGAGTTGGCGATGTTGAAGACCTGCGCCGCTGCCTGATACGCCCGCTGGTACTGCGTCAGATTTGCCGCCTCCTGGTCCAGAGAAACGCCGGAGAGTGAATCTCTCTGGGTCGTCAGCTGCGTCAGTGTCGCCTGCTGTGCACCGTTATTCGTCGTCGCAGCCGCGGTATCGCTGCCGATCTGACCAAGAAAGGAGGCAAGAAATCCCGAAGCTGTCTGACCGCCCACAATATTGGCGCCGGAAAGATTGGCCAGAGCCGAAGCATTTGCGTTCCCGGCAGAGCCCTGCCCTGGTGAAGCCGCCGCAACCGCATTCGGATCGGCCGTCGCAACCTGGATCAGCGCCGCAGCGCCAGCCGGAACAGGCGGAAGACTGAAGAGCGTCCCGCCAGGATTGCCGTTACCATCGACTCCCAGCGCATTCTGCTGATTCACCTGAGTTCCGACGGCAAAGACCAGACTGTCGAGTGCGCTCTGGTAAGCAGGCAGCTTCTGATCTCTCGCCTGGAGCACACCGCCAAGATCGCCGCCAGTCAGATTGGAGGTCACATCCTGTCCATTGACTCCCCCAAGGATGTGGGTGGTCCCTCCCACCTGCGCCGTGTTCAGAGCAAACGACTGGCTGCCGCTAACCAGGACGGCGCCATTGCTGGTGGTCAACGTAAGGCCATTGTTTTCGGTTGAAATTTGATCTAACCCAACCAGTTTAGACAGCTGCGCAATTGCCTGCTGGCGCTGGTCTTCGAGAGCGCCGGCGTCCGCGTTAGGACTAACAGAGGTGATCTGTGCGTTGAGCGAAGCAATTGTCTTTGTGAGCGAGTTCACCTGACCCACATCGCCGCCAACCTGCTGATTGAGACTCGTGGACACCTGCGTCAACTGGTTGGACGCCGAATTGAAGGCAGCGGCCAACGTATTGGCCGCGGCCAGCACATTCTGCCGCGTCGCCGTATCGGAAGGATTGCTCGCCAGCGCCGAGAGTGCACTGAAGAACGAATCGGTTGCAGTACCCAGAACTGTCGAACTGGCGGAACTTGGCGTCGAACTCAAGCCAAAGACGTTCTCGACCTGCTGCAGAGCAGATTCGAGCGCTCCGGATTGCGCCTGGATCTGCGTCTGTTGCTGCACCCGCTGTTCAAGAACCCGGTCTCTCTGCGAAGTCGCACTCGCCGTGACACCCGAGCCGAACGTGCCTCCGCTGAGGGTGACCGCGTCAACCGATTGAAAGTTGACGACCTCGCGGGTGTAGCCTGCAGTGTTTTGATTTGCAACGTTGTTCGACGTCACATTCAGGGCCTCTTGATTGGCCCTCAGGGCTTGTTGAGCGATATCTATCAGTGATGTTATTGTGCCCATTGATTCCTCATGTTCCTAGCATGGAGACGCGCAAGTGCATCGAGATTGACTTGACAGTTCTGAAGCACGATTTCGAGCAACCGTTTCTTCGACAGGATCAACCCGGCGTCGTCTCCTTCATATCGCTCGCTGGACTCCGCGAGTGCAACGATCCGTTGCTCTAGAGCTTGAAGCAAGTGTGAATCCAGATCGCTGAGAGCCTTGACGGTCTCATCGAGAATATCTGCTAAGGCCTGATTGATCGTCATACTAGTCCAACAGGGATTGAATGATCTTGTCCGCCACATCCGACGACGAGACACTGTAGCTTCCCGCGGCGATTGCCTGCTGCAAAGACGCAACCTTCGCCGATCGTGTATCCGAGGTCTCCAAAGCCTGGGCGACAAGGCCGCCCGTCGAACTCAGGTTCGTCTGATCAACATGTTCCACATTCGCAACCGATCCTGCGCTTGCTTTAGACACGCCATCCGATACGCTAACCGGTGCCGACGGCGTCGCCGCGGATGCGGTGATTGAGTTGACCGTCTGCTGCAGACTGTTGATTCCGTTTGCATAACTCATGTTGACCTCCGCCTACTTGAATGCATCGGCATGGAGTCTGGAAACTTTAGTACTTATGAGATTTTCTTTTGGGAATTTTTCTGATGTTCCAGCGTTACCTTCGAGACGACTTGTTTCGCAATCCCAAAACCACCTCCTTTAGAGATAGCTTTCGCTATCGCCTCGGTGCCAAAACTGCTTATCGTGTCGGAGGCTGTGTCGTCGCTCTTCTCCTCGCCTCCCCAGCTACTTTGTCCATGTTGCATCGGCTTTAATAACTCCTGCAGCATCGCCGCCTCAAACTGTTGAGCCGCATCGACGAGTTTGGCCAGCTTCTGCCCTTCCATTGCAGTCGCCGACTGGCTTGTAACATCCGAGCTGATCTTCATAGCACCTCGATCTCTGCTTCCAGCGCGCCCGCAGATTTCATCGCCTGAAGAATTGAGATGACATCCCGTGCTGAGGCCCCAATCGTCTGCAGGCTGCGCACCAGGTCATCCACAGTTGCTCCCTGTTTCAGCTCAATGCGATTGACCGGTTTATCTTGTGCGTCGATCCTCGTCTGCTGGACGACCTGCGTCGTACCTCCAGAGAAAGCGTTCGGTTGTGATACCTGAAACTCACTCACCACGTTAACCGCCAGACCACCGTGCAGAATAGATACCGGTTGTAAGACAACTGTCCCACCAATAACTACTGTTCCGGTGCGCTCATTGACTACAACCTTCGCCCGAGGAAAGACAGGCACCTCTATCGACTCAACCTGCGCCAACAGAGCCGGTATCTCCTCGCCGTTAGCGACCGAGAGCTCGACTCGCCGGCTATCAAGGGCGTGGGCGGCAGTACGCCCCAGAGTTTGATTAATTGCGAAAGCCATAGCTTCCGCACTCCGGAAGTCTGCGTCATTCAGCAACAATGAAAACTGGTCCCTGCCCTCCAATTCCAGCGGCACTCCGCGTTCCACCATCGCCCCGAGAGGAACTCGAGCTGTATTCGGATGGTTGAATTGCTTCACATTGCCATTAGCAGTAACCGAATACCCACCTACAACGAGCGACCCTTGCGCCTGAGCATAGATCTTGCCATCCGCTCCATAAAGCGGGGTCATCAGAAGCAGGCCACCCTCAAGACTCCTCGCATCGCCCGCGGAAGAGACCGTGATATCCAGCTTGGTACCAGAGCGGGCGAATGGTGGCAACGTTGACGAAACAAAGACCGCGGCCAAATTTTGTACACGAATCGACGATGCGGGAACACTTACTCCCATTCGGAGTAGCGTCGCCGCTAGCGTTTGTATAGGGAAGGTTGTTTGCTGGCTGTCACCGGTACCTTGCAGACCTACAACAATGCCATACCCAACGAGCTGGTTGTCGCGAATACCCTCGATCGAGGAGATGTCCTTGACACGTGCTTGCCTGGATGTTGGCTGCTCCGAGGCAAAAGCATTAGAAACAAAGACCAGGAGCATCGCAAGCACCTTCGCCTTACAAGGGCAAGAGGTCCTGACATATATCTCTGGCGCTTTTGGCGTCTTCGATTCACTTATTTCGGCCCACATAGTTCCCCACTAGAAAATCAATGCTTTTTGTAGAAGCCGAACGAGAAGATTCGGGCGATGAGTGTAATCGTTGATAATTCCCTTCCCACGCACTTCCAGTTCGAGGCTTGAGATGGCGGTTGATAGAACCTGATTTTGCTGTGAGATGTCTTCCGGCCGAACTAATCCGCGGAGAATGATGGTCTGTGTCTGTTGGCTGAACTCGACTTGTCTGGCCGCTTCAATCACGAGCATTCCGTTTGAGAGCACCTCAATCACTTGTCCTCCGAATGTTGTACTCAAGCTGGAATTCGTCGCGCTCGTTCCTTGCGCGCTCAGCCCGGAAGACGATGTCTGATTCACTAAATTCTGCAGTGCGTTACCTGTGTGCAAAGTACCGATCAAGCCCGAGATCGCAGAACTCGCATTGGAAGCTCGCGAGTTTTTTACTGTGCCATCAGTCGAGGCTGCAAGACTCTCCGAAACTACAACCGAAATCAGATCGTGGGGTCGCATAGCTCGCACGTCGGTAGTCATTCGGGTGAGCCGCCCGTTGTCGATCCAGATTGAACCGGGAGCAGCCTGGATATTGGAATTCTCCGCTCGCACTCGCTCTAGATATGACGACAAGGATGCAGCTGCAACATTCGGTTTTGGCTCAATCATCTTGTGGATCGCCTCTGTCTGTGCTCTTAATGAAGGCACCATCAATAATGAAAGCAATGTAACCGCAAGAGTTATAGCGAAACATCCTGGACCTCTATCTTCGGGTGGCTGCGCTGTAACTGGTACAAGCTTGACCTGGGCATTACCGCACGCCTGCCAAGCATTCACGCCGAACCGAGAACTTATCTGTATCAATTTCATCATGGCTGCATCTCCACATTTGCCGGTCCTCGAATAACACCGGAGACCTGTTCCGGCACCACTTGATCATCTGTATTCCTGTGCAACAATCGCACTCGAATGGTCTTACCCAAACCACCACTTTCTTCCGATACACCAGCAACTTCAATACGCAGGAGGCTTTCCCTCCTCCACACTTGCACGACTTCGCCAGCCCGTACTACAGGAAGCGTGCTCGGACCTTCGGCCACAAAACGTTCCGCCTTTTGGAATGAGGCAAACGAGCTCAATCCATTCGCTGGAACAGCAAATACAGGCCATTCTGGATGACCACAATGGGCAATCATCGCCCATCTCTGTCCTAGCACTTGGTCCGAGTCGATTTTTATCACCCGGTAACCGTCGTTCTTTAAGGTTGAAGAGAACGAAGTTTTCGTGACGAGTGCGTCGAGTGCTGTACGCGGCGTACTGTAACATTCCGCCGCCCGAGGCGAGCTAAGCATAGACATTCTTTGCAGTGCTAATAGTGCGGCGATACCGATATATCTGAGCCGAAAACAGCGACTAGCTTTCATGACGCTCCTACCGGATCAGACCATTGATCTGTGAGTACATATCGTCCGCGACGTGGATAACTTTGGAGTTACTTTCATAGGCGCGTTGCGCCAAGATCATCTGCACAAACTCGGCAACAACGTCGACATTCGAGTTCTCCAGATAGCCCTGCTGCAAGGTGCCCATGCCGCTGGTACCTCCTGGGGTATCGGTAATGGGATTTCCAGAGGATGCCGTTTGTTCGAGGAGGTTGCCGCCGATGGAGTTCAAGCCACCTGGATTGGCAAAGGTTGCGAGCTGGATGGTACCGAGTTGTGCGGCGTTGGTCTGGCCAGGAAGCGTTGCGGATACAACTCCATATTGAGAGATCGTAATGTTGGTTGCATTTGAGGGGATGGTGATCGCGGGCAGGACCGTATCGCCGTTAGTGGTCACGAGCGTTCCCTGGCTGTTCGGATGGAAGTTCCCTGCTCTGGTGTAAGCAATGGTGCCGTCGGGCCGGGATATCTGGAAGAAGCCTGCGCCTTGAATCGCCAAATCTAGTGGGCCGTTCGTCTGGTTGAAGTCGCCCTGCGTCATGATCACTTCGCTGGCTGCGGATTTGGTTCCGAGGCCGACTTGCAGACCGGCTGAAAGGGTCTGTTGCGTCTGCGCCGAACCTGGAGTGATGAGGTTCTGGTAGATCATGTCCTCAAACTGAACCTGACGCTGATGAAAGCCCGTCGTCGCGGAGTTCGCCAGGTTATTGGCCACGGTGTCAAGATTGGTTTGCTGTGCGCTCATTCCGCTTGCTGCTGTGTATAAGGCTCGAATCATTTCATGCTCCTCTTCTTGTGCTTATGTCAGACTCTTGGAAGGTCTTCGGATGCAGTCTTGTCGAAGTCGTTATTGAAGACGCTGAGGGCTTTCTGCATCATCTCTGCCTGCCGTTGAACCAGGACTAGCTGCATCGTTCCGTGAACTGCATCTTCGTTGGCTCCTTCGACCGAGCCTTGTTCGATCAATGCACTTGCTGGAATCGCCTTTGCCCCGTTTGCGGAGAAGCGATTCGCTCCTTCTGCGGTTAGAACAGATTTTTCGGGGAAGTCGAAGGCCCCCACCCGGCCGACGATCATGCTGCCGTCTGCTGTGGAGACGGAGATGCTGCCGTCTGGCGAGACGTAGATGGTGCCGGTGGGGATGGTGATGGGCTTCTGATTGGCGTCGAGGACGGGCTCGCCCTGGGCGGTCTGAAGGACTCCGGTGGGGGAGCGGGAGAAGGCGCCGTCTCGCGTGTATCTGACGCCGTGGGATGTCTGGATGGCGAAGAAGCCCTGACCTTCGAGGGCGAGGTCGAGCGGATTGCCAGTGGCTTTGATCTCACCTTGTCCCAGATCGAGGCGGTTTCCGCCGAGGACGCCGAAGCCGTTTACGGACTGGCCTACCTGCGAGGCGGTTTCAGTATCCTGATCGATGCCTCCGGCGAGGACGCCGCTGAAGTAGTCGCGCTGGGCGCGGAAGCCTGCCGTTCCCGCGTTGGCCAGGTTGTTGGCCGCGGTATCGAGCGCTTGCGTCCGTGCCAACAGGCCTGTGTATGCTGCGTAGAGTCCGCTGTCCATGCCACAGGCTTATGCAGTTGGGTGGCCGAAGTCTGTGAGGTGTGGGTTAGAAGGCGCTAAGACGGAGTTCGCTCAAGGTTGCCGCGCGACTTGCCGATAGTGATTTCAGACCAGATGCAATCTGGATGCTGAGTTGGGGAGGGTTGGTTGCGAGCGCTAATTGTTGACGATTCGGCGGTGATGAGGAAGGTGATCGAGCGGGCGCTGGGGCAGGCCGGCCTGGAACTCACAGAGGTTTTGCAGGCCTCGAATGGCGAGGAGGCCCTGCAGATGCTACGGGACAATCAAGCCGCTTCTACTCCTCTGGCATTGATCCTGAGCGATATCAATATGCCGGTGATGGATGGGTTGCAGTTTCTCGAGACCAGGCGTCAGGAGAATCTGGCAGAGGGCGTTCCTGTGGTGATGATTACGACGGAGGGCAATGAGGCGTTTGTTCTGCGCGCCATTGCCGCGGGGGCTCAGGGTTATATCTGCAAGCCGTTTACGGCGGAGCAGGTGAAGGTGCGGGTGTTGCCGTTGCTGCGGGCGGCTTAGCCGTTTCCGCGATTGCTTTGCTGCATTTCAAATTCGAAGTAGGAAGAGGACAAGCGTGACCAAGGTGCAGGATGAGGCAATGACCCGGCTCGACTCTGCCGTCTCGGAGGTATTTGAGACGATGCTCGAACGAAGCTGCGATCCGTTAGAAGGCGAGGTCGACACGATCGAAGGACGGATCGTGGCGAGGATTCAATTTACCGGCGCTGTCGATGGCGAGTGCCTGTTGTATGCGAGCCAAGCGACGGCATCGGTGACGGCGGAGGCTTTGCTGGGGACCACCTCCGAGCCTCATGATCCGATGGTGGACGACGCGATCGGGGAGCTGTGCAACATGATCGCCGGCGGATGGAAGAGCAAGCTTGCCGATCCGGATTCGAGCTGCTCGATCTCCACTCCCGCGGTAACACGGGAGGGGCTTGAGGGATATCAGGCCAAGTTCGGAACCAAGTTCAGCCGCAACTACTCCTTTCAAGGGAATGTGTTTGGGGTTGTGCTGGCGTTCTGAGGCGCACTCCCCCTCCTTCCCGAAATCGTGTAAAGTATTCATAATAGGATATTTGCCTCTAGACTTTAACTGTAAAGTATTGATAATAAACGGTTCATACTGCAAAGTATTCTTTCTAAATAAGTTAGCCCCGCAGGATGTCTCCATCCCTGCGGGGCTTTGCTCTTTGAGTTGGGTTGGCGGGGGAGACAGGCAACGGTAGAAGCAGATTCCTTCCCCATTCGACTTCGCTCAGGTTGCGGAATGACAAGCGGGAAGGCAACGGCGGTTGTGATCAGTTCGTGAGGCTGTTGAAGAAGAGTTTGAAGGTGCCGTAGGTTTGGGCTCGATGCTGGGCTCGGAAGCCGATGAGGATGACTTTGCCTTTGCCTATCTCGGCGGAGATCATGGCGGCTTTGCCGGTGATGTTGCCTTCGCCTACCAGCCAGCCGCTCTGAAGGATATCGCGCTTTCCGTAGCTGACGATGATGGAGTTGCGCTCGTTGGAGGAGCTGGGGGTGATCTGGAAGACGGGGTCGCCCTGAAGGTAGAGCGCGAGGCTTTCTTTGGGCATGCCGTAGCCGAGGGGGTTGGTGGAGTCGATATCGACCTTGAGGGTCGAGCCGGGGCACCAGAACTGCTTGGTGGGCAGGTCGCCGACGATGTTGCGTGCGTGGACGCCGAGCTTTTCGATGGCGAATTCGCTGGCGGTGCCGAGGGTGACGATGGTGCCTCCCTTCTGGACGAAGGATTTGAGCGCAGTTACGCCCTCTTCGCCGACGCCGCTGCGGTACTCGGGAGCATAGTCGGTGGGAGTGCGTCCGAAGCCTTCGCCGCCGCCTCCACCGCCGCGACGTCCTCCAGCGGATGAAGCAGTCTCACCGGTGAGAGTGGCGGTGGAGTCATCGGGAATAACGATGACGTCGAACTTTGCGTTGAGGTCACCCTTCTTGAGTTCGGGGTCGAGGAGACTCGTCGGGTTGTAGCCCCACTGCTCGAGCAGCCAGCGGGTCCAGCCTTCGTCGACATTGCCGCCGTAGTAATGCTGATAGAGGGCGATTCGCTTCTGCTTGAGCGGGAGGGTGTTGTCTGCAGGGATGGTTGGTGCGGGTGCGAGATCGACGCCGGTGGATTTGGCGATCTCGCGGATGTCGGCTTCTGAGCCTTTGGCTACGACGAAGTCGCCGAGTGCAGCTCCGTCGACTGGCCTGACGACGCGGCTGACGACGACACCTTTTGCCTGAAGGAGGTTGACGGCCTTGTAGGAGGCGTCGAGTTTTCCGCTGAGGAGGTAGCCGGACGATCCTGCGGCGACCTTGCCGGGGGTGAGCGGGGCTTCGGTGATGAGTTTTGCTTCGACGTTGAGCGGGCCGGCGATGTGATCGACGCGGACACCCATGAACTCGGCTACGTTGTCGGTGGAGAGGTCGTAGGGACGGATGGGGTCGCCGTTCTTGTCGCGGGTCCAGTCGTTATCGGGGAAGAAGTTGCGATCGAGGAGGTTTTTGATGAGGCCCATCTTGGGCTGTGCGAGGGAGATGATGTAGGAGCCGGCTTCGTAGGCGTGTCCGTCGGACGAGGTGAAGGGTTTGGTGGCCTTCTGGATGTCGATGCCCTGGACGAGAAGTTTCTGGATAAGGAAGTTCGTGGTGATGGGATCGTCCTGGATGGTGGGGATG
>Ga0210410_10003465_pt1 | contig 13961 bp, 10 predicted proteins | sample IncBWC4MmetaG_FD_161058 | JGI IMG/M metagenome (GOLD analysis project Ga0210410, IMG submission 161058) | Forest soil microbial communities from Barre Woods Harvard Forest LTER site, Petersham, Massachusetts, United States - Inc-BW-C-4-M | ecosystem: Environmental > Terrestrial > Soil >... | reverse complement strand
TTTCCGGAGCGCGATTGGATTTTTGATTGCAGGCGTTGACCAGCGCGTTCAGGGAAAGTGGATAATATTCCGGCGTGCTGATTTCTTTTTCAATTAGCGCGCCGAGGACGCGCGCTTCGATTTCGGTTAGGGAATAGGGCACGGATTAATGATACATGGAGGGGCGTGAGAAAGGCCAAGGAGCGTTCGCATTAGGAGCGCGCACGGCGCAGGAATAATCTAGCAGGACGGAATATTGTTACCATCCGTGGCATAGCTATCTATAGGAGAAGGGGATTCAATGGATTGTTGCGCGCGGATGCCCGGGCTTCAGCGGCCAGAGGAATTGGGGCGGGACTTGGAGGAGGAGTTGCGGGCCCATGTGGAAATGCCGCGAAAGATAATGCGGCAGACCCGCCTTACGAAGACGGCTGCGGGGAACTTGGTCTAGCGTTTCGCGTGGCGGGTGGTTTGATTCCGGCCTCCGGTGGTGCGCCGTTTTTTCCCTGGGGTGGGGCGCTTGTTTCCCGCGGCCGAGCCGCGAAGTTCGAACGTCGGACTAGATGAGCCGGTTTCTTTCGCGATGGCTTTCTGATCGGCTGAAGGCATGTCGATAAACTCGATGCCGATGCCGACTCCCGAAAGGCAGTAGCGAACTTCGCAGCGGACGGTGATCGGATAATTTGATTTTGCCAGGCGAAAAGTGACCTTGAGGATTGCGCCTTCAGGAAAATCCGCGGTGGTATTGATGAACATTCCAGTGGGACTGATGTCGGGCGGACGAATGGAAAAAACTTCGCTGCGTCCTTCGTAAATTAGGCAGAGATCTTTGAGATTTGAATAGCGAGGCCATTTTCTAGGAGCGGCTTGCGGAATACTTTGCGCGTCAGAGATCACGATTTCACGGTTCCTTCCAGCGCTTTGTCAAAGCGGTCACGGGTAGCGAATGGGGATTGCGGCGAAGCGGCAGTTTGATGTCTGACGCCGCAGTGCGGACAGAACTGAAAGGTGGGAGAGACATTGCGGCCGCACTGCGCGCATTCCGGGAATCTGCCGACATAAACGGGTACAACGCGCGAGATTTCTTCAATGCTGGTCACGCCGCTGAGAATTTTATCGAGCGCATCTTCCTGCATTAGTTTCATGCCGGTATCGCGCATGTGGCTGCGGATGTCTTCACTGCGCACGCCGGTGCGTACGGCGTCGCGGACGGTCTCGTCGAACAGCAGGATTTCGTAAATGCCGACGCGGCCGCGGTAGCCGGTCAGTTCACATTCCTGGCAACCGACGGGAACGAACACCGAGGATACTGGTTCCAGTTGGTCGAGTTGCGCCATGCGATTCAGATTCGCGGCAGTGGGCGGTTCTAAATGCTTACAAGTGCAAAGACGGCGGACGAGCCGCTGCGCCAAGACCGCGCTGACGGAAGACGAAATCATGAACGGCGGCACGCCGAGGTCAACGAGACGAGTGATGGCGGAAACGGCGTCATTGGTATGAAGAGTGGAAAGAACCATGTGTCCGGTTTGAGCGGACTTCATGGCAATCTCAGCGGTTTCTTTGTCGCGAATTTCGCCAATCATGATGACGTTGGGATCCTGACGCAAGATGGAACGCAGGCAACTGGCGAAGGTGAGTCCAGCTTTTACGTTGACGTGAACTTGATTGACACCCGGCAAAACGTATTCGACGGGGTCCTCGACCGTAACAATATTCACTTCCGGCTTGCGAAGATGATTCAGCGCGGCGTAGAGAGTGGTGCTCTTGCCGGAGCCGGTGGGACCGGTGACCAGAACCATGCCTTGCGGCTTGTCCAGCGATTCGACCAGACGGGCTTCAATTTCCGGAGGCAGGCCGAGATCAGAAAAACCGCGCAAGGATTCGCCGGGATTTAGGAGGCGCATAACAATTTTTTCGCCGTATTGAGTGGGAAGCGACGAGACGCGCATATCGATCTGTTGCGCGCCCAATTTCACCAGGAAGCGGCCATCCTGCGGATTGCGGCGCTCGGCAATGTCCATATCGGCGAGAATTTTGATGCGGGAAATAAACGAATTTTGAAGGGCTGGGGGGACGCGCTGCAGATCGCGAAGAACGCCGTCCACTCGAATGCGAACGATGACGCCTTCAGCTTGCGGTTCGATGTGAATATCGCTGGCGTGCTTGGCATTGGCGGCGAAGATTACTTCGGAAGCCAGGCGGACAGCGGGAGTATGGCGCTGTACGAGCTCCGCCTGCGCTTCCTGAATGGCGTCTCGGTTTGCCTGGCGTGAACTGGTGGAGATGAATTCCATAAGCTGTCCGGGATCGGGCAGTTCCGCGGTGGTGGCCGCCGGTTCGGAAGAAGCGCCTTCTTCTGCAGTAACTTTGCCGCCGTAAAATTTTTCTATGGCGGCAAATATTTCCTCGCGGAAACCGAGGCGGGGAGAAATATTCGAGCCAGCGGTGAATCTCAGCTCGTCGCAGAGGCCGATGTTTTGCGGCTCGGCCATGGCCACGACAAGTTTTTTGCCTTCTCTGCGAATAGGAAACACGCAGCCGCGGATGGCGAGGTGTCGCGGGATGAGATGCAGAACTTCGGCTTCGGGAGTGAGTTCGGCGCAATTGATGTAGGGAATCGCGGTGACTGCTTCCAGCGCGGATGCCAGCTCTTCTCTGGTGACCAGGGAGCGTTCGAGCATAAGCTCGCCGAGGCGCATAACTTTTCCCTGTTGCTCGGTGATAATTTTGGAAAGGTCGCCGGCGGAAATGTGGCCGCGCTCGCGGAGAACCTCGCCTAGTTTTTTCTTTTTCACAGTAGACTCATTTTTGATTTTCGCGAAGTAAATCGTCCAAGAGACTCGCGCCCTCTTCTCGGGACAGCATTTTCTTGCGCATCATGAGTCCGATGAGACGGCCAAGGATATTTTGTTCAACTCTCGGAGAATCCTGAGCAATAAGATTTAGAATCTGCGTGCTATCGGGAAGCGCGACTTCACCTTTTACCAAAGCGATCCAGCGATCAAGCACGGCTGACATTTCAGGGCCGACGGAATTGAATGTCACGCCCATGCCCATGCCGGGTAGTGAATAGACGACAGTCGCGAGAGCGTCAAACTGAAGATTTGCGTGACGAATTACGACACGAATCTTGGTGGCCGGGCCGAAGACGTTGATCACATCCAGGTAGCAGCCGCTGGCGCTGATGTCGGAAACCCGCGCGGTGATGCGGTTGAGGGCGACGACGTCCACTACTTCGGCGACGGCAGAGAAACTGAAGCGCTCGGAGACGCGTCGTTCTCGAGGGCTGGTCTCGTTTTCGGGCGTGAGGACAGTTTTTGAATTGGGAGAGCTGATCATTTGGGCAGACAAATTACCTCCTAACCGGACGAATCGTCCGCGGAGACGGCGCCGAAGCAGAAAGTTTGAAGTTCGCGAGGATGAGGGAAGACAATCCAAGAATCAGCGATCATGAGTGTGGAAGATCGCCGGTCAATCACGCGAAGTTCTGCCCACTGAAAGTAGTGCAAGCGCGCTTCCAAAGTTTCCTTGACGGCAATTTCGTTGAGTACGTGAAAAGGTGGGCCGGTAGCGGTGTTTCCGGCGGCTTGGACGCCCACGCCAGCGGCGAATTTGATGCGAAGCGGCCGAGGTTCAAATCATTTCGGGAAGAAGTGCGTTCGCAGTTGGAACGAAGCGGGATCGATACTGCAGAACCAATGTGGCACGATTGCCCCGGAATGGGTCATTCGTCAAAGAACTTTTTTCTCCGCGCCCGATCGAGCGGAATTGGTAGCTTGGGAAATTCTAGGACGAATTGCGGAGCAGAGTGGTCACTCACTTAGCGATGTCATGAATTACATTCAAGCGTTCGCCGAAGAAGCGGACTTTTCCTTCCACTAGTCGGTCCACGAGAATCGCGCCGTCGCGCGTAGAAAGTTTCACGTCTAGTCTAACTTTTGTCGAGCTCATCACGGCGGTTATTTCGCTCTCCGCTTGATTGCTTTCCTTAAAATTCGCTACTTTAGTACTTAGGGTAACCAGGCCGGAAATATTATCGGCGCGATGATCGCCGCTGCGGAAGACCGGCGCGTAGATTCCCGAGGACTGAATTTGCTCGACGAGATCTTCGTAGATCGCCAGGCGAAATTCCGCAGGGATGTTGACGTCGCCCGCTTGTTGAACCGAATATGAAACGATTTTTTCTGGATGTCGTAAACGAATTTGAGTCGCAGATGAAAGCGACCAACAATATGGACAGAAAGAGATTATTCGACCGAAAGGATTACGGCCGAGAATTGGCCGGAGAGATTTCTGCGCCGCGCAATTCTTCCTCAATCGCTTCGCGCGTCTCGGTGGAAATGCTTACGTCACCTGAAAGGAGATGTGTGTAACGCGCTTCTTTTGTGCCCGGCTGGCGCGGGAGCAATTTTACGAGCGGAGGATCGCGTTCTATCAAATGACGAAGAGTGGCGCTGACGGATTCCAAGTCGTCGAAGTGATGCATGCGTTCGGCGCGACTGCGAAGTTCGCCGGGAGTTTGCGGGCCGCGCAATAATAATTCGCAGAGGATGGCGGTTTCCAGGCGATTGAAGTTGAAAGCGTCGGCCAGGCGGTGCTCGTACTTTTTTACGCGGCCTTCCATGTTGTCGCCTTTTCCGGCGAGGCCTTTTTGTTCCAGGGTGCGAAGCGCCTGGAGAACGCCGTCATCATCGAGATGCATTTCCGGAGCGCGATTGGATTTTTGATTGCAGGCGTTGACCAGCGCGTTCAGGGAAAGTGGATAATATTCCGGCGTGCTGATTTCTTTTTCAATTAGCGCGCCGAGGACGCGCGCTTCGATTTCGGTGAAGGAATAGGACACGAATCAATAATACACGGAGGGGGCGGAGAATGGGGAAGGACAGTAAGACTAGAAATTGGCGCGCGCCGTTGGGAAAAAACGCGCTGCCATCGTTCGCTTGTCGAAAGCTAACGCTGGGCGGCGGCTAGATCTTGTGTCACACCAAGACTTCGGGAACTTCCAGACGTTGTTTCTGGAACGCGGCTTCAAACGCCCTAATAACATGTGGATCGAAATCGGTTCCTTCGCCCTTCAAGATAATGTCTCTGGCTTCGAAAGGGGAAAGACCCTTGCGGTAAGGACGATCGCTAACCAACGCATCGAATACGTCGGCGACACTGATAATCCGGGCTTCGATGGGAATGTCCTGCCCCTTGGTGGAATGATAGCCTGAACCATCGAATTTATCGTGGTGCGCCAGGATGATGGGCAAAACGCGCCGGAGCGAGCCGGCCACGGGGCTAAGAAAGTCTATGCCCTTCTTGACGTGAGTCTTGATCTCTTTCACTTCATCCTCGGTGAGTTTGGCCGCTTTGTACAAAACGTCGCGGCTCATCTCGAGCTTACCGATATCATGCAACAATGCCGCAGCCCGTATATCTTCGATTTGATCCTCACCGCAGCCGAGTTCGCCGGCGATTTGGGTGGCGTAGATAGAAACCCGGTAGGAATGATTTTGGGTAAATTTATCGTTGGAGATAATCTGGCTCAAAATTTGCAGCAGGCCTGTATAGGTTTGCCGAAGCTCGTCCAGCCGGCGTTGTGCGTGTTCGTGAAGCGTTCCTGTTGCATACGCAAAAAGCAAAAGCAAACCTGCCCAAATTGACAAATCGGACCAAGTCAGCAGGCGGTCTATGCCGACTGATTGCCTGCCTAAAAGGGTAGGATTCATCATATCCACCCAAGTCACAAATAGAATGGAGGCCATCGCCGCTTCAACAGCCCGTCGCCGTCCGAAATAATAAGCCGCGAAGAAGGTTGGCAGGTTATAGAACGTCAAGATTAATCTTTGTCCGCCAATGATGTAGTTGAATATCCCAGCCGACGCAACAATCGACAAAATAAGCCAGAGTTCCTTGCTCACGCGACCAATATGTAAGAGGAATTTGTCTTTCATCGCTTTGAACTCTTTACAGGAGCAAGCGGCGGACGTTGAACGGATGCGGGCCTCTTACGCTCCGCAGGATCCCAATCTTCCGGAGGAAAATGGATCCCCCAGAATTTCGGAAGCGAAGTTGAAAACTCGAGACCAATCTCGACGACACCGCTTGCTAAATCCTTTCGATATGCAACGCGGCATTGAGCTTCCAGCTGAGTACGTGGATTGACTATTAGAACGGGTCTCACGGAATCGATTTTTGATTTCAAGGAAACCAGCGCGCCGTGTGCGCTGACGGTGATGGTCTTGGTTTGCTCGTGGAACATCTTACGATCTGAACCCTGGCCGAATACAGTTACAGGGATATCGATTACAACGCGCGAACTGCGCCGTTTCGATGCGGCACGGCTTTCATTATCACTGTTATTAATCTTATTACTTGCAGTATTGTCTTTAACTTGGTCGAATACCCTCATAGTAGTCCCAGTATGTAACGTATAGTATTTTGTACTAACTGTTAGTGTTGGGATCCTCCTGCGAAACGAAGTAAGATCGCTCTGATCTCTTTTTCGAAGCTGGTTGCGGTGGCTTTCGAGTGCTCTGTGAGCCGTTCCTGTTGCACCCGCGCTGTGGTCTGCAAGAGTTGGAACACGGCGCCGAGTTTCTCAAGAAGTTCGTCAGCTTGCCGTTGATTCGGAGCCAGGCGGCTTTCGATTTCCTCTGCAAACCCGATCGCTCGCTGTCTCGCCATGTCGTTGATTTGGTCCTCGAATTGTGCGCCCCGCCTGTTCATTTCGGAGATGATCTGACTCTTGAAAGTCTCTGTGCCCTCGCCGCTGATGGCGTTCAATTGCTGCAACGCGCGTTGAAGTGGAACCATCCGGTCGTTGATTTCGTTCTGGAGCGCTTCAGACCTGGATAGCGCGGCTTCGACGGCGGCCCGGGATTGGTTGATTCTTGTTTCCAGTTCGGCGGTCGATTGCTCAAACGATTGTAAAATGGCGGCGCACAAATTCTGCTCTCGCGCCGCATCGTCCGCGGCAGCTCGTGAAATCGAAGTTTGCTGCTCAAGCAGTTTTCTGGCCGAGTCAGCGGTGAATTCCTCGAAGGACCGCATGATCTGTGCGACACGCGAGCTTAGCTCCTGCTCCACGCGATCCCCGGCTGTTCGAGAGATTTCCGCCTGCTCGTCCACTAGTCTTTTCGCCATCTCAGATGTTGATTCCTGGAGGGCGCCCATAATCTCGGCCGCACGCGAAGTAAGCTGCTGCTCAGCGGTTTGCGCGGTAACTCGCGACAGCGCAGTTTGCTCGTCGGCGAGTTTCTGCGCGATTTCAGATGTGGAGTTTTCCATCGAGCGCATGATCGCAGCTGCGTGCGAACTTAGCTCCTGCGCGAGGCCGTCTGCGGTCGTTTTGGAGAGCTCCAACTGCTCCGCCACGAGTTTCTTGACTTCGCCCTCAAAGACCACGCGAAGTTCGGTAATGCGATCGCCGACTTCCTGTACCGCATTAGCGTCTGATCCCTGAGGAGAGCTTTCCTTGGCAGAGGTGGCCTGTTTCTCGACAGCTTCGCGGACGACATTTTCCAAATTCGGGGAGATGATGCCCGGTAGCGCCTCTTTCAGCTCAATCGAAATGCTCGTTCTCAATCGTTCGAGTTCCTGCTTGAGCTCTGCGGCTACGGCCGATTTTACTGCTTCATCCAGTGCGACGCGATTTCCAGTCTGAGATGTTTCGATGGACTCCGGAGTCTGACGCGTCATCTCAATCCACGCATCCTCGCATGACGCAGGGACCACATGGGATATAACTTTCGACGGCGCACGTGATGAAATATCACGAGACGCGGTACCCGGGTCGCGTTTTGCGGGCACCGATTCTGTTGCGCTGGAAGATCCCGGCCCTGCAGACTCGCTAGCGTGGGTTTGTCCCTCAATGGCTGTCAACAAGATCTTCCGGCTCTGCGTAGTCTCTAATTCGACGACAGCCGTATAAAAACCGGTGTCAGCGTCAGCCGTAGTTGATTTCACACTTGCGTGCAACACCTGGTGCCCCGGCTCTGCGTGCCGGTAATCGACTTCAAGCAGCACCGAACCGCCGGTTTCGGGTTGGCGGTCGGAACGGAACAGACAATCGCGGCCTTCCAGCTGCAGAATCACAGCGGGTCGTCGAAACATCTGGCCCTTTGTGTCTACTCCGGTTACTGTCACGCGCGCGATGCCGCCTGAATCAGACGTCGTCTTTGCAGTTCGGGGCTTCGTGTCTATCGTTGAGACTGTCACGGATCTGTAGTCCCTCAGTGAAACTGCGATTCCGGTCGCCACTGTAAGAGACGCAACATGTTCCACAAAAGGAACTCATGTCTCATTACGGAACAAGCGGTACCCGCAAATACATCCTTAATATGAGCGGAGGCGCTGGTGTGCGGGATAGTACTTTAGTTTTGCTGTGCCTAACATGTAATGGCGATCCAGCAAATCTGGCGGTAATCCACCCGCACGCTGAAGGCTTGGCGATGGCATTGTGGTTCGTGGTGATTCGGCATCAAGTTTGGGGCGCTGTTAACCGCCATGGATTCAATGACTTGGGGGATGTCGGAGTCAGGCCATAATTCTACAAAGGGGCGTTGCGGAGCAGCTTGGTAATTTGTTTGGCCACGTCATTCGTGACGCCAAGGTTTTCGCCGAAGAAGCGGACTTTGCCTTCGACTTTTTTATCGACGAGAATGTTCCCATCGCGTGCGAAAAGTTTTGCGTCGACGGTCACTTTTGTAGCTCCGACGACCGTAACGATCTCGCGCTCGGCCTGATTTCCCTCTTTGAACTTCTCCACTTCGGTGCTCAGGGTAACCAGGCCGGAAATATTATCGGCGCGATGATCGCCGCTGCGGAAGACCCGCGCGTAGATTCCCGAGGACTGAATTTGCTCGACGAGATCTTCGTAGATGGCCAGCCGAAATTCCGCGGGGATATTAACGTCGCCGGAGTTGACCGGTTCAATCTGGATCGCGGACGCTCGCGGCTCGTTTGGTTTTCCGGGCGTGGCTGAAGCGGGTGCTGGAGTATCGCGAGGAACGCGCGTGGATTTGGCGCCGTTGTTGAAATGTGCCCCGCCGCTGATTAAATCCGCTCGGAATTGCTCCGCCTTATTTTTCGGAACGGCAAAGATTGCAGCGTGGAGTCCATTGTCGGCATCGCGATAGGTGATGGTCAGCACGTCTACCTTTTGAATCATCACCAGCGTCAGCGCGGCGCCGCTGTCGTAGGGCGCGGCCAACGCGGCGCCCTTGGCCACTTCACCAAGATTTCCTCCTGCTTGCGTGGTCTCCGTGCCGATATAAATATCTTCGATTGCAGAGATAGGAATGCTCCCGCGCGATTTTCCGGCGTCGAAGTGCAGTTCCCCGGATTTAATTTGCAAAAGACCGGTGGTGTTGTTCTTCGCATGTTGTACACCGACTACGTGGCGGACATTGAGAGTGCCTTCGGTGGTGTCCTGGGTTTTCTGCGCGAAGACCAGCGGACCTGCGGCCATTACCAGCAGGGCGAAAATTATAATTCGAGTGTTTGTGGTCATGGTGGGCGGGTAGGGTGGTCGTCTTCGACTGTCTAGAACTATACACCTGAGGCGGATATTCACGAAAAGCGACGGTGCGGCTGGTGACGAAATAAATAAGATTGTGGCGAAACCCGGAATTGGAGACGGGCTAGCGGCATTGTCACCTCTCGATGGCCGGCGCGAAACGATTCAACTATTGTCAGTTGGGATGCTGCTGAGATTCAGCTGCTTTTTTCTCTCGCGCGAGTTCGTCGGCAACTTTCTTGCGGCGCGCCAATTCTTCGATTTGGAGTTGTTTGATTACGGCGGCGGTTGACGCGCTGAAATTGTTCTGAACCCAGCGCGGAACCAGCCACACGGGGTCGTACATGCAGGCGATTTTGAATTGAGCGTTGGCGCTCTCGTGCTCGTTGGTGCGCGCGGAAATCACGGCGAGTATTACGTTATCTTCCGCCTGCATGGTGGGCGAATATCCCGCGGATGGCGATTGACTGGCGTCCGCCTGGCGTCCCATATCCGTATACACCCAGGCAAGCTGATTCATTGTCTCTGATTCTTGGGGCAGGCTTTGGTGCGCATCCTGCAAAACTTTTGCCGCGTCTACTAATTTTCCAGCGCGATACATCCACCAGGCGAGTTCGCGTTGCATCTGCGTACGGAATGCTGTCGAAAATGACGAGCCTGTTGCGAACGATGTTTGGAGTAATTTAGTGGCGTCGGTTTGGTCGCCGTTCCATAGTTCTAGTCCCGCCAGATCAACCGTTGCGGCGACGTAGGAATCAGATTTGGTGTCGTCTCCATACGCCCAGCTCATATCCTGCGTGAAATCGGTCTTGGCTTTTTTCGGTTCTAAGATGGAAAGCGCTCGGCTAAGAAGTTGCCAATCGCGAAATGCCTTGCCGCGCCGAGCAGCCTCGTTTGCAGCGGTACTTGTCCCTGTCGCGTCACCTGAGCGCCACGCGGCTTCAGCGAGTCCGTGCCAGGCGCGAACATAATTCGGTTGAAGCGCGAGAGCTTCTTTGTATCGCGAGATACTTTTCGCGAAGTCGCCTTTGGTATCAAGCGTCTCAGCTTGATCCGTCAGGAAAATATTGCGAATTGCCAGCGGACGCTGAGGAGTTTCCGGCCAGCCCTGCGAACTAATTTCGGATTGCATTGCGGCAAGGCGTTCGCTGGCGTGTGGATGCGATTGGAAATATTGCCCGAGAGAATCGACGGAGACCTGCGCGATTTCTTCGATGGAAGATCCCGCGCGGTGGGGATCGGATTCGTCGGCTTCCAGTTTTTGAAAACGCTTCATCAGCGCGATTCCGCCCTGGGACGAATAGCCTCGGCTGACGGCCATGTCCAGTCCGACGCGATCCGCTTCCATTTCTTGTTCCTTGGTATATCCCGCCTGAAAAATTTCGATGGCTGGCCGGCCCAGTTGATAGAAAGCGCCGAGTCCATATTTTTTCGCGGCCAATTCGTATTGCAGGCGCTCGATGGAGTGGCGATTGTCCACGTGCGTGATCTCGTGGCCGAGAACCGCGGCGAGCTCGTCTTCGGATTCGAGAAGATTTAAGAGTCCGCGCCCGACCACGATGCTGCCGCCCGGAAGCGCGAATGCGTTGACGAGATACGGATTGTCGTCGAGATAAAAATGATAGTGGATGGCCTGACGCTGAACCTGAGGAGTAAGCCGATAGCCGACGGAGTTCAAGTAGTGTTCGATGGCGTCGGCGTCGCCGGTTTTGTCGTCTTTGAAGCGCTCCGGATTTGTGAGTCCGTATTCTTTGGCGATTTGCGCGCCGATTTGATTTTCTTCTTCGTCGCTGATGCGGGTAAGAACGAGCGGAATACGCGAGGCTTCGCGTTCGGTATCGGCGACAAGATAAAGCACGGGTGCGGGCGAAATGGGTGCTTCTGATTTTGCGCGCTGCAAGAAATAAAGCGCCGCGCAACCGGCGATCAGAATGGCGGCGGCCATGAGTCGGCGCATCATCACAGCACCTTCCTGAGCAATTCACGGTGCCGCGCATAAAGGAAGCTCACGGCAAGAAGCGTGAGCCCGAGTCCCATGAAGGAAATGATGCGGCCGAGTGCGTCAAGATTCCAAACGTCATGCACGATGATGCGGCCTACGCAGAGCACGAAGAGCAGAAGACTGAACCAGCGATAGGCGCGCTCGTCCATTTTCAGCACGATTAGGAAAATGATGAGCGCTTCGAGTCCCCACGCGGCGGTGAGGTAGTTGCGTTTGACTTCCAGACTGAGCAAGACGGTAATCAGAATTGTGGGCACGAAGAAAAACAAATGCTGCGGATAGAGGCGCACGAAAGTCCAGAATTTGCGAAAAGCACTGACAATGCGATTGCCTGAGTGTGAGGGAACTTTTGACTCGCTAAGTGCCGCATCTTTGCGAGCTTGTTTGGTGAGTTGTGTGACCACGAAAAGCACGTAGAGAAGCGCCGAAGCCGCAACGACGGTTGCCGTGCGCGTGTTGGTAAAATGCCATTTCGCGATTTGGAAGAAATTATCGAAGGCGCAGCGCACGCCGACCAGTAGCGTCAGTCCGAACGATTGATCGCGGAAGGTAGTGAGTTTGCGCGTGGCGCCGGCGAAGTACAGAACGACCACCAGCGCGGCCCACGCAACGGCCACCCATTCCGCGGTAACTTGGAAACGGATGAGCGAGACGATGGAAATTGTGCTCAGCCAGAAAAGAATGGCGCGGAACCGGGAAGATTCTTCAGAGGTGAGCGCGACGTAGAAATATAGCGCTGCAAGCAGTGAAACTGTGACGACGCGCACGGAGAAATGTCCGATGGTTGCGACGGAGTTCAGGTCGGCAAAGAAAATACGCGTGAAGCTGGCGAGCAACAGTATGCGCGATTCAATCAGGAGCGGCCGATCGGGTAATGCGCGCGCGGCTTCCAGCAGAATCATCGCGAAAATTCCCCAGGCCAGCGCAATCGCCGCGCTGGTGAGTTCGCGCCAGAGTAAATCGGCGACGAGAATCGTTGCCGCGGCGCTATAGAGCGCCGAAATTCCGCCGAAACGCGCAAGGGCGTCTGTGATGAATGCGCCCGCCGCGGTGAATTCACGATTTGCCAGCATCGGATAAGCGCAGCGTCGCGAGATTGCGTAAAACAAAATCGCTGAGATGGCGATGGTGATTAGCCGAATGGTGACGCCGTGAATGGAACCTGCCGCGGGATCGCCGCGTTGCAGATTAATTCCGACGAGGCGGACGAACGCGAAAACCGCTGCCAGGTTTCCGCAGGTGATGAGGTTGTGATCGAGGACGCGCCGGCCAACGGTGACGAGCGCGGCGGCAATTATCGTCCAGACGAGCGCCGTCCACATGAATGGAAGCCCCACCCATGCGGCGGAAAGCGCGAACATTGTGGCGATGGTGGGAGAAACCTGTGTTGCTGCATCGTCGGTTGAGTCAAGATTGACAGCGAGAGTTTTCGACGCGCGTTTTAATTGTCCATTTGCGAAGTAGGCGGCGGCGAGCGCAACGAGCATCCAGCCCAGGTGCGAGTCTGGTGGAGTCCACTTGGACATTCGCGGGACTAGATCGTGGACAAGAGTGTATCCGGCCAGAACTGTGGACGCGGCCCAGCCGAGCTTGCGCAGATGCGCGTCAAGCGTGCGCCATCCGACGATGAGCACGGCTTCGGCTTCCACGAGCCAGAGAATTTCAAGTCTGTTGCCGGAGTAGCGATAGGGAACTGCGGCGATGATCAGGGTCATGCCTAGCGTGCTGGCGAGAATAAATGCGAGCCGGCGATTCGTGGATTTTGAAAAACCGGAAACGGCGAGATAGACGAGGCCGGCCGCGGTAAGAAACCAGAAGCGCAACTCCGGATGAAACGATTCGTGATGCAGGACGGCTAGATATCCAATCGCGTTTAGCAGGAAAGACGAAGTGAGAAGTCGCTTTTCCGTTTCTTCCGTAGCTTCGCGCAGAAAATACGAAACGAGATAAATTGCCCAATACGCCGTGAGCAGTGCGACGCTCGCTTTGAACTGCGGGAAAATCTTGTACCCGCCGGTCTTTTCATAAATTTGGTTCAGCCACATCCAATGGACGATGTAAGTAGCGAGAATGGCGAGCGGCTCGATGGCGAACCATTTCCGTACGCGAAGAACGTAGGCGAGTGACGCTGCAAGCAGTGCGGAAGCGATAAGCGCGCCCATGGGAATTTCGCTGACGGCAATGGTGATGAACGCGAGGAGATACGCGAATCCAGTGGTGATTTGGCTGTGATAGCGCAGCGAGTGCAGAACCATCGCGACGGCCACGATGAAGAGCAGCGTGAACCCGAGCGAAGCGCTTTGCACGATGCGTACCGAGGCGATGTTGTGCATTGCGTAGGTAGTGAAATACGCGAGCGCCCAGCCTCCGCCCAAAACCGCGCGTCCCGCGATGCGATAGCGCTCATTGCGTTCGCCAATAATTCCAACTACTAGAAGGATGGCGCTAATTGCGTAGCCGAGAACGATTTTTCCT
>Ga0210410_10003464_pt1 | contig 13963 bp, 9 predicted proteins | sample IncBWC4MmetaG_FD_161058 | JGI IMG/M metagenome (GOLD analysis project Ga0210410, IMG submission 161058) | Forest soil microbial communities from Barre Woods Harvard Forest LTER site, Petersham, Massachusetts, United States - Inc-BW-C-4-M | ecosystem: Environmental > Terrestrial > Soil >... | reverse complement strand
CTACCCCACTTCGGCGCTCACCGCGATGTAAACGAACATCTCCAGGCAGCCCGCGAAACTCTTTATGCATGGACGGAGCGCGCGTGGACCGTTCTGAAAAACACGCCCGACGAATCCGCGCGCGTTTCCACCTTCACGAATCTCGCCGATGAAGAATTCACACGCGGTTTGCCTAACCCAGAAACTGCCGCGCGTTACCTTGCCATGTCCATGCCGGCGCTAAGCTGGTACGGACTAGAACGCTACTGGCGCAAGCGCATAGAAGCTAATCAACAAAATTTTGGTTAGCCCTTAATCCCCAACAGCCGCGCCGCATTCCCGCCAAGAATTCGCCGCCTCACATCTTCATCAGCCCGCAGCGCGGCAATACTCGAAAGCATTTTCGGAATGCTCCCAATTTGATGCGGATAATCGCTGCCCGCAAGAATCTGATCCGGCCCCGCAAACGCAATCGCCAATTCAATCGCGTGCGGATCGAAATTTACCGTGTCGTAGAAAAACCTTTTCAAAAAAACGCTCGGCGGCTGCGCAATATTCACGCGGCATTCGCTGAACGCCTCATACCCGCGATCCAGCCGCTCCGCCAGATACGGAATCGCGCCGCCCAAATGTCCCAGCACCCAGCGAATCTCCGGAAATTTTTCCGCCACTCCGCTGAAAACCAATCCCGCCGCCGCCAGCGTCGTATCCGCCAGAAATCCCACCAGCGGCATCAGCCAGTAATCCAGCATCGCTTCCACTCCCACCGGATTTGTCGGATGAATGTACAAAACCGCTCGCAACTCATTCGCAACTTCATAAAGCCGCGTGAATTGCTGGTGACACAACGGCGTGCCGTTCACATTGCTAAATAGCATAGCTCCGCGAAATCCCAACTGCGTCATGCATCGACGCAATTCCGTCACGGAAGCTTCGGGATCATTCAGCGGCAAAGTTGCCAACGCCACAAATCGTCCGCCTTTTTCCGCCACAACTTTCGCGAATGCGTCGTTCACTAATTTTGCCAGCCGCGCCGCCGTGGCCGGCTCCTCCACATGGGTCCCCGGCGTCGTCAACGTGATTACCTGCGTATCCACTCCCGCCTCGCGCAAAACCTGTTCGCGGTAATCAATATCCCGGTGACCCGGCACGCACACGTTGTAATCACCCGGATAGTGCACGCACGGATTCCCCGCCGCGTCCCGCGTCACCCGCACCGCGCTCGGCCCGCGCTCCAGCGCGTCCAAATACGCCGGAGGATAATAATGATTGTGAAAATCTATGATCGCCATTCCACTCTCCGCCTTTTATTTGAGGAAGCTTAGTTAATTCTTCAAATGCGCCAGCGCCGGCTCGATAAACCGCACGCGATCCACATCCGAAGTATCAATCGTTTTCAAAATTTCCGGCCAAGCCCGTTCCAGTTTGTGCAGCTCCTCCGCGGCCGTTTCCGGATGCAGCGAAATACGCCGCCCGGTTTGCGCCGCTTCCAGCAAAATATCCGGCGCCCATCCGCGCTCCCAAGATCTTTCCAGCATGTGCATCGCACCATGCAGACGCGCAATTCTTCCCGCCGCACCATCCAGCAAACGATCGTCGTCTCCTGACCGGGAAATAAATTTCACGTGTATATCCACGATCTGCAAAACGGGAAATTCCGGCAAATTAATAACCGTAGTCATGGTGTCGCCGTCATACCTCCACCCACGCGGCGGAACTCCGGCGGGCGGCTCTTCCGGTCCGGCGTATGGTATCGCGGCTCCATTCGCGGTAATTGATTCCGCAGGCCAAAAACCCGCCAATCGAAGTTGGTACGAGCGCGAACTGGCCATCCCGGAAAATCCGCCGCGCACCGGTTGCAGCTGAATTTGCAGCGAGCCGTCCGGCATTTTCTGTTGCGTGAAATTCGTCTGCGCGAATTCAGCCGTTTTGTAACCCAGCGTGTCGCCCGCATCTTCATACAAACGCCCTTCGCCGCGCGCTCCCGAAAATATTTGCAGCACCAGCGGATCCGGACGCCGCTCCGCCGAAGTTTCTTTCGCCGGCGCGGATAGCGCATCGCCGCCCGGGCGCATTACCTCCGACGATTGCATCGGAATAATCGCTCCCGCTTTCGCATAAACCGGAATCTCATCAATCCGGAATGTGCGTTCCATCAGCGCGGGGCCGTTTAGGTGCGCTCCCGTTGGCCATTCAATCCACTGCCCTGCCGGCAGCCATACCGACCGTTTCGCAAGTTGTGAAGCAGCATCGCGCGGCGAAGTTACAGGCGCGACGATCAAGTTATCGCCAAACGCATATTCACCATTCGAGTTCGCGTCATACGCTTCGCGCGCCTCGGGATAATCGTAATAAAGCGGATGACAAATCGAAACGCCGGTTTCGTAGGTATCGCGCGCCGCGGTGTAAATGTAAGGAATCATCGCGTGGCGCAGCAACAAAGCCCTGCGCATAATTTCAGAATACTCTTCGGGAAACGCCCACACGCGCCGCTCCGCGTCCGGATTCTTCGTCATGTGCGTCCGCAGTATCGGACTGAACGCGCCCCACTGCAGCCATCGCGTGTATAGTTCCGGATCAACCGTTCCCGGAATGTGCCCGCCAATGTCGTGGCTCCAGTATCCGTATCCGACATTCGCCGCTGTTGAAGTAAACTCCGGCTGAAATCTAAGTGACGACCAGTCGGAAATTACGTCACCGGAAAAACCAATTTCGTAGCGATGATTTCCCAATCCGCCCCAGCGGTGATAAATCAGCGGCCGCTTCCCCTCGCGCTCCATATCCGTGAAATGAACGTAGTTCAGCCACCACGTCGGAGCCAGTCCCGGCAAACTGGTTTTATTTTCCTGCTGCCAATCCAGCCAGAAAAAATCGACGCCCTGCTTTTCCAGAGGATGGTGAAGAATATTCATGTAGTTCTGCGCGAAACTTTTGTTGGCAATGTCGAAAGGCACGTATTTCTTCGAAGCCGCGTCAATTCCCATCGCCTTGGCCATCGCCGAATATTGCTCTTCAAACGCCTGCACTCCCGAAGCTGGATGCATATTCAGCGTCACCTTCAACCCCTGGGTGTGCGCCCAATTCAGGAATTCCGGCGGGTCGGGAAAATAAGTTTTGTTCCAGCTGTAGCCCGTCCATCCCAGAGTGTGTCCCGATTCATCTTTTTTATTTTCCCACCAGCGCACCGCGAACGTCGGATGCCAGTCCATATCGATTACCAGAACATCCAGCGGAACATTGTGATCGTGAAATTCCGCAACCAGTTGTTGCAGCTCTTCGTCGGTGTAAGCCCAGTAGCGCGACCACCAAATTCCAAACGCGAATCGTGGTGGCAAGGGAATATTTCCCGCCACGCGAATAAAATCAGCGAGCTCCGCGCGGTAGTCATGCCCGTACGCAAACAAATATAAATCCTGAATTTGCCCTTCCGGACGTCCCACCGCCCACGGCCATTCGCTGTTATCGAAAAGCGTCCGCGCCGAATCGTCCACCAGTACCCATCCGTCGCGCGAAAGCAAGCCGGGCTCCAGCGACGTCACACCTTTCACTCCATCCAGCGTTCGCGTAGTGCCACCCAGATTCCCGGTATCGGCAAGCCCGGGACGCCAGGTAAACTTCGCTCCGTTAAACGAAAAAAGTACTTCCAGATTTTCCGCCGTGAACGCGCCGCTCTTCTGTTTGTAACGCAGTGTCAGTTGGCCCGTATCAATCACAAGCCAACCTTTTTCCAAAGTCTTCTTGAACGGCGGCACCGGCGTCAGCCGGTTGATAAAAACCAGCGACGCGCGATCTTCAAATTTGGAATCGGCGGCAAATTCCATCCGAATCAGCCGGGGAGTCAGCACCGTAAAACGCGCCTGATCCGAAATCAAGACAGCTCGCGGATCGGCAACGGGGTTGGCTCCAGGATCTGTGACCGAAGCGGCCCGCGCGGAGTTCGTCGCAGCGACCAACACTACAAAAGCCGTGGCGGCAATTAGCCGGCAAATCGAAACACTTGAATTATGTATTCGCATAAGTGGGTGCGCGCGGCACAAACACGCGCGCGATGCGAATTTACAACATTCCCCGGTGAAATACAGCTAGGCACACAAATCGCCAGTCATGGCATTTGTGTCTGTACTAATTGGAACAGTATTGGGCAGGCATACTTGTGGTAAGACTTTAGCGCGCGCTTTTTCAACAGGTCTTCATCCATAGAATGATCAACCTCTCCCAGGATTCCCACCGCCGCTACAACCCTTTGACGCGTGAGTGGGTGCTGGTATCGCCCGGCCGCAACGCGCACCCATGGCATGGACCAGTCGAAACGCCCGCTCCGATCGAATCGAACGCGTACGACCTCAAGTGTTATATGTGCCCTGGAAATGTTCGCGCCAATGGCACTCAAAACCCGAAGTATCCGGCAACACTCGTCTTCGATAACGACTTCCCCGCCATGACTCCCAACACTTCCGAAGGCATGATCGAAGTCAAGGAATTGCTCGTTGCGCGCGGTGAACCGGGAATCTGCCGCATCGTCTGTTTTTCTCCGCAACACGATTTGCGTTTGCCGCGTATGGATCAGCGCGCTCTTCACGCAGTGCTCGACGTCCTCGCCGAGCAGCACGCGCAACTCGGTGCGCTTCCCTGGGTCAATTATGCGTTGGCGTTTGAAAATAGCGGCGCGGCGATGGGCGTCAATAATCCACACCCGCATTACCAGATCTGGGCCAACGCTAATTTGCCGAATGAAACTTCCCGCGAATTTACATCGTTCGGAACCTACCTCAGGTCGCACGGCTCTTGCCTGCTCTGCGATTACGTCAAGCTCGAATTGAAGCGCCGCGAACGAATCGTCTGCGAAAATGAATTCTTTGCGGCGGTCGTACCCTTCTGGGCCGTCTGGCCGTTTGAGGCTCTCGTCCTCGGCAAAAAACACAAAAGCGGATTTGCAAATCTAAGTCCCGCTGAGCGCGAAGCCCTCGCGGAACTTCTCGTTAAACTCACTATTCGTTACGACAATTTATTTAAGACGCCTTTTCCCTATTCCATGGGCTATCATTGCGCTCCAACGGATGGCGCGGCCCACCCGGAATGGCATTTTCACGCGCACTTTTATCCGCCGCTGCTGCGTTCCGCTACCGTGCGCAAATTTCAAGTCGGATACGAAATGCTCGGCACGCCGCAAAGAGACATCACACCTGAAGAAGCGGCCAAGCAATTAAGGGACGTCCAGCAGTGGCACTATTTGGAAAACGCAACTAAAGTGGCGCGCGCATAGTCAAAGCTGCACCGGAGGGCAACGATCATGCTGCATCCAATTGACTGGATCGTGATGCTGGTCTACCTCGGCTTCGTTGTGGCCATTGGCTTCTTGCTGAAGCGCCACATGAAAACCAGCACCGATTTTTTCCTCTCCGGACGCGCTCTTCCCGCCTGGGTTTGCGGCCTCGCATTTATTTCCGCCAATCTCGGCGCGCAGGAAGTTATCGGCATGGCCGCCAGCGGCGCGAAATACGGAATCGCCACCAGCCATTTTTATTGGATCGGTGCCATTCCCGCCATGGTCTTCGTCGGCGTTTTCATGATGCCGTTTTACTACGGCTCCCGCGCCCGCTCCGTTCCCGAATACCTCCGCCTGCGCTTTGACGAAAAAACTCGCGCGCTCAACGCCGTTTCTTTCGCGGTAATGACCATCTTCTCTTCCGGCATTTCCATGTACGCCATGGCGCGCTTAATTCAAACGCTTCACCTCTTCGACGCGCCTCTCGCAAAACTCGGCATCTCCGCCGCCGGAGTTTTTCACGTCTCGATTATCGTTTCTGCGCTGGTCGTTCTCATCTACGTTTTCTTCGGCGGACTCAGCGGCGCCATCTATAACGAAGTCCTGCAATTTTTCCTGATCGTCGCAGGATTCCTTCCTCTCGTCTGGCTCGGCCTGAAAAGTGTCGGCGGATGGGACAGCCTGAAAACCCGCGTTCCCGCCGAAATGACTCACGCCTGGATGGGCATGCAACATGCCAACACCAATCCGCTCGGCGTCGAATGGTTCGGCCTCGCCATGGGCCTCGGCTTCGTTCTCTCTTTCGGATATTGGTGCACCGATTTCCTCGTCGTGCAACGCGCCATGGCGGCGCACAACATGAGCGCCGCGCGCCGCACTCCGTTGATCGCCGCGCTTCCGAAGATGTTTTTCCCGCTGCTCGTAATTCTGCCGGGCATCATCGCGATCGGATTACCGACGGTACATACGCTGGGAGTTTCGGTCCCGGCGGGGGCCACTGTTGCGGAGGTTCAGGCAGCGATGGCAAAAGCTGAGTCTGGTCCTCAGGGCGTGCATGGCCAGGGAATCATTCCTCCGAAAATGAACGCCACCGGTGAAGCCATCCGCGACAGCAACGGCAAAGTTGTTCTCGACTACGATCTCGCAATTCCCAATATGCTCGTAAAATTCTTCCCTTCCGGATTGCTCGGCCTCGGCCTCACCGCGCTCCTTGCTAGTTTCATGTCCGGCATGGCCGGTAACGTCACCGCCTTCAACACCGTCTGGACCTACGACATTTATCAGGCGCACATCCGCCCCGGCGCCAGCGACGCCCACTATCTGCAAATGGGACGCATCGCCACCGTCGCCGGAATCGCGCTCTCCATCCTCGCCGCGTACATGGCCACGCGCTTCAATAACATCATGGACATGCTGCAATTAATTTTTGCCTTCGTGAACGCGCCGCTCTTCGCAACTTTCTTGCTCGGAATGTTCTGGAAGCGCGCCACAGGTCACGGCGCATTCGTCGGACTCATCAGCGGCATGGCCGCCGCCGCGCTGCATCATGGACTCACTCTTCCCGTCGGCGCGGTTGCGGGAATCAAAGGCGGCTGGCTCGGCGCGCAACTCCATCAATATCCCAGCGAAATGGCGCAAAATTTTTGGACGGCAATTTTCGCGTGGTCAACATGCTTCGTCGTGACCATCATCGTCAGCCTGATGACCAAGCCCCGCGAAGAAAAAGAATTGGCGGGCCTCGTCTACTCGCTGACGCCGCGCCAAACCGAAGAACATGTAGCGTGGTATCTGCGTCCCGCCGCGCTCGGCGTAGGTGTATTAATTTTGGCGGGCATACTGAACATTATTTTTAGATAATGACCACGCTCGGAAGAAAAACAGGAGACGTCGCATGGGCTTAGACATTCGCTGGCCAATCGGATACATGTTCGTGATCATCGGCGTCGTCCTCGCCTCCTACGGACTGCTCAGCGACGCCACAATTTACGAACAATCGCTGGGCATGAACGTAAATTTAATTTGGGGCGCAATCCTCGCCGCATTCGGAATCGTGATGCTACTCCTCGCCCGCTTTGGCAAAAAATCTCAGCAGGAACTCGCAGACGCCAGAAACCAGAATGAGCGGCCCGCTCCCACTCACTGACCTGCGGCCAGCTTTCCGCCGCCAGTTCCCCGCTCACAATTCCCCGGCCCGAATTTTCCGCGCGCCCGGCCGCACCAACCTCATCGGCGAGCACACCGACTACAACGACGGCTTCGTCCTCCCCGCCGCCATCGATCGCGCCACCTGGATCGCCATCTCTCCGCGTCAGGATCGCACGTTGAAAATTCACTCCGAACATTTCAACGAAACCATCGAATTCAATATTGATGACACTTCCGCTACTCCGCAAAAACATTGGTCTGACTACGTCCGCGGCGTCGCCATCGTGCTCCAAAAATCCGGCGTCAAGTTGGAAAGCGCCGACATTCTAATTCGCAGCGACGTCCCGGTAGGCGCAGGCCTCAGCTCTTCCGCCTCACTTGAAGTTGCCGCCGCATTCGCCCTAACCGCGTTAGCCAATCACGAATTGCCCAAACTCGAAATCGCAAAACTCTGTCAGCGCGCCGAAAATGAATTCGTCGGCGCCCACGTCGGCATCATGGATCAATTCGTCTCCTGTTTCGGAAAATCCCATCACGCGATTTTTCTCGATTGCCGTTCCCTGGCGCATGAAGCCGTACCCATTCCCGAAAATATTCGCCTCGTCCTTTGCAACACCATGGTCAAACACAGTATCGCCGCCGGCGATTACAATTCTCGCCGCCAAAGCTGTGAAGAAGCCGTCGTCCGCCTCGCAAAGGTGATCTCGAACGTCCGCGCCCTCCGCGACGTCACTCCGGATCTCCTTCAACAGCACGCCCACCTTCTCTCCGACGTCCTCTATAAGCGCGCCCACCACGCAGTAACCGAAAACGCCCGCGTCCTCGCCGCCCGCCAGGCCTTAATAAATAACGATCTCGAATCCCTCGGCGATCTAATGCAACAATCCCATGCCAGCCTGCGCGACGACTACGAAGTAAGTTGCAACGAACTCGACGTCATGGCCGACCTCGCCAACAATTTCCCCGGTTGCTTCGGCGCTCGCATGACCGGCGGTGGCTTCGGCGGCTGCACCATCAATCTAGTCCGCTCCAACCAGGTCGAAGAATTCGCCATCCACATGCGCGAAGGCTACCAGGGCGCCACCGGCATCGCCCCCGAAATCTATTCCTGCGCCGCCGCCGAAGGTGCCGAGGAAATCACTTGATCCGATTTTCCGCGCTACAAACAATCAAGATCAACGCCCATCGCACAGGCGGCGCCCCGCAATCAAGCGCACGGATACGACAGCAGCCAAATGGAACAGAACTCCCACGTGTGCGGATGCTGTCCGTCGGGACATTAGGTCTGGACGCGAGCGCACAGTTACTCTTCACTTGTACGAACACATTTCCCGGCGCTGAAAACTTGAGCTTTGGGACTGCAATTCGGGACGCTGCCGCCCGCATTCAAACTGAAACGCGGCTTCTTACGCGAACAAGGTTCGACGCAAACGTTGAGACACGTGAAACACCGGGCGAAAATTTCATGATCAGAATATTCAAAGTAGTTCCTCTACTCGCGCTTCTGGCTTTGGCATCTACCATCAACGCTCAAACTGCGACGGTTACCTGGACTGACGTTCGCCAGACGATTGACGGCTTCGGCGCTTCCAGCGCGCTGGGCACGAACGATGCCGGCTCCAGAATGACGGACGCTCAAGCCGATTTGTTTTTCAATACCACCGGAATCGGCGTCGGATTGTCACTTCTTCGTTTCGACATCGGTGGCCTCGGGTGCGACAACTCAATTCCGGAGCTCGCGACCATGCAAAAGGCCCAGGCTCGCGGAGTTAGAATTTGGGGAGCCTCATGGTCCCCACCATCCTCCATGAAAACCAGTGGTAATTGCGTCAAGGGCGGGAGTTTGTTGCACTCGTCGTATCAGGATTTCGCTAACTATTTGAAAAAATATATCCAGACTGTGCAGGCCCATGGCGTCACTGTCTATGCTATGTCCATCCAAAACGAACCCGACGTTTGTAACCTTGTTGGCTACCCCAGCGCATGTTGGAGTGGGGCGAACTTTCACGATTTCATAAAGACCAACCTCGGCCCAACTTTTGTAGCCAACGGCCTCAGCGACGTGAAGATCATCCTTCCAGAACCATCCTGCTGGAGCCGCATCGCCACATATGCCAACCGAACGATGAACGATCCAGCTGCCGCTAATTTTGTCAGCATCGTCGCCGGTCATGCATATTCTTGGTGCGGCAGTTCACCCAAACCATATACGAATGGCAATAAGCCGCTTTGGGAAACTGAGGCCTCCTATGGAGCCAATGGTTTTGACCCGAGTATTGCTGACGGACTTACTTGGGCAAAGCAGATCCACGACTGGTTGACCAGGGCCAATGCCAACGCCTGGAACTACTGGCAGTTCATCGGCAACAATAAAAATGACAATGAGGGACTGATCTATACCGACGGAAGGATTCGCAAAGCGTTATACACCATCGGCAATTTCAGCAAATTCGTCCGCCCCGGCTACGTTCGCATGGGCACAGCCACCTCCCATGCCGCTGGAGTGTTCGTTTCCGCTTACAAAGATCCCGTCTCAGGAAAATTTGCAATTGTCGTGATCAACCAGAATGGATCCAGCCTACCGCTAAGGTTTGCGCTCAATGGTTTCGCCGTATCTTCCGTAACTCCTTGGATCACATCCGCCAGCCTCAGTCTCGCGCAACAGTCAAATATTTCAGTGGCGAACTCTGCATTTACAGCCACGCTGGCCGCATCAAGCGTTACAACTTTCGTCGGCGCCTCCGGCACTTCCCTCCCACCTCCAACCGGCGTCGCCACCATCGCACATTAAACCAAATCAGGATCACGCGTTCTACGGAAGGGAGGGTCCGTTTATCCTGAGCGATGTCAACGGCGCACTAGCCCGCCTTCAAATTTCCAATCATCGTTGCACCCCACTCCCAACATTTCTGACCACCCCACTTTCATTGTAGGATGTCTCATCGGGCGTGGGCCTGTAGCTCAGTCGGTTAGAGCAGCGACTCCCACTTGAATCACGATCACTTAACCACAGGAGGCGCCATGAAACACCTTTTCACCCACACCGCAGTTGCGCTCGCCGTAATGTTACTCACAGTAGGCGCAATGCATTCCCAACAAACCGCCCCTCAAACCCAACGCTTCCCGCAATTTGAAAACGACGATGTCAACGTGTGGAAATCCGTCATCGTCCTCAACGCCCCGCTCACCATGCACCGCCACGAACATCCGCGCGTGATAATCACCCTGACCGGCGGCACCATGAATATCGTCGAGCAAAGCGGCCCAACCGAGCAACATATCTGGGAAACAGGAAAAGCCTATTGGCTCCCCGCGAATCCACCCAACACCATGCATGCCGACGTAAACGCCGGCGCCAAACCCATCGAAGTAATCGTGGTGGAGCTAAAGCACGAAAAGTAGGAGCGCAGCCCTCCCGACATTTCGACCCACCCCCCTTTCATTGTAGGATGTCTCATCAGGCGTGGGCCTGTAGCTCAGTCGGTTAGAGCAGCGGACTCATAATCCGTCGGTCCCAGGTTCGAGTCCTGGCGGGCCCACCAACCTTCCCCCCCTCCTGAAATTCCCTCTCGACTGTTATAGACTTCGTCCATCGCGGCCGTGGCGCAGCGCGCCGAGGTCAATACAGTGACTTCAATTTCTCTAAGTTATCCACAAAAATTTGTGTCACGCGAAACACGTGCGTCCAAACTTAAACACATTCGACGCAGCGCGGCGCCGCAGGCGCCCCAACAAAAATCGCACCGCCTATCTGGCAGCAAATTTGCTTCACCACCATGCCGGCAAAAATTAGCATGACTCTCAAGCGCCACTGGAAGTTCTGGACCCTCGCCTTCTGCGCGGCGCTACTCGCGATCTCCGCCGCAAAACTAGTCCACGTCGCCGCCTCCGAAACGTCCGCAGCACCAGCATCACCCAAGCCGTCCACGCGAAGCGCCAAAGCACTTGCCGCCCCCGACCTCGGCGACCGCTTCTCCGACGGCACTCCGAACTTCCTCCGTCTCGACTCCCCCTCCGATCAAGACGCCTTCCGCCGGCGCTTCGTCCTCATCGCCGAATTCCAGGCACTTCGCCCCGAAGCCGACGTCCCCAAAGAAATCAACGACTGTGCCGCCCTCCTCCGTTATTCCTATCGCAACGCCCTTCGCGGACGCGACGACACCTGGGAAATTGAGAATCGCATTAGGCCGCCTTACGCCCTTCCCTCCGTCGAAAAAAATCACTATCCCGCAACTCCGCTCGGCACCGACATCTTCCGCGTCCGCTCCGGCCGCTTCCTGCCCACGGACATAAACGACGGCTCCTTCGCCGAGTTCGCCGACGCCAAGACTCTGAAGAATTTCAACGCTCATTTCATTTCCAAAGATGTCCGCGCCGCCCAGCCCGGCGATCTCCTCTTCTATCGCCAGCTCGAACAGAGCACCTCCTTCCACTCCATGATCTTCATCGGCCCCGGCGAATGGGCGCCGGAAGGCAGTGGTCTGCAAAATGCTAATAGTTTTGTCGTCTATCACACCGGCCCGGACGGCAAAGATCCGGGAGAGATGCGTCGCATGCGCCTGACCGACTTGCTGAACCATCCTTCGCCCAAGTGGCGACCTGTGCCCGGCAACGAAAATTTTCTTGGCGTTTACCGGTGGAATATCTTGCGGGAGCAAAACTAAGTGCGCGCGAAACTTCTTTTCACCAGTCTGCTTTTCCTCACCATCCTCGTGCCCGTCGGAGGCCAGCGCCCCGGCGCCTACTTTTCCGTTTCCACCAATAAAACTTTTCTGCCCGGCGAAAAAATCGGCGTGCACCTCTACGCCACCGACGTCACCGCCCTCGAATTTCGCGTTTACAAAGTGAACGACCCCGCCGCCTTCGTTGAAAAACTCGATAGCCCGCACTCCTTCGGCCACGTATCCGAGAAAGAACAAATCGAAACGCCCACCTTGCTCGAACGCTTTCACGACTGGAAGAAAAACGTTTCCTGGCGTGTGAAACATTTCTTTCGCAGCCAATTTTCTGACCACTCCCGCGCCCGTATTCGCGAAGCGCAAGGCGAAGCTCTGAAAAGTAAAGTTGGCAGCGCCGCGGTTTTCGCCCAGATGCCGTTACTGAATAGTTCCCAACTCGTCGCCCGCTGGCATCAGGACATGCCGCCGCGCTATCTGTCGGAATCAATCACCGTTCCCGTAAGCTCTCTCGCAAAAGGTCTATATCTATTGGAAGCCACCGACGGAACTCTTCGCGCCTACACCATCGTCGTGGTTTCCGAACTCGGCGTAATCACAAAAACCGCTCCGGGCCAGGTTTTAACTTTCACCGCCAATCGCAAAACCGGCGAACCCGTTTCCGGCGCCGACGTCCGCGTCTGGTCGGACAAAAAAGAAAATGCTCGCCTGAAGAGCGATAAGAACGGCCTCGCCGAATCTCCTCTGCCCGATGGCCAATATCAGGATGTCCGCGTCGTCGCGACTCATGGCGATGATGTCGCGCTAATTACTCCGGAGTCCTACAACCTCAGCAGCAGGCCCGGCGAAGATTTAACCGCCTACGTTTACACCGACCGCCCCGTCTATCGCCCCGGCCACACCGTTCACTTCAAAGCCATTCTCCGCACCTACAGTGGAGAGAAATACAAAGTTCCAGCTGGCGAACAAGTCCAGGTTTTGATTGAGGATTCCGCCAGCAAACCGTTGCTTCAAAATAATTTCACCGTCTCCGCATTCGGCTCCATTCACGGCGATCTCGAACTTCCCATGGATTCCGCCCTCGGCTATTACTCCGTCACCGTTCGCTGGCACGGCGCGGCGGGCTCCGAAGGCAACGGCGGTTTTCATGTTGAGGAATATAAAAAACCCGAATACGAAGTGCGCGTCACCACTTCAACCCCGCGAATTTTGCAGGGCAATTCCATTGACGTCACCATCGACGCCCATTATTTCTTCGGCGAACCCGTTGCCGGAGCCGACGTGAAATATGTCGTGCACACTTCCGAATATTGGTCGCCCTATATCGAACGCGACGAAGATAACGACATCTCCGCCGGCGATTCATCCGCTGAAAGCGATCAGTCCGACGAATACGATTACGCCGGCGAGCAAGTCTCCGAAGAATCCGGCAAACTCGATCAAAACGGCCAACTGAAAGTTCACTTTCCCACAAAACTCGATGGCCACGGCCACGATATGCGCTACAGAATTGAAGCGCGCGTCACCGACGCCGCCAACCGCGAAATTTCCGGCCACAATTCCGTCGTTGCCACTTACGGAAGTTTTGCTGTGGGCATCACTCCGGACAACTATTTTTTCCAGAAAGGCGCGCCCATCAACGCCACCGTCGTCGCCAAAGACTACGACGGCAAACCAGTCCACGCCCGCGTTCGTGTTTCGATTCTGAAATACAACTACGCCTCGCAACAGGTTCACGAAACAGTTCTCGACACGTTATTTTCAGAAACCGGCGCCGACGGAACCGCGCGCGTCTCATTCACCGCCAGAGATTCAGGCAGCCTCACCATGAAAGTCAGCGCCACCACACCCGAAAATCGCGAAGTCACAGGAATCGATTGGATTTGGGTCGCCGCCT
>Ga0210410_10003460_pt1 | contig 13973 bp, 8 predicted proteins | sample IncBWC4MmetaG_FD_161058 | JGI IMG/M metagenome (GOLD analysis project Ga0210410, IMG submission 161058) | Forest soil microbial communities from Barre Woods Harvard Forest LTER site, Petersham, Massachusetts, United States - Inc-BW-C-4-M | ecosystem: Environmental > Terrestrial > Soil >... | reverse complement strand
CTGTGCGTCGCGGATTTTCGCCGGAAGTTTTTCGTTGCGATCGTCGAGATGGACGCGAATGCCATGGCGCTTCAGGTTTTCGGTGACGTGTTTCGCATAGTCGATCACTTTTTCGCTGACCGGGCAGATTTCCACCTGCACGGGCGCGAGCCAGAGCGGAAACGCGCCAGCGTAGTGCTCGATCAACATGCCGAAGAAGCGCTCGACGGAGCCTAGCAACGCGCGGTGCACCATCAGCGGCTGATGCTTGGCGCCGTCCTCGCCTACGTATTCGAGGCCGAACCGCGCGGGCAGATTGAAATCAAATTGCACGGTGGTGAGCTGCCAGGGGCGGCCGATGGCGTCGATGAGTTTCACGTCGATCTTGGGGCCGTAAAACGCGCCTTCGCCTTCCATTCTTTTGTACGGGATGTTCATGCGCTTCATGACGCCAGCGAGCGCGGAAGAGGCGTGGTGCCAATCTTCGGGCTTGCCGGGGTAGTTTTCCGGATGGGAAGCGTCCCAATCCGAAAGATCGACCTCGAATTTATCGAATCCGAAATTCTTCATGACGGCAAAGGCGAAGTCCATACACGCTTCAACTTCGGCTTCGATCTGCGAGGGCATGCAGAAAATATGCGCATCGTCCTGCGTGAAGCCGCGCACACGCATCAAGCCATGCAACACGCCGCTGCGCTCGTAGCGATAGACGGTGCCAAGCTCTGCCAGGCGCACCGGCAGTTCGCGATAGCTTTTCAGCTTCGACTTGAAAATTAAAATGTGGCCCGGGCAATTCATGGGCTTGAGCTGGTATTCGGCTTTTTCGACCTCCACTGGGCCGAACATATTTTCCTTATAGAAATCCGTGTGGCCGCTGGTTTTCCAGAGGTCCAGACGCATGATGTGCGGCGTGTAGACGAGGTCGTAGCCGCGCTTGAGAAGTTCGTCGCGGAGCCAGTCTTCGACGATTTTGCGGATGAGGCCGCCCTTCGCGTGCCAGAAAATGAGCCCGGGGCCGGCTTCCTCCTGAATACTGAAGAGGTCGAGCTCCACGCCGAGCTTGCGGTGATCGCGGCGTTTCGCCTCTTCGAGCCGGTGCAGATATTCGTCGAGCTCCTTTTGCGTGAAGAAGCACGCGCCGTAGATGCGCTGGAGCTGCGGATTGCCTTCCTGGCCTTTCCAGTAAGCGCCGGCGACGCTCATCAGCTTGAACGCGGTGATGCGCTTTGTCGAAGGAATGTGCGGGCCGCGGCAGAAATCAATGAATTTTCCGGTGGTGTAGAACGACACCATGAGTTCGTCGGCTTTTTCTTCCACCAGCTCACATTTGAAAATCTGGTTGCTCTTTTTGTACAGCTCGATGGCTTCAGGCTTGGGGATAAGTTTGCGTTCGTTGGGCAGGTCCTGAGCCGCCAGCGCGTGCATCTTTTTTTCGATTTTCGCGAGGTCATCCTGGGTGAAGGGCTCTTCGCGCAAAAATTCATAGAAGAATCCTGTATCGATCGGCGGCCCGATGCCCAGCTTCACGTTCGGATAAAGCTCCAGCACCGCGGCGGCAAGCAGATGGGCCGCGGAATGGCGAAAGACAAAGAGCGCGTCGGGGTCTTTCTCTGTCAGAATTTGCAGCTTCACGTTGTGGTCGAGCGGACGCCGCAGATCGACCAGCGCACCTTCGTCGGGCGCATTGGGCAACGGATCGCCGTTGGTGGCGATAACGCGCGCAACGAGCGCCGCATCGGCCAGACGCGGCGAAATTTTTCGCGCAATATCCGCCGGTGTGGTGCCCTTGGGGACTTCCTGAACCTTGCCGTCCGGCAATGTAACTTGAATCTGCTCCATGATTTTCTTCACCTGGAAGGAGAAACTCTAAGCTTATCGGCGCGCTCCACAGCGGTCAAGGCAGAGGATGGCCGGCAAGGACAGATCGAAAGCCGGCTTCATGCGTTGGGGCGCACAGTAGAGGCCTATTTGGGAGCGGCGAAGAACGCGCTAAAAGCGCCAGCCGAAGCTGGCCCCCAACTGCAACGTATTCTTGGTGCCGCCATCTTCGCTGACCGTTTGCGTTCCGAAGGGGTAGGAATTCGAGCCGAGGAAAAGCAGCGTGTCACCGGCGTCAAAGCGCAAGACGGTGCGCTTGGAGGTGTAAAACTCGATTCCGCCGCCGAGGTCCAGAGCGGGATGCGTCTTGGTACCCGTTTGGACCGCCAGCGTATTCGGGTCGATGGAGGAGATTGTGCGGGTAAACGTCTGAAAGCCGGGGCGCAAGCGCAGGAAATAGCCCAGCTTTTCGTGATGCACGCCGGCTTTTACGCCCAGCAACGTTTGAATGCTGCGACCGCCTTCCAGTCCCGAGCTGTTGCCCTCGCTGCGCACGAAAAAGGTCAGGGCCCCTTCGAGTGAGACATACGGAAAAAGATCGTACGTCACCCGGACTCCAAGACCCGGTTGAGTGATCACATCCTGAGGAGTGGTGCGCTCCCGCGTTTGCGTCACGACCTGCCCGGCGGCCTCCCACTTTCTTTCGGTGTCAAATGTGCCGTCATTTTCCTCGTCTTCGCGAGTCTGCAATTCCCCGATGCGGTAGCTCACGCCGGTACTGAATTGAAACGCGGGGCGCAGCGTTCCCGGGGCAAGGATTAAGCCGTTCGGACCGAGAGAAACCGTGCGCGAGTCGATCTTGATCAACGTTACTCCGACGTCCGTGCGCAAAATCCAGCGCGGGGAAACGTAGTATTCGAATACGCCTCCGAGATCGGTGGCGAAGTGCGTCAGCTTGCGGTTTTCGACGTTCAAGGCCGACGTCTGCACCGGCACGTTACCGAAGGTCACCAGACCGGGACGAATCTTGCCAAAAATCGCAAACTTATCCCGGCGAATAGCAGCGGCCTTCACCCCGGCGAACAAAGAGAAGACTCGCCCGCCGTCCTGCACCGACTGCGGCGTGTAGTCTTCAGGATAAAAATTGAACTCGGTTTCGACCGCGAGGCTGGGCATCAGATTCCACGAAAACCGCCCGCCAATCCCCGGTTCCGCTGGCGTGCTGGCGAAGCGGTTCATCGTCAAGACGCTGAATTGAGCGCCCACCTCAGCTTTGGATTGTTCGGTTTGCGCCGATGCCGCCGAGCACCAGAAAAAGGAGGCAGCAAGGACACACCACGACAAGCGCAGCCCACGAAAATTCAAATTACATCCCACGATCCCCCCTGAAAGGACTGACCGAGTATAGGCATGCGCAGGGTAGCACGCCAATCGGCTTGCCACATCTTGTGCCAAGGAATGCAATGATGTTGGCTTCGAATGGCAATATCCATAAGTTAGTAAATAAATCTTGAGCGCTTGCCGGCCACGACGCACGCGATTCCCTCGGCGTTCCGCACTTCGTCCGCGCAGAGCCTCAAGGTAAACTGACTGTTGGCGTATTGGTTGTGAGGAATTCCCGAGGACCCCGCATGAAACGCTTCGCCGTTCTCATCGTTTTTTTTGTGCTGCTGTGTGACCCGAGGCTTTCGGGTCAGGAACCGAAGGCCCTCCCGCAGGGGGACGATCGCTACAAGGCGGACATCCTGTTGGTGGTCGCGCATCCCGACGATGAAGGCGCGGCCACGCCCTACCTGGCGCGCGCCGTGGATGAAGGCAAACGCGTTGCCGTCGTTTATGGAACGCGCGGAAGCAGCGGCGCGAACGAAGCCGGCGCGGAGCAGGCGGCAGCCCTTGGTGACATCCGTGAAATCGAAGCCCGCCGCGCGCTGGAGACCCTCGGCATCACCAACGTTTGGTTTTTGGGCGGGCGGGACACGGCTTCGCAGAATGTCCTGCAATCCCTGGCGAATTGGGGCCACGGCGCCGCGCTCGAACAGCTTGTGCGGCTGGTGCGCTTGACGCGGCCCGAGGTCATCCTCACATTCTTGCCTGGCACGTTTATCGGCGAGGACCACGGCGATCATCAAGCCTCTGGCGTATTGGCGACGGAAGCCTTCGATCTTGCCGGTGATCCCGCTACTTTTTCCGAACAGGTCGCCGCACCCATGCGCCGCCTTGAGCCTTTTCTCGAAAACCTGCGCCCCTGGCAGCCTAAGAAAATTTACTATTTCCCGGATGCGGACCGCGAAGACATTTTTCGAGGCAAAGGGCCGCAGTATTCCGTTATGGAAATCTCGAAATCCGCCAAGCAGGCTTACTGGCGCCGCGCCCTGGAATCGTTTCGCGCGCACCAGACGCAAGCAAAAGGCTTCCTCGATTCGATTTCCAAGATGGATGAAGCACAGATCGAAAAAATGGTGCTCTCCGACGGAGGCTGGAGCGATGCGCTCCATTTCGTGCTCGGAAGGTCACTCGTCGGTGGCAGCGTCACGGGCGAGATTTTTGAGGACATCGCTCCGGGCGCAATTCCCTTCGCACGGGCCGACGTTTCCGCCGAGCCTGCGCGTCCGGAACTTTCCGCCGAGTTGGCAGGTCCTTGGGATTTTTATGCCAACTTTCGCCGTGCGCACGGGCTGACAAACCTCGCGCATCCCGAGCCGCCGGAGATTGCGCTTCAAGCGCCGGGAACGCTGGTGATTCCGCTGTGGCTGCGCAACGCGACGACGAAGGCACGCGAGGTCGCATTGTCGGTTACGTTGCCTGAGGGTTGGAAAGTGCAAAGCGGCGAGGGGCACTTCTCGGTTGCCGCGAAGGAAACCGCAGCGGCTCGCGTGGAAATAAACTTGCCGGCGCTTGATGAAAAGGCTTCGAAAAAGCCGGAGCCCCAGGAAGTAACGGTTCATGCGGTTTCCAACGGGAAGAGCATCGGTGAGGTAAAACTGCGCGTTGAGTTGCGGAAACGCGCGTTGCCGCAATAAAACAGACCAGCAGAGTTTTTGCGCGGCTCATCCACTTCGCACATTTCAATAAAACCGGGAAGGAGTTACTGCTTTTTCTTAACAGGAGTTTCCAAAGCTTTTCGAGCTTTCGCGGCTACCAGCAGAAAATTCCCGGCCTTGGCTTCTTTTTCAAGCGCGGTCAGCTGTGCGCGGCCCTCAGCGAGTTTTCCAGAACCCAGCACAGTTTCTCCAAGAGCAAGCCGCGCGTGATATTCATAGGTGACGTAACCAGAGATCCCTATCCGCGCTATCGTGGCTTGCAGAGTTTTTTCAGCTTCCGCCGCGTGACCAAGCGCAGCGCGAATGCGGGCGCTCTCGACGGGGCGTAGCAACCCGAGACGGAATTGCTCGTCTTTCGACGGCTTCGTTCTGCCGCTATCTAGTACTTTTTCAGCCTCGGCGGCGTTCCCCATTGCCAGCAGTGCGCGGGCAAGCACCATGCGCGCCTCGATCTCGGCGTCCTCGTCGTCGGCGGAGCTGGAATCCTCAACAATCTTTCGAAGCGGACGTTCGGCTTCCTCCGGGTGGCCTTCTTCAATCGTCAGGTCCGCAAGGGCGACGTTTGACGAGACAATCATCGCTTTGTTGCCCAGTTCGACTCTGAGTTTCTGTAACTCTTCCAATTTCTTGTGTGCCACGGAGAGATCGTTTTCCTCGGTGAGCAAGTTGTTCCAGATAGTGAGACCAAAAGCGACAACGTTTTTATTGCTGGTTTCGCGTACGAGAGGCTCGGCCTGCTCGAGACAGTTTCTCGACTTCACCAGGTCCCCCATCAAGTAAAAAATGCGGCATGCAGGCAGCAGGTTGGCCAGAATCATGGCCTTGTTTCCCAGGGAACGGCCAACGGCGCCGGCCTCTTGGTAACGGGAAAGCGAGCCAGAAAGGTCACCCATCTTGGATAGCAGGCCGGCAATGTTGTGCAGCGTCTGAGCTGCCCGCAACTGGTCATGGAATCCGCGCGTGAGAGCCAGCGATTGCTCGTACATTTTTTTCGCGCTGACAAAGTCTTCCTGGCCTTCATAGAAAATGGCCAGATTATTCATACCTTGGGCAATGCTGTGCTGATTGCCAAGTTTCCGCCAAATGGAGAGAGCTTCTTCAAACTTGGTTTTTGCCGCGGCGTGATTGCCTTGCATGTCCAGAACCGCCCCTAGGGTGTTGGCAGCGTAGGCGGCGTCGTTGCTTCTGCCCGTGTCCAGAAAGAGGCGCCGTGATTCTTCGCAGGCTTTGACTGCTTCGGCGGGTCGACGCAGGTTCTGGAGCGCCCAACAACTGGACAGCAAGGCTCGCCCGGTGAGGATCCGAGCGCCTTGCGCCCGAGCTTTCTCGGCGGCCTGGACGGCAAAGGCCTGCATCTGTTTGTAGTCGCCCAGGGACTCGGCGGCTTCCGCTTCGGCAAGATCGATAAGGGGATCGTCGCGGGCGGGAGGAGGAAGTTTGCGCAACTGCTCCAAGGTTGCGGTTGCGTCAGTGTCTTTCCCCGCCACGTGCAGAGCTGCGGCGAGATTCAGGCCGGCTGCGAGGCTGTCCGGATAAGTTTTGAAAAGAGACTGGTAGATTTGCAGAGCTTTGTCATGTTCGCCGGTGAGCCTTCGAAGATGCGCTTCGGTGGAAAGACGCTCTTCCTCGGAGAGGGGCCCGGAGAGATCCAGAGCCTTCCGCGCCTCAGCGCGAGCCTTTTCGATCTCCCCTAAACGCTCCCAGGCGGTCGCCAGTTCTCCGTGGGATAGGGCGAAGTCCGGTTCGATGTTCACCGATTTTTCCAAGAGATCGCGCCCCGTTTGCGCGTCAAACGCCCGCAACTCAGCCAGACCTTCAAAATACAAACGGGCGGCCTCGGGTTTTGCGGGGAGCGTAGCCTTTACTTGAGCGGCTTCGGCGCCGGAGACCGCCCGCACGCCGAGTTTTTCACGGAGGGTGCTTCCGGCGCGGCTAATGAGGAGATCAATCTGATCTTCCGCCCCCTTTTCGGAAACGGAAGCGAGGGTCTCACCATGAACCGCATCCTGCACACGCAGATCGAGACGGATTTGTCCTTTTCCAAGCGGAAGGTAGGAACCGACGACGACATCGTCGGCGTTTAGATTTGCGCGAATCTTGGAAAGAGTGTCAGTGCCGTAGCTGTCCGCATCCGCGAGGGAAAGGTTGATCTTCATCGTGGCGACACTTTCGCCGGGGACTGTGCGCAGGTTGTCTCCGGCGGCAAGCTCGGTGGTCAGCATTTCCGAAAGGGCGGTGGATAGCCAGGCTTCGTCGGGGCGCCCGGAGAGATTCTTGAATCCCAGTACGGCGACAGATTTCCGAGCCGTGATGTTCGCGGGCGGAGCAAAAGGAGTGGCTACCGGAGACGGCGCTGGTTTTCCGCGGTGCAATAAAAAGTAGCTGGCTACTGATCCCACAAGCAGCAGGAAAATCATAGCGGCAACAAGCAACGAATACGATGGGCCTGAAGACACCGCTGCTGCGGGAATTGAGCCAGTGGCCACGCGTTCGAGGTCCACTCCCAGTTCTCGCGCGGACTGATAGCGCAGCGCCGGATCTTTGTCCAGAGTCTTGAGGATGACCGCTTCGAGTCCGGAAGGAAGTTTGCGATTGAGGCTCGATGGCGCCGGCGGTCGCTGGTTCAAGATGGAATTGATCAGCACCGGGTCGGTGCGTTGCGCAAATGGCCGCTTCCCGGTGCTCATTTCGTAAAGGACAACTCCCAGGGCCCAAATGTCAGTGCGGGCATCGCTGGGTTCGCCGCGCAATTGTTCCGGGGCCATGTAGGGCAGCGTTCCGGCCACTTCCTGGAATTGGGTGAGTGTGGCGACGAGGTCGGCATTTCCTTCCTGGGGCATGAGTTGCGCGAGACCGAAATCGAGAATTTTCAGGCGTCCATCCGGCGTCATGCGCAGGTTGCCAGGCTTCAAATCGCGGTGGACGATTCCTTGTTCGTGCGCAGCGGTAAGGCCCTGCACGATTTGCGTAGTCAGAGAAATGCAATCTTTTGTGTTGAGCGAACCGGCGTAGAGTTTTTCGTTGAGGGTTGTTCCAGGGATGTATTCGGTGACGAGGAAATCGACGCCATCTTCGGAGCTAAATTCATAAATCGTTGCGATGTTGGGATGGTTCAGCTTGGCAAGGGCCAGGGCTTCCTTGCGAAAGCGTTTGCGGGTGTTTTCATTGGCGAGAAGAGCGGCGGGGAGAACTTTGATGGCGACGTCGCGCTCGAGTTGTTCGTCATGAGCGCGGTAAACCACACCCATACCGCCGGCGCCAATTTGCTCAATGATTTGATAATGCGAGAGCCGCTTACCTACCATGGGTTATTGCGAAGTCTAGACGCGGAGAGTATTCCGGTCAACGGAAAGACCCAGTATCGCTGAGACGACCGTCTATTTTTTGCCGCGCGCTGCTTCCATGGCTTCCCACGCCGCTTCAGGAAGCAACAGCAGGTCGTTGAATTCGCCGGCGCCGCGCAGCCACTGGCCGCCGTCGATCACCACGCATTCGCCATTGATGTACTCGGCCATGTCGCTCAGCAGAAACGCGGCGAGATTTGTCAGTTCCTCGTGCCGGCCGAACCGTTTCATGGGATGTTTTTCCTTGCCGTGTTCCTCGAATTGTTTCGACGGCATCAGCCGCGACCACGCGCCCTCCGTCGGAAACGGTCCTGGCGCGATTGCGTTCATGCGGATGTGATACTTCGCCCACTCGACCGCCAATGACCTGGTCATTGCCAGCACCCCGGCCTTCGCGCACGCCGAGGGCACCACGAACCCGGACCCGGCGTTCGTAGCCGCATACGTCGTCACTATATTCAGCACGTTGCCGCCGAGCTTTTGCGCAATCCAGCGCTTCCCGAATGTTTGGGTGCAGTTGAAACTGCCGTTGAGTACGATGCTGACCACGGCGTTGAATGCATTGGGCGTGAGCTTTTCCGTGCGGGCCATAAAATTGCCCGCGGCGTTGTTCACCACCGTGTCGATGCGGCCGAACTGCTCATCGGCCTGGGCAGCCGCGGCTTCTACCGCGGCATAATCGCGCACATCGCAGGTCGCGTAGGCAGCCGCGCCACCGAGCCGGTGAATTTCGTCGCGTACTTCTTTCAGCGGCTCTTCGCGCCGGCCAACGAGAAACATGCGCGCGCCAAGCTCCGCAAAACGCAACGCCATGGACCGCCCCAGCCCGGTACCGCCGCCGGTGAGAAAAATCGCGCGGTCCTTCAACAAGTCTTGTTGAAACATGGATCACCGCCTCGCATGAGAATGACCGAGATTCTAGTGCATCACAGTAAAACGTGCTGGATTTTTGATTGAGCCGTTCAAACGGCTCGGTGGCGATCATGAGTTCAGGGGATTGTCGCGGAACTGGAAGGGCAAATACCAATGCGGGAGTTCTACGGTTGCGGCTTAATCTCCGCGGGAACCAAGCGCCCCATGGACTTGGCGTACTCGGCCGCAAAGAGCGAGCTATCCGGGAATTCCTCGGTTAACTCGTGCAGGAGCTTTTGCGCCAACGGATTCTGTTTTTCGCGCCGCGCGGAAAGCGCCAGCAGGATTTTTGCGAACGGCGGCAGGTAGCGCCCGCCCTCCGCCGTTTTTCCCAACTGCTGCATTCCGAGTTTTTTGTCGCCGTGAATTCCCCCAAACCACAGCATGAAGCGCGTGCCGCCGGAAAGGCTGCCAATTATGTAGTTGGCCGAGCCCAGCGCCACGTACGCATCATTCGCGTCTGGCTGCTCCACGAGAAGATCCTTCGCAAACTCGTTCGCTTCTTTCAGCCGCTTCAAGCTATCGAGATGTTGCTTCTTGAGGATCATGTCGGCGTTCGATTCCATTCCCGAGGCCATCGTTAGCGCGAATAAGCCTTCGGGATCCTTCGGGTTTTTCTCCAGACGCTGCCTAGCAAGACTGCGCGCTTTGTCCAGCGCTTTCTGGAAGCTCTTCATGCGCTCGGGGTCTGGTTTTCCCTCGATTCCGCTCAGAAACCTTTTCTCATTGAGGAAAAAATCGCTGCTGAGCACTCCCTGCCGGTACAGTTCCTCAAAGAGATAGCTGGCCGCCACGGCCACTGCTCCAAAGGGCTCTGTCGGATGCGCCGATGCCCATTTGTCGAAAGTTTCGCGCGCTTCGGGAAATTTCTGCGTGTATAGGAGATGAAATCCCTCCTTCAGCTCGGGCACGGACGTAAACGCCGGTGTGGCCGCGTCCGCGGGCGCCGCCGGGAAGGCGTGCACGGGCAGGAACAGTAGAAACAAAAGTAAAAGATGGATTCGCCGCAACATTCGCCCTATTCTCCCCGCCAAACTTGCGCTAAAACAAGCCCGGCAGGAATCGCGGTTTCCCCGACATGGCCGCGCGGTAGTCCGGATTTGCGAACAGCACTCGCTCTTCGGTGGACAGCCGCTGCGCGAGAACCGCGATGTGTGCCAGCGACCCTGCGATCGCCGTGATCCATGCGGTATGAATCAGCGGCAGGGCCAGCATTTCCGCAAACACCGCCGCATAGTTAGGATGCCTCACAAAGCGAAAAGGGCCAGTCGTTACCACACCCAAGCGCGTCGAATCCATTACCTGTACGTTCCAGTGTTCCCCGAGGGTGCGGATCACCCACCAGCGCATGGCGTTGGCCGCCAGAAAAATGAGAAACATCACCGTTGCGAGAATCGGGAAGAAAGGCCGATGGAGAAATACCACCTCGAGAGCCGCGCCGAGAAGGACCGCGGTGTGCAGCACCACCATCCACCGGAACCTCGGCTCATCCACCTTCGCTGCGCCGCGCGACACCATGCTGGCCTGGTGACGCTTGGAGATACGAAGCTCCACGAGCCGCAGCAGCGCTACGGTTAGCAGCAGAGCCAGATACGCGATGACACTCAGTTCCATTGGAGCAGCAGGAACTCCGCGCTGAATCCCGGGCCAAAGGCCGCGGCCATGGCGTACTCACCGGAGTTCAGAGGCCTCTTTTCCAGCCACTCCTGCAAGATGAAAAGAATCGTCGCGCTTGAGAGGTTGCCCACGTTCGCCAGGACGTCCCACGACGGCTGCGTCTCGCATTTCTTCAGGCCCAGCGCTTCTTCCACGTTGCTCAGCAGGCGCGCGCCGCCCGGGTGCAGAATCCATCCCTTGATTTCTTCCTGTTTTCGTCCGTGGCGCTCGAGAAATCCTTTGACCAGGCCGCGAATTTTCTTGCCGATCATTTCCGGCACGTCTTTCGCGAGCAAAATGTGGAATCCGGAGTCGCGCAGGTCAAATCCCATGGCCCCCAGCGAATCGGGAAAGGTGTACGTCTCCGAGACCAGGATTTTTGGTCCCGGCACTTCTTTGCTCCTTACAATCACCGCCGCTGCGCCATCTCCGAACAATATCGAGGAGATCAGGTTGGCCTGCGAAATGTCCTTCCGCTGAAACGTCAGCGATGGCAGCTCCACGGCGATAATCAGCACATTGCCGCCGGGATGGGCTTTCAAATAATCCGCCGCTCGCCCTAGCGCCATCGCTCCCGCCGCGCAGCCCAGTTCCGTGAACGGCATTCTCCGCACGTTCGAACGGAAACCCATCAGGTTAATGAGATGCGCATCAAGCGAAGGAATCATGAAACCCGTACAAGACACGGTGATGATCAGATCGATCTCGTCGGCCTTCAGTCCCGCGCGCTCCAGCGCTTTCTCTGCCGCTTCCCGCCCGAGTTTTATCGAATGCTCGATATATTCCTCGTTGGTCTTCGCCAACGCGCGGGCTTCGATCGTGTATTCGATCGGGAAAATCGCATGCCTCTTGTGCACCTGCGCGTTGTCCACGATACTCATCATCGCCTCGAGGCGGCGCTCGGGAATGTCGAAAACCCGCCCCAGGTAGTACTTCATGTCCTCCCGGGTCATGGTATGCTCGGGCAAGGCCGTCGCCGAGGCCGCGATGGTGCAATGCATTGGCGACGATGTTGCTCTCGTGTCTTGAATGCTCAAGAATTCCACCTGTCTTGCCGGCTTCTGAGTCCGGCGGCTGCTAGCGGACAGCCGGGTAAGTCGTTTGGATGCAGTAAAGCTAAACCACCCTGCAACTGAGGGCTCAACTTTATATCATTCCCGGCCTCGCGTACGCCAGTTTGCCGTCCTAGTACGGTCTACCAGCAAAGTCCTATTCATATTTGTTTCATCTCTCTGTCTCCCATTTGTAAGACAACCAGCCGCCCGTGCGGTATCCTAAAAAGCACACTATGATACAACACCAAGGACCTCCCAAAGTCTTCCATCGCCGCTCAATTCTCTCCATTCTTGCCGTAAGTCTGTTGTTTGCCGCAACGGCTTCCGCGCAGGAAAAACCCGCGCCTCCTTTACTAGTGATGATTTCCATCGACGGCCTTCGTCCCGATTACATCACCGCCGCCGACGCGCACGGCGCCAAAGTCCCCAATCTGCGCCGCTTCCTCAAGGAAGGCGCTTACGCGGATGGCGTGGTGGGCGTCATCCCCACGGTTACTTATCCCAGCCACACCACCCTGGTCACCGGCGTCTGGCCCGCCAAGCACGGCATTTTCGCCAACACCACCTTCGACCCCTTGCAGAAAAATTCTCAGGGCTGGTATTGGTACGCCGAGGATATTCACGTTCCCACTCTCTGGGACGCCGCCGCGCAAGCGGGACGAACCACCGCAAGCATTCAGTGGCCTGTCACCGTCGGCGCGCATATCACGTGGAACATTCCCGAGTTTTGGCGCGCCAACACCGACGACGACGCCAAACTCCTTCGTGCCGTCGCCACACGGGGACTTTTGACCTCCGCCGCTGCTTCCATCGGCGACTATCGCTATGGAACCGACGCTACCGTGCAAGCGGACGAAGTCCGCACCCGTTACGCGCAATGGATTCTGGAAAACCATCATCCCGAGTTTCTGCTGCTGCACCTGATTGCCCTCGATCATATCGAGCACGAAACGGGCCCGTTCAGTCCCGAATCCGTCGCTGTCCTGGAAAGCCTCGACGCTTTGATCGGCAAGGTTCGCGAGACCGCCGAGCATCTCGCGCCAGGCCGCGCCTTCGTAGCCATCGTTTCCGATCATGGCTTTGCAAAGACCGACGCCCAGTTGAATCTATTCCCCGCCTTTCGCGACGCGAAACTTCTCACCGTTGATGAAAAAACGAAAATCACGGACTGGAAAGCCCTGCCCTGGCCCAGCGGGGGCTCCACTGCCATCATGCTCAAAGATCCCAACGATGCCGCAACTCTCGCAACGGTCCGCGAACTGCTCTCCAAACTCGCCGCTGATCCTGCAAACGGAATCGACCGTGTCCTCGAAGCGGACGATCTCCACAAACGCGGCGGCTATCCGCCAGCCTCCTTTTTCGTCGGACTCAAGCCCGGCTGGAAAACGGGCAACAGTCTCGATGGCCCTGTAGTTTCAAAAGTGAAGCCCGGTGGCACCCACGGCCAGCTCCCCGATATTCCGGATCTTCGCGCCGCATTTTTTCTAATCGGCCCAGGCATTCCCGCAGGCCGCTCGCTCGGCCTCATCGACATGCGCGATATCGCACCCACTCTCGCGCACCTTGACGGACTGTCTCTGCCGTCTGCCGACGGAAAAATCCTTCTGCCCTGAAGATTCTGAACGTGCGGCCGCGTTTTCCCGCTTTAGCGCAACCCGACTTGTCCCTTTGTGGATTCGATTAGTTTCGCGGAGTCATAGCCCACGCCATCCTTGAACACCAGCGTAACTTTTTCGATGTCCTTGATGTTCGCGGATGGATCTCCTTGAATCACCACGACGTCAGCAATTTTCCCGGGAGCCAGCGTGCCGATCTTGTCCAACTCCCCCAGAAACTCCGCGCCATTGGATGTCGCGATATGAATCGCCTCCAGCGGCGTGAATCCCGCTTCCACAAGTAATTCCACTTCGCGCTGGTCTCCGAATCCCGCGATCACTCCTCCATATCCCGTTGGATCGAGCCCCGCCAGCAACAAGCCACCCTGCTTTGCGAATTCGCGTTCGAACTCCAGCTCTTTCTTGAACAGCGCCGGCCAATCCGATTTCGCCGCGCCGTCTGAAACGGTCGAACGCCTCGTCAAATAAGAAATGCGCGCCTCGGGAGTCATGGCATCGAGCACGCGCGCTTCCAGCGGTGCGCGGTTCGGCACGGATATTTCAAAAACGGGC
>Ga0210410_10003459_pt1 | contig 13975 bp, 7 predicted proteins | sample IncBWC4MmetaG_FD_161058 | JGI IMG/M metagenome (GOLD analysis project Ga0210410, IMG submission 161058) | Forest soil microbial communities from Barre Woods Harvard Forest LTER site, Petersham, Massachusetts, United States - Inc-BW-C-4-M | ecosystem: Environmental > Terrestrial > Soil >... | reverse complement strand
CCATGCGCTTCGGCATGTTCATGGCGTTCCTGGACATTCAGGTGGTCTCGGCATCGCTTTCGGAGATCCAGGCCGGACTTGCCGCCTCGGCCGACGAAGTCACCTGGGTGCAGACCTCGTATCTGATGGCGGAAGTGGTCGCGATTCCGCTTTCCGGCTTTCTCTCGCGCGCGCTCGGCACGCGCATCATGTTCGCCGGCGCGGCGGCCGGCTTCACGGTCGCGAGCCTGATGTGCGGGCTGACCTCGACCATGAATCAGATGATCTTCTGGCGCGCGGTGCAGGGCTTCATCGGCGGCGGCATGGTGCCAACAGTCTTCGCCTCCGCCTACTCGATCTTTCCGCGCTCGAAACAGCCGATCGTGACTCCGATCATCGGGCTTGTGGCCACGCTCGCGCCAACCATCGGGCCGACCGTCGGCGGCTATCTGACAGACCTGGCGTCGTGGCACTGGCTGTTTTTCATCAACATCGTGCCCGGAATCGTGGTGACGATCGCGGCGATCACGCTGATCGATTTCGACGAGCCGAACTTCAAGCTGTTCGAGCGCTTCGACTGGACCGGCCTCATCTTCATGGCGCTGTTTTTGGGCGCGCTCGAATATGTGCTGGAGGACGGACCGCGCTATGACTGGTTCGAGGATGAAACTGTCTTCACGGCGGCGGTGATCTCTGCAAGCTCGGCCGTGATCTTCTTTGCGCGCGTGCTTACGGCGCGGCAGCCGATCGTGGATTTGCGCGCCTTCGCCGACCGCAACTTCGCGGTCGGCAGCATGTTCTCGTTCGTGCTCGGCATCGGGCTTTACGGCCTCACCTATCTCTATCCGATCTATCTCGCCCAGATCCGCGGCTTCAATGCGCTGATGATCGGGCAGACATTGTTCATCTCCGGCGCCACAATGTTCGTAACCGCGCCGCTGGTCGGCCGGCTGATGGCGAAGGTCGACGCGCGGTGGATGCTGGCGTTTGGTTTCGCCGTGGTTGCGCTGAGCAATTGGCAGATGACTTATCTGACCAAGGACTGGGAGTTCTGGCAGCTGTTCCTGCCGCAGTTGCTGCGCGGCTTCGGCATGATGTTCGCGATCGTGCCGATCACCAATATCTCGCTCGGCACGCTCCCTCCGGAGCGGCTGAAGAACGCGTCCGGCCTGTTCAATCTGACGCGCAATCTCGGCGGCGCCGTCGGCCTTGCCGGGCTCAACACGGTGCTCGACAAGCGCATCGACCTGCATCTGGCGCGGCTGCATGATTCCATCACCTGGGCACGCCGCCCCGTCGTGGAAGCGCTCACCGGCTTTGCCGCGCGCATGCCGGGCTCCGACGCGCCAAACATGGCGCTCAAGCAGCTTTTCCTGTTCGTACGCCAGCAGGCCACGGTGATGGCCTTTGCCGACGTGTTCCTACTGCTGTGCCTGTTGTTCGGCGGCTTCGCCTGTCTGGTGTTCTTGCTGCGGCGGCCGCCGATGGTCGGAGCAGCCACGGCTGACGCGCATTAACGACGCGCATAACGAGGCAACGAAAGAAGGCCGGACCCCTGGTCCGGCCTTCGCAGTCTAGAAACCGGCTATGTCTTGCCGGCGTCAATGCGTGGCGGCGAATGCAATGCCCTCACGCACTTGGACGATCGCCCTGTCGACGAGCTCGATCGCGCGCTCGCGGTGTCCGCCCTTGTTGGGGACCGCAGCCTCCAATTCAGCGCGCGCATTTTGCAGGAGCGCGAGCGCGGCATCCATCCGGGGCTGTGCGCCCAGTGCATAGCCTATTCCAAGGCTCGAAATGACCAGAACGCCGACCAGCAGTTTTTGCTTGGACACAAAACGAGACATTGCTTTCTCCTCAGAGGACATGTGAGTCCGCACTTGTCGCCCGGGCCGTTGTACGCCGCATGACGACCGGCGGATCACCCATAACCTTCAGATTCTCAAGACAAATTCTTAACAGCCGTTCATGGCGCCGCGGCTCACCGGCCGGAGCCGGGCTTGCCATATCCGCCTGCCGTCGGCGTCAGGATGATGATCGCTTCGCCGGCATCGAGTACGGTGGCATCACAGCCTTTGAGTTCCTCGATGCGGCCATCCTTGCGCCGCACCGTATTCTTGCCGACCTGGCCATTTTCTCCGCCGGCGAGCCCAAAGGGCGGCACGCGCCGGTGGCCGGACAGAATGGTGCATTCCATCTTTTCCAGAAAGCGGATGGTGCGGCGGATGCCATCGCCGGCCTTCCATCGGCCGCGCCCGCCGGAATCGTTGCGGATGTGAAAATCCTCGAGCAGCACCGGATAGCGGAATTCGAGCACTTCCGGATCGGTGAGCCGGGTGTTTGTCATATGCGTGTGCACCGCATCGGTGCCGGGAAAGCCCGGGCCCGCCGGCGAACCGGAACAGATCGTCTCGTAATATTGATAGCGCGCGTTGCCGAAGTTGAGATTGTTCATGGTGCCCTGCGCCGCCGCCATGGCGTCGAGCGCACCGAACAGGCAATTGGTCACCTCCTGCGAGGTTTCCACATTGCCCGCCACCACGGCGGCGGGAAATTCCGGCGACAGCAGCGACTTCTTGGGAATGATGATGCGGATCGGACGCAAGCACCCGGCATTCATCGGGATCTCGTCGTCGACCATGACGCGGAAGACATAAAGCACGGCCGCGCGGGTGACCGGCTCGGGAGCATTGAAGTTGGTCGGCTGCTGCGCGCTGGTGCCGGTGAAATCCACCGTCGCTTCGCGCTTTTTCTTGTCGACCGCGATACGCACCTTGATGACGGTGCCTTGATCCATTTCGGACGTGAACGACGAATCGCGCAGCCGGTCGATGACACGCCGCACGCTTTCGGCGGCATTGTCCTGCACGTGCCGCATATAGGCGCGCACCACCGGCAGCGTGAAATGCCGCACCATCTTGCGCAGTTCCTGCACGCCTTTCTCGTTGGCGGCGACCTGCGCTTTCAGATCGGCGATGTTCTGCACCGGATTGCGTGCAGGATAATCGCCTCCGGTCAGTAGCGCCAAAATTTCTTTCTCGCGGAAGCGGCCGCGATCGACCAGCTTGAAATTGTCGATATAAACGCCCTCCTGGGCGATGGTCGTCGCATTCGGCGACATGGAGCCCGGCGAGATGCCGCCGACATCGGCGTGATGCCCGCGCGCGGCGACCCAGAACAGGATCTTGCGGCCATCAAAGACCGGCGTGCAGACGGTGATGTCGGGAAGGTGCGTGCCGCCGTTATAGGGCGCGTTGATCGCGTAGACATCGCCGGGGCGGATCTTGCCCTTGTTCTCGCGGATGATGGTCTCGACTGCGCGATCCATCGAGCCGAGATGCACCGGCATGTGCGGCGCGTTGGCGACCAGCGAGCCGTCGCCGTCAAACACCGCGCAGGAGAAATCGAGCCGCTCCTTGATATTGACCGAATAGGCGGTGTTCTGCAGCGCCACGCCCATCTGCTCGGCAATCGACATGAACAGGTTGTTGAACACTTCCAGCATGACCGGATCGGCGCGAGTGCCGACGGCGCGCGCGCGTACGAGCTTTTTGATGCGCTTGAGCACGAGATGATTTTTGGCCGTCAGCTCGGCTTGCCAGCCGTCCTCGACCACGACGGTCTGGTGCGGCTCGATGATGATGGCGGGGCCGGCGACCCTATGACCGGGCGCGAGTTTATCGCGTGTGTAAACGGAAGCACGGCGCCATTTGCCGCCGGAGAAAAACCGCGTGCGCCGCGCCGGCGCCGGAAGCTTTGAGCGCGTCGTCTTTTGTGACTGCTCCTTGAAGCGGGCGCCGCCGCCGACTGCCTCGACGGACACAGCTTCGAGCACCAGCGATTTCGTCCGATCGATAAAGCCAAAGCGCGCCTTGTGCGCGCGCTCGAAGGCGGCTTTTATTCTCTGCAACGTCACGATCGGCTCCCCTCCCCCTTGTGGGGAGGGGCTGGGGGTGGGGGTCGAGAGGCCAGCACGCGGCGAAGATTGGCGCGCGTGCACCCGTCTTCGTCCGCGCACAACCTCCCGACCCCCCTCCCCTCCCTCCCCCACAAGGGGGGAGGGAGGAGAAAGCGCGCCCGCCTCAACAATCAACGCCGTGTCCGTGCCGGCGTAGCGAATATGGGCGCGCACATGAATCTTAATCTTTGCCGGTGCGACGCCCTGCTCGGCAACTTCGTTCGCGGCAGTGTCGGCAAGTTTGCGCGCGACCTTGTCGAGCGTCGCGCGCACTTTCTCGTCGAAAGGCTCCTCCACCGCCCGCTGGCGGACGCTGCGGATGTCGGCGAGCCCCATGCCGTACGCAGAGAGGAGCGACGAGAACGGATGAATGAGCACGCTGGTCATGCCGAGCGCGTCGGCGACGAGACACGCATGCTGGCCGCCGGCACCGCCGAAGCAATTGAGCGCATAGCGCGTGACATCGTAGCCGCGCTGCACCGAGATCTTCTTGATCGCGTTCGCCATGTTCTCGACCGCGATCTTGATGAAGCCGTCAGCAGCTTGCTCAGGCGTCCGCCCATCGCCGATCTCCTTCGCCAAGGCCACGAAGGCTGTGCGCACCGCGTCGGCGTCGAGCGGCTGGTTCTGCTCGGGCCCAAAGATCTTCGGAAAGAAATCGGGAATGAGCTTGCCGACCATGACATTCACGTCGGTCACCGCCAGCGGCCCGCCGCGCCGGTAGCATTTCGGCCCTGGATTGGCGCCGGCAGAATCGGGACCGACGCGAAAGCGGGCGCCATCGAAATGCAGGATCGAACCGCCGCCGGCCGCCACCGTGTGAATAAGCATCATCGGCGCGCGCATACGCACGCCGGCTACTTCGGTTTCGAAGGTGCGCTCATATTCGCCGGCAAAGTGCGACACGTCTGTCGAGGTGCCGCCCATGTCGAAGCCGATCAGCTGATTGAAACCGGCCTGCCGGCCGGTCTCGGCCATGCCGACGACGCCACCGGCCGGGCCGGACAAGATCGCGTCCTTGCCGCGGAACAAATCCGCCGCCGTGAGCCCGCCGGACGACATCATGAACATGAGCTTTGCCTTCCCTTGTGGGGAGGGGTCGGGGATGGGGGTCGGGAGGTCGACTCTTTGCACAGACTGGCGGGCGCTTCCGCGTTGGTGCGTCGCCTCCCGACCCCCCTCCCTACCCTCCCCCACAAGGGGGGAGGGTTTTTGCCTCACAAGGGCAGAGGGATTTAGTTCGCCCGCTACCTGCGCCACGTATCCGCGGAGAATCGGCGAGAGATAGGCGTCGACCACGGTGGTGTCGCCGCGGCCGACGAGTTTGATCAGCGGCGACACTTCGTGGCTGGCGGACACTTGCGTAAAGCCCGCTTCGCGGGCGAGCATTGCAATCTGTTGTTCATGCGCGCTGTAGCGATAAGCATGCATCAGCACGATGGCGACGGCGCGCAGCCCGTCATTCTTCGCACGCACAAGTTCGGCACGCACTTCGTCGAGATCCAGCGCTCGTTCGACAGTGCCGTCGGCGCGCACGCGCTCGTCAACCTCGGCGACACGCTCGTAGAGCATGTCGGGCTTGATGATGTGCTTGGCAAAAATCTTCGGCCGCGCCTGGTAGCCGATGCGCAGCGCATCGCGGAAGCCCTTAGTGATGAGGAGAAGCGTGCGCTCGCCCTTGCGCTCAAGCAGCGCATTGGTAGCGACCGTGGTGCCCATCTTCACCGCGCCGATCTGCGCCGCCGGCACGGGCTCCTCCGGCGCAAGCCCAAGCAAATGGCGAATGCCCGCCACAGCGGCATCCCGATACGCCTCGGGATTTTCCGACAGGAGCTTGCGGGTGACGAGCTTGCCGTCGGGCCGCCGGCCGATCACGTCGGTGAAGGTGCCGCCGCGGTCGATCCAGAATTCCCAGCTTCCGGGCATAAGCAAATATATCCAAACCGCTCATTCCCGCGAATGCGGGAATCGAGCAAGAAACAGAAAAAGACTTGGGTCCCCGCTTACGTGGAGACGAGCGCGGTTGTCTAGATCTAGGGTTTGTCCGCCGCCAGCAGATTGGCGATGGTCCTGATCTCGTTGCGCGCGTATTTGGGCAGGCCGGCGCTGATCGAATCGCCGGAATTGAACGAGGACTGCCCCATCAGCACTTGCGCCGGCACGAGGTTGCGCAGCACCGGGACTTTTTCGAAATCCTTCTTCTTGTCGAGCACGCTTTCGGGGATCGCCAGCACCATGTAGGCGGTGACCACCGTCTTGTTGGCTTCGCTCGGATGAGCCTGGAAGACGGCGAGCAATTTGCCGAATTTCATGATCTGATTGACGTAGAAGATATTCTGCTCGAGCACGCCGGCGACCGGCGTATCGAGGCCGGTGAGCTCCTTCAAGCCGGCCTGATCGATATCGGCGGTCAACACCGCCGACATCTCGCCCTGGAAATCGATATGGTCGGAAACCTTCTTGGGCGTGTCGCGCAGCTTGTTGACCAGCATCACGCCGAGCGGAATCTTGCCTTCGAGCTTGTAGGTCGACTCGATGCAGATCAGCGGATTGCGGCCGGTGCACCACTTGCGATCGGGATTGACGTTGCCGGTCCCCTGCGGGTCGGTGAGCGGGGAGATGTCGGTCGCGGCAATCAGCTTGTGCTTGATCGCCGGGTCAATCTTTTCCAGGAACGGCAGCGAGACATAGCGTGAAAGATTGAATGAGCCGGGCGCCCTGTTGAGAATGAAACGCGCCTGCGCGACGTACATTTCGAGCTTTTCCAGTACCGGACCGGCGGGCGCATCGGTGCTCGCCGCCTTGGTGATGGTTGGCTCGGAATAAGCGGGATAGAGCGATAAGAACTTTTTCTGCGCCGGAAGCGTCCGGCCCCACTCGGTAAATGCGGTCAAGTTCGCGGCGGCCGACGCGCTCACCGCGCCGTCGCTGAACGCGATCGTGCCGGGCTTCAGTGCGGCCACATCCCAATTCGGCGGTGAACCGACATCCTCGATGCGAAACTCCTCCGCACGCGCGGAGGACAACGCCCCAAGCAGTGCGACAAGCGCGACCGCGTGTCGTATCCACATTGAATTACTTTCCGTTATCCGTCAGAACGGCCACCCGCTCCACGACCCGCGACGATCCTCCCGGTTGTTCCATGGTGCGAAGAAGCCGCGCGCTACCGGCCGCTGCTGTTGCTGGTAATAGCCTTGCTGCTGTTGCTGGTAGTAGTCCTGCTGAGCGCCCGGATAATACGGGTTTCCGCCCGCGCGGCGTCCTCCGCCGCCCCATCCCCAGGCACCCCAGCTTTGCTCTGCCTCGCCCTCAGGATTGCGGGCCGGGTCGCCCTCCTGACGCGTCGCCATAAGCTGATATTGCGTCTCATAAAGTTTGCCATCCGGTCCGATCCGGAGGTGCTCGATAAAGCCTTGCCCGCTGTTTTCGCTGTATTGGTACTGGCCATACTGGCCGCCGTTGCGGCTGCCGCCAATCCGGGTGCCGCTGTAATAGTCGATTGGCAGGTCAACCAAATAGCGCTTGGCCTCCGGCGACGGCCCACTGAGCGGCGTCTTGGGCGCAATGCCCTGTGCCCAAACGGCCTGCAAGATCGGCTCGAAGATCGGCAACGCGACACGCGCGCCGGTCGCGGTCGTGCCCAGCGAACGACGCTTGCCATCGCCATTGTCGTAGCCGACCCACACGGCGATGGTGACGTCGTTGGTGAAGCCGATGAACCACCCGTCGACCGCATCCTCGGTGGTTCCGGTCTTGCCGGCGACATAGGGCGAGAGCCCGCCGATCGCGCGCGCTGTGCCGCGCGCCACCACGCCCTGCAGCATGGTCTTGAGCTGATAGAACGACGTGCGGTCGGCCGCGCTAATAAAGGGAAGCGGCGTGTTCGGATATTGAAAGACCGTGTGCCCGTCTGACTCGATCGATTCGATGGCGTGCGGCTTCGGCAGCGCGCCTTCGTTGGCCACCGCCGCATAGAAGGCGGCGAGATCAATCATGCGGACCGGCTGCGCGCCGAGCACGAACGGATAGTAACGGACGCATTCAGCGTAGATCTTGGCGGCAACCGCGGTGGCGCAGACTTGATCAAGACTTTTCTCAGGATCGGCGCTGATGCCCCCCTCGAGCAAGTGCGCGGTCACGACGTTGACTGAATTCTCCAGTCCGCGCCGCATGGTGAACATGCCGCCCATGCTGCCGTCGGCGTTGCGCGGCGACCAGTAATATTCCTCGCGCAGCGCGCTGTTGTACTCGCGCGCGATAATGCCGGTGTTGGCGCCGATCGGCGCGAGCGTGATCGGATCGTCCGAAACGAGCGTGTTGGGTTGCAGTCCTGCCTGCAGCGCGGTCAGATAGGTGAGCGGCTTCATCGCCGATCCGGGCTGGCGCTGAGTCTGCGACGTCCGGTTCAACTGGCTCGCGAAATAGGAGAAGCTGCCCGCCATCGCCAGAATGCGTCCGGTCTTGTTCTCCAGCACCAGCGCCGCTCCTTGCACCGTGGGGCGCACCCGCAATTCCGCCCGCCCGCCGGCCGTGACGGTGGCGCCCGGCCCGCCGCCCGCGTTTTTGGGCTTGGCAGCGGTCTTGCCCTCGATCACGCGGACATAGACGACGTCATAAAGGCCGATATTGCGCTTGGCGCCCAGGTTCGCCGCGTTGAGCGGCAACACGCGGCCGTCTCGGATACCGACGCGGATATTGCCGTCGCCGCGCTTGCCGCCGCCCTTGTCGAGAATAACGGCCGGCTCCCAATGCACGTCGGAAAGCGGCAGCTTGAGCGCCTGCAGCGCTTGTTGCCACGCCGGCAAGGCGCCGGGCGCTGCCGCGCCGCCGCCGGCGCCGAGCTTTTGGATCGCGTCGCCGAGATTGGCTTCGGGCCCGCGAAACTGCGTGCGGCCGGACGACATCTCAAAACGAGCAAGCCCCTCCTGCAGGGATACTTCGGCTTCGCGCTGCAAGGCCGCGTTGATGGTCGAATGGACGGTGTAGGGTTCCGCCGTCAGGCTGGTGATGCCGTCGGTTTTCGCCTCGCGCCCCAGGAAATCGGTGAAATGCAAGCCGCTGTCGCGCCGCCGCTGCTCGAACGCCAGAAGCTTGGGCGGGGCCGCGAGCGCACGGTCCTTGTCCTCCGCCGAGATCACGCCGTCTTCCTTCATGCGGCCGATCACATAGGCGAGCCGCTCCTTGGCGCGATCCGGATGGCGGTCAGGGTTGAAGAAGCTTGGCCCCTTGAGCAAGCCCGCCAACATCGCGCCTTCGGCGATGCTGAGATCCTGTGCGGATTTGCCGAAATAGCTGCGCGCGGCCATCTCGACGCCCCAGGCGCCGCGGCCGAGATAGGCGGAATTCAGGTAGAGCTCGAGGATTTCCGATTTGCTGAGCGTGCTCTCAACCCGCGAGGCCACGATCATCTCGCGGATCTTGCGCTCGTAGGTCACGTCGTCTCCAACCAGGAGGTTTTTGACCACCTGCTGGGTGATGGTCGAGCCGCCCTGCGGCCGTCCCGGCTCGGCGAGATTGCCGATGAAGGCACGAATGATGCCGCGCTCGTCGACGCCGTGGTGCTGAAAAAACCGCCGGTCTTCGGCGGCGATGAATGCTTTCTGCACCAGGTCCGGAATCTTGGCGAGCGGCACCCAGACACGGCGGTTACGCGGCTCGAACACATTGGCGAAGCTGCCGCCCTTGCCGTCGAGCACCACACTCATGGAGGGTAGCTTGCGGCCTTTGAGCCGCGCCGGGTCGGGCAGATCGGCCGCCGCGTTGTTGAAGAACTCGATCACCTGGCCGAGATCGACGACCGGATTGGCGACGTTCTCGTTCTTGCAGAACTGATGATAGGCGGTGTTCAGATCGGCGAAGTTGATGCCATGAAAGGCTTTGATGTCGCCCGCCACCGCCTTGGGGTCGTTCAACGCGGTGGCGATCAGGTCGTCCAGGTTGATCGACTCGATGTCGAAGGCCTGCCGCATGTGGGCACAGCCATCGCGCAGGATCTGCACCACCTCGGCTCGGTCCTGCACCGGATCGAAATGGGTTTTGACCGCCTGGGGCGCAGTCGTGACTTCGCTCAACGCCAGCGCAGTCGCAAATATTTTGACGAGAATCATGTCCATGGCAGGGCGCGAGCACAGCCGAGTTCGAGGAACACCACAAGAGGGATAGCGAGTATAACCATCCGATCCTTACAAAAAGACTTTTTGTGGGTCTTTGGTTGCCGGCATCCTTAGCCTTTTACTCAGGTTTGCATCGGGGTGACGTATTTCCGTCACGCTCGCGCCATGCGCGCCTGAGGATCGCCCTGCTTCGAGGTGGACCGCCTTGCAAACGGGGCGCCGGCTTTACGAAGCTGCGGCTGAATCCTTGGCGGGTGCGGGGGCCTCGGCCGGCGCAGGCGTGTTGGCCGGCGCCAGCCCATCGAAATGGCCGCGGCGTTGCAGCCAGGCGAGCAGGACAAGCGCCGGCAGGCCGGCGAGCGCGCAGATCGCAAAGAACCACACCCAGCCGGTTGCGCCGGCAATAAAGCCGGCGCCTGCGGAAAGATACGTACGGCCGAAGGCTGCCAGCGCCGTCAGCAGCGCGTATTGTGTGGCCGTGTGCAACGGATTGCGGCACAGCGCCGACAGGTAGGCGACAAAGATCACGGTGCCGATGGCGCTGGTGAAGTTCTCGGCGACGATGGCGAAGGTCAGCCATGCCGCATTGAGCCCAACGACAGCCTGCCAGGAGAAGGCGAGATTGGCGAAAGCCTGCAAGAGACCGCCAATCATCAAGCTTAGCGGCAGCGAATAGGCGCGGGCGACGAAGCCGCCGGCAAATCCGCCGACCAATGTGGCGGCAAGGCCGACGCCCTTGATAATGGCGGCGTATTCATTGCGCGAAAAGCCGAGATCGATGACGAACGGACCGGTCATCGCGCCGGAGAGCGCGTCGGTGAATTTGAACAAGACCACAAAGGCGAGCGCGACAAATGCCATGTCGCGGGAGAGGAACTCGGAGAAGGCCCCGACTGCTGCTTCTACGACGCGCCAAAAGGCACTTTCCTTGGAATGGGACGCCTCCGCGGCGGCGGATTGTCGAGGTTCTGTCGCCATCAGCGTTGTCGCGACGCCGATGAGAACGAGTGCCGCCATGACGACATAGCCGGCGCTCCACGCCGCCTGATGGCCCAAGCCCGCGCCTTGGAAGGCGCTGACGATGAATAGCGCGCCCGCGGTCGACGCCAACATGCCGATGCGATAGGCGGCCACATAGGAGGCCATGCCGGCGGCCTGCTCGCTTTCGCTCAAGCTTTCAACTCTGAAGGCATCGACCACGATGTCCTGCGTGGCCGAAGCAGTCGCGACCAGGAGCGCGCCCAACGCCACCACGAAAGCCGGTCCAGATGGATCGCAGAGCGCCAAAAAGGCGATCGCCGCCATCAACAAGAACTGCGAGAGCAGAAGCCAGCCGCGCCGCCGCCCCAACAGCCGCGACAGGATCGGGACATCGAGCGCGTCGATCAGCGGCGCCCAGGCGAACTTGACGGTGTAGGGCGTGCCGACCAGCGCAAGCAGCCCGATCGTGCCGAGATTGACCCCGCTCTCGCGCATCCAGATGAGAAGCGTCGATCCGGACAAGGCGAGCGGCAAGCCCGAGGAAAAGCCGAGGAACATGACGATCAGCACCCGCCGCTGCAGATAGACGGCGAGCGTATCGGCGATGGAAGTGCGGGCGGCAGGGGTGGGCGTTACGGCCATGCGACAGCCCTAGCCGGTTTGCGAAAGAGCGCCAACCTCGGATCTGTCATAGAGGAACCGAGCGTAAACGAAGAATCCGAAACGACCCGAGAAAATTACTCCCCGGCTTCGAGCCGGCGAACGTTTCCCGCAAGACTGTTGCCGTTGGCTACAGCGGGGTCGACGGGCGATTGCGCCCCCAATTCAACCTGCTGGATGCGCTCGCCATGCGCCTCGATCTTTTCGACCGAGATGATGGATTGGCGGATATCCTCATTCGCCTGATTGAAGTGCGTCTGCAGCTTGCGCACGCGATCGCCCAATAGGCCGACATCCTTTGCCAAGCGTGCGACTTCGTCGCGGATCTGGTCGGCCGCCTCGCGCATGCGCGCATCCCGCTGAATCTGCTGCATCACTTGGATGGCCAGCATCAGGATCGACGGCGAGACGACGACGACGCGCGCGCGATAAGCCCTCTGCACCAGATCATCAAAGCCATCGTGCAGCTCGGCATAAATCGATTCCGAAGGCACAAACATAAAAGCGGTTTCTTGGGTCTCCCCGGGGATCAAATATTTCTGCGCAATATCCGCCACGTGCTTGGCGACGTCGGCGCGCAGCCGCGCGGCCGCGCCTTTGCGCGCCTCGTCGGTCTTGGCATCCCGAAAGGCGGTGAAAGCTTCGAGCGGGAATTTTGCATCGATCACCAGCGGGCGGCGGTCAGGTAGAAACACACAGCAATCGGGCCGGGTCTTGTTGGTAAGTGTGTATTGGAATTGGTAGGCCCCCTTGGGCAGGCCGTCCTGGACGATGGCTTCCATGCGCCATTGGCCGAACGCGCCACGCGTCTGCTTGTTGGCGAGCACGCCTTGCAGCGTCGTCACCTGACCGGCGAGATCGGTGATGTTCTTCTGCGCGCGGTCGATGACCGCAAGGCGCTCGGCGAGCTTTTGCAGATTCTCGGTTGTGCTCTGCTTGGTCTTCTCGAGCGAATCGCCCAGCCGATGCGAGACCGAATCGAGCCGCTCGTTGACCGTATGGGCCAATTGCGTCTGGCCTTTCGCCAGCATGCCAATCATGGCCTCAAGCCGCGCGGCGGCCTCGGCTTGCGCGTTCCTGAGCGCCACCATCGCCGGATCCTCGGCAGGCACTTTATGCCGTGAGCGCCAAAGCATGATCGCGAGGACGGCAATAGCCGCAACAGCGATGAGGCCGGTCGCAATCGCGACGATCACGAAGGCTTCCGGCGACAAGCCTTCGATCGTCAGGCCTTCGATCGACCAGCCTTTTGGCAAGCCCTGGTTCATGCCCTGCTTCTTAAGTGATTCGCGGCAACCCGAGGCCGAATTAGCACCAATGACCGTTAAGAACAAATGAAGAACATGTATAGCGCGCTTCGGCGGCGTGGAGCAAGCCACCGGCCTGCATTGACCGCGCTTTAGGCACCGCTTACATCGCCGCTATGGCGTTGCGGGACATCCTGAAAATTCCGGACAAGCGGCTGCGGCTCGCTTCCGAGCCGGTCAAGCGCGTCGACGCCGGCATTCGGGCGCTCGCCGACGACATGTTCGAGACCATGTACGACGCTCCCGGCATCGGGCTTGCCGCGATCCAGATCGGCGTCGCCAAACGCGTCGTGGTGATGGACCTGTCGAAAAAGGACGAGGCACAGGCGCCGCAAGTCTTCATCAATCCGGAAATCACCTGGCGGTCGGAGGAAACCTCAACCCACGAGGAAGGCTGCCTGTCGATCCCGGATTATTACGAAGAGGTCGAGCGGCCGCAGCGGGTCAAGGTCAAATATCTCGACCTCCACGGCAAAGAGCACGAGATCGAAGCGGACGGGCTGTTCGCGACCTGCCTGCAGCACGAGGTCGATCATACCAACGGCGTGCTGTTCATCGATCACATCTCCAAGCTCAAGCGCGACCGCGTCATCAAGAAATTCACCAAAGCGGCCAAGGCGGACAAGACGGCGAAGAAAGTGGAGGCGTGATTGCCGCTTCGCCTTGTCTTTATGGGTACGCCGGACTTTGCCGTGCCGACACTGCTTGAGCTTGTCGGCGCCGGGCATGAGATTGCGGCGGTCTATACGCGCGTGCCGCAGCCCGCCGGCCGCGGCATGGAGCTGCGCGAAAGCCCGGTCGCGTGCGAAGCCCGAAAGTTCGACCTGCCGATTTTGACGCCGAAGACGTTGCGAACGGTTGACGCAGCTAGCACGATGCGGGCGCATGGCGCCGATGCGGCGGTGGTGGTCGCCTACGGCTTGATCCTGCCGAAGCCGATCCTGGAGGTGTTTCCACTCGCCTCTTTCAATCTGCAC
>Ga0210410_10003455_pt1 | contig 13980 bp, 12 predicted proteins | sample IncBWC4MmetaG_FD_161058 | JGI IMG/M metagenome (GOLD analysis project Ga0210410, IMG submission 161058) | Forest soil microbial communities from Barre Woods Harvard Forest LTER site, Petersham, Massachusetts, United States - Inc-BW-C-4-M | ecosystem: Environmental > Terrestrial > Soil >... | reverse complement strand
CCGTCGCCGCCTTCATGGCAGACTCGCCCATGCTCTTTGCATGGTCGGTCAGCGATCGCATCTGGTCCTGGAAAAATTGGGACTGGATCTTGACGGCGTCCTGCATATCCCTGGCTTGGATCAGCTTTTCGCCGAGATCAAATGTCGCGGTGACATTGCGTTGCATGTAGCCACAGAATTGCTTGGCCTGGTCGGCGACCGGTAGCTGCGAAGTACTCAGGCCCTTCTCGAGCAATTCGAAATACTCTGCGCTGGCCTTTCGAAGGCGCTCGAGACTTTCGGTCAGCATCGTACGGACTTTGTCGGCGGAAAGGTCGGCGTCTGACATGGCTAACTCCTCTCTTTTTCGAAGAACGAACCGATTTCGACTACTTTGCAAGTCCCCCGAACCAGGCACCGAATAGCCGGCATAGAGGGCCGGCAGTTCAAGATTCATCGAATGCCCGATGCCGGGCATAACGATGAGCCGGCAGTCCGGCATTGCTGGGCCGAAGCGCTCGAAGGAGTCGGCGATACCATTCCTCGCGCGGAATAGCCGAAAGCCTTGATGCAGATCAAAGGAGCGCTGATGGGCTTCATCAACATCACGGTAGCTTCCGCCCTTTCATTGATCGCTTACTGACTGGAGTTTCAATCATGAGGGCCGTTGTCGTTGAAGAAGCCGTTGCGATGATCCCGCCCGGAGCGAGCATCATGGTCGGCGGATTCATGGGTGTTGGAACACCGGAACGCCTGCTCGACGAAATCGTCAGGCAGAGAAAGACCGGACTTTCGGTGATCAGCAACGACGCTGCCGTACCCGGGAAAGGCGTTGGCAAGCTGTTCGATGCGACTCTCGTATCGCGCCTGACCGCAACCCACATCGGCCTCAATCCGAAGGCGCAGCAGCAGATGCTGGCCAACCAGGTCGCGGTCGATCTCGTACCTCAGGGGACATTTGTCGAGCGCATTCGTGCCGGTGGTTGCGGTCTCGGAGGGGTGCTCACGCCGACCGGCGTCGGCACCCTGGTTGCCGAAGGCAAGCGCCAGATCGAGGTAGCCGGAACGACGTTTCTGCTCGAAACCGCGCTGCGGGCGAAGTTCGCCCTGGTTCACGCCTTTCTGGCAGATTATCTCGGCAACCTCACCTACGCGCTGACTGCACGCAACTTCAATCCCATCATGGCGATGGCGGCCGATACCGTCATCGTGACGGCGGAACACATCGTGCCGGTGGGCGTCATCGCACCCGACCACGTCGTGACCCCGGCGCCGCTCGTCGACTACCTCATTACGAACGGGTGAACCATGGATGCACAGATAATCATCGCCCGGCGTGTCGCGCGGGAGCTCCATGCCGGCGACCTTGTGAATCTGGGGATCGGCATTCCGACGCTGGTCGCCAACTATGTTCCGCCTGAGCTCAAGGTGTTCTTTCAGTCGGAAAACGGATTGATCGGTACCGGACCGATACCGGAGCAAGGGATGACTCACCCGCTCCTGACCGATGCGGGCGGCCGCCCGATCAGCGCCCTGCCTGGTGCCAGCACTTTCGACAGCGCGATGTCCTTCGGATTGATCCGCGGCGGCCATGTCGATGTAACCGTGCTGGGTGGCCTTCAGGTCGACGCACATGGACAGCTGGCCAACTGGATGATCCCCGGCAAGATGGTGCCCGGCATGGGCGGAGCGATGGACCTCGTCAGCGGCGCCAAGCGGGTTATCGTCGCCATGCAGCACGCCGCGAAAGGAAAATCGAAGATCGTTGCCAAATGCACCCTGCCGCTAACATCGACAAGGCCGGTAAGCCTGGTCGTGACGGACATGGCTGTCATCGCCTTCCCCGACGGTAAAGCGACGCTGCTGGAAACCGCACCGAATGTCAGCATCGCCGAGGTCGTGGCCGTAACCGACGCCGAGCTCGACATTCCCGACAGCGTCCCCGAGATGAATATCTAAGCAGGTAACGCACATGCGGATATTCAGTGACTTCAACGAAATTAAATCCGCGGTCGGCACCGAGATCGGCACGAGCGACTGGATCGAAGTCTCGCAGGACCGAATCAACCTCTTCGCGGAAGCAACCTGCGACGAACAGTGGATCCATGTCGACCAGGAGCGCGCGAAGAAGGAGTTGCCCGGCGGCAGCACCATTGCCCACGGCCTATTGTCGCTCGCGCTCGCGCCGCTGTTCATTCGGTCGGTGATTGGCCTGAAAGGTCTGCGCAATACACTGAACTACGGTGCGGACAGGATACGGTACCTGGCGCCGGTGCCGGCCGGTTCAAGGCTGCGCGGCCGCATCACGATTGCCGAAGCCGAGGACGTACCGCCCGATGGCTTGCGCGTGAACTATCATCTTGTGATCGAGATCGACGGTGGCAAACGCCCCGCCTGCGTCGCCGAGCTGATCGCCCTGCACTATCGCTGAGCGGCTCGCCCAAGCGTGCCGATCACCCCTCAATCGATGATGTGATAGCCGCCATCGATATACATGACGCCGCCCGTAATGAGCTTGGCACCGTCGAGCGCCAGAAATGCCGTTGCATTGCCGACGTCGTCGATGCTGACAAGACTGCGCGTCGGCGCCTTCGATTGCGCCTTGTCCATCAGTTCGTCAAAGTCGGGGATCCCCGATGCTGCGCGCGTGGCGAGCGGCCCGGGCGAGATCGCGTGAACGCGGATGCCCTTCGGGCCCAGTTCCGCGGCCATGTAGCGAACGGCAGATTCGAGGGCCGCTTTAGCCACACCCATCACGTTGTAATTCTCCACCACCATTTGGCTGCCGTAATAGGTCATGGTGAACATGGATCCGCCATTCTTCATCAATGGCTCGGCCAGATGGGCCATTCGCATGAACGACCAGCACGAGACATCCATCGTCTTGAGGAAGCCTTCGCGGCCGACGTCCACCACGCGTCCATGGAGCGCCTCCTTCGGGGAGAAGGCGATCGAGTGAAGCAGGAAATCGAGCTGCCCCCATTCCTTCCCGATCCGTTCGAACACCTGCTCCGTCTGGCCCTCGACCATGACATCCAGCGGCATGAAGATCGGCGCCTCCAATGCCTGCGCAAGCGGCTCGACATGCTTCTTGGCGCGCTCGTTCAGATAGGTCACGGCGAGATCAGCCCCGAGCGCGCGAAAAGCCTTGCCGCACCCCCAGGCGATCGATTGGTCGTTGGCGATGCCGACGATGAGGCCCTTCTTGCCCTTCAGGGCGACCTTGGTATCCGGGAATACGGGGATCATGACACCCTCTTATGGCCTGGGTTGAACGACGGCCGGTTCAACAGCAGCGATAATGTATGCCGCGCGATCATCTGCTCCTCGTCGGTCGGCACGACGTAGACCGGAATGCGGCTGTCTGAGCGGGATATCAGTCGCGCGTGACGGGAATTCTCGGCTGGGTCGAGCGTCACACCAAGCCAAGCCAGCTGATCGGCGATCCGCGCCCGGATACGTACCGAGTTTTCGCCGATACCGGCTGTAAAGACGAAAGCGTCGAGCCCCTGCAACGCGGCCGCAAGCATGCCGGCGTTGAGGCCGATGCGATAGACGAAATACTCGATCGCCAGCTTCGCCTTGGGATCTTCGCTCGCCTCCAGTTCGCGCATATCGTTGCTGATGCCTGAGAGTCCCTTCAATCCACAGTCGCGGTAGAGGAAACTCTGGACGTTGGACGCCGACATCCCCTTTTCCGAGATCAGATACAGCACGACGCCGGGGTCGATTTGCCCTGGGCGCGTTCCCATCGCAAGGCCGTCGAGGGCGGTGAACCCCATGGTGCTCTCGGCGCTGTGTCCCTTCTTCAGCGCGCACATGGAGGCGCCGCTACCGAGATGCGCGACGATCACCCGGCCCTTGGCGATCTCGGGCGCAATTTGGGGCAGGGTTTTTGCTACATATTCGTATGACAGACCATGAAATCCGTAACGGCGTATACCCTCGGCATGAAGCTGGTGCGGGATTGCATAGTAGTCCGCGACGGCGTCATGCGTGCGGTGAAACGCGGTGTCGAAGCAGGCTACCTGCGGAAGGGTTGGATAATTAGTCAGAAGCGAGCGGATTGGCGCCAAATTATGCGGCTGATGCAGCGGAGCAAGCGCAATGAAACGCTCCAGCCGGGCTACCACGCCATGGTCGATCAGCACCGGCCGGTCATAGTCGGATCCGCCATGTACGACGCGATGACCGACAGCCATCGGGTTGATGCGAATCTCGTTTCGCAGCCATTCGCCTGCAATACTCATCGCGGCCGGAACGTCCGGGATCGCTTCGATCGGATAGGCGCGGTCGGCCAGCGGATCGCCGTCTGCACCGATCGCCCGCAGTCGTGGACGACTGCCAATGCCATCCATCTGGCCCTTGATCTGCCGCCGGACCTGCCCCTCTCCCTCGACCGAAAAGATCTGGAACTTGACGCTTGAGGAACCTGCATTGACGACGAGGATCGTGTCCATGGCGTTCACGCGGCAACTGTTGGAGCATGTTGGCGCCTTGCATGCGCATAGAGCGCGGCCACCGCGCAGGAAGCCATTCGCGCCCGCGCCGAGTCCGCACGCGACGTCAGAACAACCGGCACCCGGGCGCCGAGCACGATGCCGGCACTATCCGCCTTGGCGAAGTAGGCCAGATTTTTGGCCAGCATATTGCCGGATTCGAGGTCGGGAACGAGCAGGATCTGCGCCCGCCCGGCGACCTCGGACTTGATTCCCTTGATCCGTGCTGCTTCCACGTCGATCGCATTGTCGAAAGCAAGCGGTCCGTCGAGCAAGCCGCCAGTGATCTGCCCGCGATCCGCCATCTTGCAGAGCGCAGCCGCCTCGATCGTGGATGGAATCTTGGAGGTAACGGTTTCGACCGCCGACAGGATCGCCACCCGCGGCGATTTGCCGAAGCCGGCTTGCGTATAAAGATCGATGGCGTTCTGGATAATGTCCCGCTTGGCATCGAGATCGGGAAAGATGTTGATGGCTGCATCCGTTACAAACAGGGTCTCGGCATAGGCGGGCACGTCCATCACGAACACATGGCTGATCCGCCGGTCGGTGCGCAAGCCGCCCACCTTCGCTGTGACACTCCGCATCAGTTCATCGGTGTGAAGGCTGCCCTTCATGAGCATTTCGCCCTTGGCAGCGTGAACGAGCTCCACGCCCTTCGCCGCCGCATCCTCGCTATGCGCCGCATCGGCGATCTCGAATCCGGAGATGTCGAGGCTGAATTTGCTGGCCGTATCCCTGATTTTCTGTTCGGGTCCAACCAGCACCGGCCGGATGATACCGGCCGCCGCACTGTCGACGACGCCGCGCAATGAGGTTTCGTCACAAGGGTGCACGACAATGGTCGGCACCGGTGGCACCGCTTGGGCCGCTGCGATCAGACGGTCATATTTGCTGGCTGAGTGCGTCTCGACTGGATCGGCTGGCATGACGGTCATGGTGTCGCTCCCGGTCCTTTGGATCACGCGCGCCGTTCACCAAGGAGTTTTTGATCTAGGTCAATGGTTCGGCTCATCCTGTCTTCACAAATTTCGGCCTGACGCCCAAACGACATCGACGGTCCGGCTTCATTGAAATGCAATGCGTATCCGAAGCTTCTATCGTTTGGGGCGGCCTAGCTTGGGAGATGTTGGGCTGAGGTGCCGTCTCTTTGGCTTGACATAGATCAAACACCGGACAGCCAGGGGTACAATGCTCGGGCCCGTCTCACGCACGAATTGCGGCGGTTCTGGATCAATCGCCGGCGCGTCGAAGCAACCATTGAATACAACTGGGAGAGCTACCATGAAGGCAAGTGCAGCTCTGCGGAAGCAAGCCGACGCCGGCGATTGCTGGAACGCCTTTCGGCCCGGGGAATGGACCACTTCCATCAATGTTCGCGATTTCATCGTCCGGAACGTCACACCTTACACGGGAAACGAGGACTTTCTGACAGGACCATCGCAGCGCACGATGGCCGTTTGGGCGAAACTGCAGCCCTACTTCGCGGACGAGCGGAAGAAGGGAGTGCTTGCCGTCGATGCTCAAAATCCCTCGACGTTGCTGGCGCACAAGCCCGGCTATATCGATCGCGAGAACGAAGTGATCGTGGGTCTGCAGACGGACCAGCCCTTCAAGCGGGCGATCTTTCCCTTCGGCGGGCTCCGGATGGTCGAGACGGGCCTCAAGGCCGCGGGCTTCGATCCCGATCCGCGCGTTCATGAGGCTTTCACGAAATATCGAAAGTCGCACAACGACGGCGTATTCGACGCCTACACGCCGGAGATCATGAACTGCCGAAGATCAGGGATCATTACCGGCCTTCCAGACTCCTACGGGCGCGGGCGGATCATCGGCGATTATAGGCGCGTGGCTCTCTATGGGATCGACCGGCTCCTCGAGGCCAAGCGTACCGAGCGGGAACAGATCGACGACATGTGGCCGACCGACGAAATCATTCGGTCGCGCGAGGAGCTGTCCGAGCAGATGCGCGCTCTCAAGGACCTGGCCTCGATGGCGAAGCTCTACGGCTGCGACATATCGAAGCCCGCCGCGAATGCGCAGGAAGCCTTTCAGTGGACTTATTTCGCCTATCTAGGCGCAATCAAGGAAGCCAATGGGGCGGCGATGTCCATCGGACGCATCTCGAGCTTCCTGGATATCTATACTGAGCGCGACCTGAAGAACGGTGCTCTGGACGAAGCGCAGGCGCAGGAGCTTTGGGATCAATTGGTGCAGAAGCTTCGGATCGTCCGGTTCCTGCGCACGCCTGATTATGACGCGCTGTTCAGCGGCGATCCCTATTGGGCGACCGAATGCGTCGGTGGCATGGATCTGGATGGATGCGCCCTGGTGACCAAGAGCAGCTACCGCATGCTGCACACCTTATACAACCTCGGTCCGGCGCCCGAACCGAACATCACAGTTCTCTGGTCGAGCCACATGCCGGCGGCATTCAAGCGCTACTGCGTCAAGGTCAGCCGCGACACGTCCGCCCTTCAGTACGAGAACGACGATCTGATGCGCCCGTTCTGGGGGGACGATTACGGCATCGCCTGCTGTGTCTCGGCAATGCGTCTCGGCAAGCAGATGCAATTCTTCGGCGCCCGCGTCAACCTCGCAAAGGCGCTGCTCTACGCGATCAATGGTGGCCGCGACGAAATATCAGGCGAGCAAGTCGCCCCCCAGACGCTGCCGGTCATGGGCGACTTCCTTGACTACGATGACGTGATGGCCAAGTTCGACACAACAATGGAGTGGCTGGCGCGCACGTACGTGCATGCGATGAACTGCATCCACTACATGCACGACAAATACTTCTACGAACGTCTGGAGATGGCGCTTCACGATCGCGACATCCTGCGAACGATGGCGTTCGGAATCGCCGGCCTTTCGGTGGTGTCCGACAGCCTGAGTGCGATCAAGTACGGAAAGATTCGTGCCACCCGCGATGCGACGACCGGGTTGGTGGTCGACTATCAGAACGAAGGGAACAAGGCGACGCCGCAATTCGGCAACAACGACGACCGCGTCGATCGAATCGCGTCGGACATCGTCACAAGCTTCATGGGAAAGATACGAAAACACCCGACCTACCGCAACGCGACGCACACCCAAAGCGTACTCACCATCACTTCGAACGTGGTGTACGGCAAGGCTACGGGAAATACTCCCGACGGCCGCCGGAAAGGCGAGCCGTTCGGGCCAGGCGCAAATCCGATGCACGGCCGGGACAGCCACGGCTGGCTCGCCTCTTGCCTGTCCGTCGCAAAGCTTCCTTACAAGGACGCACAGGACGGCATCAGCTACACCGTCTCGATCGCTCCTCAAAAGGCGCATTTGTCCGAAGGCGAGCTTCTGGATGAGGCCGTCAAGGCTTTCGACGTCTATTTCGAGCGGGGCGGCTTCCACATGAATCTGAACGTGATCGACAGGGAGACGCTCGAGGACGCAATAAAGAATCCCGACAAATACCCGCAGCTCACGATCCGTGTGTCGGGCTACGCCGTCAACTTCGTTCGCCTGACACCGGAGCAGCAGAGGGATGTGATCAGCCGTACTTTCCACGGCCAAATCTGATTCGAGGCCCACGATGTCGACGGTGCAGCCGCTCGAGCCCGGCAGTCGTTATGACCTCCGGGTTGGGATTTCGCCCGACGCCCCTGATGAAGACGAGATCAAGGACGAAGCGGGCTCATTCGGGTATTGCCATTCCTATGAGACCTCGTCGCGCTACGACGGGCCTGGTCTGCGCGTCGTGCTTTTCGTCTCGGGATGCCTTCTGCGCTGTACATACTGCCACAACCCGGACACCTGGCACCTCAAGGACGGCACTTACGTGTCGATCGATCAGGTGCTCCGTCGCCTGGGCGACTTCGCACCTTCAATTCTAAGTCTTGGCGGGGGCCTGACGATATCGGGCGGCGAGCCGATGGTGCAGCTTGCCTTTACCCGGCGAATTTTCGCCGGCGCCAAGGAAATGGGCCTGCATACAGCTATCGAAACTTCGGGATTCCTGGGCGATCGTGCGGATGATTCGTACCTGTCGGCGATCGACCTCGTTCTGCTCGACATCAAAAGCTCGGATCCCGACACCTATCGCCGGGTGACAGGTCGCGATCTCGCGCCGACCCTGCGCTTCGCGGAGCGCCTGGCTTCGCTATCCAAGCCGGTGTGGGTGCGCTTCACGCTCGTCCCCGGCGAGACCGACGATCCCGCCAACGTCGACGGCATCGCTCGATTCGTCGCGCCGATGAAGAACGTCGAATGGGTCGAGGTACAGCCGTTCCATCAGATGGGTTCCTTCAAGTGGAAGGCGATGGGGCTCGACTACAAGCTTCTCAATACCCCGACTGCCAGCCGGGACTTGGTGAATCGGGTCGTTGGACAGTTCCGCGCGGCGGGATGTCAGGTGCGTTGACGACAACCGGTTCCGGGGAGAACAAACATGCTGGACCTTGCTCGCGAGATCATTGGAAGTCAGCCGATACTGACGGCATTTCTCGCGATCGGATTGGGCTATCTGGTTGGTCAGATCAGTATCGGGGGATTTTCCCTCGGCGTCGGCGCCGTTCTTTTCGTGGGCCTTGCCATCGGGGCGTTCGCACCCAAAGCCCAGATCACGGGACCGATCGGGCTGACCGGACTGATCATGTTCCTCTATGGGATCGGGATTCTGTACGGCAGGCAGTTCTTCGAAGGCATGGTCGGCGTCGGGCAGAAGTACAATCTGCTGGCGCTCGTCGCGTGCATAGCGAGCTTGTTAGTTGCGCTTGGGCTCGGGCACATTTTCGGCATCAAGATCGGACATACGCTCGGCATCTACGCCGGATCGATGACCAGCACCGCCTCGCTCCAGGCGGCGCTCGACGTCATGAAGAACAAGGATCCCTCGATCGGCTATTCCATAGCCTATCCGTTCGGGGTCATCGGCCCGATCCTATGCATCTACTTCATGACCCGGGTCGTAAAGCCGAAATTTCCGCCTAAGGTGCAGCGGTTTCACATGGGCGAAATTGCGATCGGCGACGGCTGTTCCGGAAAGAGACTCGACGAGCTGACGATGGGGCCGCTCAGCGGCGTGCAGGTCACGATGGTTCGAAAGGGCGGCCACAACTTCGTTCCTGCGCCCGATACTGTCTTGTCCGCCGGAGATGCCATTCTCGTGGTCGCGGATCGGAATGAAGAAATTGCCAAGGCGGCCGCCACGCTTGGAAAACTGGAGCCTGGCCGCCTGGCCAGCGACCGCGCCGACCTCGATTACATTCGAGTCTTTGTCGGGAAGGCCAGCGTGGTCGGAGTACCCCTCGCCAGTCTTCCCATGCCGGCCGGCTATCCGACCCACCTATTGCATGTACGTCGCTATGATGCGGACCTCGTGCCGGCGCCGGATCTGATGCTCGAATTCGGCGACCGGATCGGGGTCCTGACGCCTCCCGACCGAAAGGAGGAGATTCGGCGCCACTTCGGCGACACGATCAAGGCTGCGGCCGAATTCAGCTACGTCTCGCTCGGAATCGGAATGGTCTTAGGTGTCTTGCTCGGGCTTATTCCGATTCCGATTCCTGGAGTCGGCGTGGTGACGCTCGGTATCGGAGGGGGACCGCTGATCGTCGCCCTCATCCTCGGCAAATTGCGGCGCACGGGCCCCATGCTCTGGACCATGCCGTTACCAGCGAACATCGTGTTGCGAAACTTCGGACTTGCGATGTTCCTCGCCACCGTCGGCGTCAACGCAGGGCAGCCCTTTGTTCGAACCGTCGCGGAATCCGGCTTTACCATGCTCTTTATCGGTGTTGCGGTTCTTCTGACGACGGTATTCATCGTTCTGCTGGTCGGCCACTACGTTCTGAAAATCCCGTACGACGATCTCGTCGGCGTGGCATCAGGCGCCACCGGAAATCCGGCTATTCTCGTCTATTCGACCAAAATGGCGCCCACCGAACGGCCCGACATCGGCTACGCCATGATCTTTCCCTCCATGACGCTGGTGAAGGTGATCGCAGTGCAGATCGTGGGTCTCCTCATGATTGGGAGCGGCGGCGGCTAGGTGACCGATCAAAAACCGAGGCCTTGCGCTTCATGATCGGGATGTCGTGGATCGGCGATCCCTTTGAAGGTCGCTTACCAGGCGCGCCAGAAGGTTGGACCGGGCACAGGAGACACAGCATGGCTGATCGGGCATCTCCGCCGCAACCACCCATCTTCAATTTGAATGCGTACAGCCCGGCCGAGATCAAGGAGGCTATCGAGAAAGTCGGAGTCAAAAAGACCAACCTTCCCTTTCTGGCTTCATTGATGCTGGCGGTGATCGCAGGGGGCAGCATTGGACTGGGGGCGCTCTACTATACCATCATCGTCAGCGACGCGGACCTGAGCTTCGCCACGGCGCGTTTAATGGGCGGAATGGCGTTTTCGCTCGGGTTGGTAATCGTCCTGGTTGGCGGAGCCGAACTGTTCACGGGAAACAATCTGATCGTGATGGCGTGGGCGAGCGGAGATGTGTCGACGAAGGAGATGCTGCGCAACTGGGTCGTTGTCTATTTCGGTAACTTGATCGGCGCCGTCGGACTTGTGGTTCTGGTCTTCCTTTCGCATCATCTCGACATGAATGGAGGCCGAATCGGCCTGTCAGTCTTGAATACGGCCGCCGCCAAGATCCAACCCGACGCTTTGACGTTATTCTTCAAGGGAGTTTTGTGTAACCTGCTCGTTTGCCTGGCGGTGTGGCTCGCGTATGCCGGCCGGTCGGTCACCGACAAGATTGTTGCGGCGATATTTCCGGTCTCAGCCTTCATAGCGGCCGGCTTCGAACACTGCGTCGCCAACATGTATTTCCTGCCTTTGGCCTGGTTGATGACGCGAACAGGCAACGTCCCTCCCGACTTCGACGCGTCGGTCATAACCATGGCGGGCATCGTTCACAATCTTGTACCGGTCACGCTCGGCAACATCGTAGGTGGTGCCGGCCTCGTCGGCGCAATGTACTGGATCATCTATCGCACCGCCTTCGGCAAGAGCGGAAGGAGCAATGCTATTCAGGGCAAAGATCAATCATGAAGTAGCCGCCAGAGCGGATCTTCGGATGCGCCACAAGCGGCACAACACGTTCGGCAACTCGCTGCAGGAAAGGTAACCTCCATGCCGCTGACAAAAGCTAATTGGGTGCCCAACGAGGAACTCGCCGTGGGCAAAGGGGCAACGATCCAGCAATTCTTCGCCGCCGTGGATGGTGATCGCTTCGAGATCAACGTCGCTCCATGGGGCGAGGGACAGCTAGTCGTCAACGGCCGCGAAATAGCGCGGACTGCGGAGGCCAAGGATCGGCGCCAGGCCTTCTCCACGCTGAAGCAGGCCGCGGAAAGATATGTTCGCGGCGATCCTGTCGATCTGACCGGAAATGGGAAGATTCGGTTAATTCCAGCGGTCAAGGCCAAGCTGCTACAGGGGAAAAAGGGACTGGTGGTAGGTATAGCGAATGAACGGTCGATCGCGTGGGGATGCGCCGCAGCCTTCCGCGCGTTCGGGGCCGATCTGGCCGTCACCTATCTGGACGACAAGGCCAGAAAGCACGTGGATCCGCTGGCCCGCGAGTTGGAGGCCACAATCGTGATGCCGCTCGACGCTCGTATGCCCGGCCAAATGGAGGCCGTATTCGACAGGATATCAAAGGAGTGGGGGAAGCTCGACTTCGTCGTGCATTCGATCGCGTTCGCGCCACAGGATGCGCTGCATGGGCGGGTGGTCGACGTGCCGCTGGAGGGCTTTTTGACCACCATGCAGGTTTCGTGTTGGACGTTCCTTCGAATGGCCCAACTGGCGGAGCCCTTGATGAAAAAGGGCGGCACCCTCTTCACGATGACGTACTACGGTAGCCGGACGGTGGTGAAGAACTACAATATCATGGGAGTGGCGAAAGCTGCTCTTGAGAGCGCAGTGAGATACGTAGCCGCCGAGCTTGGTCCCAAAGGCATTCGCGTACACGCCATCTCCCCGGGACCGCTTGCGACACGGGCCGCTTCCGGCATCCCCGAGTTCGACAAGTTGCTTGAAAAGGCGAAGACCAAGGCGCCGGCGCACCGCCTGGTGAGCATCGAAGACGTCGGCGCCGCAACGGCGTTCCTGGCTCATGACGCGGCTCGGCTTATTACTGGCGACACCATTTATATCGACGGCGGATATCACGTCGTCGACTGACGAGCCTATCTGATCGACGACGCGAGTTTATTGACCGTTGTCAAGCCGGCTATGAGACAGATCAGGCGCCAAAGCATAAGCAAGTTCTCGTCCTTCGGCCCGCAGGCCGGTATCAATTTCAAGACGGTGTGTCAGGTTGCTTCTTCACGATCTGAAAGCCTTTTGCTTCCAGTTCCTGGATGACCACTCTAGTTAGATGCTCGCATTCCTCCGGCATGATCCAGTTGGGGCTTCTCCAATCCGAATCGCCTTCCTTTGGATAGCTGACAAAGGCCGAACGAATGGCAGCCATTATAACATCTGTAGGGTCCAACATTGGGGCCTCCCGTGTGGACAGCAAACGTAACGGCCGCAACCAACGGCTTGATCCAGGTCAAGTAACGACTTCGCCGCATGGCGCGAAATTCCAAATTCTTGGCGCGCAGGGTAAAACTTGCGTATCAGTGTTTCGCTAAGCTCGGCGGCGCGGCGTGCGCCCGATCGGAGTCGGCCATTGCGTTCCTTTGCTTTGCGGACAAAGATTTCAAGCGAATTCGAACTTTGCGTAGGTTTAGCAAAACGACGCTACCCTCCTGGCGTTATCGAATGCGCAGCTCTCTTAGGCTCTGGCGTTACGACGCCTTCGCCTTTGGGTCGAAAGGGGCAACATTCGAGGCGCTCTCCGGCACTCCCATTGCATCCACGCCGAACAACTCGGCGACACGCTTCAGGCGCCTGGCGACCTCACCCGAGATGGCGGCGCTTGCGGACAGCACTTCGCGAATCGCCGTGAACGCTGCGTGGCGCTCACTTTCATTATCCGGCAATAGCTTCGGTATTGCAGCCAGCGCTCGCTCCTGATCCAGCAGAAGCATGAAGAATTGCTCGCGGACCAGCATCTTGAACTCGGTCAGCGTTAGCCGCTTACTGGTGTCCTTGCGGCGAAGGTTACGCAGCGCTTCGAGGCTGCGCTCGTCTACCATTCCCCTCGCCGACCCTACATACAGCAGGCCGCGAATCGCCGCTTCGCGAAGGCCGCCCTCGCCAATCCTGGATTTCAGCTCGGCGACCCGCTTCTGCAGCATTTCACGGTGCGCAGCAGACATCTCCTGCCGGCGCGATGGGGCCGATTGCGGATCAATTCCGACGGCCGCCTGAACCGTCGGTGAGCCATAGACGGCAAGGAAGATCGCTTCGCTGAGCGCCTCCTGCGAATCGCGCCAGCTGTCGAGCGCATGAACGATCTGCTTGGAGACCTGCTCCTGGAACGCCATGAACGGATTGTCCTTCGAGACAGGTTTGCGATCCTCGCTCACCTTCTCCGCCAGCGACACCACCGCGGGCATGA
>Ga0210410_10003454_pt1 | contig 13984 bp, 9 predicted proteins | sample IncBWC4MmetaG_FD_161058 | JGI IMG/M metagenome (GOLD analysis project Ga0210410, IMG submission 161058) | Forest soil microbial communities from Barre Woods Harvard Forest LTER site, Petersham, Massachusetts, United States - Inc-BW-C-4-M | ecosystem: Environmental > Terrestrial > Soil >... | reverse complement strand
AGACGATGATGCTGCAGTCCATCGCCAATTCCATCACCGTCAATCATCCGGAAGTTGCGCTCATCGTGCTGCTCATCGACGAGCGCCCGGAAGAAGTCACTGACATGCAGCGCACCGTCAAGGGCGAAGTCATCAGCTCCACCTTCGATGAACCGCCGCAGCGCCACATTCAGGTAGCCGAAATGGTGCTTGAAAAGGCCAAGCGGCTGGTGGAACACAAGCGCGACGTCGTCGTGCTGCTCGACTCCATCACGCGTCTCGCGCGCGCTTATAACGCCGTCACGCCGCCCTCCGGCAAAGTTCTCTCCGGCGGTATTGACGCCAACGCTTTGCAGCGCCCGCGCCGCTTTTTCGCCGCCGCTCGCAACGTGGAAGAAGGCGGCTCGCTCACCATCATCGCCACCGCGTTGATTGACACTGGCAGCCGCATGGACGACGTCATTTTCGAAGAGTTCAAGGGCACCGGCAACATGGAAATCTATCTCGACCGCCGGCTTGCCGATAAGCGCGTTTTCCCGGCAATCGATATTCAGCGTTCCGGCACGCGTAAGGACGAATTGCTGTTGCCGCCCGACGAGTTGAGCCGCGTCTGGGTATTGCGCAAGGTGTTGAGCCCGCTTTCGACGGTCGAGGCGATGGAGCTTCTGCTCAGCCGCCTCTCGAAGACCAAGGCCAACGCGGAATTTCTGAACTCGATGTCCGCGCCGGTCTGAGGATCGTCAGTCCCCCCACGGCACCCACCCGATGGCCTTACCGGGCCATCGTCACCGTGGTCCTAAGCGAAGCGGCTCGCCGCGGCGAGCCACGGTGCCTGCATGCATGAAAAATTCATCGCCCGCCAGCCCATTTTTGACAAGCGGCTACGGGTCTACGCCTATGAGCTTCTCTTCCGCGGCGGCCCGCAGAATTTTTTTCAAGCCCGTAATCACGCCTCTTCTAGTGTGATCGCCGATTCGCTGACCCTCTCCGACCTGCAAACTCTCACCGGCCACGCACGCGCCTTCATCAATGTGGATGAACTCGCCCTGCGCCTCGGCGCGCCGCGGTTGCTTCCGGCTGACCGCATCGTGGTCGAAATTCTCGAAAGCGTGAAGCCCACCGATGAAATCGTCGGCATCTGCCGCGAACTCCGCCAGGATGGCTATTCCCTGGCCCTCGACGATTTCCTGGGCGAACCTGCGCTTCAGCCGCTGGTCGATCTTGCCCACTACCTGAAAGTCGATTTCACGCTGCTTGGCGCCGACGGCCGCAAGCGCGTCGCGGAAAAATATCTCGGCAATGGCCTCTCTCTTCTGGCAGAAAAAGTGGAAACCCAGAACGATCTCGACGAAGCACGCAATCTCGGTTACTGCTACTTCCAGGGCTACTTCTTCTGCAAGCCCTCCATGCTCGAAACTCGCGATATTCCTGGCAATAAACTGATTCAACTTCAACTACTCAGCGCAGTCGCCTCTCAAGACCTCAATTACGACGCCATCGAAATTCTTCTCAAGCAGGATCCTTCCCTGCTTTACCGCCTGCTGCGCTATCTCAATTCGCCCGCGCTTGGCCTGCGCTCCGAAGTCACCAGCATCCGCCACGCCATCACTTTGCTCGGCGAAAACGAATTTCGCCGCTGGGTCTCCATCTTTGCCGTCATCGCCATGAGTTCCGAGAAGCCTCCCGAACTCATCCACACCGCCCTCACCCGCGCCTATTTCTGCGAGGAATTTTCCGCGCCCGCCGGTTTCCGCGATAAAAGCTCCGCCATGTTTCTCATGGGACTCCTCTCCGTCTCCGACGCCCTGCTCGACAGGCCTATGAAAGACGTAGTAAGCTCGCTGCCCATCGACCCCGAGATGAAAGCCGCGCTGTGCGGCGGCGAAAACCGCTATCGCGATCTCTACGAAGTTCTCCTGGCTCTCGAACGCGCCGAATGGCCCCGGCTCGCCACCTTCACCGAGCGCCTCGGCTGCCCCGAAGACAACGTCCCCGACTCCTATCAATCTGCCGTGCAAAAAGCTTCCGCCTTCAGCGTCTAGAACTTTCCTATGTCCCTGTCGTTTCGGTTTTAGCTCTGAAAGTTCCCGTAGCGTTTGCTCAATCTCAATTCGCCTTCCGCGCTGAGATCCATGCATCCATATGCGCTTCCAGAAAACTAAGCGGCACCGCGCCTTGCTCCAGCACCGCATCGTGAAACGCGCGCACATCAAAGCGGCTCCCCAGCTCTTTCTCCGCGCGCCCTCGCAACTCGCGAATCTTCAGCTGCCCCAGTTTGTACGCCAGCGCCTGCCCCGGCCATACGATGTAGCGGTCCACTTCCACCGTAATGTCTTGATCCGTTTTCCCCGTGTTTTCGCGGAAATAGTCGATCGACTGCTGCCGCGTCCAGCCCATTGAGTGCATTCCCGTGTCCACCACCAGCCGCACCGCGCGCCACATCTCATACGTCAATTGCCCGAACTTCGAGTAAGGATCCTTGTACAGCCCAAGGTCTTCGCCTAATCCTTCGCAGTAGAGCGCCCATCCCTCCACGAACGCCGAATACCCGATGTTCTTCCGGAACTCCGGCACGTTCTGCTGTTCCTGCGCCAGTGCAAACTGCAAGTGATGCCCCGGCACGGACTCGTGCAGCGACAGTGCTTCCATCTCCCACTTCGGCCGCGCCTCCAGTTTGTAGGTGTTCACGTTAAAATAGCCCGGCCGGTGCGCTTCTGGCGATCCCGGCTCGTAATACCCCGTGGTCTGGGATGGCGCATCATAGTCCGGAACCGGCTTCACGCCGTAAGGCAGTCGCGGCAGCTTTCCAAATTCCAGCGCGAGCTCCGGATCGATTCTTTTCGCGATGATCCGGTAGCCGTTCACTAGGTCTTCCGGCTTGTCGTAATAAAAACGCGGATCGGTCCGCAGAAATTGGGTGAACTCGTGAAAGCTGCCCTTGAATCCCGCGGACTGGATCACCTTGTCCATTTCGCCGCGAATGCGTTTCACCTCCGCGAGGCCGATCTCGTGGATCAGCTGCGGCGTCAGATTCACCGTGGTCTCCCAACGAATGTGATAGGCGTAGGCCGCTGCGCCGTCCGGCAGCGCCGACGCCGCGATGGACTCGCGGCACGCCGGGATATAGGTGTTCACCAAATAGTCGTAGAATTTCTGAAACGCCGGCGCCATGCTGTTGGTGTAAATCTGTTTCGCGCGCTCCGTCAACCGCTCGCGATCCGCGGCGCCGATGCCGGGTGGAAATTTCTGAAAGGGCTGCAGGAGTGCGCTCTTCATCGGATCGGCGGGCGTCACATCCGCAATCTGCTTGGGGACATCGCGCAACGTGATTTTCGGCGGCGAATAGCCCCGTTTTAGCCCTTCCTGCATCCACCAGATCGTCTGTTCCAGCGGCGTGTGCAGCGTCTCCATTCTCGCCAGAATGTCTTCGTAGTCGGATACCTTTTCTTGCGGCATGATCGCAAACAGGTCCGCTACCCTCGCCGGGCTGCCCATTTGATCGATGGGCATCCAGCGATTTCCGGGCACGACTCCGCGGAAGGGCATCGGATCGTCCCCGTACTCCAGCCCCTCGATGGTCGTCTCGAGCAATTCTTCGTACAGGTCGAAATTCAATTGCTCGCTCGCCGGCAGGGCCGCGCGGTTTATTTTCTTCAGTCCTTCCCGGCTTTGGTGCAGATGCTTTTCCAGCGCGGCCGCGCCCGCCGGCGAATCATCCGCCCATCTCCGGTTCTGTCCCGGATACCCGACGGCCGTCGCCAACTCTGGATACTCTTCCATCCACCTTTTCCAGTCCTGCTCCAGAAACGCGCGTAATTCCACGGCCGCCTCACTTTTCATTCCTTCCCTGTTGTTCGAAACCTGCCCGAGTGTTGCCACGGGACACACCAACGCCTCCGGCGCAATCGCTAGAATCGCCAAAGCGATCATTCGTAGCATTTTGTCCTCCAGAAATTTCAGGCCGTGGCTTTCTCTCGCTCCCGCGCCAGCAGCACGATCAGCCGCGCGGTCTCTTCAATGCCCATCGCGGTGTTGTCCACCAAAACGGCATCCTTCGCGCGCACCAGCGGCGAAACTTTGCGTTCGCGGTCCCGTTTGTCGCGCTCGCGCACTTCTTCCATTACTTGCCCCACCGATACCTTCTCGCCGTTTTCCTGGTGCTCCATCCAGCGACGTTGCGCCCGCGTTACCGCCGAAGCCTCCAGAAAAATCTTCAGCTCCGCGTTTGGAAAAACCACCGTGCCGATGTCCCGACCCTCCATCACCACGCCGCCCCCTGCGCCCGCCTTCTGCTGTTCGGCAACCAGCACATGGCGCACGCCGGCAATTGGGGCCAGTCGGGACGCTGCCTGCGCCACATCCCCGGTGCGAATTTCCTGGGTCACTTCGCGGCCGTCCAGAAACACCCGGTTCTTCAGCCCCGCGGCTTCCTGTTCCGGCGTCGGCGGTTTCAGCTCAATGTGCGTTTCGCGCGCCAGACTCTCCAGCTGGGTTTCGTTTTCAAGGGGAATCTTTCGTTCCAACGCCTTCAACGCAACGGCTCGGTACATCGCTCCGCTGTCCAGATAAATATAGCCGAGCACCGCCGCGACGCGACGCGCCACTGTGCTCTTGCCCGACCCCGCCGGTCCGTCAATCGCAATCGTCAGTCGCAATGCCATCCCAAGGTGAGTCTCTTTCCGCTTTCTGTTTCTCTGCTTCCGGCCACGCTCCGCCCTAAAATCCCATAATGTTGTAGCCGCAATCGACGTACAGCGTCTCGCCGGTAATTCCCGACCCCGCGGGCGACAGCAAAAACGTCGCTGTGCCTCCCACCTCCGCCGGATCCACGTTTCGCTTCAGCGGCGCGCGCTCCGCATGCGCCTTCAGCATCTCTCCCAGTTGAGAGATTCCTCGAGCTGCCAGCGTCTTGATCGGTCCGGCGGAAATCGCGTTCACGCGGATTCCCTTCGGCCCCAGATCATTTGCCAGATAGCGAACCGTTGCCTCCAGCGCCGCCTTCGCCACGCCCATCACGTTGTACTTCGGCACCACTTTTTCCGCGCCATAATACGTCATCGTCACGATGCCCCCGCCATTGGTCATCAAGGGCGCCGCCGCTCGCGCCACTGCAATCAGCGAATACACGCTCACGTCATGCGCAATCCGGAATCCCTCGCGCGTCGTGTTGACGAATTCTCCCTTCAACTCCTCCGCCGGCGCAAAGGCCACGCTGTGCACCAGCCCATCCAGCACGCCATAGCGGGCCTTCAACTGTTCAAACAATTTCGCGATCTCGTCGTCCGAAGTCACGTCGCACATGAAGCCGTCCGCTCCGGGCAAATCCGTGATCAAATCCTTCGCTTCCTGCTCCAGCCGCTCGTTCTGGTACGTAATCGCCAGCCGCCACCCCGCCTCGTTCAGCTTTTGCGCAATCGCCCAGGCAATGCTCCGCTTGTTCGCCAGCCCGAAAATCACTGCCGTCTTCTGCCCCTCGCTCACGTTTCCTCCCGCGATTCGCGTTCTTGCTCTAGCTGTTCGCTGCTATCCGTTCTAACTGACTACTGATTACTCCTAGCAACTCGCCGCGCGTTCCGATCATGTCCTATGAAACGCCCGCTCAATCTCCCGCACCGAATACCTCAATACCACCGGCCTTCCGTGTGGACAACTCATCGGGCAATCCGTCTTCGCCAGCGCACCCAGCAGCCATTCCATCTTCGTTTGATCCAGGGGCATGTTGACCTTGATCGCCGCATGGCACGCCGTCGATGCCGCAATCTTCGCCTGCAGCGTATCAATCGAAATCGCCGCATTTTCCCGCTCGATTCCGTCGATAATTTCCGTAAGCAAGTGCTCCGCATCATTCGCAGCCACGCCCGCGGGCACCGCCTGAATCGCCACGCTTTTCGGCCCCATCGGTTCCACTTCAAATCCATTCGCCGCCAATTCTTCCGCAATCTTCTCGAAAGTCACGATCTGCCGCGGCGAAAGCTCAAATACCAGCGGCATCAGCATGCGCTGCGCTTCCACTTTTCCCGCCCGTCGCGCTTCCAGGTGCTGTTCGAAGAGCACGCGCTCATGCGCTACGTGCTGGTCCACGATCCAAAGCCCCTCGCCGTTCACCGCCACAATAAAGCTCGCGCTCACCTGACCCAGTGGCTTCAGGTCCGCAATCTGTTCCGGGCGCGGCAGCGTCGCCGGAGCGTCCGCGCTGGCCCTCGAAAAATTCTCCGCCCAGTTCGGTTCGCGGCCCTGCGCGGCTGGCATCGCTCCGGGTGAATATCCGCCCGCAAATGAGCTTCCCGGCTCAAATGGAAATCTTTGCGGCACAGGCTGCGCCGGAGCCGTCGCCAGGTCAAATCCATTCCCTGCCGAATAATCCGATCCCACGCCCGAGCCGACTCCCAGCTCTTCCATCAACGGAATCATCGCGCGCGGCACGCGTGAATCCGGATTCGCCCCCGCCAATCCGCCCGCAAACGAAGCCGGAGGCGCCGCCGGATTTGGCGCCATCGCCGCAAAAGCGGCAGTCGCAAAACTTGCAATCGGCCGCGCGCCCATCAACGTCTGCCGGATTGCGTCGCGCGTGAAATCGTGCACAAACTGCGACCACCGGAACCGCACCTCAATCTTTGCGGGGTGCACGTTCACATCCACTTCGTCGTAGGGCATTTCCAGAAACAGCAGCGTGGCCGGAAACACCGCCGGCGGCAGGATATTCCGGTAGGCCTCGTGAATCGCGTGCAGGATCAGCCGGTCGCGCACCAATCTCCTGTTCACAAACACATAAATCCCGTTGCGGTTGGGCCGCTGAATGTCCGGCCGCGAGGTGAATCCAGTCACGGTCAGCGTCGCCGCTTCCTCCCCTGCTTCCATTTCCGGTTCGGTGATCGCGGCGCGAAACGCCGCGGAAACACTGGGGATTTCCACCAGCTCGTCCAGCGCCTGCCGCCCGAACAGCTGATACACGCGGTCCGCCAGCTTCTCCGTCGGCGGACAATTCACAATCTCCTGCGTCGGCGTCGTCAGCGTGAACTGCTTCGTCGGATTCGCGAGCGCGTAGTGTGTCACCAGCGAAGCGATATGTCCCAGTTCCGTCGTGTCCGACTTCAAAAACTTTCGCCGCGCCGGCACGCAATAAAACAGATCCGCCACGCTCACGGTCGTTCCGGGAGGCAATCCCGCCGGCTTCACGCCGACCAGTTTTCCACCGGCGAACTCCACCCGGGTACCTTCCGCCTCGCTCGCGTCACGCGTTTCCAGCAGCAGCCGCGATACCGACGCAATCGAGGGCAGCGCCTCTCCGCGGAATCCCAGCGTCGAAATCGTGATCAGATCATCTGCCGATCGCAGTTTGCTCGTGGCATGCCGCTCGAACGCCAGCAGCGCGTCGTCGTGCATCATCCCGTGGCCGTCGTCGATCACGCGGATCATGCGCTTCCCGCCCATCTCCGTCTCGATCCGCACAAAGTTTGCGCCCGCATCCAGCGCATTCTCAAGCAACTCTTTCACCACCGAAGCAGGCCTCTCCACCACCTCCCCGGCCGCAATCCGGTTCGCCACCGCCTCCGCCAATATGCGTATCCTCGACATCCACCCTCAATCCGCTTCCCGTCTTCTCTGCGTCCTCAGCGTCTCTGCGTTAAGCTCTCTTCTCTTTTTCGCTCTGTAGGCTTTACTTCCCCACCTCACTGCTCTTCTTTTTTACTTGAATCCCCAGTTGCTCCAACTGCGCCTGATCCACATCGCTCGGCGATTCCGCCATCAAGTCCACTGCTGCCGTCGTCTTCGCAAACGCAATCACCTCGCGGATGGACTTCTCTCCCGCCAGCAGCATCACCACGCGATCGATGCCCAGCGCAATTCCACCGTGCGGAGGCGTCCCGTACGTCAGCGCATCCAGGAAAAATCCAAATCGCCGCCGCAGTTGCTCTTCGCTCAGCCCCAGCGCCTTGAACAGCCGCTCCTGAATATCCTGCCGGTGAATTCGAATACTCCCCGACCCCAGTTCCACACCATTCAGAACCAGGTCGTAGCCCTTCGAGCGGACTTCCCAGGGTGCCGTCTCCAGCTTCTCCAGATCCTCATCCACGATTCCCGTAAACGGGTGCTGCGCGCTCACCCACGTTTTGTCAGACTCGCTCCATTCAAACAGCGGAAATCCCGTCAGCCACAGGAATTTCCACTGCGTCTTGTCAATCACTCCCAGCGCCTCACCCAATTGCAGCCGCAATTGGCCTGCAACCAGCGCCGCCGCTTCTGTGCCCTTGATCTCTTCCTTCGCCGAAACCGCAACCACCAGATCGCCGGTTTTTGCGTTGCAAGCCTCTGCCAACTTCTTCACATTCGCCGCGCCAATTAATTTCTCCACCGTCGACGTCGTTCCTTCCGCCGCCAGTTTCACGAAATACGCCCCGCGCGCCCCGTGCGATTTCGCTTTCTCCGTCAACTCATCCAACTGCTTCCGCGAATACCCCGCTGTCCCCGGCGCGGCAAACGCAAACACGTTTCCGCCAATTTGCAGCTTCTCTTTCGCTTCTTTCGGGAAGCAGTCCGTCACTTCATGCAATTCCATCCCAAACCGCATGTCCGGCTTGTCGCTTCCATACTTGCGGATCGCATCCTTGTAAAGCATGTGCGGAAACGGCGCCTTCGCCTCGACTCCCGCCACCTGGCACGCGCGCACCATCACATTCTCAATTACATTGAAAATGTCTTCTTGCCGGGGAAACGACATCTCCAAATCCAATTGCGTGAACTCCGGCTGCCGGTCCGCGCGCAAATCCTCGTCGCGGAAGCATTTCACGATCTGGAAATACCGGTCCAGTCCGCCGATCATCAGGATCTGCTTGAAAATCTGCGGCGATTGCGGCAAGGCGTAAAACTGTCCGTGATGCACGCGGCTCGGCACCAGGTAATCGCGCGCGCCCTCCGGCGTCGAGCGGGTCAACATCGGTGTTTCCACCTCGATGAATCCCATCTCGTCCATCGTCTTGCGAATTTCCAGGATAATTTTGTGCCGCAAGGCCAGGTTACGGTGCGGCTTCGGGCGCCGCAAATCCAAATAGCGGAACCGCAGCCGCGTCTCTTCCGCCGCGTTAATGTCCTCTTCAATCGCAAACGGCGGTGTCTTCGCGTTGTTCAGAATGTGCAGCCGTGCCGCCACAATTTCCACTTCGCCAGTGGGCAGCTCCGGATTCGCCTTCCCGCGCGTGGTGATTTTTCCTTCCACGGCCACAACAAACTCGCTCCGCGCCTGCTCCGCCTTGGCATGCGCTTCCGGCTGCGTCTCCTTGTTGAACACCACCTGCACGATGCCCGCGCGGTCACGCACGTCGAGGAAAAGCAAATTGCCCAGGTCGCGCCGCTTCGCCACCCAGCCCATAATCGTGGCATCGCGCCCCGCATCGGATGCCCGCAGCGCCCCGCAATAATGTGTCCGCTTAAGATTCCCCAAAAAGTCCAGCACGTCCGTTCACCTGTACCTCACCCCTTCAGGGGTGAGGTTTTCCATTCCATTTTCGACCAAGCTGCTGCAACGAAAACCCTCAGGCCTGAAGGCCCGAGCTACAAACTCTTTCGCAACATCTCCAAAAACTGCGTCTCGCTCATCGTTGCCTGCGAACCATCCGCCAGCGTCTTCACCGTCCATTGGCCCGTCGCAATTTCGTCGTCGCCCAAAATCAACGCGTACCTCGCGCCCAACTTGTCCGCTTGCCCCAGCGCCTTGCCGAATTTTTGCTCCACCGGCGGCAACTCCACGCGAAATCCCGCCGCGCGCAATTTCTGTGCTGCAGCAATCGCCGTTGCCTGCGCCTTCTCTCCCATCCACGCGACAAAAACGTCGCGCCCCTGCGCCGTGCCGCCCTTTCCGGCCTCCTGCAGCGACAAAATCAGCCGGTCCTCCCCAATCGCGAATCCGATTCCCTTCGTCGGCCGCCCGCCGAGCGATTGCACCAGCCCATCATACCGCCCGCCGCCGCACACCGCATTCTGCGAACCCAATCCGCGCGCGGTGATTTCAAAGGTCGTCCGCATGTAGTAGTCCAGCCCGCGCACCAGCCGCCAATTCTCGGCGTACGCCACGCCGCGCATTTCCAGTTGTCGCTTTACTTCCGCATACTGTTTCGCGCAGTCGTCGCAGAGGTAATCTCCAATCCGAGGGAGCATTTCAATTACGTCTTGCTCCTCTTTCACCTTCGAGTCCAGTACGCGGAGCGGATTCGTCTCAATCCGGCGTTGGCTATCCACATCCAGTTGGCTTTTTACCTTTTCCAGCTCTGCCTTTAGTTTTTCGACGTAGCCGCCGCGGCAGTCTGGCGCATTGTGTCCGATCGAATTAATCTCGAGCTTCACGCCTTCCATGCCTAGCCGCCCGAACAACGCCATCACCATCTCGATCACTTCCCCGTCCACTGCAGCATCTTTTCCGATATTTTTCGCAGGATCCTGATTTGGCAGAATCGCCTCCAACACCTCCGCACCAATCTGATAAAACTGCCTGTATCTCCCCTTTTGAGGACGCTCCCTACGGAACATTGGCCCGCTGTAGTACATCTTGACTGGTTGAGCGAGGGCATGCATTTCATGTTCGATATATGCTCGGCAGACGCTTGCCGTAGCTTCGGGCCGCAGCGCCACCAGATCGGTTTCGGCTAGGGTGTCGAAGGAACCCGAATCGGCCTGCTGAATGAGAGTTTCGCGGGCTAAAGAATTACGATTGCTTACCTTCTCCTCCGTCCGCTTAACGACAGCTCGCACTCTGCGGATACCCTTGTTCGTCCTCGGAGAGTCCACCCAGAAATAGAGATCTTTCCCCGCCACGTCGGTGTCTTCCCCCACACCTTTTTCAAACATGTTTGCCGCTTCCATAATAGGAAGACGGATTTCCGAGAATCCGAATGTAGTAAACACTTCGTGTGCCGTTCTCTCGACCAGATTCCACAATTCTGTCTCTGGCGGGAGAATATCTCGCAGCCCCCGAATGGTACGGAATTTGCGTACTTCTGACGTAGGCATCTTTGATTCCATGGAAGGCTTGTTTAACCTTCCAACTCGCTCCAATCGATCTGTTCTCCGCGCCCCGCCGCTTCCTCGCGGTAAATTTCCCGGTAGCCCGAATACCGCTCCGCATATTTGCCAATCGATTCGCAATCCATTTCCGTCAATGCTCGTTTCACTTTGCCCGGCGAACCCATCACCAAACTCCCAGCCGGAATCACAGTTCGTTCGGTGATCAGCGTCCCCGCAGCGATGATCGAGTTCTCGCCAATCACCGCCCCATTCAAAATGATGCAGCCCATCCCAATCAAAACGTGCGAATGAATCGTGCACCCGTGCAGCGTCACCGAATGCCCCACGGTCACTTGATCTCCCAGTACCAGCGGATACTGATCCTTCATCACATGCAACACGCATCCGTCCTGAATATTCGTCCGCTTCCCGATCCGGATGTGGTGCACATCCCCGCGCACCACGGTCATCGGCCAGAGGCTCGACTCCTCGCCGATCTCCACGTCGCCAATCACCACCGCCGCCGGATCGATGTACGCCGACGCCGCAATCCGCGGAAATTTGCCTTTGTATGGACGGATATCCGGTGTGCGCATCAAGAGTTCGAATTTCCCGTAAGTGATTGCAGGAGCAAGAAATACACCGCCCCACGCGATTCGCCAGCAGGCAGCGAACACTTCAAGATAGCATCCGCTTCGCCCCGCTGACAAGAAAGCCGCCCGCGCCGCCCACACCAAATTGTCTCGCGCTGGACGCTCGCCCCTCTTCGCGCCATAATTTCCCCGTGGAAACCCGCTGCGCCCAATGCAACACCCCGATGACCTGCCTGAAAGAACCCGGCTGCTGGTGCGCCGAACTGCCCCACGTCATTCCGATGCCAGCCGCTGACGCACAACCCGCCAGCTGCCTCTGCCGGGCCTGCCTCCTCGAAAAAATAAAAGCCGCCGACGCAACTTCCGCCAGCGGCGTATTTCCACTCTCAGATTCTTCCGCGCCCCTCGACTAGCCCAACGAAAACGAAAAATTCACTCTATTTGGTGGCACCGCCATTCCCGCCCATGCTCTTGGGTTTTCTTTAGGAGGCCGGGGCTTCAGCCCCGGCGCAAAGGAGTCAAGAGCAATGGGCTTTAGCCCCTGAAGAAAGTCTTTTCAGTTTTTTCAAGAAAGCTGAGCGGGGCCGTACCCATATCAAAATGCTCAGAGACAGCTCAATCAATTTCCACCGCTGGCCCAGTCGACGTGGCGCCCACTTCCGCCAGCCGCGCCGTCACCGCTTTCGCCATGCGGTACAAACTTTGCGCCGCCGGAGCCGACTCTCCCTGCGCCGCCACCGGACTTCCCGTGTCGCCGCCCATCCGGATCCGCGGATCAATTTCAATCTCGCCCAGCACCGGCACGCCGTAGGCAACCGCCGTCTTCGTGCCTTCGCCGTGCCCGAAAATATCCACGGCCTTCCCGCAATGCGGACACGAAAACGTGCTCATGTTTTCCACCACTCCGAGCACTTCCACGTTCACCTGCCGGAACATTTCGATGGCTTTGCGCACATCGGCCACTGCCACCAGCGAAGGCGTTGTCACCACCACCGCGCCCGTCACCGCCACCGTCTGGATCAGCGTCAACTGCACGTCGCCCGTTCCCGGCGGCAAATCAATCACCAGGTAATCCAGCTCGCCCCACTCCACGCTGCGCAGAAATTGCGTGATCACGCTGTGTAGCATCGGCCCGCGCCAGATCACCGGCTTGTCGCCCGGATTCAGCAGGCCCATCGAAATCATTTTCACGCCCTGCGCGACCACGGGAATAATCCGCTGCTGGGCCGTTGCCATCGGCTCCTGCGTCGAACCCAGCATGATGGGCACGTTTGGCCCGTACACGTCTGCGTCCAGCAAGCCGACTTTGTGGCCCATTTTCGCCAGAGCCAGCGCCAGGTTCACCGCCACGGTTGTTTTTCCCACGCCACCTTTTCCGCTGGCCACCGCCACCAGGTTTTTCACTCCCGGTATCCCCTGTCTCTGCGGCGCTGGCTGTTGTCCTGGCATCGTTCCTGGCGGCATGTGTCCTCTTCGCTTCCTGAATCTCAGGCGTAATTCGTGAGTTGTGAGTTCTTAGTAGTTAGTTCCTAGTCTGAAACTTGCAAGAAAATTAGCAACTGTCTCCGATAACCAGTCACTAGTCACCAACCAACTGTCACCCTCTTACTCTTCACTGGCCACCGGTCGCTGTCCGCTGGCCACTTCCTCACGCCCCGTGGCACTTCTTATACTTCTTCCCCGAGCCGCAAGGGCAAGGATCATTCCTTCCGACCTTCGCTCCGGCACGCACCGGTTTCGGAGCCTCCGCCTGCCCCGCTCCCGTCTGAAACTGCAAATCTTTCTGCTGGCGTTCCTGCCGCTTTTCCAGCGCACGCGCAAAATCCGGCAGTCTCTGCGCCGGGGGTTCCTCCGCACGCGCAGCGGCGCTCGCTGCTGCAGCGATTGCACTCGGCGGGCGATGGCGCGGCGGCTCCGGCTGAGGTTCCCTTGACGCGGGAGGCGGCGCCTCTCCCTGCTGAATCTGCACGTGATACAGATACCGGATCGTCTCGTTGTCGATGCGCGCCATCATGTCTTCAAACAAAATGAACGCTTCCTTCTTGAATTCGACCAGCGGATCTTTCTGCCCGTAGCCGCGCAGCCCGATGCCTTCCTTCAAGTGGTCGAGCGACAGCAGGTGGTCTTTCCACTGCGTATCCACCACGTCCAGAATGATTCGCCGCTCCAGCCAGCGCAGCAAATCCGGGCTGAACTGTTTTTCCTTCTCCGCGTAACGCGCCTTCACCGCTTCCGCCAGCGCCTCCGCCAATTCATTATGGTTCAGCGCCGCAGGGTCTGCGTCCATCACCTTTGCGTCAATTCCAAACTGGCTGTTCACCTCGGCCAGCAGTTGCGCCGTATTCCATTGCCCCGGATGCTGCTCTCGCGGGCAATAGGTATCCACCAGCTCGCGCGCCACATCCTCCGCAATTCCC
>Ga0210410_10003453_pt1 | contig 13984 bp, 7 predicted proteins | sample IncBWC4MmetaG_FD_161058 | JGI IMG/M metagenome (GOLD analysis project Ga0210410, IMG submission 161058) | Forest soil microbial communities from Barre Woods Harvard Forest LTER site, Petersham, Massachusetts, United States - Inc-BW-C-4-M | ecosystem: Environmental > Terrestrial > Soil >... | reverse complement strand
TCGGAAGCGGCGGCACTACTGTAACAAAAAAGTGTGTCTTGTTCCACGGCGCGGCATTTTCTCAGGTAGCCTTTCACCGAGAATCTGCCAGCGGTGTTTTGCGAGCTCCGGTGGCGGACCGTGCCGAAAATGGGGCGCGCATCTCCAACGTAACGGAGGCCAGATGTTGTCCGAAGGCCGCTTACGAAGGTCCGAAAACACCTCACGCGCGTTACCGGCAAGAGAATTGCCTCTCGCTGAGCTCGGCTGTCTGGCGGCTTGACACAACTTCTCTCTCATTGTTTACTCCCGCAGCGAGGAGGTCCCCACGCATGAGATGCAAGCTATACGTCTCGGCATTGGCCGCTAGCGCAAGTTTTTTCACGATTCACCCAGGCGTTCTAGAAGCGCAAGAATCGTCACACAAACTTACGGTGATGGACGAATTTCAAATCCAGCTCCCCACCGATCCCCAAATCTCGCCCGACGGCAAAAGAATCGTCTACGTGCGACGCTTCGCTGATCCCATGACCGACCGCCGCTATTCGAATCTCTGGATCGTCAATTCCGACGGCACCGACCACCGCCCGCTCACCACCGGCAACCACAACGACGCATCCCCGCGCTGGTCGCCCGACGGCGCCCGCCTCGCCTATCTTTCCGACACCGATGGCAAGCAACAAATCTATGTTCGCTGGATGGACTCCGGACAAACCGCCCGCATCACCAATCTCGATCAAGCGCCCGATGCCATCGAATGGTCTCCCGACGGAAAGATGCTCTCCTTCTCGTCGCTCGTTCTCGGCAAAGGTCCTCACCTCGCCGATCTGCCAACGCCCCCCACGGGGGCCAATTGGGCCGATCCCGCGACGGCCTACGATCGTCTCGTCTATCGCTTCGACGACGCAGGCTATCTGAAGCCAGGCTTCATGCAGATTTTTGTCGTTTCCGCCGAAGGCGGCGCCGCGCGCCAAGTCACCAACGGCAATTTCCCAAATGGCGGCAACGAATTCGGCCCCAACCGCCCCGTCTGGACTCCCGACGGAAAGTTTCTCCTGGTCTCCGCCAATCGCCACCCGGAATCCGACCACGAGGTCTTCGACACAGAAATCTACGAGTTCAGCGTAGCCGACGGCTCTCTTCGCGCTCTCACCAATCGCAAAGGCCCCGATAATTCTCCTGCTGTTTCTCCCGACGGAAAATGGATTGCCTACACCGGCTTCGACGACCGCTATCAGGGCCATCAAACCACCAAGCTCTACGTAATGAAGCGCGACGGCACAGCTTCCCACTCCATCTCCGACAAGCTCGACCGCGACATCCAAAGTCCCGTATGGGCGCCCGATAGCAGCGGCGTCTACTTTCAATACAACGAGCAAGGCGACACAAAAATCGGCTTCCTCTCTCTCGACGGGACTCCCAAGAAAATTGCCGATCACCTCTCAGCCTCAACCAGCGCCTACGGCGGAGGCTCTTTCTCCGTAGCCCATGCCGGTCCCATCGCCTTCACGTATGGCCGCACCGACATCCCCGGCGACGTGGCCATCAGCAACATGGGCGCCATGAAAGTGCTCACGTCTCTCAATCAAGAATTGCTCGAGCAGAAAAAACCAGGCCACGTCGAGGAAATCACGTATCCGTCCGCGAAAGACCAGCGCAAAATCCAGGGCTGGATCGTTCAACCGCCCGACTTTGACGCCACCAAGAAATATCCGCTCATCCTGGAAATTCACGGCGGCCCCTTTGGCGACTACGGCGACCGCTTCGATTTTGAAAAACAAATCTGGGCTTCGATGGGTTATGTGGTCCTCTATACCAATCCGCGCGGCAGCACCAGCTACGGCGAAGAATTCGCCAACCTCATCCACCACGCCTATCCCGGCGACGACTTCGCCGACCTCAACAGCGGCGTCGACGCCGTCGTAGCCAAAGGCTATATCGACACGAACAATCTCTTCGTCACCGGCGGCAGCGGCGGCGGCGTCCTGACCGCTTGGACCATCGAGCACACGGAACGCTTTCGCGCCGCCGCGTGTCTCTATCCGGTCATCAACTGGTACAGCTTCGTCCTGACCAGCGACATTCCCTGGACCGCGAAGTATTGGTTCCCCGGCAATCCCTGGGAAAACACCGACCAGTACATGCAGCGATCGCTCACCAATCTAGTAGCCAAGATCAAAACGCCTACTCTCGTCATGACGGGCGAAGCCGACTATCGCACCCCCATCTCGGAAGCCGAACAGTTCTATTCGGCTCTCAAGCTCCTCAATATCGACGCCGTCCTGGTCCGCGTCCCCGAAGAACCACACGGCATCAGCCGGCGCCCCAGCCATCACATGGCCAAGATGCTCTACGTCGACGGTTGGTTCCAACAACACAAAGCAACCAACTAATGTCTCCGAAGAATGCCGAACTCTCCATGGCGTGTACGGGCCGGGCTGGCCGGCCCGCGTACGCTGAAGCCCAGCCGTCGCCTCCAAGCAACTGCCATTTATCTTGGGTTTAGGTTGCGCCCTGTATATCTAACGGCGCCCCATCTCCAACCCGGGCGAGTTCTTCCAGGAGAGAAATTTCCATGCGTAAAAGCTTTGCAGCACTAACGGTCCTCGGTCCCCTCTCCCTAGCGACCACCCTCTGCGCTGGCCTGCTGTCACGCGCCGCCGCGCCCGCTCCAGGATCTTCCGGCTATCACGTCGTAAAAACGGTCTCTATCCCCGGCGACGAAGGCTGGGACTATCTCACCGTCGACTCCGCCGCGCGCCGCGTCTACATTTCTCACGGCTCGCACGTGGTCGTGATGAACGCCGACACCTACGCCGTCGAAGGCGATATCCCCGACACCCAAGGCGTTCACGGCATGGCTCTCGCTCCCGACCTTGGCCGCGGCTTCGTCAGTGCCGGGCGCGCCAACACCGCCGTGATCTTCGACATCAAATCTCTTAAAACTCTGGGAACCGTGAAGACCGACGCCAACCCCGACGCCATCGTCTACGACGGCGTCACCAAGCGCGTCTTCACTCTCAACGGCCGCGGCCAAAACACCACCGCCATCAACGGCGCCGACGGCACCGTAGCCGGAACTCTCGCTCTCGGCGGCAAACCCGAATTCGCCGTTGCCGACGGCAAAGGCAGCATCTTCGTCAACATCGAAGACAAAAACGAACTCGTCCAATTCGATCCCCAGAAAATCACGGAAACCCACCGCTGGCCGCTAGCTCCCTGCAAATCGCCCTCCGGCCTCGCCATGGACCTCAAGAATCGCCGCCTCTTCGCCGTCTGCGACGAAAAAGTCATGGCCGTCGTGAACGCTGACACCGGCTCGGTAGTCGCCACGCCCACGATCTGTGACGGTCCGGATGCCGCCGGTTTCGATCCAGCCACCGGCTACGTGTTCGCTTCCTGCGGCGACGGCCATCTCACCGTCATCCACGAAGATTCACCCGACAAATACAGTGTCGTAGAAAACGTCCCCACCAAGCGCAGCGCCCGCACCATGGGCCTCGACCTGAAAACCCACAACATCTTTCTACCGTCCGCCGAATTCGATGCCCCGGCTGCCGGCGAACGCCGCGGTAAAATGAAACCCGGCTCCTTCGGCATCGTAGTCGTTAGCAAGTAGCCTTATCCAGCGCGTGAGCGTGCCAAACCCGCGCGCATCCGTCCGCACAAAATAAAAGCGTCCCGGTGAATTCATTCACCGGGACGCTTTTTGATTTTCTCTGTAGTTGCTGCGCGCTAGTTCGAAGGCACCACGCCGACGTTGTGTACTCCTGCGAACAACGACATCCCCGCCCCCGCCGACTGCGGCAGCCACCACATCCTGCGCAGCAGGGGGTGCCGGCTGGTCATCATCTTCCGCCCAACATAATCGAGCACCAAGGGACTGACCTGCGTCGCGGCGTACAAAGCATTCGAGTGCGCAAACGGCCGCAGCAAAGGATTGGATTCCGTGCCGTACCCACCCGAAATCGCCCGCCGCGTTGACCACGCGTCAAACCCCGCCGCACCAGACGAAGCAAACGTCAGCGCATACCAAACCTTCTTCTGCCGCTCCGAAACGCCTTCAGGATGGAAAGCCGGCTTACCTGGCCGGAGGACCAGGGGTGCTCTCCCCGGCGCGATCGGCTCGGCCGCCGGAGCAGGCATCACACCCGCAGGAAGCGAATCCGCCGCAATCTCTGTGTCGTTCTTTATCTTCGGTTCTGGCGCGGAAGGCAGCGCCCGTGAGAGGGAGGAATCTTCAGCCGCATCTACGGAGACGCTTGTCGGGCGCTCCGTTACTGTCTTTATTACATCCCCGCTCTGCGGAAAGGGATAAAGCAAAAGGATCGTCGCGAGCAGCATGTTAACCTCCGGAGTTGAAAGCTGTGCACTTCGGCCCCCACTCTCAACTGCGGCAAATATACTGTCCTAAAGAGCAGGTGACACTGGCCCATTGGTCACATTCTTATTGGTACTCGCCTCTAGCCCTTTCGTTTGTTTCTTTTTGGGACATCCGTACTAGCCCGACCAAGGGAACAAGTTTTCACTTTTCCGGCAGCGCTGAGCCGCATCTTCCAGAGCTATTCGAGCGTGCGAGTCCGATCCGCTCCTCCACTCTCTCTTCCTTCTGCCTGCTTGCGCCTTGGGAAAAGCCCGCTCTCTCGGCATTTCCCGGGAGAACGACTCTGCTATAATCCCGTCCATTGACCTTGGCTCCCCCGAGGTCCCTCTAACTAATGGCCGCCAACGAATCCACCGCAGCCAAGCGTGCCCCTCAACCAGAGCGCGGCCCGCAATCGCCCCGCTTCATCGTCATCGAAGGCCCGCTGCGCGTCGGCAAGACCACCCTAGCCAAAATCCTTGCCGAGCGTCTCCACGCCCGCCGCATCTATGACTGCGAAGACAATCCCTTCCTAGCCGATTTCTACAAGGAAAAAGCCGGCGCCGCCTTCCGCGCCCAATTGTATTTCCTAATCGAGCGCCAAAAACGCATCCGCGAAGCTCTAGCCGTCGAAGCCCCCGGCCCCGTCCTCTCCGATTTCCTCCTTGAAAAAGATCGCATCTTCGCCAACCTCAATCTCGACGACGAAGAACTCAAACTCTACGACCGCTACTACGAATTGCTAGCCGCCGATATTCCCGCTCCCGATCTAGTCATCTATTTGCAAGCCAAGCCCGAGGTCCTGCGCACACGCATCGCGAAAAAAGCCTCTCGCGACGAATCCCAAATCTCGCCCGAATACATCGCAGAGGTAGCCCACGCCTACCAACACTTCTTCTTCCGCTACGCCGCCTCCGACCTCCTGGTCATCAACACCTCGGACATCGACTTCGTCGAGCGCAGCGAAGACCTCCAACAACTCCTCCGTCGCCTCCAGGACCCCGTCAAAGGCACCCAATACTTCCTGCCCCTCGGCGCCTCCGAATAGTTCTCTTTCCGTTATACGGGCGCAGCAACGCTTTGCTCGTTCCGCGCAGGTCCACGAGGACACGGTTGTGTGGAGACCTCGCACGGTAAACCGAGTTTGGTGCCCGCAGAAAAAACGGAGAACAGCGCGGTGATCTCTACCCCGGACACAAGTGTAACCAGCTGCCGCATGACGGTCTTCCGAGATTTACAACCGGGCTTCCTCCGGAACGCGGCCACGCAGCCGATCCATTCGCAACGCCAAGGCATGCCCTGTTGGAAGCTCCTCTCGGCAGCCAGCCCTAGCCGCCTCGCCTCTCATCGCTTGCAAAGTAAGCATCATGCTTGTCTTTGGTTTCATCGCTCTCCAGAGGCACACACTCTTCAGATAATCCAGCTGCTACACGGGCGCTCCCATCTTTCCAGCTAGATTCTTTTCTCGACTGTGCAATAGAGCACAGTTAGCGGTCTGGAGCTGTTCGTTGCGTACTGTTCAAAAACGCACAGACGGTAATTTCATGCGTTGCTATACCTAGTCTCGCCAGCCGGGGTTTGTTCTGATCGAGAACCCGTCAACCATCAAGTTTTGCAAGTCTCTGCGGCAGCTGTCGGCAGTAGGGAACGCCTTGTATCGTGTCGAAGGGGAGAAGCTAATGCGCAAATTAAAGTCTAGCAAGGTTTGGATTCCGGCGTTCCTAATGGCTGGCCTGCTTGCCGGTTGCGGCGACGCGGACACTCGAGCGGGGAAGCCCGGTGACCCCCTGACCCCGCCTGCAGTGACCTCTCCAAATCCTCTGAACGGCTCGGTGTTCACGTGCGGCAATCCCGTCGTCATTAATGCCACCTTCACCAAGTCCATGAACCCTGCGACGATCAACACCACCACGTTCACATTGGCTACAGGCAGCACCAGCGCCGCCGGGGTAGTCACCTATGCTGCGGCGACCAACATTGCCACGTTTACGCCCTCGACCCCGCTTTCGTCAAACTCTCTTTATGTCGCCACCATTACGACTGGCGCGCAAGACCAGTTCGGCAATGGGCTGACGGCCAATTTCTCTTGGTCCTTCACCACTTCCCCGCCTTGTCCGCCGCCTACCGTGACCGCCGTAACTCCCCCCAAAGGCTCTGCCATCACTTGCCCCAACACCGCCGTCATCACGGCAACCTTCAGCACGGCGATGAACCCCACGACCATCAACATGACGACGTTTACTCTGACGGGGACAGGCGGGGCCGGTATATTGGGCGCTGTCACCTACGTGCAGGCGACAAATGTTGCCACCTTTACACCCTCGGGAACACTTTCACCTAGCACTCTCTATACCGCGACCATTACCACCGGAGCAACAACCACTGGGGGCACTCCGCTCGCCGCCAATTTCGTGTGGACCTTCACGACCACACCTATCTGTCTACCGGCCGCGGCCATACCGTTAGGAGCGGCTTGCAGTTTCGGAATTCTGGGCGCCACACCCTCCGTTACTAATACCGGCCCCTCGATCGTTAAGGGAGATATCGGGATATGGCCAGCAGCTTCGATCACTGGATTTGGATCGGCGCCGGGAGCGCTGGGACCGGGAATATTCACGGGCACAGAGCACCTAGGTGATGCGATTGCCATGAGCGCCCAGACCGACTTGACCACGGCGTTTAACGCCGCCATGAACGCAGGAGGAGGGCCAGGGGTAGGGGCAGCCCTCACCGCGGATATCGGAGGGCAAACCCTCCCCCCTGGCATTTATAAGGCCACGACCTCGTTGGGAATAACGGGGAACCTCACCCTCGACGGTAGCACCAATCCGAATGGTATCTGGATATTCAAGGTTGGGTCCGCACTGACGACGGCAGCGGGTGGCGTGGGCACGCCAGCGAGCCAAGTCCTCCTCATTGGCGGTGCCCAGGCTCATAACGTGTTCTGGCAGATCGGCAGTGCAGCGACCCTTGGAACCAACTCTCTGTTTCAAGGAACCATAATGGCTAACGCAACCATCACGCTTACCACCGGCGCGACTCTAAACGGCCGCGCGCTGGATCGGTCGGCAGCAGTCGCATTGGACAGCAATCCTGTGAATGTACCTTCCTGTCCGTGAAGTATTCAGTTGTGGACCAGCTTGCGCTTGGGCACTTCTGGGCAGGTCGAAATGAATGGTTTCTGGTTATCGGAGTTCGGAGGAATATTCGCATGTTATCTCATCTAAAGAGCCGCCTTGCCCGTCGCTTGACAATGCTTGCGGCAATGATCGCTGTCCTGTGTACGTTTGCTGCTCTCGCCGCGGCTCAGGACGAGCCCCCTCCGAAGTGGGAGCTTTTCGGCGGATACTCCGCCTTTGATCCCGGCGCGACTGTATACGGCGAACTTCCCGGAGCCTTGCTCCCCCTGAGCAGCCGCCTGGAATGGAATCCGCGCGGCGCGGGCGCCAGCGTCACCTATAATTTCGACAAATGGGTGGGACTCACTCTCGACACCAGCACTCATTGGGGCAGCCGTGAATCCACGTTCCCGAACAGAATTGACGACGCCGCTTTCTCCAACCTCTCCTTCGGTCCCAAGATTACGTTTCGCCACGAACGTTTCTCGCCATTTCTTGAGGTCTTAGTAGGCGATCATCGCCTTATGCCGGATGCCTTCCATGATGTCGACAAATTGGGTGTCATGATCGGTGGCGGACTTGATGTCAAAGTCTCCAGGCACATTGCCCTGCGCCTAATTAGAGCCGACTTTGTGTTATCAAACTACCGCTATGGTCCTTCGTCCGTGCCGTCCACGGAAATCCGTGGCCTCCGGGCGCAAACGGGTCTGGTTTTCATGTTCGGCGGAGCACCGCCTCCCCCGCCCCCAACCGCGGCTTGCTCCATACAGCCGGCCGAAGTCTTCGCCAGTGAACCCGTTACCGCCACCGCCACTGGCTCCAATTTCACTCCCAAGCGCACGGTCACTTACAACTGGAAGGGCGGCGGAGCAAAAGTCACTGGCAATGGCGCCTCCGCGCAGGTTGACACCACAGAATTGCAACCCGGCGAGTACGTGGTCACTGCCAACCTGAGTGATGGCAGAAAAAATGGTTCCGCTTCCTGCAGCGCCAGGTTCACCGTGAAACAGCCTCGTCCACCTGTAATTTCATGCTCCGCAGATCCCGCGAGCATCCAGATTGGCGCGTCTTCGACCATTCGCTCCGACGCCAGCAGCCCGGATGGACGCAGGCTCATTTACAGCTACTCGGCAAGTTCCGGTGACATCGCCGGAAACGGCGCCACCGCTACCTTGAATACACAGGGCGCACAACCAGGCCGTATCACGGTAACCTGCAACGTCAATGATGACCGCGTACCGCCGCTCACAGCCTCGTCCAATGTCATGGTGGACGTGCAGGCTCCGCCGCCACCGCCCCCTCCCCCTCCGGCTCCTGAGATCAAGCGGCTGGAGGCCAAACTCGCCCTTCATAGCATCTATTTCCAAACTGCCCGGCCCACGGAAGAGCATCCCGAGGGTGGCCTGCTCGACAGTCAGGCGGACATCCTGAAAGCCCTCGCCGAGGACTACAAGAACTATCTGAAGTACATGCCGGATGCCCACCTGATCCTCAGCGGCCATGCCGACCCCCGCGGCACGTCCGAATACAACAAGAAACTGACCGAGCGCCGCGTGGAACGCACCAAGAGTTTCCTGGTGGAACACGGTGTGCCCGCTGATCATTTTGAGCTGAAGGCGTTCGGCAAAGAGGACCAACTGACTGCCGACCAAATTAAAGAGCAGATGGCCGACAATCCCGACTTGAGTCCCGCGGAACGTCAAAAAATGATGCGCAATCTGACGCTTCTGGTCCTCGCCAACAATCGCCGCGTCGACGTCACTCTAAGCACCACCGGACAACAGTCCGTGCGTCGTTACCCCTTTAACGCCAAGGATTTCTTGACTCTGATCAGCCCCAAAGGCGGAGAAAAGAAGCCCCCCGTCAAGAAAAAGCCCTAGCGGCCACACCGTGTCACACGGTTATTTCAAACGAAGCTGGCCGACGCTTTTTCTTGCCGCTTCGCCGCTCTGAAGCGGTCGGGCTTCGGGAGAGGGAAATTTCTTTTCCCTTTTCCCCCGATGCTGGGACTGGAGCTGGCGGACTTTGGTCGCGACTGCCTCTCTAAATCGTCCCTGGGTCAATCTCCATGGCCATTTCTCGGTAAGCGCACAAGGCATTGGCAAGCTGCATCTGCCGCGGCGTCCTGCATTCCGGCTCGAACAACCTGGGGTTTCCCACCACAATCACCGCGGTCATGGCCCGCGAGGTCGCCACATTCAGCCGGTTCAAGCTATACAAAAACTCCATCCCCCGCGGAGCCTCCTCCGGCGACGACGTCGTCAGCGAATAGATCACCACCGGCGCCTCTTGCCCCTGAAACTTATCTACCGTCCCGATGCGCATTCTCGGCAGCCGCATCTTCAAATCTGCGACCTGCGCGTTGTACGGCGCCACGATCAGAATCTCCTCTTCCTCGAGCGCTCGGCTGTTTCCGGCGCTGTAAAAATATTTCACGCCGGGCCGAAGCAAGCCTTCCACGATCCGCGCCACTAGCTCGACTTCCTCCGGCGAAGAATTTCGGTTCCCTTCATGCTCTGTCGGAACAAACCACAATCCCGCTCCCGCGATCCACGCATGCCCTTCGATAACCCGGCTGCGCGTCATGGCATGCGAAGCCAGTTTCTCGTCGTAGAAACACGCTGATGTATACTCGCAAATCTTCGGATGCAGTCTCCAAGTCTCCGGCAGTAAAAATCCCCTATCCGCCCGAATGGTCTTCCGCCCATTCAGCAAGTGTTCCAGCGCCGATTTCTCCGCGCCATCCGGATGACTGCCTTTCGTGGGCCGCTCCAATTGCTGCGGATCGCCTAGCAGCACCAATTTCTTCGCCGCCTGCGAAACCGCCAGTACATCCGCCAGCGACATCTGTCCGGCCTCATCGATAAATAGCACATCCACGATTTCAAACGCTTTTTCCGGTGACCACAGCCAGGACGTCCCACCCACCACGTTGGCCGTGCCCGACTGCAGCGCTTCCCAAGCCTCCTCGTTCTTTTCCTTCGCCACCGCCACGCCTTCGCTGTCTTCGCCGTCATTCTCGCGATGCAAGCAGCGCACTACTTCGATTTCTTGGCGACGCGCTGCTTTCACCACGTCGTCCAGCAGCTTGCGAATCACTTTGTGGCTCAGCGCCGTCACGCCAATCTTCATTCCGCGTTTCACCAACTCGCAGATCATCCGCGCGCCCGTGTACGTCTTCCCGGAGCCCGGCGGCCCCTGAATGGCAAAAGCCGAGTCGCCTAGCGCCAGCACGATCCGGTTTGCCGTGTTCACCGACGTCTCGCTCGTAAGTTGTTTCAATTTCTCGCCGCCCGTCAGCCGTGGCGGCCTCCGCAACAATAAATCTCGCCCCGCGCGATAGCGCCCCGCCGAGTCAACTCCGTTCTCCGCCACCCACGCGCCAAGGCGGTACAGCGAAGCGGCTTGCGCGTCCGAATTCAGCGGGGCATCCCACATATAAACGGTCGGAGGATGCACCTCCGCCGTCTTCTTCGTTTTCTTGATATCCACCACGCCCTTAACGTGGTCGATCCTCACCACTTCGCCGTATTTCTCGTCACCAAAATAAAGTTCCTTCCCCGCTCGGACGTTGCTGGACTGCTGGGCCTCGAACAAATAGCGATCCGTGGGCACCTGTCGTCCGTGCCCCACGTGTTCCACACGCTCCACGAAGCTCATGCGCGTCAAACCGACCCGCTCGTCGAGCAAATCCTCGTCATTCATCTCCGCGTACCGGTAGCCGTCTTGCCACGCGCGCTTGTCTTCGCGCCGGTGCCAGCTCAAAAGCTGCGCCAACAGCCATTGCGCGGATTGTTCCTCGGTACGGGCATTTGGATCAACCGGAATTCCCGCGGAAAGCAACTCCGTCAGCGCGGCCGTGCGCTCCAGTTTTTCTTCCAACTTGTCGGAAGGATCGCCGCTCTTCTCCGCCAGTCGGGGAACGGCAACTCCGCACGCCACCAATTTTCCCCGCTCCTCCTCCAGCCAATCCCGCAGCTTCCCCGTCGAAATGCAATCCTCCCGGTTGTATCCCTCGAGCGTCTCGCGAAGCTTCTCCGGAATCTCGTCTTCGAGCCGCCCCAGCTCAAGCCGGTGCTCCACATAGCGCATCGCCACCCGCGACAAATCCAGCGGCGTTCGACGCTCAAATCCGTAGAACGCCTCGACCTTCTTCAGCGAATACTCTTCCACGCTGGCCCGCGTACTCTGCTTGAACGCCAGGTGCAAATCCACCAGCAGGCCCGCGCGCAGCATCCGGTCGATCTCCTCTTCGCGCGTCGCATACATGCCCATCAGTCGCTTCAGCGCGCCCGGCTCATAGGCCCCGAAGTGATACACATGCATCTTCGGATTCGCCGCACGCCGCCGCATGATCTCGTCCACCAGCCACTCGAATCCGCTCTTCTCCTCCTCGCGATTCAATGCCCACCTTTTCCCATAACTCCATTGGCCCTCCGCGTTCAGAAACGCAAACCCAAATAAATATTGCAACCCCTGCTCTCCCACAAAAGGGTCGCCCTCCAAATCCACGAACACGTCGTCCACCGCAGGTTCCGGCAACCGGCAAAATCCAATTCCCGCCGCCACGGGCAAAGCCTCATGCACCAGCTTCTTTTCCGTGCGCCCTTGGACCTGCACACGAGCCTGTTCCCGCGCACGTTCGTAACCCGCGCGGGCCCCGTGCTTGGGCCGTTCCTCGAGCGGAATCGGCAGCACCGCCAACTTCGCCATGGTCTCGCGGTTCCATTCTTCAAATTGATCCCGCTGCTGCCGCCGGATTCCCGCCACCAGCGACAAGTGATCGTCCGCGCGCCGCCGCGTGTCACACTCCTTAAACCACCGGCATATATTGCAGTGCTCGACCGGCTCCGGATAAGTTTGCTGGTCCACTCCTTCGCCCACCGTCTCGAGCAAGCGCTTTCGCACATACCGGTAATAGGCCGCATATTCGGCCACGCGGTATTTCTCACCCGCAAATCCTGTCCCCGGCGGCACCACCCATAAAAACTCCGGCATGGTTCCCTGAATCTTTCCCAGAAGTTCCGAGTACAGCGACAACTGCAGAATCGTGGTGGCCTTGGTTTCTCGCGCCAGCTTGGTATCCGCCACTTCATACGACCACGCCGACCTCGCGCTGGGCTTTTCGACTCGCCGCAGCACATCCGGCCGCCCGAACCATCGGCCGTCTCGAAGTGCGCCTTGGGCGATGACCTGCGCACCCCGCTCCATGAGGGCCAAGGTCTCCGCCAGCAATCGCTTTTCGTCTTTGTGATCGATAGGGCCGAGGTTTTCGACGGTCAAACCTTGTTCGACTAGGTACGCCAGGTAGGCCGCCTCATGCCGCAAACCAAGTTCTTGAATGACCTTCAGGTCCGGCGCAGCCCAATCCGGCTCGGCCCGCCTACCTCGCGCCACTTCGAGATCAAGCGTCGTCAAATGCCGGCATGCCAGGTGATTGCTCAAGTCTGACGCGCTGAACCGAACCTGGCTTGTAGAGATCTTCATCGGATAGAAGGGAGCTGGTAGCCTAGAGAGTTCAAAATAACACAGAGTCGTAGCGGCCGGTCCGCTGGAAACCGCGGGCGAGTGCCAAGCGCTCCTGGTTCTTTGCGGGGGCACCGCTCGGAACCCACCGCCATGCGCGTAACTCGATTTTTTTCATACGCTTACTTCGCAGCTCCCGGTATGGCCCGGGTGCCCCTCGCGGGACCCAAAAATCGCATCCAGCGGCTGATGCGGTGGTGGAGAAACAATTGTTCATCCGCAGCCGTCAAACCAGCCAGCGGGCAGGTGTGCTCGGTGCTCGGGAGGCGCCTAAATGGCTGGAACACTTAGACTGGATCTGCGTAGCGGCGTGCGCATGCTGAAGAAAAGCCCGGGCTTCACCTTTGTGGCGATTCTCTCGCTGGCTCTCGGTATCGGTGCCAACACGGCCATCTTCACGATTATCAACGCCGTGTTTTTGCATCCGCTTCCGGTCCAGGAGCCCGCGCAGCTTGCCGAGATGTTCACGCGGGACACCAGAACCGTCGACGCCAATAGCAACTTCCAGCTCACTCCCACGTCCCTCCCCAACTACGAGGACTATCGCGACCGGAACACCGTCTTCACCGGCCTGGCCGCCGTGACTTTCGCCCTGCCCCTCAACTGGGGTGGCCAATCCGAGCCAGAGCAGCTCCAGGCCTCGATGGTCAGCCCGAATTTCTTCGATGTTCTCGGCGTGAAGGCCTATCGTGGCCGCTTTTTCTACCCAGACGAAGGCCAAAAACTCGGCGCTGACCCCGTCGTCGTTCTGAGCCACGCTCTCTGGGCTCGCCGTTTTGGCTCGGACCCCGCCGTCGTCGGTCAAACCATCTCGCTCAACGCCACCTCGTACACCGTCATCGGTGTCGCTCCTCCCCATTTTAAGGGCATCGTCTCGCTGGCCCCGCCGGATATCCTCTGGATTCCGCTCAGCATGCGCGATTACGTCCTCACCGGTCAGCTCAAAGATCTTGAGAATCACCGCCGCATGCGCTGGATCTCCATCGTCGGCCGCCTG
>Ga0210410_10003452_pt1 | contig 13986 bp, 13 predicted proteins | sample IncBWC4MmetaG_FD_161058 | JGI IMG/M metagenome (GOLD analysis project Ga0210410, IMG submission 161058) | Forest soil microbial communities from Barre Woods Harvard Forest LTER site, Petersham, Massachusetts, United States - Inc-BW-C-4-M | ecosystem: Environmental > Terrestrial > Soil >... | reverse complement strand
GTGCGGCGTGTGCGCCATCCAGTCCGTGAGCAGCACCGTCTCGTATTCCGAGAAGTTGCCGTCGTCGAACACCAGCAGAAACTCGGCGCCATCGGGATTCAGCCCTTGAATCGAATGCGGAATTCCTGTGGGGAAGTACCAGAGATCGCCTTCCGTCACGTCGCTCACAAAACTTTTTCCCTCCCCATCAAGCCCCGTGATCCGCGCATTTCCGTACAGCATGAACGCCCACTCCGCCGCCGTGTGCCAGTGCAACTCTCGTACGCCGCCGGCCGTCAATCTCATATCCACGCCGGCCATCGACTTCGAGACGGGAAGTTCCCGGACCGTGACCTCGCGCGACCATCCACCCTCTTGCATCCGCTTGTGCGATAGGCCGAAAGGATATTTGAAGCTCTGCACGCCGCCTGCGTCGGAAGCTGGTGGTAAGAACGAATCCGGATTTTGCGCATCCAGCGGGCGATTGCCCGGGCCAGGTGCGCTGGCGCTTCGATCGTTCTTCGTTGGGTACTGTTTCTGCTCTTGCGCCGCGACATCAGCCGCCGACAGCATCCCCGCAGCCGCGATCCCCGCCGACCCAATCCCTAAAAATCCCCGCCGCGAAAGCATGCCCTTCGTCGAATCGTCGTTCATCACCGTCTCCCTTTCAGAACACAAGTTACGCTGCGATATGACCGCTACTGCCCCAAGATCGTTACTGCCTTCGACTCCTAACGCGTGCATCTCGTTTCCACTTCTCCCCGCACGCCGCCCGATAATATACGCACTTTTGCGTTCAGCCGGGCGCTTTTGTCGGCGTGCTGAATTCATCGTGAGGCAGCGAGGTGTAGGCGGCGAGTTCGTCTAGGTTAAAGCCGCTGACGGCTCGGTAGTATCATCCTTCCAGGAGTAGGCAGCCGTGCCCACGCGCCAACCCAAGCTTCACACGCAACTCGGCCGAACCGCAGTCCAGATCTTTGTCGTCAACGAGCGCATAAACCAGACTCTGATCGAACATCTCGACCCGCGGGCCTGGAGCGCCAAACCGCCCGGCAAGGCCCGCACCATTGCCGCGATCTTCACGCACATGCACAACGTGCGCACGAAGTGGGTGCGGCTCACAGCTCCGCACCTGAAGCTTCCACCGCAGCTCAACCGCGCGCACTGCACGCCGCGGCAGGCCCGGGCGGCATTGGCTCAGAGCGCCGCTCGCTGCGCGGAGATGCTCGCGGAAGCGCTGGACGGTGGCCGCGTCAAGAAGTTTCACAGAGACGGCTGGGCTCGCCCTTGGCCGGTTGGCCCGGAAATGCTGTGCTACATGCTTTCTCACGAAGCCCACCATCGCGGCCAGGTGTGTATGCTCGCGCATCAGCTCGGATTCCCCCTGCCGATCGCGGTGTCGTCCGGCCTCTGGAATTGGGAAAAGCTATGGAAAGAGTGCGGCTCGCCCAGCGGACCCGGTTACGATTCGTAAAGAATTGCTATACCCCGAAGGAGAAACCATGCAAAAGCGCAAACTCGGAAAACGCAATCTGGAAGTCTCGGCTATCGGCCTCGGCTGCATGGGGCTGAGTTCTGGCTACGGCCAGCCCGTAGACAAGAAGGAAGGGATCTCGCTGATTCGCGCCGCCGTCGAACGCGGCATCACCTTCTTCGATACCGCCGAAGTCTACGGCCCGTACACCAACGAAGAACTCGTCGGCGAAGCCCTCGCTCCCTTCCGCGACCAAGTCGTGATCGCCACCAAGTTCGGGTTCAAGCTCGATCCGCAAACCGGCAAACAGGTCGGCCTGGACAGTCGGCCCGAGCACATCAAAGAAGCCGCCGAAGGCTCCCTCAAACGCCTCAGGACCGACGTCATCGACCTCTACTACCAGCATCGTGTCGATCCCAACGTCCCCATCGAAGACGTCGCCGGAGCCGTGAAAGACCTGATTCACCAAGGCAAAGTGAAGCACTTCGGACTTTCTGAGGCCGGCGTCCAGACCATCCGTCGCGCAAATGCCGCCCTGCCCGTCACTGCGCTCCAAAACGAATACTCGCTCTGGTGGCGAGAGCCCGAGAAGGAAGTGCTTCCCACCATGGAAGAACTCGGTATCGGCTTCGTTCCCTTCAGTCCTCTTGGTAGGGGCTTCCTTACTGGAAAGATCAGCGAAGACACGCAGTTCGACAAAACCGATTTCCGCAACGCTCTCCCGCGCTTTACGCCAGAAAATCGCAAAGCCAATCAAGCCTTCGTGGATCTGCTCGGCAAAATCGCGGAACGCAAAAAAGCCACACCGGCCCAGATAGCCCTCGCTTGGCTCCTGGCCCAAAAGCCCTGGATCGTTCCCATCCCCGGCACAACCAAGCTCGCCCGCCTGGAAGAAAACCTCGCAGCAGCGAACCTCCAGCTCACGCCCGATGATCTCCGTGAAATCGACGCCGCCTCCAAGATCACACTGCAAGGCGCGCGCTACCCCGAGGAACTGCAAAAAATGGTCGGCCGCTGATCGCCCGCAGGGTGCCCCATCCTTGCGGGTTTGGTTCATGCAAGGGTGGGTCTTGGGTTTACGCCCTTGTTTTTCTCTCCTACGCCCACCTCGGAACGATCGGCATCAAACCGGAGTCAAGCCACGAACAATACCGCCCCGGCAAATAACGTAGCAAGTAAAGGAGATTACGATGAGCGCCAAGCCAGCACGACCGGCACAGCAAAAACCGAACGATGCCCTAAAAGACCATCTCTCCCGATCTCGCGAAATCACCATCAGTGTCACCGGCAGAAAGTCCGGCCGAACCATCTCCATCCCAGTCTGGTTCGTAGTCGAAGACGGTAAGCTTTATCTCTTGCCGGTCAGCGGGTCCGACACACAGTGGTACAAGAACGTCCTCACGAACCCGTCCATCCGAATCAAGGCCGGTGGCGCTGAGGCTGAACGGAAGGTTGTTCCGATCACCGACCCCAAAAAGGTAGCCTCCGTGGTCGAAAAATTCCGCGCCAAGTACGGCCCCAGCGACGTGAAAAAGTACTACTCGAAATTCGACGTCGCCGTCATCTCCGACCTCCAATAACCCCGGTGTCACATGCTCCCCTCTTTAGGGGGTCAGACCTTTAGGTCCGACATTAAGATCCGATTGCTTCCGGGCTTCAGCCCCTGAAGAAAGTTGTTTCGCAATTGCAACTTCATCCCGCATCGTCCGAACCGCCCGGCCGGATGCGCCATACGCGGGTTGCGTGTGGGGTCTTCCTCCCTCACCTCAGAACCAGACTTGCCTCAGGGGAGTTTGGCGGCAATCTTTTGCGCTGCGGCCTTCAGGATGTCCGGCGAAGGACTCTGCTCGCTAACCGCGATCAGGCGAAAGTGCGAAAGATTCTTGTGCACCCAAATGGTCCCTTCGAAGTCGTTTCGGCCAGGCATGACCTGCAGGTAGGCTTCGGACCCAATGCCACTGACAACGGTGAGATTTTTTCTGCCCGGTTCGAAATGGTGCAGAATTTTCTCATCTCCCCAAGCGGAAGTCTCGTCGCCCGCGGATTTGTATCTGGAAACATTGAGCGCGACATGGCGCCGCCAGCCTGCGGAATTTCCCTTTGCGGATTCGTAGGAGCAGCCACCCACATTGGTGATCGGCCGAACCGGAACGCCGAGAACCTGCGCTGCGTCGGCGGAACTAAAGATGGTGCAAGCGTCGAAGTCTACAGGCTGTGGATCGGCTTGCCCTGCGGTCGGCCTCCGCAATAACTTTGGCTTGTGCCCGGCGGCCCTAACAGGAGTCGTAACAGAAGTCGCTGCTGCTGCGAGTGCTAACAGGCAAGCGCAGAGCAGCGCCGGAATCGTCCGGTGTTGACTGTGCCGAGCGTGGGCGTGCCTGCCGAACCTGGCATTTTGGAAAGACATGATTCCATCCTTTTGGGGTTAGTTTTGCGATCAAGCAGCGCGGCAGAAGCGCCGCAGCGATTGCATCCTACTTGGAGTGCCCCGCAACGAAAAGCAAAATTGCAGATGCGTTGCGCGCCGAAGCTGTTTTTGTTTTTCTCTTCTTCCCTCCGCCGTCATCCCGAACCCGCTCGCGCCTTTTGCGAGCGGTGTGAGGGACCTGCTTTTCTCTTCGCCGTAGGGGTCGGCGCTTTAGTTCATCCTGAGCCTCGAAGGGCGCGGGGAATATCCCGTAGGGGCGCAGCACTGCTGCGCCCCATCTCGGCACCATCTCAACACGCACGCAAAAGTTGTAGGGGCGTGCTTTAGTTCACCCTGAGCCTCGAAGGGCGCGTCCCAGTCTGAGCGAAGCGAAGAAACCACAAGTCCCGGATGGGACGGCGAAGAATTTAGCCCAGGACGAAGTCCTGGGTAAGCAACAAAACAAGGAACTGAGTCCTGGAGGGACGATCGATTCCTTTGCTGTTACAACACCGAACCGATCAATACTTTCAAAACCTATCGCCCGTTTTGCCGTAGGCTCGCCAGCCCCATCGCGTCCGACACAAAGTCATACCCGCAATCGCAACGCTCGGCGGTATCAGGATTCACGACTTCGCATTTGGGACACTCTTTCATCAATCTTCAATGAACTTCGTAGATGAATTTTTGTGTCGTCTCTACCTCAACAGGTTCGCCCATAACCAGAAAAGGCCGGTAAACGTACTTTTTCAAGCTCTCCTCAAGCCCCTTCTTCATCTCAACTGTACCTTCAATGAACTGTATCGCCTTGACGCGCCCATCCTTCCCGATCGCATACTTCATGCTCGCCGCGCCCCCAGGTGGCCGGATGGATCTCGGAAATTGCGGCAGCGGATGGTGCACCAAATAATCCAGGGCAAGCACACCGCTGTCGCCCATAATCAATTTGGTATCCAAGGCTACTGCGCCCGGCGGCGGCGTAAAATCTACGGCGCTAAGGCCCGCTATCGCCTCAAGCTTTTCCAGATGAAGGTTCAGATGTTTGTTTCCCCCCTGCATCACCCGAACATCGCCGGCAACATATCGCCCTTGGAACCGCACGATTTTGTCATACGCAATTTGGTCCCACGTGGTGCCGATAGCCATTCCGCCCTTGCTATATCGAAGCATCAGGGAATCGGGCTCAAAGCAGAATCCCGCCAGACCGCCAACCGAAATAATCAGATTGCCTTCGCCTGTTGCCCGCAGCAGAACGCAGGGCAGTTGCACCATCCCGAAATCACGCATTTTCTTTTCCGTCTTCGCGTACTCCAGATTCATCCCCCGGAACATCGGCCGCACGAACTCGTCTCGCACCCTCGTGTGTAATTCTCCCGGCCACTTTTGATCGCCTATGCGGAAAAGTCCTTTCTCCGAAGCAATGTCTGTTTGCTTGAAATCAGGGCTGGTATAGCTAAGCCGGTATTGCTTGGGCCCAATTCAGAATTCCTCATACGTGCCGCTGTCAACGTTGTCTCCGTCCTCATCAAACTTGTCGTAACTCACCAGGATATGCCACGGCTTCAATCCCGGCGCGTCAAGCCCGTTCACCCGCGCCGCAGCCAAAAGGAGTTCCCTCGCGTCTTGAGGAACTACCTCCCTCGATATCGGCTCGGACGCCCCCGGGGATGACGCACTAGATGCTTGTCCAGTCTCGCTAGATAATTTTATCGGTAGAGATTGCGGCTTTGAAGCTGCGCTCGTCAAATCGAAAGCTGCGATCACCGCCAAAGCGATCGCGTGTTGCCGGCACTTGGCAAATTCCATGATTTCGTTCCCCCGGTCAACGTTATGAGCGGCATGTGAATAACAAGCAATCGCATTTTATACCTAAGTTAGTTTCTTGATCGAGATGTCGTCCGGCCTCTGAAAATTGGAAAAAGCTCTGGAAAGACTGCGCCTCGCCTCGAGGCCCCGGCCTCGATTCTTGAGGAATCGCTCAGGGGCACAAGCTGCCCGCGGACGCTGCGATGATCGAGAACGGCGGCCTACTTGGAGTCAATTTGAGCTAACTCTCCGAAGCTGCGCGCTTACGCTTTCCTACGCCATAGATGCCACTTTGAGGCTTCATTGGCTCCGGGCCGTATACTTCCTCAATCAGCTTTAAGTGCTCAGGCGTCACCGAATCCCTTATTTCTGTCAGGTATCGAATAAAATCCGCACCAGTCTTTGGCGAAAACACTTTGCAGGCATAAGATAATGGGTAATCTTTCGGAATGTCCTGCAAGAGTGCCCTGCATTTGTTGTCCACAAACATCGCATCGCAATACGGTAGGAGAGTTGAAACTATGTTTACGTCGGTTGCGGTGCCTTGGTTGGGAACTTCTTTCTGGCCAGCGGCGGCTTTCGCTGCTAGCGAAGCATACATGGCTGCGCCGATGCGATTGAATGGAGCTTCATTGATTGCGCCTGACTTGAAAAACTCGGCAAGTTTTGCTGTCCCCTGTTCTTTCCCAACCTCCTGCTGAAATATGAATTGCAAATTCGTGACAAGATTTTCTGTTCGTGATGGCAGAACAGCCTCTAATGGTGGCATTTGGCCGCGCATCATCATGACAGCCATTTGCGCCCGCTTCCGGCGCTCCTCGATATATATTTGGATTAGCCCTCGCCCGTATGCGTCCTTCTCAGCCGCGAACACCTCTCTGAAGGGTTTTTTCTCTCTTTGCCACTGCTCAAAGACTTCTTGAAGACCCAGGTGAGTTTTGCCCCGCCTTGCGCGAAGTTCATCGACCGTTCCGGGTAGCACGCCATCCACGGTGATGAAAATACGGCCACTCCACTCATGAAGCCTGCCTGAACTGATTGATTCAGCACTAAAGTCGAAGTTTATCGGTTCATCTTTGAGCCAAGCCTTCGCAAGGTTCGCAATCTGTCGAATCCTAATCGTCTCTGCGTCATGGAAGCTGACGCCACCAGAGAAGTGTTCATAAGTGTGCTTCAATGCCTTGTAGAAGGGAGAAGTTAAAGACTCATGCTGATGCTCGCGGGAATCTGGGCACGCCACCAGTTGCAGGTGACAGACAACGCCCAGTATTTCGAATAGTTCCTTCCAAAACGGTTCGGCAGTAACTCGTTGATGTCCCTTCACCTCAGGGCTCAGAAACTTCATGATATTGCTGAACGCAAATTGATCAACGTAGACAATTTTCTTTTTGATCTCCGGCAGGTAGACCGTGTCCGTATACCAGCAGGCCCGGCAGCGACGTTGACACCGAGTATCGCTAACACTTAGCACGCCGTACTCTTCCGTCCCACACTTTGGGCACCGGAGATATGGCGTCATTATGAAGTCGCGTGGATCAATGTGGATCGGGCGTACGTTTCTCATTACGATATGGAGCTATCATAGCAGGTAGCGAAAGTAAAGCGAAGAAAAGCGGGGTGCCGCAGCCTTGGGGTTCTAAGGCTGCGGGTTTTGAATTTTCGGTACTGATGGCTGGAACGCGACCCCGCTTTTTTCTTCCCCGAATTCCCAAAACAGAACGCAAAATCCCCTTGACAGGAGCTAACCAAATGGTATAATATTGCATGAAATACCCAGCCAGCCACCTAACTTCTTTCCCTCCCACATTTCCGGGGAAAGTTACCTCCAAAAGAATCCTTAGCACGAAAAATCCCGCAAGAGCGCCCGCAAGCCCGCTATCTACCTTTAGAATGAACACTTGCAAAAGTGTGTCAAAACAAAGGACTTTAAGTACCTCCAGAATGAACACTTATGCAAAAACCGGGGGGAGGGGGTCTTATTGTTAACCACCAGCGCGCAGCGCCGTTGTAGTGGCCGGGCTTCAGGCCGGTCAGCGAGCGCAGCGAGAGCTCGTTGCCGTCGCCCGCATTCCATCCATTCCAAGTCGATTTGCGATCGCCCTGTTATCATGAACTTACGAATTGCCCCCTCCAATTCATCGATTTGCATCTCTCACCTTTTCATCAACTTACGAATTGCTTTTTTCGCAACTCACTTGTTTTCAAAAACATCTGCGTTGCCCCCTAGTTTTTTCGCGGACCTCCAGATTTTCAAAAGCCTTCTCTGTGCCCTCCGCGTCTCAGTGGCAAATTTCCTCGGTCGGTTTCCCGTGCTATCGTGAGTCCGTCATGAGCACCCCGAAGCCAACCCTGCACCGCGAGCGCCGCCGCTCTCGCGAAATCTTTGACCGCGCCGCAAAACTCCTTGTCGGCGGCGTCAACAGCCCCGTGCGCGCCTTCCGCTCCGTAGGCGGCGACCCGCTCATCATCGAGCGCGGCGAAGGTGCTTACCTCTACGACGCTGACGGCAACCAGCTTCTCGATTTCGTCTGCTCCTGGGGAGCGATCCTGCTGGGCCACGCGAATCCGGCCATCAGCGCTGCCATCGCCGACCAAGCGAAGCGCGGCACCAGCTTCGGCGTCACCACCGAACTCGAGCTGGAACTCGCCACGCTGATCACCCGCGCCATCCCCTTCATCGAGAAAATCCGCTTCGTCTCCAGCGGCACCGAAGCCACCATGAGCGCGGTGCGCCTCGCGCGCGGCGTCACCAAGCGCGATTTCATCCTGAAATTTGAAGGTTGCTACCACGGACACGCCGACAGTTTTCTCTCCCAAGCCGGCTCCGGCCTCGCCACCCTCGGCATAGCGGAATGCCCCGGCGTTCCCCAAGCGCTAGCCGAATTGACGCTGAACGCACCCTACAACGATCTGAACGCGGTAGAGCAAATCTTCGCGCAGCACAAAAACAAAATTGCCGCCGTAATCGTCGAGCCTATCGCCGCCAACATGGGCGTAGTCCCGCCCGCCCCAAATTTCCTGTCCGGCCTGCGCGGCATAACAAAAAAGAGCGGCGCGCTGCTCATCGTCGACGAGGTCATCACCGGATTCCGCCTCCACAATGGAGCGGCGCAGCAAATTCTCAATGTGGAAGCCGACCTGACCACGCTGGGCAAAATCATCGGCGGCGGCCTTCCGTGCGCCGCATACGGTGGCCGCGCCGAACTAATGAACAACGTGGCGCCGCTAGGTCCGGTCTATCAGGCGGGAACGCTAGCCGGAAATCCGCTAGCCATGAGCGCAGGCATAGCCGCGCTGAAGCAGTTAACCGCGCCCGGTCTATACGAGCGCATCAACAAAAACGCGGAGCGCCTGGTCACCGGCCTCCGCAAAGCAATTGCCGAAACTCACGTCCCCGCGCAAGTGAACTCGAGCCATTCGCTCGGCACAATCTTTTTCACCGACCAGCCCGTGCACGATTACACCGGAGCAAAGCGCTCCGACACCAAGCGCTATGCGCAATTCTTCCGCGAAATGCTCGACCGCAACATCTTCCTGGCCCCATCCCAATTCGAGGCCGCCTTCGTCTCCGCAGCCCACACCACCGAAGACATCGACCGCACCATCTCCGCCGCTGGGGAAGTCCTGCAACTACTGGCAGGTCATAACAAATGATGCAAGCGCATCAATGCAGAAATAATCCAGTGAGCGCCAGAAGCACGCCAAGGGCAGCCACAGACACACCGCCGAACCAAAACGCGCGCCGCCGGGTCAGCAGCGTGACCGAGCAGATCACCAGTCCCACTTGAAGCAGCCCTCCACCGCCATCAAAGCGATTCGCGCGCCGGCTGGCCACGTCGCGCTCTTTCTCCAATTCTTTCGCTTTCTCGCTGATGTCTTCCTTGTCCTTCTGGTATCGCTCGATTTCCTTCAGATATTTGTCGCGCACAGCGACCGACTCCGTTCGCTCCCTCGGAGCGAGCGCGGTCAACAAATCCGCGATGCCTTGCACCTCATGCATACGAATATTTTTCGCCTGATAGTAGGCCCATTGATCCGTAGCCCGCGTTTGCAGCAGCAACTCTTCGGTATGCGCCCGATGCCCCAGCAGCGTGGCGCCGGCAACGAACACCGCGAGTATCGACATCGTCAGCGAAACGGGCAGCGTATATCGATATTCTTCGCGCCCTTCATGATGTTCCGGAAGTTCCACGCCCTCTTGAATCTCAGTCATTCCCCTTTGTCCTCACTATGAACTGGCCTCTCGCTCTCAATCGCGAATGTTTCTCCGCGTCGGTGAATCGCAAAAAACGTTTTCACTGTAAATTGCGAGATCAGCTTTGCCGCAGATCTCGAATTCGTTTTCCCCGTGAACTGCGAAGCCGCTTACGCTGTCGCCGGCGGCTGCAATTTGCGCAACCGCGCAAGCTCTTCCGACAGTGCGTCAAACTTCTTCAACAGTTCCTGATGCCGGATATCTTCCGTAGCGGGCTTCCTGGCGGTGAAACTCAGCGTCCCGCCCGGCTCCAGCACGCACTGCTGAACTTCCGAAAGCGAATCGAAACCTTGCTTGCGCGCGGCCGCCGCGAGCTCTTGCTGGGTGATCAACTCTTTCTTGAGCTTGTGCTCGTGCAGCTTTCCATTTTCGATCAGAACGTCGGGGCTGCCCTCGACAATTTGATCGATCTTTCGATGGTCGTACAGGAATCGGACGACGAGATAATTTACCGCGAGCAGGGAAGCCGCGCCGATGAGTCCGCCCGTCACGCTGTTGTCGTTTCCGATGATGGCGTTCTGCACCGTATTGGACAACGTCAACAGGACGATCAAGTCAAAGGGATTGAGTTGCGCGAGTTCGCGTTTCCCGGACAATCGCAACCCTACGATCAGAAAAACATAAACAATGATCGGCCGCAGAATCTTTTCGGCAAGCGGCACACCCAAGGCAAACATGTTCGCCCACAAATCATGCATCAAACCATGCATTGCGCTCACACCTCCTGCCCGAGGTTATCACGTAACTTTGTCACGCAACCCGTCACGCAACCCGTCACGCAATTTTGGGATGTCTGCGATGCCAGTCGGTGTGCATTTGGTAGGTGCGCGCGGCCTGGATTACAGCAACATCGTCGCCGGCGCGAGCCATGAATTGCAGCCCCGCAGGGAGATTTTTTTCGGTGAAGCCGCAGGGAACAGAGAGCGCGGGGAGCCCGCACAAATTGCCGATGCCCCCCAGCGGGTCAGCGAAAGAAAGCCCGGTCTCGAGATTTAATTCGAGCGGTGTTGCAGTGATCGGTTGCGTTACAGTCACGAGCAAATCAAATGAATCAAACAATGCTTCCATTTTCTTCTGCAAAATCTCGCGGACGCGCTGCGCCTGCAAATAATCCGCTCCCGAAAATTGCTCGTTAACGTAGCCGGCGAGTTGCCCCAGCGGGTCAACTAATTCGCTGACGCGCCCGGAGCGAATCAGCGAGCGGAAAGAAGACGCCGCTTCGACGGAAACGGTAATGTTTCCGGCATCCTCGAACGGACCCTCCGGCAGCGCAGCCTTCTTCACGGAGAAATATTTCTTCAACAATTTCTCCGCCGCGTCACCAGCCTTTGCCACGCCGGATTCAGGCTTCTTCCACGCATTGCTCAGCCAACCGATTTTCAGCGCGCGCGACTTCAATTCCAGAGAGGCCGAATACGTGAACGCCGCTTTATCCAAAGGAAGCGTGCCGCGATCTCGCGGGTCACGGCCCGCAATCGCGGCAAACACATGCGCGCAATCTTCCGCGGAGCGTGCGAGCGGTCCGATCTTGTCCATGCTGGGAGCAAGTGCCATCGCGCCGTAGCGGCTGACTCGCCCGTAAGTAGGGCGCAGTCCGCTGACGCCGCAAAATGCCGAGGGGCAAAGTATCGAGCCCCAGGTTTCCGTGCCAATGGCAAATGGCGCAAGCCCCGCAGCCACGATCGCACCAGAACCGGAGGACGAACCGCAGGTCCAGCATTTTGTGTCCCAGGGATTCTTTGCTTCCCCTTGCAGCGACGCGGACGCGAAGCGGTAACCCATGCCTCCGGCAAGCTCGATCATGGCGGCTTTGCCGATGAGGACCGCGCCGACGCGATTCAGATGCTCGATCACGGTGGCGTCATAGCTGAACACTTGATTGGCGTACGGTTTCGCGCCCCAGGTGCATGGGACCCCTTTTACGGCGAGAAGATCTTTTGCGGCGTAGGGGATGCCGTGGAGGGGGCCGCGATAGTGTCCATTGCGAATCTCTTTTTCGGCGGTCCTGGCTTGCGCCAGCGCGATTTCCGGAGTCAGAAGCGCGTAGGCGCTGTAGCGGGGACCGAGCTTTTGGCTGCGGTCGAGGAAATATTGCGTCAGTTCGACGGGCGAAAGTTTTTTCGCTTCGATGCGCTTGGCAAGTTCGGTTACGGTGAGAAAAGCGAATTCTTCCGTGGGCATTGATTTCCTTTAGGGTTTCGCCGCTGCGTCCGGAGTTTTCCCGACGCGCGTGTTTTCCAAGGGATTTTTCTCGCGCTCGACGAGCGGCTTGAAATAGAGCGCCGGGTTGTCGCCGTTCTCGACAGCGTAGGCGCGCAAGCGATCGAGGGGCGGCTGCGCCAAGAAGCAAAGCCTGCGAATGTCTGCCTTTTGCGCATCATTGAAGCGGCTGCCGTATTGGCTGGAAATGATTTGAAAACGCGCTTCGGCCTCGGCGTGGCTTTCCGGGGAAAGTTTGGGCAGGTCGCCGGGTTGTTGCTGGGGAGGGGCGAGCGTGCTGGATGGATCGGAAAGGCGCCCGGGAGCGTTCGGGGCCGCTATATTTGCATGTTCGTTCAGTGGAGCTGCGGCAGTCGAGATCGCGGCGGGAGCGACTGCTGCGACTGCCGACGCTACAGCGGCGCGGCGAGCAAATTCGCGACGAGTGATTCGTCCGGTTTTGGCGCTGCTGGCTTTAGGCGTTTCGTCCATCAATATCTCCGGTTGTGTTCATCGCGGCGGCGTGACCGCTTATCGAGGGTAAGAGGAGGCTACTGAAAGCCGAGGTGTAGCGTCAACGGTTCCGGAGAATGAGTGAAGGCAAAGAAGCAAGGGCGATTCAATTATCTATCAGACGCCGGCGATGCGGATGGCTGTGAATACAAACGAGTTGCGGAGGAACTCCATTGGTAAGACTATGAGAGCAACGGCCGGCAAAGTTGTGCGGTTGGGGGTCGTCTAAGCCTGCAGATTCTTAGATCGAGCGCACCGGCAGAGCCATTACATCCTCCACCTGCATCAGTTCCTTGGTCAGAAACGCCTCGCCATATTTCACGCCGATCATTTGCCCGTAATGCCGCGCTAGCTGGTTCATCTCCTCTTCCAGGCGGTCAATTGCCAAGAAGACGTTGCTCTTCACCTCGCCCTTTACCGGCCGGAATTGCGACGCGAACGCCAGAATGGCTTTTCGCCGCCGATCGAATTCCTTGGTGATGTCCACGATAAAAGTCGGCCGCACTTCCGCGAAAGACATTGTGTACAGAATCTTGAAGGGACGATAGGCCTCGCCGGCAACGGGCAAGGCCTTCAATCCCGCAAGAAAGCAGCCTTCGTATCCGAGCGTCGAAGCATGGTAATGGTCCGGGTGGCGGGCTTCCCAGTAAGGAAGTATCACCGTTTTGGGGCGCAGTTCGCGGATAACGCCCGCCAATTTCAGTTTGTGCTGGCGAGACGGCTGCACATCCGAATCCGGGACGCCCAGCGTGCCGCGCCACGACACGCCCAGCAGCTTAGCCGCCTTGGCTGCTTCTTTCGCGCGGGTTTCCGGTGTGCCACGTGTGCCCATTTCCCCCGCGGTCAGATCCAAAATGCCCGTTTTATAGCCGCGGCGCGCCATCTTGATCAACGTCCCGCCGCAGGTCAGCTCCACGTCGTCCGGATGCGCAGCAATCGCCAGCAAATCAATCTTCATCGAGGCTCCCCTGTGTGGTCATGGCAAGCGCTGATTCTAGCACTCCGCAGTGGGACAACCATTTTCTGGCTGTCTGAGGCGAGCGGGCCTGTCTGCGCAGGCGGGGCTGTCCTGTGTTACCTTTCCGCACGAGATGGATGCTGCCTTACAGGGACGAGTCGCGCTGGTCACCGGCGCCGCAAAACGCATCGGCCGCGCGGTAGCAGTGCGCCTGGCCAGCGAAGGCGCCGATGTCGTCGTTCATTATCACCGTTCGAAAGCTGAAGCGGACGAGGCAATCGCCGAGATCGAAAAGCTGGGAGGAAAAAGCGCCGCGTTGCAAGCCGATCTTTGCAGCGTCTCGCAGATTCAGCGAATTTTTCAGCAAACTGCCGAGCGCTTCGGGCGGCTCGACA